>Ga0180217_1004431_pt1 | contig 11124 bp, 12 predicted proteins | sample eDN3rd37CBELigOP_FD_128521 | JGI IMG/M metagenome (GOLD analysis project Ga0180217, IMG submission 128521) | Enriched Organic Plus compost microbial communities from Emeryville, California, USA - eDNA 3rd pass 37_C BE-Lig OP (version 2) (version 2) ... | reverse complement strand
CCTGGCGGCTGTGGCAGGATATGGCACTGTCCGCAGCCTGCACTTCCTGATCGAGGAAGATCTCCAGGCCGGGCGATTGGTGCCCATGCTGCAGCAACGAAGATCCGTCGGCCCGAACCTCTACGTCGTCTTTCCCGGTCGCAAGTTCATGGCAGCCGAACTGCGCATCTTCGTGGATTCTCCAAGTGCGGAATTCGGTGAGCCGGGGCCCTGACGCCTCTCAGTTCGCTACTTCCGCCACCGGACGGCGAAGCCCTGCCCGTTCGAGGCGCGGCAGGACCTCCTGAACGAAGAAGGGGATCTCCTTCAGGTAGTCCAGGAATGCGATCGACGTGCCCGCCAACCCGCGCTCGCTCATGGCGACAAGCTCAGCCGTGATATCATCCGGCGTGCCTACAAGCGGAAAGGCGCCTGGATAGGCGCCAGCGAAGCGCTTGCCGGTCGCCAGGTTGAAACGCGACTCGAATGGACGAGCCAAGGTGGCCTGACCACTGCCGACGGTCGTGCCACGCATTCTGCGATAGTAGTCCTGTCCTTCCTTATCGGCCATCTCCTCGGCGAAATAGTGGAAGAAGTCCTCAGCCTCTTGGCGCGTCGGCCGGCAGACGACGTGAGACATGGCAAAGACGGAGATCGTGCGGTTCCGCGCCGCCATGTAGCTGTTGATATCGCTCATGATGGCAGGGATCTGCTCCAGCTGCGTCAGGTTGGTGAACAGAACGTCCGCCGCCTGGGCTGCGAAGTCGCGGCCCTTGGGCGAAAAGCCTGCTGACATGACCGCGGGCCAGGGGCGTTGGACAGAGAGCGGATCCGTCTGCAGCCGCTTCAGCTTGAAGAACCGGCCGTCCCAGTCGAATTCCGGTCCGCCGGCGAGCAGCCTTGACCAGATCTGGAACCACTCCAGCCCATGGTCGTACCGAGCATCCTGGTCGATGGTGACGCCGTGGAGATCAAACTCCTCCTGGTTCCAGCCACAAACGATGTTCAGCCCGGCGCGGCCGTGGGTCACATGGTCTATCGTCGCCACTGCCTTCGCCGCGAAGGCAGGGGTCACGAGCGGTACATGCACGGTGCAAAAGATGGCGATGCGTTTGGTCAGGGCGCCCAGTGCGGCGCCATGCGTCAGCGTCTCGAAGGATCGTCCGTAGATCTTCGCTTTGCCTTGGTAGGCCCGCCATTTGGCGACCGGAAGGATGAACTCCAGCCCGGCCTCGTCAGCAATGCGGGTCATCGCGACGATGTCGTCCCACTCGGCCTTCCAGCGCTCCGGCGCCAGGCTCATGGTCAGGCCGCCGTCGCAGTTGGCGCTGAAGATCCCCAGCTTGAACCGGTTCGGTCCAAATAGCGGGTTCCGGCGTCGGTCCGTCTGCATGCTGCTTTCCTCCTGCGGCGGTCCTCCATGACGGAAGCGCCGAAGCCCAACTCGGGAAAAGCATTCCCGGTGAAATGGGCTCTTGCAAGGTTGGGAAAGATGGACAGGCGGCCGCGGAGATCCCGCGTCGCCCTGATCGAACATCGCCGGTCTGCGGGGTAGCGGCATTGTCGGCCCGCTCGTGCGTGACGGCATTTGCGGCACGCGGCGAAGCCATCAGCCCTGAGGTGTCAGGGATGGCGTTAGGGTCCTGTTCCCCGGGACCAAGGAGAGCATCAGGTGGACGGATCGCCCGTGCTGATGGGCTTTGTAGCCAGCCTCGTGGCCGGCCTGATGACAGGTGCCGGGGCGGTGCCGGTCCTGTTCACGCGCAGGTTGCCGCAGCGCGTGGCGGACGCACTCCTCGGCTTTGCTGCCGGCGTGATGCTGACCGCTTCGTTCTTCTCGCTCATCGCGCCGGGCCTCGACCTTGCGCCACAGCATCTGGGCCTTGGCCGCCATGGCGGCGCCCTGCTGGTCCTCGCCGCGGTTCTGGCCGGGGCGGGTGTGGTCCTGGCGCTCGATCGGGTCATTCCGCACGAGCATTTCGTCATGGGACGGCATGGGCCGGAGACCGCAAAGATCCGCCGCATCTGGCTGTTCGTCCTGGCCATCACGCTGCACAACCTGCCGGAGGGCCTGGCCGTGGGCGTCGGCTTCGGCAGCGGCACCGGACAGGGACCGGCGCTCGCCCTCGCCATCGGGCTGCAGAATGCGCCCGAGGGCCTGTCGGTCGCCGTGGCTCTTGCCTCGCTCGGCTACCGTCCGTTCATCGCGCTCCTCCTTGCGACCCTAACGGGTCTCGTCGAGCCCCTCGGTGGCCTCTTCGGCGCGGCGGTGGTCACTTTGGCGGGCGCTCTGCTGCCACTCGGCCTTGGCTTTGCGGCTGGCGCGATGCTGTTCGTCATCTCGCACGAGATCATCCCGGAGACTCACCGCTCCGGCCATGAGAACCTCGCCACCACGGGCCTCATGATCGGCCTTGTCGTCATGACCTTCCTCGACACCGCGATGGGATGAGGGTCCGGCAGGTTGCGACGGGGATACGCCGCCGGGAGCCCGACCGAACTGCCTGCATGAACCGCGGGAGGGCAGGTTGCCGATGCAGGCCGTGCCGACCTGCAGCTGGCGAAGCCGGCTGAGCGGCCTCGAGCGTCGGCACCTGCCTCCGCTCCGCAGGGCCGCACGCCAGGACGTGGGTGCGGCAACGTGTCAACGGCCCGGATGCATTATGCATCCGGGCCGCGTGCCTGGAAACGCTTCGGATCGTGCGGCCATGCAGGGCCGGGTCGGGGCGATAGTGCAGTTCCCCGCGGGGAGAGGTGCGTCACCCCGCGTCCCGGTCTACGCCCTGCCGGACCTGTGTTCGCCTGCCGTCAGGCGATGTTGTTCCACTGTGCCATGACGACGTTGTCCAGGTGGATCGTGACTACCGGTGGGGTACTGTCATCGGGCGCGCCACCCATCCAGCCGTCCCAGTCGGTTCCGACGTAGCCCATCACGCCAAATCCCATCGGCGTGTTCGGCGAGTTGTAGTCCCAACGTGCCACCATCTGTCCGTCAGTCTCGATCACCACCTCGTCGGGCAGCCAGGTCAGCTTGTAGTGGTGCCATTCCGACGGGTCCGGTCCGCCAAACTGTATGTTGGCGTCCGCCTGGCTATCGCCCCAGTGCAGCACGTGCATCGCCTGGTTCTTGGGCGTCTCCAGAATGTCGATCTCGGGGGGCCAGGTATCGTCCATCGGCCACATCAGGAAGGCCGCTGTGGTACCTTGCGCATGTTCGACACGGGCATCGAACTCCACCGTGCCGTAATGGATGCCCACGCCAGCACGGAAGGAGTTGAATCCGCCAGCGGTCCAGGTGCCGTCGTCCTGGCGGGTCATCGTGACCTGCATCTCCCCGTCGCGCACATTCACGTCGCCCGGGTTCCAGTAGTAGCCGCCGTTCGAGGAAGGACCGGTCGGGTAGGGCAGCGGGAAGGGGTCGCCCCAGTGCGACTGGACGTAGCCGTTGCTGAAGTCGTCGCGCAGCACCACGGTGTAGCCGGGCTCGACCTCACCGCTCCCGGGGGGCGGGCTGGGCGGAGGGTCTGACGGCGTCGGCGGATCGGGTGGCGGAGGCGTGGTGGGAGCCTCGCTCACATACCACGTGCCGGTGGCCTCATAGTTGGCCATCACCTGCGCCGCGATGGCGTTCCAGTCGATCTGCTCCGGCGTTCCGCCGCTCTCAGGCGGCGGGGGCGGGCTCGGCGGAGGGTCTGACGGCGTCGACGGGTCGGGCGGCGGAGGCGCGGTGTCGGCCTCGTCCACATACCATGTGCCGGTGGCCTCGTAGTTGGCCATCACCTGCGCTGCGATGGCGTTCCAGTCGACGGTATCTGACACTGAAATTGCTCCTGGCGGTCTCGCGTTTGCCGAGGACGAGTGCCGGTCCCGTGGTGACCGTGGTTCGCCCCATACCTATTAAGGCAGTTCATGACGCTTGCGCCGCAGACGGGCGCGAAACGGCCGGAACATTTCGCCGTGAGGCTTGTGACAGGAGCGCGTCACTCGCCTGAAGCGCGATAGTGATCTCCGCATACCTACCTGGCATGGCGAAGCATTCACCCGACTCGTCTCGTCCGGCATCGCTGCCCGTCGCGGGTTTCACGCCGCGCCTGCCTTCGCCGTCGGGCGGGGCTGACCAGGCCGGTCTGGATCTGAGCGCCATCCCATTGGTCCCTCCGCGTCCTCGGACGGTAGGGAATCACGGCGAACGCCATGTTGGGGTCACAGAAGAGTCAGTGCTTCGGCGCGGCGGTAACGGTCGGCGGGAGCCGTAACGGGTGCCATTGCGCGACGGTTCGACGCACCGCGCCCGGGCCGCCCTGGCGAGGCGGTTCGGTGCTCCGGTCCCGTCGACCTGTCGGCGCTACTGGCCGGGCCGTGTGCCAGAGGATGCGTGCGTGGGCCGCGTGCCTCAGCGCAGCGTGAAGCGAACCGGTACGACCAGCTCCAGCAGGCCGTTGCCCAACTCCGCCGGAGGCGGCGGCAGCGGCGAGGCGCGGCGGATCATCGCCTCCACCGCCGCGTCCAGCTCGGCATCGCCGGCGCTGCGCTCGATCCGCCAACCGGCGACGCTGCCATCGCCGCGCAGCCGGAATCGCAACACTGCCGTGCCCTCGACCCGGCGGTAGCGGGCCGAGGCGGGATACTCCTTGTGCCGCTCAAGCGCCGCGAGCAGCGCGCCGAGATAGCTCGGCGGCGGCCGGACCGCCGCGCGCGGGGCGGGAGCGGCAGGTGCTGGCGCGGACTGTGGCGGCGCGGGCTGTGACGGCGCAGAAGACGCCGCGACCACCTCCCGATGTGGTCTTCGGGGCACCTCGCGGGGCGGTGGGTGTCGCTCGGCGACACGCCGCGGGGGCGGGGGGCGCGGTGGTGGAGGGACGGGCGGCGGCAAGGGAAGCTCCTCCGCCACGGCCTCGACGGCCTCGGGCGGAGGCTCGGCACGCACCGCCTCGGGCGCTGCGGCCTGAAGCACCTCGGGCGGGGGCTCGGCCTTCACCGGCTCCGGTGGGGGCGTGGCCTCGGTGGTGGCCGGCGGCGGTGGCTCCGCCTGCACTGCCTCAGGTGGCGGCGTGCTGGCGACGGTTGTGGGCGCGGCCGTGGCGACCGTCTCCTGTACGGGTTGTTCCTCTGCCGCTGTCGGAACCGCCGACGCCGTCATGGAGGTTACCTCGACCGCTTCGACAGGGATCGGCAGCGGTGCTGGCGCATCGTGCAGCAGGAAGGGAAGCGCCGCCGCTCCGTGCAGCGTGCAGGAAGTGGCGATGGCGAGTACCGTCTGCAGGCGGGCCTGGCGCATGGCGCTCAGCGCGCCTGCACGGCCGGCGCGCCGGACTGAGCCTCGGCGATCAGCGAGACGCGCGTCACGCCGGCCTGGGTGACATGGCCCATCACGCGCATCACGTCGCCATAGGGCACGCTCCGGTCGCCGCGGACATAGACCGGCGCCTCACTGCCCTCGGCCTCGCGTAGCGCCGTGATGCGGTCCGCAAGCTCCGCCTCCGTCACCTCGTCCTTGCGCAGGAAGACGCGGCCGTCGCGGGCGACTGTGATGACCACGGGCGGTGCGGTCTGCGCCACGCGCGCGGCCGCGGTGCGCGGCAGTTGCACCGGCACGCCCACCATCATCATCGGTGCCGCCACCATGAACACGATCAGCAGCACCAGCATCACGTCCACCAGCGGCGTGACGTTGATGTCGGAGATCGGCGCGACCTCGTCCTCCGCCTCGCCGCCGCCCAGGGGCGCCATTGCCATGCCGGGCTACTCCGCGGGCTGCAGGCGGTGCATTGCTGCGGCCGGCCGCGGCCCCGCCGCGCGGCGCGACAAGCGTCCCGCAAGTTCCGCCGCGATCGAGAGGGCGTCCCGACGGGTCCGGGCGAGGCTGCCGGTAAGGCGGTTATAGGCGATCACCGCCGGGATGGCGGCGACCAGGCCGATCGCGGTGGCGAACAGCGCCTCGGCGATGCCGGGCGCCACGACCGCGAGGCTGGTGTCGTTGCTCGCGGCGATGCTGGAGAAGCTGTTCATGATGCCCCAGACCGTGCCGAACAGGCCGATGAAGGGCGCCACCGAGCCGACAGTCGCCAGCAACGGCAGCCCGGCCTCGGCGCGGCGCGTCCCGGCGGCCACCGCGGCCCGCATCGCGCGCTCCAGCCGGTCACGATACTCGCCGAGCGTCTCCGCCTCGTCGCGGCCCTCGCGCCACTCGCGGATGCCCGCGCGCAGTGTGGTGGCACAGAGATCTTCTCCCTCCGGCGGCGCGACCGGCAGGCTGTCGGCACCGCCGAGGGCACGGAGCGCGCGTGCTTCCCGGCGCAGCCGCGTGAGTATCCATGCCTTCTCGAAGATCACCGCCCAGCAGGCGACGGAGGCAAGGATGAGGATGAGCATGACGCCTTTCACCACCGGGTCCGCCTGCAGGAACAGGGCAATGGCGGAAAGGTCGTGCGGCGTCTGGGCAAGGTCGGGCGGCATCTGGAGAGCAGGCGCAACCGGCGTGGTCGGATCCATCGGGATGTCTCGCCTCACTTCTCGAAGGGCACGTGTTCGGCGCGCGACGACAGCGCCGCGCGTGCGATGCAGGCGGCGCGGACCTCGGGGTCGTCGCCGCCGCAGACGAGAATGTCGTTCAGCAGCACGGAGCCGATGGCGTCGCAGGGCAGGCCGGTGACGTCGAAGATCCTCGCGGTTGTCTTCTGGGCCGGCAGCGGGCCGAGATCGACCGCGAGGCGCCGGGCAACGACACCGTCGCGGCCGAACAACACCAGGTCGACCCGGAGCGGATCGAGTGCCTCCGGTGCGGGATTGCCGAGGACCAGCCAGACGCGACAACCTGCCTCACGGGCCTCGAGGCGGTTCAGCTCGAGCCGGAGTGGCGGCGCCGTGTCGGCCGCCAGGCCGGCGACGGGCGACAGGGCGGCCGCGCAGAGCGCGAAGAGCGGCAGGAGGGATCGTCGGCGGCGGTGCATGCGGACCTCGGCAAGTGTCCTGCCGACAACCACATCTGCAGGTGCTTTGCAAGTGACTCGCACTTGCACTCACATGATGCCCGGCAGCCCGCCCGGGAAGGGCCGGACCGCGTGCCTGCTCAAAGGCGTGGTTTCCAGGTGACGGCGATGCCCTGATGCGGGCAGTGCAGCATCCTGGAAGAAGCGGCGATGCGCCCCGCGGTCCCTGGCATCCGGCCCGCCCTGGCTGAGGGCGCGGATCCGTGACGCCGCTCCGCGATGCCACTTCCGTGACCCGGGGCGACGGCCTGGTCCGCCGACCTCCAAGGGATCGACGCCCGTTCCGGCCCTGGCGCCATGCCTGCTCGCCTGCCCGGTTAAGTCCCGACGCAGTGCGGGCGCCGCTTGACGTGAGCGGGATCCCGAAGCGACATGCAACACGTCGTGCGACGCCTCCCTTGGCCCGGGCCAGGATGGGGATGCGCGCGGCAGGACATCGCGCTTCGACCCTGCCGAAGGCCTCCGGCGCGCTTTGCCCCAAGATGTCTGCTTGCTAAATCTGTAATGAAAGGAAGGCCATGCCATGCGCGCGGGAGTCGGGTCCGGAGACGTCGTCGGGGAGATGCGGGGTGCGATCCGCCAGCAGGCGGTCGCTGGCGCCGACGGAGGCTGCACGACGGTGCTGACAGTGGAGGGACGGCTGGCGCAGGTGCGAGCCGAGGCACCCTCCCAGCCAGCAGGCTGAAGGGAGCGGTCAGGGAGGCATGCCGCTCGATTGGGACAAGCTGCGGGTCTTCCACGCGGTGGCCGAGGCCGGGTCCTTCACCCATGCGGGCGAGACGCTGAATCTCAGCCAGTCCGCCGTCTCGCGACAGATCCAGGCACTGGAGGAGGCACTGGCGGTGCCGCTGTTCCACCGCCACGCCCGAGGACTGATCCTGACGGAGCCGGGGGAGACGCTGTTCCGCACGGTGCGGGAGGTTTTCGCCAAGCTGGCGATGACCGAGGCGCTGCTGACCGAGGGGCGGGAACGCCCGGCGGGCCGGCTGAAGGTAACCAGCACCATGGGCTTCGGCAGCACCTGGCTGGCGCCCCGGCTCCACCGCTTCGCAGCCCTCTATCCGGATGTCGGCGTCACGCTGCTGCTGGATGACTCGGATCTCGATCTCGCGATGCGGGAAGCGGATGTCGCCATCCGCATGCATGCGCCGAAGCAGCCGGATTTGATCCAGCGGCACCTGGCGAGCTTTGGCTGGCGGGTCTGCGCCGCGCCAAGCTACCTGAAGCAGTTCGGCATCCCGCACCGGGCCGAGGATCTTGACGCCCATCGCCTGGTGATCTGGGGCGACCACCATGCGCCGATCGACGACGTGAACTGGCTGGCCGATGTCGGGCGCAGGCCCGGCTCGCCGCGTCGCGCGGCAGTGGAGGTGAACAACCTCACCGGCATGCTGCGAGCCACGCAGAGTGGCCTGGGCATCGCGGCGCTGCCCGACTACATGGGCCCCGAACTGGATGGGTTGCTACAGGTGCTGCCCGAACTCAAGGCGCCGCGCCTGGACGCCTACTTCGTTTATCCCGAGGAAATGCGCCATTCGAAGCGGGTGGCCGTGTTCCGGGACTTCGTGGTGGCCGAACTCGCCGCTGCCGGTCGTTGACATGCAACGAACGCATGGCCGGTGGCAGCTTTCTCCCGATCGGCATGTTGCGACGCAGCGCTATCATTTGGTCATTCCGACGGACTTGGTCGGAAGAGGGTTCATCCGGGTGATCCCCGGTAACCCTTCGTCTCCCAGACGTGAAGCCTCCCTGTTGACTGCCCCCCGGTTTCGGCCGGGGGGCGTTCTTTTTTGAGGCCTTGGCGCGGCGGGATCATGCGACACACTGATCCATAACGCGCTCTGTTCCCGCCGGAGCCGGCGGCATCCCGCCCTTACCAACCAGCCAGGCGCCCGCCTCTACAGCCTGGCGGTGCTGGTGCTGTTATTCGCCCCGGCGCGGCGCGAGCATGGCCGGCGCAGATTACGCAAGTCGTCTCGTGCGACGTGCATTTCCTTCCAGAGTTCGGCTGAGGGATTGCTGTTGCTCCTGCTGGGCAGCCGCGGCGCAGTTGGCTTCGTCGTCGCGCGCCATCTCCTGGCGGAAATGGCGCCGCCGTTCTGGCAGTTCCGGATCAGCCTTACCCTGGTGGCAGTCGCCCAGGCCGGACGAGGAGGGGCACTCGGCGTGTTGGGGACGTCGATGGCGCGCTTGCGGTCAAGCGTCGTGCTGGAGACGCACGGTCGCACCCGCCGCTTCGTGGATTCAGGGTGGCGGACGAAGTGAGCCTGTCCCTGCCGCGCGGCACGCTCCGACCCAGCCGGGGGCGGGTGCCGCTTGGGGGCCAGGATGTCACCGCCTTGCCGCAGCACAGGCGGGCGGGGTGTGCGCTGGTGCACACCTTGTGGGTCGACCAGATCTCCCCCGGGTCGAGGCGGTTCCCCTCGCACTTCGCGAACGCGAGAGATCGACCACGCGTTGATGGCAGCCTGCCCGGACGCATCGCGCGGTGGAGGCGGCGGCCTTGCTCACAGGGTTGTGCTTCCAGCTGGCCGAGCTCCGTGCGCCTACGCCTGGACTGTCCTATGGCCGCGAGCGGGCTGCTCGGGATCGCCCTTGCCCTGGTCCCGAAGCCACACATCCTGCTGCTGGACGAGCGGCAACCGGCATGCCCCGGCGAGAGCCATGAAGCGCTGGAGACATCGCCGCATTGCCACGCAATATCTCCGTGCTGCTGCTCGAACACGATCATGGACCTGGTATTCCGCTGCGCCGAACGCATTGCCGTGCTCACCCGGGGCGCGGTCCTGGCAGAGGGTGCGCCCGAGGCGATCGCGCAGGATTCTCAGGTGCACGAGGTCTGTCCGGGCGAAGGGATCACAGCCCATGCCTGACGTGTTGCCATGGCTGGAATCCGTATTTGGGCGACCATCATTGTCGAGCAGCACGCGCGGCAGATCCTTTCCCTGACCGACTGCTCGGCGCACCGTGGACTATCGAGTGTGCCGCCGTCCGCTCGACCACCTCCATGGAGGACCCCAGCCATGCCGAACGGCAAGCCCCCCTTTCGCGCCGACTATGTCGGCAGCCTGCTGCGGCCGCCTGCCTTGCGCGAGGCGCGCGCCGCCCGCGCCGAGGGTCGCCTCGACGCCGCCGCGCTGCGTGCCGTGGAGGATTGCTGCATCCGCGACGCCATCGCGCAGCAGCAGAGGATCGGCCTCCGGGCGGTGACCGATGGCGAGTATCGCCGCGCCTTCTGGCATTTCGACTTCCTGGCGAAGCTCGGCGGTGTGGAAATGTACGAGGCCGACCAGGGTATCCAGTTCAAGGGCGGTCAGACCAAGGCCTATGGCCTGAAGGTGACGGGACCGATCCGCTACGTACCGCACCCCTTCGTGGAGGATTTCCGGTTCGTCGCGGCGAATGCCGGCGGCGCCATGCCGAAGCAGACCATTCCGTCGCCGAGCGTGCTGCATTTCCGTGGCGGCCGGAAGGCGGTGGACACCCATGCCTACCCGGACATGGAGGGCTTCTTCGCCGATCTCGGCGGCGCCTATGCCGATGCGGTGGAGGCCTTCGCCGGGGCTGGCTGCCGCTATCTGCAGCTCGACGAGGTGAACATCGCCTATCTCTGCGACCCGGAGCAGATCGAGCAGCTCCGCCAGCGCGGCGAGAAGGTGGAGGGGCTGCTTGAGACCTATGCCGGGCTGATCAACACCGCGATCGCGCGACGCCCGCCAGATATGGTGGTCTCGATGCATCTCTGCCGGGGCAATTTCCGCTCCATGCACATCGCTTCCGGCGGCTACGATCCGGTGGCGGAGGTGTTGTTCAACCAGATCAATGTCGATGCCTACTTCATGGAGTACGACACCGAGCGGGCCGGCACCTTCGCGCCGCTGCGCTTCGTGCCGAAGGGCAAGACCGTGGTGCTGGGCCTGGTCACCAGCAAGACCGGGGAGCTGGAGAGCAAGGACGCCCTGAAGCGGCGGATCGAGGAGGCAGCGAAGCTGATCCCGCTCGAACAGCTTGCCATCAGCCCGCAATGCGGTTTCGCCAGCACCGAGGAGGGGAACCTGCTGACGGTCGAGCAGCAATGGGCGAAGCTCGCTCTCTGCGTCGAAGTGGCACGGGAGGTCTGGGGCGAGGTCTGAGGGCGGGCTTCGCGTGCCAGAGG
>Ga0180217_1004423_pt1 | contig 11138 bp, 8 predicted proteins | sample eDN3rd37CBELigOP_FD_128521 | JGI IMG/M metagenome (GOLD analysis project Ga0180217, IMG submission 128521) | Enriched Organic Plus compost microbial communities from Emeryville, California, USA - eDNA 3rd pass 37_C BE-Lig OP (version 2) (version 2) ... | reverse complement strand
CTTTTACGGAAACCGGCTTCCTTGGCGTCCTTGGGGGGAGTTGGCCAGCGGTTGATCGCCCGGTCCTTTCCCTCCGCACCGGTGCCATGGAGCGCCAGCACCAGAGGGAGCCGCCCGGAGCCATCCCTTTTCGCGAGCGCGCTTTCATGGGGAATCAGCAGCCAGGCGTGGCCCAGTTCACCGTCCTCGAGGCTATAGTGAACATACCAGGACTCGTAGCCCTCCTCCTTCGTTTTGGAAACGATCTCGAAAGAGGGAGGGGAAGCTTCGATCGGGGAAGGCACGAAGTATTCCTCCACCGTCTTGAGGATCTTTTCCCTCGGCACAGTAAGGGGGGCAATAAACGTCGTCGTATCCTCGATCGGGGCCTTCTCTTTGGCGTGGGCGGGCATGGCCAGCACGGCCAAGGTCATCAGCGTTGCACACAAAGATGCCGACCGGGGGCAGGGGAATCGACTTGCCGGGTTCATGGATTCGGAGAACGCCTTAAGGTTTCTGGGGAGCCTTTCCGTCCCAGGTCTGATCCAGCCAATAGGGGTCTTGGACGAGCTCGCGATAGAGCTTGAGGGCTTCGGGATCGCGCGAGATCACCCTTTGATCATGGTTCTCCCAGATGACGGCTTTGATCTTCGGCCTCTCATTCTTCAACCCCTCAAACCATTCGCGAACCCATCGGACACGGTCAATACTGTCCGAGAATCCCCCCTCGGCAATCATCAGCGGCTTGTACGCGGAGAATTTATCGTAGAATTCCTTTACGTTCACGATCGGGTATTGCCGGTTGGGATCAGTAATGAACTTCTTGCTGGGAGGGTAAGCGCTCAGCCCCACCCAGTCCACGTACTGGTCCCCCGGCCAATAGTTCTCCATCTTGTTCCAAGGCTCGTCCGGATAGCTTCGGTGATTCGGGGCCCAAACAAAGAGATGTTCCTTTGCGGCGCCGATCTTCTCGGCGATGTTATACATACGCCTCCATGCCTGCCGGAAGGTTTTGGGTTCCAATCCGTAAGCCACCCAGCCGCCATTGAACTCGTTCATCGGGCGAAACCAGATGGGGCTATCGATTCCTTCTGTTTTCTCGGGGTCTACGGAATCCTTGAAGTAACGGATCAGGTAGTCATCAAATTGTCCGGTTGCGATCGGCTCCAGTTTCCCTGCGGGAAGCCATCCGATGCAGAGATGCCGATGCCCGTAAAACCCCTTCGAAAGACCGGCTCGCAAGCTTTGAATCTCCGCGAAGTCGCGTCCTGGCTGCATGGTCTGGTACCAAAGCACCATGGAGATCTTCTTGCCCACCAGCTTTTCGAACAGGTCGATCACCATTCCCGAGCGACCGGCGCGCTCTTCCGGGGAGTGCCCGACCGCGGTGGGAAAAGCTCCGTGAAAAGCCCCGTCGAGTGGCACCTTCCGCTGGGAGTTCTTGATCTTCCCGTTGATTTTTATTCCGTCCAGAAGCAGGAGCGAAGCGGAGGGATCTTCGCCTGTAGGATTTAACTTCACCTTTACATAGCGTGCCTTTTGCGGCGCGCCTGTGATTCGCGTTTCGTAAGGGTAGCGAACCTCTTTCTTCGGCGCGGGATTGGCGGGAGATCCAAACGACTTCCATTCTCCGTCTTCGGCAAGGCTGGTGCTCACCGTAATATCCTTCGGAAGGTTAAAATAGGCCTCGGGAGAGGCAAGGCCGGAGATGACGGCCTCTTCCACCTCATGAACCCGGCCGAGATCGATGACGATAGACACCGGCTCCAATCCTCGCCAGCCGACGAAATAATCCTTCTCGAAATCCGCCCCCGGCTTCGAAGTATCTTCATCGGTGAGGCGGGTGCCCAGCGTCCATTGGTTTGGCCATGAGTCCGGATACATTACGTCGGGTTCACGGGAAGCTGTGTAGAACTTGCCGACGGAAAGCTCTCCCTGGGTTACGGGGCCGCCATCTTCAGGAGCATAGCGGATCGGTTCCGGCGCGGGGCCTTCGTAGTAGCTCGCGATCTGGGCCTTTTTGGCCGCATCGCGTTCTGCTGCTGCCTTCGCCGCCGGGCGGAAGGCTAGATCATCAAACCGGATATAGCCCACTTCCTTCGTGGCGCGCGAAAACGTCACCCGTACCCCCAGGGTCGCATAAGCACTGCCGCCTGGAGCCTTGCTGACGAGGTGAGTCTCGTCATAATAGTTCATCGGCTGTTTTGCCGGAGTTGCCGCCTCCTGGAGAACCTTGCCTTCCGCATCGTGGTAGCGCACAACGGCGCTCTGCTCCCAGGCGCCGTAATCTCCAAACGAACGAAGCCAGACGCTCAGGTCGTACTCCTCGCCTGCGGTGACGGGAATCCGGCCGCCGTGCCAGATCTCCTGCATTCTGCTCTTCCCTCCGCCTGTGCCTTTATAGGCTGTGAGGAAAAGCGCTCCCTTGCTCCCCTTGTTTCCGTCGGAAGCCGCCTTCCAGTGGCTTCCCTTCGGGGGCTCCCATCCGTCGATTCCTTTTTCAAAGTCAAAGGCGATATCGGCAGCGAGGGAAGAGGTGCCTAGCGAAACGGCCAGCGAGGTGGCGAAAAGCCAACGAGAAAGCGGAGATGAGGGGTACATAAGAACAGGAAGGTGGATGTCGGAGGGGGATTTTGGGAATTGGGGAAATCTACTCTTTGGTTAGCGAAACTTTGTCGAAGAAGAGGTAGCCAAGGTCGTCTGTCGTCTCATTGACGATCACACGAAGGCCAACCCGCACATACGCCGCCTGTTCGGGCATCGTGAATACGGATGGGAAAATGCTGTAAAGGCGGCTGTTCTCGATAGGCTCCCCCTCCAGCACGGAGAGCTCCCGTTGGCCGTCGAAAACTTTGAGAACAACGGCCTGCGAATAGCGATGACCGGCGGGGGCCAGTACCTGAAAGGCGGCGCTGAGCGTGTATTGCTGGCCGGGTTCCACCGGAATTTCCTGCGTATTCCAGACGGTGAACGTGCGGCCTTTCTCCGTTCCCCTGAACACCACCCTGCGGAGGGCGCTATCCTCTTCGCTTGTCTTTTCGATCGACCTTGTGGAAATGCTCCAGTAGGTGCCATCCACCGGAGTCCAGCCTGTCGCCTGTTCTTCGAAGTTCGGGTTCAGTGTCAGGAGATTCTCGGATGCGATCGCCTTCTGTCCGGCTAGCAGAAGGATCGCAGCCGCTGTCACTATGTAGAGAAATTTCGGGATCATCGTCTTCTTACGGTTTGGAAACAGGAACAAGGTCTGTAACGGGCGGTTTGGCAGCGTCTTTGCCAGAGCGTCTGCAATACGGAACGGCAAGGCAGGCCGCGCCAAAGCCAAGCAGGCCGCCAACCATCCAGGCCGTCGGCGCATGGTTTGCGCCGGTTTCGAAAAACGAAATGGCCGATATTGCGGTAAGAATCAGCAGCGTCCAGCCGATTACCTTCAGCATCGGAGTTCCGACATCGACCTCCCCGGGAGCGGGTGCGGTCCCGACTGGCGCGATGGGTGATGCCTCCGGTTCGCGGGGCTGGTGATCAAGGAGGGCATAAAGCCGCTTTACGGACGGTTCGTGTTCGGCGCTCGCCACGTAGCCGGAGATCAACAAGGTCAGCATCGTCACGCTGAAGTTCGCCATCACGATCCAGAATAGTGAAAGGTGGTACCCGAACTCCATTACAGCGGAAGTTGTTATCCCCAGGATAAACGCGAGAATCGCGCCCCAGCCCGGTGTCTTGCGATTGTAGAGGCCGAAGAGCAAAGGCAGAAACGTGGGAAGTGTTGTCATCCCCATTAGGACGGCCAGAAAGTGGAACGATCCCCCCAGCAGCGGGATGAAAAGGGAAAAGATCAGGCAGGCGATCGCCATGACGGCCACCAGCAACCGCCCCAGGAGAACGCCGCTCTTTTCCACCAGCGCGGGCTTCAAGGGACGGATGATATCTTCCACCACCACTTGTGCCACGACATTGAACTCGCCGTTGAGCGCCGTCACCGACGCGCTTACCAGCGCGAAGAAGAAGACTCCCAGCATTCCCATCGGCAGGATCATCTTGGCCAAAAGCAAGTAGCTCTGCTCAGTTTCGGCGGCCCCGGTCAGCCCCGGCACCAGCACCGCAGCCGCCATGGGAGGAAGCATGAAGAGCGGGAAAAGAAGATAGTAGGAAATGCCGCTGGTCAGCGAGACGAGCTGGGCGTCCCGCTCCGTTTTGACCGATACCACCCGCTGAACCAATGCCCAATAGCCATTCCAGGAGGCGATCCCGACAACCGTGAGGGCGATGACAAACGGGATGTCATACCCGCTATCCGGCGGGTTCAGGCTCCAGTAGGCGGCGGGGAGCTTTTCGATCAGCGCATCGAAGCCGCCCACCATGCTGATGGAAAAGCAGGCGATGATCGTGGTAATCACCGCAAGCACGACCGCCTGAATCGCATCGGTGGCAACGACGGAGAGGAATCCCCCCGTAACCGCGGAGAGGAACGCGACGAAGGTCGTCAACATCGCGCCAGCCCAAAGCGGAAGTCCCAGGATCGTATAGGTAAGGACGGCGGTTACATAGATCCGGTTTGCATTATCCAAAATCCGGATCGGGATGCCGGTGAAGACGAAGAACTTTGCCGCCCGATCTCCGAAGCGCTGCTGGATATATTCCACCGCAGTCTTGCAGCCCGTGCGGTGCCAGCGCCGGGAGAAGAAGTAATACCCCGCCAGAAAGGTGAATACGGAGAGGACGATGCTGATGACCTTCAAGCCGCCATAGCTATAGGTGAAGGAAGCAGCCGCAACAAAGGCCGAGGCTGAAAAGGCGGTCATGAAGTACGAAACTCCCGCTGCCCACCACGGCGTCACACGCGAGGCCCCAAAAAAGTCATCTGCATTTTTGACGGCTTTGACGTAATAGATGGAGACGCCGATGATGACAGCGCAGTAAAGACCCATCAGGGTCCAGAAGAGGGGAGAGGTGGGATACATTGAGAGAGGGGCAGAATAACCCGTTGGCGCGGCTGGAATGCGGATTGAGAGCGCGAATGCCTGATAGGCCTGATACGCCTGATAGGTCTAGTAGGGACGCCAGTTGAACCGGGCCTCGTATTCCTGGGGGGTTGCCATGGCTGGCACCCACTCCGCATGACCGTCCGCAAAGGCGAAGTGGTTCCCGTTGCCAAGCGCCTTGGGAGCTCCCTTCATGAAGATGGTGCGGTCATCCGTTGCCAGGGGGCAGCTAAAGTAGCGGCCAAGCGGGCTGGATTGGCTGGTCTCATCCCAATAGGGAAAGAGTATCGGCACTTTCGACGGTTCGATAATCGCGGAGCGCTTGATGCGCCGGTTGTAGCCCATGTAGGTGCTGAAATGGTAACCGACATGCGTTGCGGCGCTCAGGTTGCGGAGGGTGGCAATGCGGTGAGGGGGAAAGTAGCCATCCCATACATCGTCCCAGCCTTTCGGCGCTTTTGGGCCGCCGTAGCTATTCGCTGCTTCCGTGTCGGACACCACCAGCGTGGGCAGATAACCGGCTACTCCGCCGTACCAGCGCCACCAGTAACGGTAGTTCAGGGTTTTCAGTTCTGCCGGTGCGTTTTGAACGGAGTCCGCCGTCGCCGTCCAGGTCAGGCCGATGGGATAGAGGTTATTGTTGTCGTTGGCATAGAGATTCCATGCCGTGATGATGCCCTTCATGTTCATGACAGAGCGACCTTTGGAAACCTGATTGCGGGCCGCTCTCGTACCTTGAAAAACAAGGGCGCTTAAAACTGTCACGATCGCAAGAGCCACGAGAATTTCGATCAAGGTAAACCCGCTGAGCGCTGCGCGGCGCAGGGTACTCGCCGCAACCCGCTTTGGGAGGGATGGTTTGTTCATGGAAAACGAGGGGGAAGTTATGAATACGTATGCGTAATGTATTCGGCGGAGTCAATTAAAAAACCTCCCCGGGGTCACGTTTTCGAAGAATGGCGCATTTCTACTTGCTTATGCACGATAACGTTTCGCCTGGTTGAAGCCTCTCGTGAGAAATTGGCAGCGAACATTATTTTCATGGGTGCATAGGTATTCGATTGCCATTCCAAACAGCCATCATGTATGATTTTCAGCCATGCAATGCCTTCCCCCTTTGCGTTTCAATGGCCTTATCCATGCCGTCGGTATGGCCTGTCTCATCCTCGTCGGATTCACGGCGGCCAATGCTTCCGAGGGCTGCGAAGTTGTACGCGGAATTAGTTATCTCGAATCCGGGGGAGCAGTTCACCAGTTGGATCTCTACCTCCCAAATGCGGGTGCCATCGAAACGGCCGGTGCTGCTAAAACTGTGGGAAGACGCCCCTTGCTGGTCTGGATTCATGGGGGAGGATGGGCTGGCGGGGACAAAGGCGACCTCCGGGAGCAGCAGATCGGCCGCAGGCTCGCGGATGAAGGCTACGTCGTCGCGTCTATCAACTACACCCTGGCTAGCGACGAGCATTCCACATGGCCGGAAGCGATTCTCGATTGCAAAAATGCCATTCGGTTTCTCCGGCGAAATGCCGCCCGATGGGAGATCGATCCTGATCGCGTTTGTGTGGGAGGAGGTTCGGCAGGAGCGCACCTCGCGTTGATGGTAGCCTACACCCATGGCATTCCCGAGATGACACCTGCCGCCCCTTATGAAGGGGAACGCGACGATGTCAAAGCGGTGCTATCCTTCTACGGGGCGACCAACTTTGTCACCATGCAGACGACCGATGGAGAGGGCCGCCCCACGGGAAGACCGGTGGCAGGAAAGGGGATCTCGCGCTTTCTCGGGCAGGATCGAACCGTGGGAGAGGCCTTGTGGAAGAAGGCCTCGCCGGTTTCCCATGTCCGTCCCGGCATTCCTGCCACCTACCTGAGCCACGGAAAGAAAGACACTACGATCGATTATCTGCAATCGGTAGAGCTTTATGATCTGCTGAAAAGGACAGGCATCCCATGCGAAATGGTGCTTCTCGAAAATACGGGGCACACCTATTCTTTCACCCACCGGGGAAAAGCGCCTCTGGAAAAAGATCTGACGCCGGGCATCCTTGCATTTTTGCATCGGCATCTTCCCGCTGCCGACAGGAAGGAAGGCAAAGAATAGTTCGCACGGAGGCTGTCGTTCAATCCGTTCCGGGCGATCAACCTCGAACACAGATTACTCATCAATGTTAAAACCCTCCTGTTCTGCTCGTATTCTTGGCGTTGCCGCTCTCTGTTTGCTGGTCGGTCCTCTCGTGGCGAAAACCGCCGCGGAGGCCCCCAATGCTTCTCTTTACAAGCTTTCCGTATCGGCGAATCGGCCCGATGCCCTGTATCGGAAAGGCGATTCGGTTGTTTTTACGATCCGATTGACGGACCGCGATCAGCCCGTCAGCGCGGCTCTGGTAAACTGGAAAATTTCCAAGGACGGCGTGCCGCCCGTTAAGGAAGGTACGGTGGAGTTGAAGGAGGGAGAGGCAACCGTAGCTGCGACCCTCGATGAACCGGGCTTTCTTCAGTGCCGGGCCGAGTTCCAAAGAGCGGATGGAAAGGACGAGAGCGGCAAGCCGATCTCGGCATTGGGCGCGGCGGGAATCGACCCCCTCGATATTCAGCCGAGCCTTCCCGTTCCCGACGATTTCGACCACTTCTGGGCGGAACAGAAGAAGGCGCTCGCAGAGGTACCGGTCAATGCGCGTCTTACCCCTCAGGAGGGAACCGATCCCCGATTGGAACTCTTCGATCTTCAAGCTGATTGCATCGGTGCCCCCGTCTCGGGGTATTTCGCCCGTCCCAAGGGTGCGAAGCCGAAAAGCCTGCCCGCGATCCTCAATGTTCATGGCGCGGGAGTCCGCAGTTCCTCGCGCGAGATCCCTTTGCGCTGGGCGAAGGAGAACATGCTTGCGCTCGACATTAATGCCCACGGCATTCCCAACGGAAGGCCAGCGGAGTTTTACGATGCGCTGCAAGCTGGTGAACTGAAAAACTATCAGTGGAGAGGCCGTGAACTTCGGGAGACTTTTTATTTCAAAGGAATGTTCCTCCGGGTGCTGAGGGCGATCGACTTTCTTGCCTCTCAACCCGAATGGGACGGGCGTACGATGATTGTCTATGGATCGAGCCAGGGAGGAGCCCAGGCGATTGCCGCCGCGGGCCTGGACTCCAGGGTAAGCCTTTTTGTCGCCGGAATCCCGGCGATGTGCGATATGAGCGGCGCCGTGGCCAACCGCATCGCCGGATGGCCTAAGCCCGTCTCACTCGGCCCGGATGGAAAAATTAATCCTAAGTTCCTCGAGACTTCCCGCTACTACGACGGCATGAACTTCGTAACGCGGACAAAGGCCTCGGCCTTCTTCGCAGTCGGCTTTATCGACACCACCTGCGCTCCAACGACTGTCTACGCCGTGTATAACCGCCTTTCTTCGAAGAAGCAGATCTTCAACGACATCAAAGAGGGACACAAGAATACCAACGAGGCGCAAAGGCGGATGCGCGCGGCGGTATTGGAACATGTTGCGAGGCAGAAGGCATCGGGATCGGAAGGGACGGCTTTGCCTCAGTGATGTATCAGCGATTTCTTCATTGCAGGAGTGCTCGTGGGCAAACCTCTTTTGCCCAGGGGCGCTTCCCAGCCTGAAATGAAGAACCCTCCCGTGCGCGAAATTGCGCGCGGGAGGGCCTTGTGTGTGTGAAGGAAATGGCGGGAAATCCGCCCCAGATTAGTATTTCACCCCGCAGCCGTAAGACTTCGAGGTGGGATGCGACACTGGTTTTCCGGCGGCGATTTCTTCAAGCGCCTGGGTAACATAGTTTTTCGCTCCGGCGATGTCTTCCTGTTTCGGGGAGGGTTTGTCGTCGATGCCGCCCGCATAGACGAGGACCCCCTCGGCGTTGATCACGTACATATGCGGCGTGGTCTTGGCGCCGTAGGCAAGCGCCACCTTGCTGTCGGCGTCGATCAGGCTGGCGGTCGCGGCGACGTTGTGGCTCTTGTCATAGGCGGCGATCTGCTGGGCGGTCTGGTGGCCCTGCTTGCCGGGTTTGCCGGAATTGATCCGATACCAGACGACTCCCTTGCTCAGGGCATCTTTCTGAAGCTTCGGCATGTCGCCCTTCTCATAGAATTTCTTCACGAAAGGGCAATCCGGGTTCGTCCATTCAAGGACGACGATCTTTCCCTTGGAAGCGGCAAGCTCGTGCATTTTGCCGTCGCCGCCCGGGAGGGTAAAGTTCGGGGCCGGCTTGCCCACTTCCGCCTCCGCGGCGCGAAGCGCAGGGGCCATGAAGAGGGCGGAGAGAGCGAATGGGACGAGGAGGAGTATTTTCATATCGTGCAATTCGAGCGCGTCAGCTGGAACGGTTTGTTTTTTCTAATTTGCAGGCAAAGCCGGTCCTTGCGGCCGCATCGCCTTGGATGTTGGAGGCGATTGGCGACAAAACGTTCAAAAATTTATCGGCGCGATTTCAGAACAATTCGCCGGGACGGTTCGGCGGTGTCGCCCCGGCCTTCCGGTAGGCGGGGGCGAGCGCCACGCGGCCCTGCGGGGTGCGCTTGATGTAACCTTGCATGATCAGATACGGCTCGTTGACCTCCTCAAGTGTCCCCGCCTCTTCGCCGATGGCGACGGCCAGCGAATTGAGGCCCACCGGTCCTCCCTCGAAGGTATGGACGAGGGTTTCCAGAATGCGCTTGTCCATCTCGTCGAAGCCGTCGGCGTCGATGTCGAGCATCGAGAGCGCCCGGTCGGCCACCTCGCGGTTGATGAACGAACCCGCCTTCACCTGGGCATAATCACGCACCCAGCGCAGCAGGTTGTTGGCGATGCGGGGAGTGCCCCGGGAGCGGGCGGCAATTTCAAGCGCCCCGGCTTCGTCGATCTCGATGTTTACGATGCGGGCGCTCCGCTGGAGAATCGCCTGAAGCTCCTCGGCGGTGTAATAATCGAGCCGGCAGGTCATGCCGAAACGCGAGCGGAGCGGCGCGGAGATCATGCCGGAGCGGGTCGTCGCTCCGATCAAGGTGAATTTTGGGAGGTTCAGCCGGACGCTGCGGGCATTTGGTCCCTGGTCGATGATGATGTCGAGCTTGAAGTCCTCCATTGCCGGGTAGAGGTACTCCTCAATCGTCGGCTGGAGGCGGTGAATTTCGTCGATAAAAAGAATGTCGCCCCGCTCCAGCGTGGTGAGCAGGCCCGCGAGGTCGCCCGCCTTTTCAATAGTGGGGCCGCTGGTGCTCTTGATGTTCACTCCCATCGCGTTGGCGAGGATATAGGCCAGCGTGGTTTTGCCCAGGCCGGGCGGGCCGCTCAGGAGAACGTGGTCGAGCACGTCGCCGCGCTGTTTCGCGGCTTCAACAATCACTTCCAGCCGCTCGCATACCTTTGCCTGCCCGGCGAACTCGCTGAACATCGGCGGCCGCAGGGAGATGTCGAACGGCGTGTCTGGCGCGTCCAGGGTGGATTTGACGAAGTTTTCGGACACGCGCGAATTCAAGCCGAAATCGCCCATCCGCGCGAGAGGAATTGCATGACTTTACCGCCCCTTCCCGCGCTGGGCGAGGTAGCGTTCCATCGCGGCGCGGAGGTCAAGCTCGCGCACCGGCTTGCTCAGGTAGTCATTCATTCCCGCCTCCAGGCATTTCTGCCGGTCGCCTTGCATGGCATGGGCGGTCATCGCGATGATGTAAGCCCGCTTGCGCCCGGCTTCTTGTTCATGGCGGCGGATCTGCCGGGAGGCTTCGTAGCCGTCCATCTCCGGCATCTGGCAGTCCATCAGGATCAGATCGTACTCCACGTTCCGGGCCTGCTCGACCGCCTTGAAGCCGTTGGCGACCACCGAGACGGCGTAACCGAGCTTCTGGAGCTGCGCCCGGGCCACGGCCTGGTTTACGGGGCTATCCTCCGCGAGAAGAATCCGGATCTCACGCGAAGATGGAGCGCCTTCGCCGACGTGCGGTGCTTCGGTCGCGTCAGCATCGTTCCCCGCCTCCTCCGGGGTGGCTTTGCACAACATGGCGGCGCAGTATTCGAGAAATTGTGATTTGCGGATCGGCGTGGTCAGGAACTTGTCGATGCCTGCTTCGCGGGCTTCGCTCTTCCTGACGGGCATCCCAAGCGGGGTGGCCAGGAGGAGCTTCGCCCCGCCCAGCGCCGGGTCATCCTTGAGCTGTCGAACCAGAGGGAGTTCATCGAGTTTGGGCGT
>Ga0180217_1004420_pt1 | contig 11144 bp, 8 predicted proteins | sample eDN3rd37CBELigOP_FD_128521 | JGI IMG/M metagenome (GOLD analysis project Ga0180217, IMG submission 128521) | Enriched Organic Plus compost microbial communities from Emeryville, California, USA - eDNA 3rd pass 37_C BE-Lig OP (version 2) (version 2) ... | reverse complement strand
GCGCTGTCGCCGCAGACATATGATTCATCCGACGACGAACTCGAATTGGACTCCGAAGATTCGGAGCTTTCCACTGTCTCTCATCAGCCCAAAGAATGGTCGAGAGAACCGGTGGAGGCACCGACACCCACGACCGTCTATTTGCTGCCCGAGGAAGACGCTAACCGGCTGCGCTTCGTGTTGGACGAATTGTCGGAGTGTCGCCGGCTGCTTGACGATGCCATGCAAGCCGACGGGATGGTGGAATCGTCCGTCGAGATGGACGCAAACACGACCGACTGACAAGGAGATCCAGCGCGGGCGGTCCGGTTCGCCCATGGGCGATGCCGACTTGCGCCGGATCGCAATGACATGCTTTCGCGGTGGCGCAGGGACGACTGGTCCGCTGTTCGGACACACAAGCCAATGCTGAGGATCAGCGAAAAACGGCGGCGTCATGAAGCGCCGCCGTCGTTCATTTTCAATCCGAGGCGGCTCAGCCTAAGCCTTCAAGCGAACCGGCCGCATGAGAAACGCGGGCATATGCTCGCCAAAGCCCGCGCCCGGTGAATCCGGTTCTTGCTGCGGTGGCCGGGGCGAGGGAGCCTGACGCTGCTTGCGCGCATCGTCGATATGGGCCACGGCGGCCGCCGCTGGTTCGTCACGGTCCGATGGCCGCCGTTCCCTGCCGCGACGCTCCCTCGGGGAGGCCGGCGCTTCGCCGCGGGAAGAACGTTCGCGGCCACCACCGCTGCGACCGCCACGGGTGCCGTTGCGGCCACGTCCGCGGCGGGGCGCCTCTTCCTGCTCCTCGGCGGTCAAAGGCTCGCTCGCCCATTCGAGCGTCTGGCCGGTCAGCTTTTCGATCGCGGCGATAGCCTTCCCGTCGATCGGCGCGACGATGGTGATGGCGGTGCCGGTCTTGCCGGCGCGGCCGGTGCGGCCGATGCGATGGACGTAATCGTCTGCGTGATGGGGGACGTCGAAGTTGAACACATGGCTGACGTCAGGAATGTCGAGACCGCGGGCCGCGACGTCGGAGGCGATCAGCAGCTTAACCTCGCCTTTGCGGAAGGCATCGAGCGCGGCCATGCGCGCGGGCTGATCCATGTCGCCATGCAAAGCCGCGGCGGAGAAGCCATGCCGCACCAGCGATTTATGGAGCTGGGCGACCTCGCGCTTGCGATTGCAGAAGATGATGGCGTTCTTGAAATTCTCGGCGCCACGGATCAACCGCCGCAGCGTCTCACGCTTTTCGTAATCCTCGCGGCCGGTCTTGACGAGTTGCTGCGTGATCGAGGCATTGGTCTGGGCCGGTCGCGAGACCTCGACCTGAACAGGATTGTGCAGGAACTGCTCGGTGACGCGCTGAATTTCCGAAGGCATCGTCGCCGTGAAGAACAGCGTCTGGCGGGTGAAGGGCACCAGCTTGCAGATGCGTTCGATGTCAGGGATGAAGCCCATGTCGAGCATGCGGTCGGCCTCATCGATGACGAGAAGCTCGACGCCGGACATGAGAAGCCGGCCGCGCTCGAAATGGTCGAGCAGGCGGCCTGGGGTTGCGATCAGGACATCGACGCCGCGCGTCAGCTTGGTGTCCTGGTTTTCGAACGAGACGCCGCCGATCAGCAGGGCGACGTTGAGTTTGTGTTTGGCGCCGTATTTGACGAAGTTCTCTTCGACCTGCGCGGCCAATTCGCGTGTCGGTTCGAGAATGAGCGTGCGCGGCATGCGCGCGCGTGCGCGTCCCTGTTCCAGCATCGTGAGCATGGGCAGGACGAAGGCGGCTGTCTTGCCGGTGCCCGTCTGCGCGATTCCGAGCACGTCGCGACGCGACAGCACGTGCGGAATGGCCTGCTCTTGGATCGGTGTGGGGTTGGTGTAACCGGCGGCACTGACGGCAGTCAGGACTTTGTCGGATAGGCCGAGTTTAGAAAAGGGCATAGAGCCTCTGTGAGACCGCCCGGAGCCGCGCCGGACAACAACGGGACGACAATAAATGCGCGGGAAAGGGGCCGGTCGAATCTGGAATCTGGTTCGTACCGTTTGCGCCCGGAACATAGGGGCGGCATCGAAAAAGTCAATGGTGGCGGGCTTTTTCGACTTTGGAGGGTGCTCGGCGGCATCGCGGAGCCGGGCCGGGCGGCGGGTTCAACGGCCGTGGAACAAGCCTTCTCCAAACCGGAGAAAAATGGAATATTCTTTTTATTTCATGGTGTTACAGCCATGATAGGGCTGTGCCTGTCCGATCTCTTACGCCAGTTCCGAAACGGTGAGCGAGAACCAGATGCGCCCGACGATGCGTCCCAACCGCCTGGATTTTGATACGCGTTGCATCCACGCCGGCCAGCAGCCCGACCCCAGCACCGGCTCGGTGATGACGCCGATCTACGCCACCTCGACATTCGTCCAGGATAGTCCAGGCGTGAACCGGGGCTATGATTATGCCCGCAGCCAGAACCCGACGCGCTTCGCTTTCGAGCGCTGCGTCGCGGACCTCGAGGGCGGCCATCGCGCCTTCGCTTTTGCATCCGGATTGGCGGCGATCGCGACCACGCTCGAATGCCTCGACCAGGGCTCGCACATGGTTGCCTCCGACGATCTCTACGGTGGCACGCGGCGCATGTTCGAGCGGGTGAGGCGGCGCTCGATGGGGCTCGACATCACCTATGTCGATCCGACCGATATCGGCGCAATGGAAGCCGCGATCCGGCCGCAGACCCGGTTGATCTATGTCGAGACGCCGACCAATCCGCTCCTCAAGCTCGTCGATCTCGAACGGGTTGCGGCGCTGGCCAAGGCGCGCGGGATCCTGTGCGCCGCCGACAACACATTCGCCAGTCCCTATGTGCAGCGGCCGCTGGAATATGGCTTCGATGTCGTTCTGCATTCGACGACCAAATATCTGAACGGGCACTCCGACATGGTGGGCGGTGTCGCCGTGGTCGGAGACAACGGTGAGCTCGCCGAACGCCTTGCGCTCTTGCAGAATGCACTGGGTGCGATCCAAGGGCCGTTCGATTCCTTCCTGGCGTTGCGGGGGCTCAAGACGCTGGCTTTGCGCATGGAGCGGCATTCGGCATCCGCGCAGACGATAGCGCAATGGCTGAGCGTCCATCCCAAGGTGCGAAAGGTCTATTATCCCGGCCTCGCCGAGCATCCTCAGCATGCGCTGGCCCGGCGCCAGATGCGCACCTTCGGCGGGATGATATCGGTTGAACTCGACACCGATCTGGCTGGCGCGAAGCGCTTTCTCGAGCGCACCGAATTGTTCTCGCTCGCCGTCAGTCTCGGCGGCGTGGAGAGCCTGATCGAGCATCCGGCGCTGATGACCCACGGATCGGTGCCGGTCGAGGTGCGCACGACCCTCGGCATCGGCGATTCTCTGGTGCGATTGTCGGTTGGAATCGAAGCCGCAGGCGATCTCGTCAGCGACCTGGAACAGGCTTTTTCCGCCTTGTGACATTGCGCCCTGTTCCCAGAACGCTGTTCCGCGTTAGTCTCGGTTGGTTTCAAGTGCAACGAGCATGATCAATCGAGAGGGAGGACGCTTATGACAGTCAGTCATTGCCGGCGCATGATTCTATGCGCCGCGACCGCCGCGGTTTTGGGATTGATGCTGCCGGCGCAGATCGCGCAGGCCAAAGACGAGGCCGCCGGCTATCCCGACAGGCCGGTTCGCCTGATCGTGCCGTTCGCGCCGGGTGGGTCCAACGACATCTTCGCGCGGCTGATTGGCCAGAAGGCTTCGGAGACGCTGGGGCAGCCCTTCGTGGTCGAGAACCGCCCCGGCGCCGGCGGGCGCGTGGCGGCGGAATGGGTCACCAACCAGCCGCATGACGGCTATACGGTGTTTGTCGCCTCCAGCGGCGGCATGTCGATCGCGGCGGCGGTCTATTCCAAGCTGGCCTACCATCCGACCGAGAGCTTCATTCCTCTGGCGATGATCTCGGACGTACCGCTGGTGTTGGTGGTCGCGCCCAATCATCCGGCCAAGTCGGTAAAGGAGCTGGTGCAATGGGCCAAGCAGAACCCCGAGAAGGCGAACTATGCCTCCAGCTCGGTGTCCTTCACGCTCGGAACCGAACTGCTCAAGCTCGCCAGCGGCATGCCTGCCACCATGATCCCCTACAAGAGCAGCAGCGCGATGGTGCTGAGCGTGGTGTCCGGCGACACCACCATGGCGCTGTCGTCCTCGGCACCGGTGATCCCGCAGGTCAAGGCCGGCAAGGTGCAGGCGCTCGCGGTGACCGGCGACAAGCGCGAGCCGGAGCTGCCCGACGTGCCGAGCATGGCCGAGGTGGGCTTTCCGGATGTCGACATCCGGCTTTGGACCGGTCTGTTCGTCGGCGCCAAAACCCCGCCGGCCATTGCCGCCAAGCTGGAGAAGGCATTCGTTCAGGCGATCAAGGACCCCGGCGTGATCGAGCGGCTGCAAAGCATGGCGGCGATGCCGAGCGGCATCGGCTCGGACGAATTCCGCAAGCTGATCGACGCCGACATCGAGTCCTACCGCAAGATCGTCAAGGAGGCGAAGCTTAAGTTTGAATGACGAACGGGTGTCATGATCGCATCGTGCTCCGGGTTGCCGGAGCACGATCGCGTTCGGGCTCCCTCCGGTTTCGGATTCGACTTCGCATTGATTTGCGATAGGCTTGACCGATGCAGAGCACCGCCGGAAAGGTGGGCATTTGCACTCGCCAAAGGGAGGAATCGATGCGAGCCAATATCATTCGGCGTTTCATGCTGGGCGCCGCTGCCGTTGCTGCGCTCGGTCTTGCGCTGCCCACCCCACCAGCACAGGCCCAAGCCAAGGACGCGACCGATTACCCGACCCGACCGATCCGCGTCGTGGTGCCTTTCGCGGCTGGTGGAGGCAACGACATCTTCGCCCGCCTGGTCGGGCAGAGAGCGCAGGAGATTCTCGGCCAGCCTCTGGTGATCGAGAACCGTCCCGGTGCCGGCGGAAGGCCCGCCGCCGAATGGGTCACCAATCAGGAGCATGACGGCTATACGCTCTTTGTCGGCGCCAGCGGCGTCATGTCGATTGCCGCTGCCGCCTATCCCAAGCTGGCCTATCATCCGACCAAGAGCTTCGTGCCGCTGTCGATGATCGCGGACTTTCCGCTGATCGTTGTCGTGGCGCCCAACAGCCCCGCGAAAAACGTCAAGGAGTTGGTGGATCTGGCCAAGAAGCATCCTGAGAAGGCGAATTATGCTTCGACGTCGCCGGCCTTCATTATCGCCTCGGAGCTGCTCAAGCTCGAAAGCGGCATGCCTGGAACGATGATTCCTTATAAGAGCAGCTCTCAGATGGTGCTCAGCGTGGCCGCCGGCGAAACGATGCTGGCCATCTCTGACGGTCCGCCCGCGATCCCTCAGATCCAGGCTGGAAAGGTGAGAGCCATTGCCGTGACCGGCGATGAACGCTCGGCGCAGCTTCCCGACGTTCCAAGCATGAAGGAGGCCGGCTTTCCGGGTGTGAATACGCGGCTCTGGAGCGGTTTTTTTGCGCCCGCAAAGACTCCGCCAGCCGTCGTGGCCAAGCTTGCGGACGCGTTCAGCCGGGCGATCAAGGACCCCAAGGTGAACAAGCGGCTTCAGGAAATGGCGGTCAATCCGGGAGGCGGCTCGTCGGATGAATTCCGTGCGATGATCGACAAGGACATTCAGGGCTACGAGAAGGTCATCTCAGCCGCCAAGCTCCAAAAATACTTCCAAAACTGACTGTTGCAGATCGGCGATTTTCCACCTCCGGCGTGCGCCTCCATGCTCTGCTCTCAATGGAGCATGGACGTCGCGCGGGGGGATTGTCGCGTCAGAAACGGCATCGGGAAAAGGCTATCGATTCCGGGTGCTGTTCCTTTGATGGTCATGGTCCAAACCGTCATCCTCCTCTTGAAAGGGAGGAGAGAATGCGAACCAGGGTCGGAATCGTCGGTGCCGGTCCCGCCGGCTTGATGCTGTCACACCTGCTGCATCGGTCCGGCATCGAAAGCGTGATCGTCGAGGATCGCAGCCGGGCCCATTGCGAGGCACGGGTGCGGGCGGGCCTGATGGAGCAATGGGCCGCCGATATGCTGGTGGAGACCGGGGTTGGCGATCGCCTCCGCCGTGAAAGCATGGTTCACGACGGAATCTATCTCGCGTTCTCCGGCGCTCTGCATCACCTCGATTTCCAGAGGCTCGTCGGTCGCAGGGTTACGATCTACGGTCAGCAGGAGGTCGTTAAAGATCTCATCGCTCGGCGCCTGGAGGATGGCGGAACGATCCTGTTCGACGTTTCCGATGTTTCATTGCACGAAATCGGCGGCGCCGCGCCCCGTATTGCCTTCACGCACGACGGCAGAGCGCAGATCATCGAATGCGATTTCATCGCGGGATGTGACGGTTTTCACGGCATCAGCCGCGAGTCGCTGCCCGAGGGGGCTTTGTCGATCTACGAGCGCGACTATCCGTTCGGGTGGCTCGGCATCATCGCCGAGGCGCCGCCCGTGGCGGATGAACTGATTTATTCGTACCATCAGCGTGGGTTCGCGCTGTTCTCCATGCGCTCGCCATCGGTGGTGCGTTATTATCTGCAATGCCAACCCGATGAAAACGCCGATGCCTGGTCTGACCAGGAGATCTGGAACGAGTTGGAGGCGCGGCTGGACGGTGTGAGGCCGCTGCCGCGCGGCCCGATCATCGAAAAAGGCGTTACGCCGATGCGCTCGTTCGTCGCCGAACCCATGCGCCACGGCCGGCTGTTTCTGGCCGGGGACAGCGCGCACATCGTTCCTCCGACCGGCGCCAAGGGCATGAATCTGGCCTTGGCGGATGTCCGCGTGCTCGCGCATGCGCTGACCTTATTTTATCACAATGGCGACACTTCCGGGCTCGATACATATTCCGATACGGCATTGCGGCGTGTTTGGAAGGCGCAACGCTTTTCGTGGTGGATGACGCAACTCCTGCATCTGTTCCCGGATGCCAACGTGTTTGATCGAAGGCGACAGATTGCCGAACTGGAATATCTGGTCGGCTCGGAGCATGCGATGGCATCGCTCGCGGAGAACTATGCGGGTTTGCCGGTCGAGTGAGGCTGACGGGCGCTCGGTTGCCTGTGGACGGTTCTGATCTCTGTGTCCCTGGTCTTGGAGGCCCTGGTGGTTCCGCAAGCGTCAACCCCGGCGATGAGCTAAGCTCCATGCTCATCGCGGAAGAGGCGCAATATGAGCAAACCATCGGCCCTGTCACGGCGGTTTACGACCTTTGCCACACGGATCGCGCATTTGGTCGGAAAGCCGATCACCTTTGTGCTGTGCTGTCTTGTCGTTATTGTTTGGGCTGTTTCGGGGCCTGTATTCGGCTTCTCCGATACCTGGCAGCTCGTGATCAATACAGGAACCACGATCGTCACCTTCCTGATGGTATTCCTGATTCAAAACACCCAGAACCGGGACGGAGCCGCCATCCAGGTCAAGCTGGATGAACTCATCCGCGCCAGCGCGGCCAATGATCGCTTTATCGATGTCGAGAATCTGACGGAGGAGGAGCTGGAGGACTTGCGGCACCGGCTCGCCGACGAGGTGGTGGCCCGGATCAATCAGGCGTAGTCAATCGCATGAGGCTGGCGCCAAAACAATATTCGGTGTTGAAGCCCTGGTTGGCGGGGTGGGATCAGACGTCCAGCATCTCTTCGCTGGCGAACGCCGCCCGCTCTTGGATGAACTCAAAGCGGGCCTCCGCTTTGGTCCCCATCAGCCGCTCGATGGACTTCGCGGTTGCACCGGGCTGATCCTCGACGATGCGCACCCGCAGAAGCGTGCGCTTCTTCGGGTCCATCGTGGTTTCCTTGAGTTGCTGCGCCATCATCTCTCCAAGACCCTTGAAGCGGCTGATCTCGACATTCGCGTTGGCGCGGAACTCCGATTGCATCAGCTCGTCGCGATGTCTGTCGTCGCGGGCGTAGAGGATTTTTCCGTTGTGAGAGAGCCGATAGAGCGGTGGCACGGCGAGATAGAGATGGCCGTTCTCGATCAGCCTGGGCATCTGCCGATAAAAAAAGGTGATCAGAAGTGACGCGATATGCGCGCCGTCGACATCGGCGTCGGTCATGACGATCACCTTGTCGTAGCGCAGGTCTTCCTCGCGATAGCGATCGCCTGTCCCGCAGCCAAGCGCCTGAATGATGTCGCCGATCTGTGTGTTCTGAGCCAGCTTGTCTCGCCCGGCGGAGGCGACGTTGAGGATCTTGCCTCGCAACGGCAGGATCGCCTGCGTCACGCGGTTGCGTGCCTGCTTGGCCGAACCGCCGGCGGAATCGCCCTCGACGATGAAAATCTCCGACCCTGCCGCGGCGTTGCTGGAGCAGTCGGCGAGCTTGCCGGGAAGGCGCAGCTTGCGTGCCGCGGTCTTGCGTGAAATGTCCTTTTCCTGGCGCCGGCGGATGCGCTCCTCGGCCCGGTCGGCGACAAAATCCAGGAGCTTGTTCGCCTGCACCGGATTGCCCGCGAGCCAATGGTCGAACGGGTCCTTGATGGCTTGCTCGACGATACGCTGAGCTTCGGCTGTGGCGAGCCGGTCCTTGGTCTGGCCCTGGAATTCCGGCTCGCGGATGAACACCGACAGCATCGCTCCGGCTCCGACCATGAGGTCGTCGCTGGTGATGGAGGCCGCGCGCCGGCTCTGGCCGACACGCTCGGCATGGTCTTTCAGACCGCGCAGGAGCGCGGAGCGAAAGCCCGACTCGTGGGTGCCGCCATCGGGCGTCGGAATCGTGTTTGTGTATGAGTTGAGAAATCCATCGGCATCGGCGGTCCAGGCGATGGCCCATTGCACCGCGCCGTGGGAGCCGGTGCGGCCCGCGCTCCCCGCGAACACGTCGGGATGCACAAGTGTTGTACCCTCAAGAGCGGTCGTCAGATAGTCCTTCAAGCCATCGGCGAAGTGAAATGTCGCCTCCGGCGGAACCTCGGTGCCGGCGACCAGCGCGGGATCGCACGACCAGCGGATTTCGACGCCGCCGAACAGATAGGCTTTCGAGCGCGTCATCCGGAACAGGCGATCGGCTTTGAACGCAGCCTTGGCGCCGAAGATGTCCGGGTCGGGCTTGAAACGCACGCGGGTGCCGCGCTTGTTGGGGACTCGCCCGAGCGTCTCCAGCTTGCCCTTCGGCGTGCCTCGCTCGAATGCCATGCGGTAATGCTGTTGTTCGCGCCAGACATCAACCTCCAGCCGCGAGGCGAGGGCATTGGCGACCGATACACCGACACCATGCAGACCGCCCGAGGTCTCATAGACCTCGGAGTCGAACTTGCCGCCGGCGTGCAATGTGCACATGATCACTTCGAGCGCCGACTTGTTCTTGAACTTCGGATGCGGATCGACCGGGATGCCGCGGCCGTTGTCGGTCACGCTCACGAATCCTTCGGCGTCGAGTGACACTTCGATAAAACTGGCGTGTCCGGCCAGCGCCTCGTCCATTGCGTTGTCGATCACCTCGGCGAACAGATGATGCAGCGCCTTTTCGTCGGTGCCACCGATATACATGCCGGGGCGGCGCCGGACAGGCTCCAACCCCTCCAACACCTCGATATGCCGGGCGGAATAATCGCCGGTGCCGCGGGCCTTGGGCGCATCGGACCGGCTTCGCTCCGAGGTGCGCCGGACCGCGGCCGGCGCCTGGGCGAACAGGTCACGGTTTGCGGAACTCTTATCGGAACGGGTGGATTTTGGCGTATTTTGGCTGGTCTTCTTGGCCATCTGGGATCAATCAACGAGAAAACGGTCCGAATCGCGGCGAACCATCGGGTGTATTTGTCTTGCCATGTCTCGTCCGGCAAGGCTACGCCTGGAACGGCGCTTCCGGCCGGGACCGCTGCCTGCCTCGCGTCCATCGCGGCGCCCTGAGATTGCCCCATCTTGGAAATCGAATCCTACGCTCAGCAACTGATCGCATTCGTCAAGGCGAACCAGGCCTGGGCGGCGCCGGTGGTGTTCGTGCTGTGCTTTGTCGAGTCGCTGGCCTTTATTTCGCTGCTGCTGCCCGCATGGGCCGCGCTGCTGGGTATTGGAACCCTGCTCGGGGCCAGCGATATTCTGTTCTGGCCGGTCTGGATCGCCGGCGCGATCGGCGCCGCGCTGGGCGATTGGCTGTCCTATTGGATCGGCAAGGTGCTCGGCACCCGCGTTTACGGCTATTGGCCGCTGTCGCGGCATCCACAGCTCATCCCCAAGGCCGAGCACTTCGTGGAGAAGTGGGGGGCGGTGGCGATTTTTGTCGGGCGGTTTTCCGGGCCGCTGCGGGCCACCGTTCCCCTGGCCGCCGGTATTTTCCATATGCCGCCGTTGCGGTTTCAACTGGCCAATTGGTCGTCCGCCCTGCTGTGGGCGTTTATTCTCCTGGCCTTCGGTGATTTGACCGCCTCGGTGCTGGGGGCGCTCTGGCGCTGACAACGGTGGGGTCGGCCCGCTCGCTCGGTCGGGCTTTGCACGCTGCTGGATCGTGCTCTATCTCATGCCGATGATCGTTCTCCGCCGCATCGCCTGGACCGCCATTGCCGTTCTGCTCGCGCTGTATCTGGCGCAGCCGATGATTGAACGGTTTGTGTTCCAAACCACCGCACCGCGCGCGATCGAGCCGCGCGCCGACCTGAGTGACCTCGAAAAATCGACGGTTGCGCTGTTCGAGCGCGTGGCGCCGTCGGTCGTTCAGGTGGTTCGGGTGGCTCCGCGTGGATTGGGGCAGGGTGGAGCAGGGATCGGAGGCGGCACCGGCTTCGTCTGGGATAGCGCCGGCCATATGGTCACCAACAATCACGTTGTCGAAGGGGCCCAGAGGGTCGCGATCCGACTCGCGGACGGAGCGACATTTGAAGCGGATGTCGTCGGACGCGCCCCCAATTACGATCTGGCGGTGTTGCGGGCTCGTGGCACCCGCTCGATGCCGCCGGCCGTCGCGGTCGGCTCGTCGCATGATCTGAAGGTCGGACAATCAGCCTTCGCCATCGGCAATCCCTTTGGGCTCGACCAGTCCTTGACGACGGGCATCATCAGCGCGCTCAAGCGCCGATTGCCGACGAGCGAAGGCCGCGAGATCGCGGATGTGATTCAAACCGATGCGGCGATCAATCCGGGCAATTCCGGCGGTCCGCTGCTGGATTCGGCCGGTCGGCTGATCG
>Ga0180217_1004419_pt1 | contig 11146 bp, 8 predicted proteins | sample eDN3rd37CBELigOP_FD_128521 | JGI IMG/M metagenome (GOLD analysis project Ga0180217, IMG submission 128521) | Enriched Organic Plus compost microbial communities from Emeryville, California, USA - eDNA 3rd pass 37_C BE-Lig OP (version 2) (version 2) ... | reverse complement strand
CGTTCAGCCAGGTTTCGATCACGAGATAGATCGCGGCGAGGCAGAAGCCCGTGACGAGCCGGAACAGGACCCAGGCCACCGGGGTCGGCGCCAGCGCATAGGCGATGGCGACCGCCGCCGCCACGGCGACGGCCGCGGCGAAGGCGCGGATATGCCCGGCCCGGACGATCAGGCGCGGCCCCAGCCAGCAGCCGCCGACGAAGCCCACGTAATAGGCCGATGCGATGACGCCGAGCGCCATCGCGCCGAAGCCTTGCAGGCTCCCACGCAGCGGCAGGAGCGTGAACTGGAGGCCGTTTCCAATGAGCAGGAGCGCCACCGCCAGGAGCAGTGATGTGATGGGACGCAGGCTTTGAGACATCGGTTCGAACGATCTTGCGGCAACGGATGCGCAGGTCCGCGCGGCGTCTGGCCAATGCGGACTCGTCCGGCTCCTGTGGCAGCCAAAAACGGCAACGGCGTGCCGATATCGCGTCGGCTCGAAAAAAATGCCGGCGCCGGCCCTCGCCCGCAGCCGCTGTCGTCCCGATGTAAGCGGCTTTGCCGATTCGACGGAAGGCAATTTTCGAAGGCTTGCACAGCGAGCCCGCGCTCAAAAAAAGCCCAGCGCAAAAAGGCCCGCTCAAGACAACGCCGGCCCAGCGGGAAGCCGGGCCGGCGCGTCGCCGAAACGTGTTGCGCGTTCAGTGGCAGACCAGCAGCGGCACCTTGCTGTGGACCAGGACCTTCTGCGTGACGCTGCCGAGCATCAGGGAGGACAGGCCGCTGCGGCCATGCGAAGAGATCACGATCACGTCGCTGGCCTTCTTGTTGGCCGTGTCGATGATTCCCTCATAGGGCTGGTCATGCTCGACATGAAGCGTTTCCACCGCCACCCCGGCGGCCTTCGCCGCGCTGCTTACCTTGTTTAAGACCTGGGTCGCGAAGGCGCGTTGACGCTCCTCGTGCTGGGCCTGCAACTCCGGCATCAGCGTCACCTTCCCCTCCGGCAGATGGAACATATCAAACGGCGTCGTCACGATCACCGCCGTCAGCGCGGCCCCGGTGGACTTGGCCAGTTCAATGGCATGCTTGACGCCGCGTTCGGCCAATTCCGATCCGTCGGTCGTCACCAGGATATTCTTATACATTCCATGGTCTCCCAAATGGTCTTCACGAACGCCCAGCACGGGCGAGAACAAGGCATTCCGGAGATGGAACGCCTTGACGGGATAGAGGTTTCCGCGACTTCCAATGCACGGCCAGGACGTAGAGACGACCAAATCGCACGAATTCCGCAAGCACGGCGCCGATCACCAGCGGCGGCCTGACCGCAGCCTCTCCACTCAGCCCCATCGGCCGAATCGATACAACCCGCTATAGGTGCTAAGGTTGACAGGTTGAATCGTCTGATCCTCCGTGCCCAAAGACCCGCAATGCCTTCATCCCCGCCGCCCCCGCGCCCGGCCACCTCCATCGACAGTGATCTCGACGCGCAGATGTTCGAACTTGCGCCGGTGTCGCTGTGGCTTGAGGACTTCAGCGCCGTCCGCGTGCTGTTCGATCGCTGGCAGGAGGAGGGCGTCACGGACCTGCGGACGCATCTGAACGGCCGGCCGGAGCGCGTGCGTGAATGCTCGCAGCGCATCCGTCTCCTCAAGGTCAACAGCAAGACGCTCGACCTCTTCGAAGCCCGGGACCTCGACCATCTCGTCGAGAACCTCGGCCAGGTCTTCCGCGACGACATGCTCAAGACCCACATCGAGGAGCTGGCCCAGCTCTGGGATGGCGCGGTCACCTTCGCCAGCAACACGGTCAACTACACCCTCTCCGGCCGCCGCCTCGACATCCAGCTCAAGGGCTCGGTGCTGCCCGGTTACGAGGACGATTGGGCGCGGGTTCTGATCTCGATCGAGGACGTCACCGAGCGGGAAAACGCGCGGCGGCGCCTGGCGCTGAGCGAGGATTACGCGCGCGGCCTGTTCCACCATTCGCCGGTGTCGCTGTGGGTCGAGGATTTTTCGAGCGTCAAACGGCTGCTCGACGAGGTGCGCGAGCGCGGCATCTCGGACCTGCGGGTGTTCACCGACGTCCATCCGGAGTTCGTCACGCGCTGCATCAGCGAGATCCGGGTCATCGACGTCAACAAGCAGACGCTCAACCTGTTCGGCGCGCCCGACAAGCCGGCGCTGCTGCGCAGCCTGCCCGACGTGTTCCGCGACGAGATGGAGCAGCACTTCCGCGAGCAGCTCATCGACCTGTGGGACGGCAAGCTGTTCCAGCTTCGCGAGGTGGTCAATTACGCGCTCGACGGCACCAAGCTCCATGTCCTGCTTCAGTTGTCCATCCTGCCGGCGCATGAGCACGATTGGTCGCTCGTCCAGGTGGCGCTGACCGATATCACCGCCCGCAAGAAGGCCGAGGCCTATCTCGAATATCTCGGCACCCACGACGTGCTGACCAAGCTGCTCAACCGCACCTTCTATGTGGACGAGATGAACCGGCTGGAGCGCAACGGCCCCCATCCCGTCACGATCGTGATCGCCGATCTGAACGGTCTCAAGGCCACCAACGACGCGCTGGGTCACGGCGCTGGCGACGGCCTGCTGCGGCGCGTCGGCGAGGTGCTCAACACGCTGGTGGACAAGCCCTATAGCGCGGCCCGCATCGGCGGCGACGAGTTCGCGGTGCTGATGCCCGGTTCCGACGAGGTCGCCGGCGCGATGATGGTGGACGAACTTCATCGGCTGGTCGCGATCAACAACCAGTTCTACACCGAACAGCCCTTGAGCCTCTCGATCGGCATGGCGACCCAGCGCCCCCGCGAACGGCTCGAAGCCACGGCGAAACGGGCCGACATGCAGATGCTCGATGCCAAGCGCGAGTATTATTCCCGTGCGGAGACCGACCGTCGCTGCGCTGGCGAAACGAAAACCACCTGACAATCTGCCGGAATCCCGCCCTATCCCAGCAGAAACAGGCTGAGCTGGGGCACCGCCATCAGAAGAATCGTGACCAGGATCATCACGACGACGAAGGGCACGCAGCCGATGAAGATATCGGCAAGCGAGATGAAATCCTTCGGCAGGATGCCTTTCACCACATAGGCCGACAATCCAAACGGCGGCGTCAGGAGTCCGATCTCGATCGCCACCGTGGTGACGATGCCGAACCAGATCTTGTCGCCGCCCAGCACATCGACCACCGGCAGCATGATCGGCAGCACGATCAGCATGATGGACACGGAGTCGAGCACCATACCCAGCAGCAGCAGGATCACGAAATAGACCGCCAGGAACAGCCCCATGTCGAGGCCGGCGGTCGAGACCCAGTCCGAGACCGCCATGGGAATGCCGGTGAGCGCCACCTGCCGGGTGTAGAGGTTGGCGGCCACGATCAGGAACAGGATCGCGGCCGACACGAACGAGGTTTCGATGACGATGGCGCGGAATTCGCTCCAGCCGATGCGGCGCTTGGCGATGGCGATTCCGAAGGCCAGGGCCGCGCCGACCGCCGCGGCCTCGGTCGGCGTGAACAATCCGCCGTAGATGCCGCCGACCACCAGCGCGACAAGGATCAGGATGGGGGCCAGCTTGGTCGCGACCTGCGACCATGACACGCGCTCCTGAGACGCGCCGGCTTGAGACGGCCCGGCCTGAGAGGCTCCATCTAGATTTCCGATCCGCCGGACATCGCCGACGAAGCCCGGCGTCAGATAGGTCATCGCATAGATCGCCACGCCGAAGGCCAGCGCCAGGATCAGTCCGGGAACGATGGCGGCGATGAACAGATGGCCGACGGAGACCTCGGCGATCAGGCCATAGACGATCAGAAGCAGGCTCGGCGGCAGCAGCATGCCCAGAACCGAGGAGCCCGCCACGGTGCCGACCGAGAAGCGCTTGGTGTAGCCGCTCCTGACCAGTTCGGGCACCGCGATGCGGCTGAACACCGCCGCCGACGCGATCGAGGAACCGACGATGGAGGCGAAGATCGCATTGGCGCCGACAGTGGCGATCGAAAGGCCGCCTTGCAGTCTTCGCAACAGTCCGGCCGCCACCTGAAAGGCATCCCGGCCGACATCCGCCTTCTCGAGCACGAGCCCCATCATGATGAACAGCGGGATCACGCCGAACTCGTAGGAGCCGACGCCGGTGGAGGCCGCGAGGCCGAGCGTGTTGACCGACAGGATTTCGCTGCCGCGAATGATCCAGATGCCGAGATAGGCGAGGCCCATCAGGACCAGCGGGATCGGCATGCCGAGCAGCACGAAGACGAGCAGCGCCGCGATGGTCCAGATCCCGGTCTGGATCGGCATCATGTCGCTGGTGAACATGACGGTTACGAACAGCGCGGTGCCGACGACGAAGGCGCCGGCGATGGTCCAGCCCGCGGCCGTCGTCGGCGCCGCATCGCCTGCCGTGCCGCTCCATCCCGCGACGGCCAGGGCCTGCACGACCGAGTGGCGGATGAACTGGATCATGCCGAAGGCGGCACCCACGATCAGCATCAGCTTGAACGGCCAGACCGGAATTTCGTAGACGTCCTGCACGCCGGAATATTCGCCGCTGGTCCACGAGCCGATGAAATCGGGCCAGGCCCAGACGAGAATCTTCCAGAACAGGAACACGCCGACCAGCGCGAACACGAGATTGAGCACGGCGGCGGCGCGCGGCTGCTCGCGCTCCAACGCGCCGATGACGAGATCGGCGCGGACCAGCCGCCATTGCGAGATCGCGCTCGGCAGATGCAGGAACACGCAGGCCGGCACCGACAAGGCGATGAACTCGGCCACGCCCGAGATCGGCGCGTTGAACGCGTTGCGCATGACGATATCGGCGCAGATCAGCGCCATGATGGCGAAGATCCAGAACGCGCTGATCACCGACAGAAGGAAGTTGAAGAAGCCGTCGATCCGGCCGGCCATGCTCAGAACCGAGGTCGGAGCCGGTCGCTCATAAGCCGATGTTTCCATTCGCCCTCGTCCCGATCGCCCCCTCGCCCGTCACGGCGCGGGCATTCCCTGGCCCTCCGCCCGGCGCGCCGCAACCGCGATCCCGTGGGCCCGGCCGTCGTGGGACCGCCGGGCGCGTTATTTCAACCCGTCCTGGCCGGGCCCGCCCGACAGTCCGTCGCCCTCGGAGGATGGATGCCCGGATCAAGTCCGGGCATAACGAACGCCGGCTCCATCAACCCGGACCGATCTTGGCGTCTTCGGTTCCGTAAGGGCCACTCATCAAAGCCCCTTGTCCCAATCGCGCGCGGGCTTCGCGCCGGCCGCGCGCATGGCGTCCATGTACTGGCCCATGATCGCCTTGCCGGGCACGCCGCGCTTCTCGATGGAATCGGCCCAGGTCTTGGCGAGATTGGGCAGGGCTTCGGCCCATTTCTTGCGCTCCTCGTCGGAGATGGTCGCGATCTTGGCGCCGTCCTTCTTCATGCGCTCCAGGCCCGCCTTCTCGCGCTCCTGCACGATCCGGATGTTCTCGGCGGCATACTCCTTCGCGATCGGCAGGATGACGTCGCGCACCTCCTGCGGCAGGCTTTCCCAGCGCGCCTTGTTGACCGCGAAGGCGCCGAAGGTGACCGCGCCCATGTTGACATAGGTCACGTTGGGCGCGACCTCGTGCAGCCGGATCGGCACCGCGCCCGACGGGATCAGGACCACGCCGTCGCCGACGCCGGTCTGGAGCATGTTGTAGAAGTTCGGGATGCCGGCGTTGACCGCCGTGGCGCCGAGCCCCTCCATCCAGGCGCCGACCGCACCGGCCGCCAGGATGCGCTTGCCCTTCAGATCATTCAGCGACTTGATCGGGAACTTGGTGAAGAGCTGATAGGAATCGGAGGTCGTCGGCGACAGGTAGAGGACCTTCTGAGCGTCCCATTCCTTCTTGAAATGCTCGTTCTTCTCCATCAGCTCGTCCATCACCTTGACCGCGACCTTGGGATCGTCGGTCACGAAGGGCGTGGCGAACATGATGTTCTGAAGCGGCATCTTGGACGGCTCCCACAGCGTGCCGACCCAGCCGAAATCCGCGATGCCCTGCTCGATCGCCTCCAGCGTGTTCTCGAAATTGTAGAGCACGCCGCCATAGGCTTCGTTCCACTGGATGCGATATTTCGAGCCCTTGGCCTCCAGCGCCTTGTTGCTCTTGTTGACGAGTGTGTTGCGCATGGCCAACACCCACGGGATCACCGGCGGATGGCTCGACGCGATGGTCAAGCGAATGGTTTCGGTCTTTTGCGCCTGCGCGGGCGCCGCAAGAAACGCTGTGGCCAACGCCGTGGCCGCGACAGCGACCGCCAAGGTCCAGATTCCCCGCTTCATCGTCATTCCTCCCTTTGACGGCCTCATTCCACGTCGACTCGGCCCGGGCCGGCACGACGCGTTGAAACCCTGGATTGAGAGGTTATTGCATCGGCGCGCGTTGTCGAGAGCAATCGCGCGCCACCCGCCGGGCCATTCCGCCGCAACCGCCGGAAACGAGAAGGCCGGCGCGAGGGACCCGCGCCGGCCTTTCGAAACCTCATGGATCATTTCTGATCATGTCCTGGGCCGGCATCCGGTCCAGGACGGTGCGGCTTATCTCGCCTCGACCCCGGACAATTCGATCATCTTGCCCCAGAGCTTGCGCTCCTTGGCGGCGAAGTCCGACAGTTCGGCCGGCGTGCTGCCCTGCGGCACCATGCTGAATTCGCGCAGGCGCTTTTCGACCTCGGGCTTGCGCACGATCTTGGCGATGGCCTGCGACAGTTTTTCCACCACGGCCTTGGGAGTCTTGGGCGGCGCGACCACGGCCCACCACGAGTTCACCGTGAAGCCGGGCAGCACCTCGGCCATGGCCGGGACATCCGGCATGGACTCGATCCGCTTGTCCGCGCTGACGGCCAGCATCCGCAGCTTCCCGGTCTCGACGAACGGACGCGCCGCCGCCAATTCGCCAAACATGAACGAGACGTGACCGGCCACGAGATCGGTCAAGGCCGGACCGCTGCCCTTGTACGGCACATGCGTGACCTTGGTCCCGGCCATCGAGTTGAACAATTCGCCGGTCAGATGCGCGGCCGTCCCCACACCCTGCGACGCGAAGGTGAGCTTGTTGTCCTTCTTGGCAAGCGCGATCAACTCCTCGACATTCTTGACCGGCAGCTTCGGATTGACCAGCAGCGCGCTGTGCGCGACGACGACGAGCGAGACGGGTTCGAACTCGGACGGCTTGTAGGTCAGCGTCTTGTAGAGGCTCTCGTTGACCACGATCGGGCCCTGCGCCGCGAACAGGATGGTGTGTCCGTCAGGCTCGGCCTTGTAGACGGCATCCGTGCCGACGTTGCCGCCGGCGCCGGTGCGGTTCTCGACGATCACCGGATGCTTCCACGCCTCCTGCAATTCGTTCGCCAGGATGCGCGCCACGACATCGGTGCCGCCGCCGGCCGAATAGGGCACGACGATGCGAACCGTCTTGCTGGGATAATCGGCGGTCTTGTCCTGAGCCTGGGCCATTCCTGAGCCCAGCGCCACGAGCGCCGACAGCGCCGTGGCGAGGCCCATTCCCGACAGGCGTGTTGCGTTGAACATCACGGGTCTCCTCCCTCTGGTTTCATCATGGCCGGATCTGAAATCCGGCTGTCATCTCGAAACGGAAACAATCATCATGGCCGGGCCGGCCATCGCATGGGCCGGACGGGCCGCCTGCCCTCGGTCGCGCTATCGCCAACGGGGCGAGCCGCGCGCCCGATCAGGCATGCGCGGGACGCTGCTTGTGCCATTGCGTCGCGCGCTCATAGGCAGCGGCCACGCGCAACAACGTCGCCTCGTCATGGGCGCGGCCGACGAATTGAACCGACATCGGCAGGTTCGATGCCTTGCAGATGCCGCTCTGCATCGCGAGCGCCGGATGGCCGGTGAGGTTGAACGGGCTGCGCCCCTGGCGCGGATAGGTCTTCAACAGGCCCTCGCGGTCGTCGATGCGGAACGGCGGGTCCATGCCGCTCGCCGTCAGCAGCACGTCGAAGTCGCGCAGCACATCGTCCACGATATCGATGTAGCGGTTCCGCCATTGCTGGGCGCGCACATAATCGCCGGCGGACAGGAACGCGCCGGGCATCACCTTGCGGCGGGTCGGCAGCGTGTAATCCTGCGGGCGCTCGCGCAGCCACTTGGCATGGACCGCCCAGGTCTCGGCCAAGAGGATGATGCGCTGGACCGCTGCCATCTCCGTCACCTTGGGCAGCCGCGCCTCGGCGACGCTTGCGCCCTCGGCGGCGAGCACCTTGGCCACGTCTTCGAGCGCCGCGCCGACCTCGGGATCGGCGATCATCTCCTCGTTGTGCCAGTGGCGCACGAAGCCGATGCGCAGACCTCGCACGCCCCGGTTCAGATCGGCCGTGTAGCTGTGCGCACGAGACGCGGCCGGCCGACGGTCGCCGCCGACCATGCCGTCGAGCAGCACCGCAACGTCCTCGACCGAACGCGCCATCGGGCCGATGTGATCGAGCGTGAACGCGACCGGAAACAATCCGCGCCGCGAGACGAGATCATAGGTCGGCTTCAATCCGACGATGCCGCAATTGCCGGCGGGATTGCGGATCGAGCCGCCCGCATCGGTCCCGACCGACAGCGGCCCAAGCCCCGCCGCCAGCGCCACGCCCGAACCCGACGACGAGCCGCCGGGATGATAGGCATTGTTCCAGGGATGGCGCGCGTAGGGAAACGGCAATTCGTTGGACGGCCCGCCGAAAGCGAACTCATGCAGCGCCTGCTTGCCGAACATGATCGCGCCCGCGCCACGCAGATGGCTGACCACCTGGGCATCGGCCGTCGCGATATTGTCGAGCAGGATTTTCGAATGGCAGGTGGTCGCGAGCCCCACCACGTCGATGTTGTCCTTGAGGCCGACCGGAACGCCATGCAACGGACCGCGGATGCGCCCGGCCGCGATCTCCGTCTCGGCGGCGCGCGCCTCGTTCAGCGCGCCCTCGGCGTCGATCATGATATAGGCGCCGACATCCGGATTGCGCCGCTCGACACGCGCGATCAACGCCTCGACGAGTTCGACCGGCGAAAGCCGCCTCGCGGCATAGGCGGCGGAAATCTCGGCGGCGGTCAGCCAGTGCAGATCCTTGTGCAGATCCTTCACTTGCCACCTCCCGGGATCATCGGCGGCCATGGCTCCGCCGTGGACATGTCCTCGGCGGGCATGTCGGCCAGATCGGCGGCCGCGGCACGCGCGGCATCGGCGACGCATTCGGGATAACGCTCGACCGCCTTATCGAGCCCTTGAGCGCGGGCGACGGTAAAAGCATCGAGCGTGGATTGATCCTTGCTCATGGGCGTTCCTCCGGAGGCGGTCGGCATAGACACCCCCCAGAGGAGGGTCAAGCAAGGGGACCGTGCATCGTGCAACCCCTGGCAGCGGCGATTGCGGCACGTCGCAGCAGGTGAAACGCCGGGGTTTCACGCTCCGCCTCTGATGACACGGGCGGAGCTGTGATACGAAGACGAAAAGGAGCGAATCGCGGTGTTGCATCGGTGGGCAAGAGGGATGGGCGACTGGCTGGCCCTGCGGGGGAACAGGCCCGCCACGGCGCGGCAGTCCGGCGCCATTCCCTACACGATGGTCAAGGGACAGCCCGTCTTCCTCATCGTCACCTCGCGCGGCACCGGCCGCTGGATCTATCCCAAAGGCTCCTTCATCGAGGGCCTGACGCCCTGGCAGACGGCGGCGCGCGAGGCCTTCGAGGAGGCCGGCGTCGAGGGCGATGTCGAGGTGACGCCGGTCGGCATGTACCGCACGGTCAAACGCAGCGGACTCTCCCGCTCCGTTGTCGAGGTCGATCTCTATCCGCTGAAGGTCGTGCGCCAACTCGACGAATGGCCGGAGATGACCCAACGGCACCGCCATTGGGTGATCCTGCCGGACGCGCGCCGCCTGCTGTCTGATCCGCAACTGGTGGAATTGACCAAGCTTCTGGCGCGGCGCCTGTCCGCCTGAAAGCACGGCGTCAGCCGGCGGCGCTGCTGAGCACGAGATAGATCAAAGCCGCGAGCGATCCCGACGCCGGAACGGTCACGATCCAGGCGGCGGCGATGCCGAACACATGCTGGCGCCTCACCAGCCGGCGGCGTTCACGCTTCTGAAAATTGGCCAGCGCCTGCTCGGGCGTGCGGTTGAGCCTGGACGGTTCAAGGAACAGCGAGCGCGGCTGGACGGCGGGGTTCGGCACGCCCTTATTGGTCAGGTATTCGCGCAGGAAGCCGACGCCGAACACCGCGCCGACCGCGATATGCGTGGACGACACCGGCAGGCCGAGCGCGGACGCGATCAGCACGGTGGTTGCCGCCGACAGCGCCACGCACCAGGCGCGGATCGGGTCCATCTTGGTGATCTTCTCACCGACGGTGCGGATCAGGCGCGGGCCGAACAGCGCAAGGCCGAGGGAGAGGCCGACCGCACCGATGGCCAGCACCCAGAACGGCAGGTGCAGTGCTCCCGTCGACACCACATCCGATTGCGCGGCATGGACGATGGCCGCCAGCGGCCCGACGGCATTGGCCACGTCGTTGGCGCCGTGAGCGAAGGACAGCAAGGCCGCCGCCATGATCAGCGGCAGCTTGAACAGGCTGGCCACATGCTTGCGCCGGTTCTCCATCGTACGCGCGCGCTTATCCACCCAGAACCAGGCCACCGCCGTTCCCAGAACGAAGAAGACGGCGCCGATCGGCAGCATCAGACCGGCCGGCACCGACCAAACGCGGGCCAGCCCCTTGTGCGCCATATACATCGCGAAAATGCCGATCATCAGACCGAACAGGACCGGCACCCAGCGCCGGGCCGCCGCCACCCGATCGGTGCGGAACAGCACGGCCGCCTTGACGAAGCCCAGCAGCATCGCAGCCATCAGCCCGCCGAGCACCGGCGACATGACCCAACTCGCCGTGATCACGCCGACCACCGACCATGACACGGCGCTGACGCCCGCCGCCGCGGCCCCCGCCCCCACGACGGCACCGACCACCGCATGGGTGGTGGACACCGGAGCGCCCAGGATCGTGGCGAGATGCACCCACATCGCGGCCGCGAGCAGCGTGGTGATCATCACCAGGATGAACGACAGCTTGGACATCGCATCGGGCTGGACGATGTCGCGCGCCAGCGTCGTGGTGACGTCG
>Ga0180217_1004416_pt1 | contig 11150 bp, 13 predicted proteins | sample eDN3rd37CBELigOP_FD_128521 | JGI IMG/M metagenome (GOLD analysis project Ga0180217, IMG submission 128521) | Enriched Organic Plus compost microbial communities from Emeryville, California, USA - eDNA 3rd pass 37_C BE-Lig OP (version 2) (version 2) ... | reverse complement strand
CTTTACTACTGGTGGCCAAAAATGTTCGGCTTCAAGCTGCATGAAGGCTTAGGCAAATGGGCATTCTGGTTCTGGAATATCGGTTTCTATGTGTGCTTCATGCCGCAATACGCACTTGGTCTAATGGGTATGACTCGTCGCTTTAATGAGTATAATTTCGATATGGGCTGGCAGCCGCTTAACGTTGTTTCAACGATCGGTGCTTTCCTAATGGGTATCGCATTTATCTTCCAAGTATGGCAAATCGCGCACAGCATTCGCTTTATGAAGAAAGAAAACACTGGCGACAACTGGGGCCAAGGACGTACACTTGAGTGGTCTATTCCTTCTCCTGCGCCATTCTACAACTTTGCACGTACTCCAAAAGTCGTTGCACAAGATGACTGGTGGGAAAAACAACAACGTCGTGAGAGAGGCGAAGCAGATCCAGCAGAAGTTATCGCTGCAGATAATGCACCTCTTGAACCGATTCATATGCCTAAAAACTCGGGCATCCCAATTATTATGTCCGGCTTCTGGTTCATCGCAGGTTTCGGCTTTGTATGGGACTGGACATGGATGGTTGTACTTGGTCTAGTCGGCGTTGCCGTATCTATGCTTGCACGTTCCTTCAATTACAACGATGACTACTATGTACAGGTTGATGAAATCGAACGTATTGAAGCCGCTGCTGCAAGGGGGGCTAATTAATGTCACAAGCAAATGCTCATTCACATGATCATGGTCATCACGATCAAGAGTCGCTAAAGCAGTTTGGCTTCTGGCTCTTCATGATTACTGACGTTATATTGTTCGCAACATTGTTTGCCACATTCGTTGTATTGCGCGGCAATACAGCAAGTGGACCAATTGGTGCCGAGCTTATCGAAATGAACGGGATTATTGTTTCTACGTTCATCCTATTAACAAGTAGCTTTACAAGTGGATTGGCGCTGCTATCCATGAATAAAGGAGATAAAAAAGGACTTATTCTATGGCTAGCTGTTTCCGCATTGCTCGGCTTATCCTTTATCTACCTTGAAGTAAATGAATTTATTCATCTCGTTCATGAGGGTGCTAACATCGGCACAAGTGCTTATTGGTCAGCATTCTTTACACTTGTAGGTACGCATGGTCTCCACGTATCTATTGGTATCGTATGGATGACGGCGATTATTTTCCAAATCGCAAAACGCGGCATTACACCGGTGACGAAGCGTAAGGTCAACATTATCAGCTTGTATTGGCACTTCTTGGATGCAGTGTGGATCTTCGTCTTTTCCATCGTCTACCTTATGGAGGTGATGTAGTATGGCATCTCAAAACCATTCTCATGAAGAAACAGGCCATACACATGGTTCACTAAAATCGTATATTATCGGTTTTGTGTTATCCATTGTTCTAACGATCATTCCGCTCGTTGCGGTCATGAACGATATGTTTAACAAGAGCACGACGATTGTTATTATTCTCGTAACCGCAGTGCTACAGTTTCTAGTACAGCTTCTATTCTTCATGCATATTCGCGAAGAGGATAAGCCGCGCTACAACTCTATTTCATTGATTTTTGCTATATTGCTTCTGTTGACAATCGTCATCGGATCAATCTGGATTATGACTTACAACCAGGTTGCTGTATAAGCGAACTCATTATAACAGATGATGGAGAATTCACTCCATTAAAAAGCTCCCCTACGTTAGTCAGGATTTTTCATATCCTGCTACATCAGGGGAGCTTTTTTCATATTACATATATTCATGATACCGTCATCTCTCTATGTTATGTACTTAACACCTCTAGCGAGTATTGGAACAAAGCATCCATCTCTATCGCTTGAATCATCGTTAGAAGCTGTTTAGCTTCATCATCAAGCGTTGAACTTAGCTTCACTAGCTCAATAAATTGCTCACTGCTCCAGCCTCCATTTTGAAAGGATTGCAATATCGTATTGCTGCGCAATTCATTAACCTGCCTTCGCCAATGCTGCTGGAGCCACTCAGATACACGCTGCTGAACCTGCTGCATAACGGGGTGACGGGAGGCTTGCCAGAACCAGTATCTCGCGTTAGAGTAGTCGGATTCCATTCGATGCATAATGCCGTGCCAGTAAGCTCCTGTCATATCGTGCTCGATCTGCTGAGCATAGGAATGAGATAGGCTTAAGCTTTCGTTGCGCAGATGAAGAGCAGCGATGATGGTTATTATTTCTGTACTGCTTCCCCATTCGTTTAGCGCTTCAATTCTTGGTTCCAATGAAGGATTCCACGTTTTGCTTGGGAAAAGCGATACTGGCTCTGTTCTTTGATCAAGTATTTCGATAATAGCGTTAATATCTGATTTCATCATGTTCGTCTCCCTTCATATTCATATCATCTATTTTGTAGAAGACTAGTAGCTAATCGTACATCACATACCCTGATTCAGGTTGATAGGGTGCGAATCCTGCCATGCTGCGTAGGCGGTAACGAATTGGATGGTTACTGCCAATCAGTATGCTGTTGCGTATGTCACGTTCTTCTGCAGCTTGCAGTGTAAAAGCATATGTATGCGGAAAGACAACCTGCAATGTGTTATAGATTGCATTGCTTCTAACATCAAGCTTCCCTTTATTTGTTACATTAATTAGTAATGTGCCTTGACGCTTAAGCTTCGCTCGTGCCATATCAAAAAACTGCACCGTTGACAAATGCTGAGGATTACCTTTGCTAGTAAAGGCATCTAATACAATACAATCAAAAAGGCGCTGCTCCTGCTCTAGCAGCAATCGTCCATCACCAATCAATATAGGACTCCCCTTCCAGCCAAAGTGCTGCTGACTTAGCTTCACTACCGTTTCACTGATCTCTGCAGTCACGCAGTTGCTGTCAGCGAAATAGCTCGATAAGGTACCAATACCATGACCAATAATAAAAATATCGTCGCCGCCGTTATTTTCTTTTGTACTGTTATGCTCTATCAGATGAATCAATGCTCGAGGATATTCAAAGAGGATACGGTCTGGCTGCTGTAAATCTATCGCCCCCTGCACCGCATCATCGGCAAATTGCAGCACACGAAAGCTTCCTATCTCGTCAAATAGCGTATTTGTTTCATATACAAGTACCCGTTCATCTGCTGCTCCGTGAGAAGCTAGTATATTCATGATAGCTTCCTTCCCTGTATGTACGTCTTATAAAGTTATTATAAATGAAGGCGCAAAAAGTACAACTTCGCGTTATACGAAAAAAAGAAGCAACTCTAGGGCAATAACTGCAGCTTTGAGTCACTTCATTATTTATATGGGAAATTTGAATGATATCTTCCCGATCTTATGCTTCCTCAACTACGATATGCTCTGGCACATTCAATACAAGCTGACTTCTAATCCCTGAATTGGCAAAGCGATTGCTTTCATATTCAAGCGGCTGTATAAACACATACAGCACCTCGCCTACTTGACTTGTACGAAGCAGCTTCTGTTCGGTCAGCGGTACAGGCTTCTCTGCTTCATACCGTACAGTGCCAAGCAACGTGATATCCTGAAGTCCTGCTTGTTGCTCAAGCTCATAGCCAAGTGAACCTTTTATTACGATCTTTTCAATATGCTGCTCAGGGAACTGGACACTTTCTTCAATAAAAGCATGTCTCTCCTTCACATGAAAGGCTTCATTGACTTCCCCTAACAGCCCACTCGACATTAGCGCAGCAAGCATGAGTGCTCCTGCACCAATACAGCCAACAAACCACACCGCCACCCAGTTATACTGAAGCTTATATTTCTTCAAAAAGCGTTCAGAGTGCACGACGATTAGCTCAATACCAAGCATAATAAAGACGACAGGCGCCAGCCACAGCAGCAGCTGATAAGCAGATGTAGTTTGCCATAGGGAAGCAGCAAAAGCTACACCAATACCAATCAAGGTTAATCCCATAGAATAGGTTCCTATTCTCCATATTCTATGATCATCTCTAGCCTTCTCCTGCAGTCCATTCGTCATGGATGTCACCACCTGTTCCATTAGTCCTTCCTCCTATAGCGCTCTTTGTTCGATGCATTGGTACCAAATAACAGCTTAATGCCAAGCAGTATTAGGATAAATGCAATGACGATCGTCGGAATCATATACTTAAACTCAACATATTGTCTCCACAGCTCATGAAATCTAGGTTGAATCACCTGCTGTGCGATTCGATCAAGTAAATAGTAAATACCTACGAGCAGCAACCCTGCACCAATCCAGCGTTGATATGGCATAAAGGTGGCTACAAACGGCTCATCCTGCAATCCATGCTCGCTTAGCTTTCTTAGCTGAACCATCACATCGAAGAATGCAAAGCACCATAGCAGTGGAAGTAAGAATAGAAACAATGTTAAGCGAAGCTGATCCATTACAAATATACTGATTAAAAATAATCCCATTAGCTGCAAGCCTCGTTGCTGCAAGCCAAGATATAAATGACCTGCACCAGGGAAAATCGATAGGATCATTGCAGTTGCTCGATTTTTCTTGCCGCTCGCTAGATGCTCTTCTACATGTGCGAACAATGACTGATCCTCAAGCAGCTCGCCTCTTTGCTTGCGAGCTAACAACGACATCGCGTCGAACATGCTGTAGATCCAAATAATCGGCAGTGCCAGCCACAGCACTAATATACTTGGTGTTCTAAGGACTGTAGCAACAAATAATACGACGCCAAAGCCACCAATAAACGTAATCATCAGTGTAATTCCGCGCTGCATCAACCCCATATACATATGTCCAAGACCCGGCAGTATAGACAGCATCATTATCTTTGTTTTTTCCTGCTGCTCAACGACGTGCAACGGATCTGGTTCGATTACGATTCCATTCTGAACGACAGCCTGTGGTTGAAATGCGCGATGCTTTCCATTGGCGATCGTAATGATCATATCGAGCATATTCAAGCAAGCGAATATAAAGGAAATAACTAAACCTACAACGAAATCATCGCCATAAACGTTACCACCGGTTATTAATAACAGAAACATGAACCCGAGTGGCCCAAAAAAGCCTCCCGCGTAAAATAAAAAACGGATGATGCGTCCAATATACAAATGTCCGACTCCGGGTATAAACGACAGTAAAAACGCAACTAACGGACTTTTTGCCTCCAACCTTTTCACTCTCCTATCTATTTATAGAATGTAGAATTATTCAAATCTACGTTCCTGTATTTGATGTAGCCATTGAGTCGCTTTATCAAGCCATCGCTCGGATTGCGGTATAAGGTTTTGATCCGACTGTTCAGTAAGTGGCTGCTCTATACCTTGCTCCAGCTGAACCATAGAGCTTGAGATGGCACCTATAACCCCAGTACCAACTAGTAGCACGGTTATAGATGCAGCGACCGCAACTTGAGCTAGCGGACGTTGAATCCATCTATGTTTCTTCGGTTTTTGTTCAGCCTCAATGGCAAATATGATATGCTCGGCAGCCTGTTCAGCCGAAGGGAGATATTGTGGCACCTCGACACTCGTCCAATGAATAAACCGTTCAAGACAAGCATCGCATAGCTGAATTTCGAGCTCCACACGCTGACGATCCACCTGTGACAGCTTGTTTTGCACATACCCTTGCATTTCTAGATCTGTAATATGCAGTTTTTCTTCCTTCATTCAAAGTCCTCCCTTCGCCAATGCCGTTTTAGCCATAATCTCGCGCGGTATAATCTTGATTCGACTGATTTCTTCTCAAGTTGAAGCTCACTTGCTATTTCCTCATATGATTTCTCATCAATATAAAACGAATGAATGACATCCTTATAATGCTCCGGCATGCGGTCCAGCTCTTCCTGAATGAAAACCTTGCGCTCCTGCAGCATGATGGCTTGCTCCGTAGAGAGTGTAGTAGAATCCGCTTGCTGTGCATGCTCTTCTATCCATTGCTCATCCTGTGCGACCGTCACCTTCTGCCGTGCGAGCTTTCGACGCATATCAATCGCGCGATTTACCGTTATGCGCGTGATCCAAGTCTTTAGCCCTTGATTACGGTATTCGGGGAGAGCGCGATAAATTTGAACGAACACTTCCTGTGTTACGTCTTCTGCATCCTGATGATGATGGAGCACCGCATAGGCTGTTCGATATACATGCTCGTAATATGCTTTTACAAAATCCTTATAGGCTGCAGCACCACCTGTATAGATTTTGTTGATCCATTCCTGCTCAGTAATCTCGCTCTCCCTCCTCTCCACATGAATAGACGAATCTCAACACAGTGACCACTGCGCATTTTGTAAAAAAATAAAAAAATCTTCTCGTGCTCTAAGCAGCTGCGTGATACAGCTTCTTTTCACACAAGAAGATTAACGATTAACATTAGTCAGCGAGTAACGTTTTTAGCTCCTCTGGGGAATGCTCCCACCATTCCAGATTATGCTCCATTAGCAGCTTGCGGAGTGCTGCTTTTTCGATAGGTCCAATATTATCAAGCATATAGCGACGCTTAATCGCAGCATCCAATCGATTCACATGATCGGCAAGAATTTTCCATCCACGTCTTGCTTCACTGTCAATCAGCATCTCACAGGAGGTAGCACCAGCATAATATGCGCCTTCCTCTGATCGTTCAACAGCTACCCAAACAACCCAGCATGGACGACCGTTCGGTGTATCTTCTTTATTCGGAGTAAATTTAATACCACGTTCGATTTTGCTTTTAGCATGCATCGCTCCTACGTCTAAATAAGCGACACCTTCATCAATGATGACACACGCTACATCGCTAAGATCGATAGAACCAGCACCAAAACCTCTATGTTTCTTATTGCTCACAACGTTGAGCGTTAATGATCTTTTTTCCTTTTTCTCTGGTTGTGCGGATTGATTTGTATCCTCTGTCACTTTGCTCACACCCTTCCAATAGAAGTCTTTATTTCAATAAAAGCTTTGAGACCTCGTTACTATAATCGTTCAAAAGATTGGCTCCCAATGAATGCTATGATCGATGCCGAATATGCTATGAAACACTACATCGTCATCAAAGCCAAGCTTTTTGACCTCATCTTCCAATAAAAGTTCAAAAGGTTTGGCTTTCAGGACCGAGAGCATAGCATGAAGCTAGGGAACGAGGAGCACAGCGTACGTCTTTATGTACGTGAGCACCACAGGCTCCCGATGAATGCTATGATCGACGTCGAATATGCTATGAAACACTACATCGTCATCAAAGCCAAGCTTTTTGACCTCATCTCATACAATAATTCTATTTTAGCTAATATTATTGGAAAAGCCAACATATACATGCTATAGATGCTTGTCAACGGGAGGGAATCGTAGGATGTCTGAAAAGCCATACAAACTACTACTACTTGGCTTACTTATCGTCGTATTCTTGTTTGCTACTTGGCCGTATCAATTTCAGCATGCATGGCAATCAGGTTATACGTATGCAGGATCGCCTGCAGCAATGAATGTAATGACCTCAAGCGCAATCATGAATGATTCAAAAGAGAACAAGCCTCTCACTTCACTGCCTATTAATAGTGATGTTGGCAATATCGCGCCACAACCAGCACTAAGCGATCGTATTGTTAATTATCACATTCAGGTTAACTTGAATGAGGAGCTAAACGTGCTAGAAGGAGATCAAGTGATCACATGGCGTAACCCTGGTAAGCAGCAGGTTCAGGATCTGTATCTGCATTTGTACGCCAATGCATTTAAGTCTCCCCAAACGACCTTTATGCAAGAATCTGGAGGAAAGCTTCGTTCAGACCAAGCTACTGCGAACAGTGAAGGCTATATTAACCTGACAAGCCTCGAATCAATGGAAGGAGAAAGCTTGCTTCCCCGTCTAAAATTTGTATCACCTGATGACGGTAATCATGAAGACTATACGGTCGCGACATTCCGATTACTTGAACCAGTTGCACCTGGAGAAGATGTAACCTTACGACTCAAATTCGAGGTAAAGCTTCCTGAAGTATTTGCTCGCATGGGCTATGCCGGTGAATTCATTATGGCTGGACAATGGTTTCCGAAGGTAGCGGTGTATGAGACTGAAAACTCCTCAGGTAAGCGAGAAGGCTGGAATGTTCACCAGTACCATGGTAACTCAGAGTTTTACAGTAATTTCGGTGTATATAGCGTCAAAATTCACGTGCCTGAGCATTATGTCGTTGCAGGTACCGGCATGCAGACGAAGGTAACAAAACTTGGACAAGGCAGAAAAATGGTTTCCTTTTATGCCGAGGATGTGCATGATTTCGCCTTTTCAGCATCGCCTGACTTTATTACACATGAAGCATCCTACTCCGGTGCCGGAATACCTGGAGTTAAATTAAAGCTCTATGTAGATAAGGAGCATGATGCGCTGTCCGAGCGCTATCTCCATGCAGCCAAGTCAGCACTTTCGTATTTCGGTAAAAATTACGGCACATATCCATACAGCACCTTATCTATTGTCGTACCGCCAAAAGGTGCTTCTGGAGCAGGTGGTATGGAATACCCTACACTCGTAACGGCTCTCGCAGCAGACAACGAAAACCCTGGATATGAGCTGGAACGCACGGTCATTCATGAGATTGCACATCAGTACTGGTATGGCATCATCGCTAATAATGAATTTGAAGAAGCGTGGCTTGATGAAGCCTTTGCCTCATATACAGAGGAAAAAGTGATGGAGTACGTATATGGTGTAAAATCAGACCACCGCATTGAAGCAAGCTATATTACAGCGCCTGCACCTTTAAAGCTTGATGCTTGGTCATATGACAATCATTCGCATTATGCTGAAAATGTATATTTGCGTGGTAAGCTCCTCTTGCTTGACTTAGAGCAGCTATTGGGGAGCGAGCTAATGACCAAAGTTATGCGCAGCTATTTCCAGTCGTATCAGTTCAAGCACCCTACTACCGCTCAGTTTCAGGAAGTGCTGGAGCAAGTCACGAAGCGATCGTGGCAAAGCTATTTTGATTCTTACGTGTACGCTAATGAAACGAATGACCTCGTCATAACAAAAATAGACAAGCGTAAATTTCAAGAAATGAATAAGGACATCTATGAATACACCATTTTGCTCAGTCAAAACAGTGCAGTAAAGCGAATTGTGCCTATTGAACTTGTATATGAGAATGGTGCAATCGTGCGGAAAGAATGGGAGATCGGTGATGAAGCGAATTTACATTTCGTAGAACGATCTGAGGTACCGTTATCCTGGATCAAGCTTGATCCAGACCAAAGCAATAAACTCGATACGAAGCTTAACAACAACTTTATGCGTGCAGAGCTGCCTGAACCAGAGCGAAAAGCTGTAGCTATTACAGCAACCTCGCTGCTTGATTCACTGCTGCGTTTGTTGAGCTGGTAGAGGAGGAATATGAATATGTCGCAAAGGCTACACCAAGGCTGGAGTGTGACGAAACGTCATGTCAATATTATACTGCTATACTTTATTTATCAGGCGATTTGGGGTTTCGTTCTATACCGAATCATCGATCATATCGTCTCCCCTCTCCTGCTTCGTTATCCTAAAATAACGAACAGCTCAGAAGCCATGCAGCTGTTTTGGATTGAAACAGAGTTTAATCTCATGAAAACAGATATGATCGTTCCTTATATATGGAGCTTAGCTGGACTGCTGCTGCTTCGCATGATGATTACACCTATTATTCAAAGCGGCATGTATTACAGTTTGTTCGAAATGAGCCAAGGTGCTGAACGAACTGCCTTTCGTAAAGGAATAGCTGCAACGTGGAAACCGATGATGCTTGTGTACTGGCTAAAAAGCATTGCGATCCTCGCACCACTGCTCTACTTACTTCGTCCCTTACTATTCATACAGGATCCACAAGCCGCGTTTACCTCCTTACTAGATCAGCCTGGCTGGCTATGGATTGGCTTTATATTATGGGCTGCAATGATCAGTCTCTTATCGTATATGATTACACTCGGTATTGGAGCAAAGCTTTCACCAGTGCAGGCACTGTTAAGTACGATTAAGCACACCGCGCGTGTACTAATCATCGGTATCACCTTGACTTGCTGCTACCTTCTTATTAGCTTGCCAATCCATACCTTATCAATTGTGTGGGTGACCTTTATCAGCTTCGTCTTGTATCAATTGCTGCCGCTCGTTCGAGTAGTCTTTAAGGTGTGGACGATCTCCGCTCAATATAACGCGATGGGCAATGATCTATCTCAATAACGAATTCAGAAAAAAATTAGGACTAATCTATATGATTAGTCCTAATTTTTTTGTCCGCATTCCAAGCCGAACTCGCAATATTCTAATTTACAGGTTATGTAGTCTCACTCTACAAATACTTATGCAAAAAAAACTGAAAGTGCTCGAATGTCGACAGCATAGAGTGTTGCTTTCGAGCACTTTCAGTCTGTTCATTATAATGGTTTCCCTTTATCATCCAAAGGCTGCGTAAATACGGTTTAGTTCGGCTCTTTCTTGCGGGCTAAGCTTCTGAGCTTCTTCAATCTCGTAGCAACCAAATGTATCATACAGCCTCGAGGACGGATCGACTTCTACATACGTGCACCATGGTAGCCAGTGATAATGGCTCTGAAGGGTCTGGCTCGTAAAATTACCGCTTTCATGTCCTATGCCAGGCATAATGTAACCGACACTTCCGTCTACATCATTGGACTGGCGAGTATTATTGTGAATAAATTGAGCAAAGTCAAGGTAATGCTCATCCCCGGTAATGATATACAGTCTATAATACGTGTACGAGCAGGCTGCCATATACACGTCGGCTCCTCCACCGACCGTAATAATACTTTGACCGCTGATCGAATACTGATTGAATGGATGCTTCGGCCAAGGGGTACGGACTGGGAAGGTCCAAGCATAGGTCCATGTTTCTGTATAATCGGCAGCACCGATCGCCGCCTCGAGCCATTTCTCCTCACCAGTTAGATCGTATAGCGCTAAAAACCCGAACAGCGCGTAGATACCGGCCTCCTTATCCTGAATATCCGCATTGTCGCATGTTCCGCCTCGGTATTCTAAGTTAAGGTAATTTTGAACGAAAGCCCATTCCCCTGCTCGAATCGCAGCATTCTTGTAGCGCTCTTCGCCGGTAACTAGATAAAACTGAACTAAGAAACGAATAACACTAGGAGTGTTAGACTTCGAATCCATACGAATCGTATTGTCAGTATTATAAGCGCGGTAGAAGCTTCCATCTTCGTTCTGAATATTCGTCAGCCAGT
>Ga0180217_1004415_pt1 | contig 11150 bp, 9 predicted proteins | sample eDN3rd37CBELigOP_FD_128521 | JGI IMG/M metagenome (GOLD analysis project Ga0180217, IMG submission 128521) | Enriched Organic Plus compost microbial communities from Emeryville, California, USA - eDNA 3rd pass 37_C BE-Lig OP (version 2) (version 2) ... | reverse complement strand
CTGCGGATCCGCAACGCCGGGAACATGAGCGCCCGCCACCTGCGGATCGTGGACGCCGACGTCGACTTCTTCGACGCCGTCGACTTCCGCTCGATCAGCATCGACGAGGCCCACCCGGCTACCAACATGGAGACCTACCGGAGCGACAACGTCCTGAACTACCTGAACTGGAGCAGCGCGACCTACGACGAGCTGCTCGCCGACCTGCGGGCGGCCGCCACGCCGGACGAGCAGAAGGCGGCGCTGGCCAGGATTGAGGAGCTGTGGGCCGAGGAGGCTCCGGCCCTCGTCTACAACAACATCGTCGAGATGATCGTGTGGAGCGACGCGGTGGACAACCTCACGTCAACACGGTCGTCTTCTTCGACCAGGCCACGAAGGCTTGACCGGTAGGCGTTCGGACCATGGGCGGCGCGCCCTCGCGGGGGTCGGCGACGACGCCGGCCTCCGCGAGGCGCGTCCACCCTCGGACCTGACCGCCCTCGACATCGCCCGGTGCTCCGACCTGGCCGCCGCGCTGGGTGCGCGAGCTGGCGCGACCGCCGTCGCGCAGGACGGCTTCCTGCTCGTGGAGTGGCCTCTGCCCTGGCCGGCCGACGCAGCCGACGTGCCTGAGCTGTCGGGGCTCGCGGCGCAGCTGGCCGACCGCCGCATCCGGCTCCAGCTCGTCATCGGCGATGCCCCGCCGGCCGGGGACCTGCGCGTGATCTGGTACCGCCGGTGCCACCCGCGGCCGGGCTATGAGCGGATCGAGCGGGCGGTGCCCCGCGAGCGGGTGGCCGACGAGGCGGCGCGCCTGCTCGCCTCGAACCCTCCGCCGGCCCCGCAGCCGCGGGCGATCGACGTCCTGGTCTGCACCAACGGACGGCGCGACGTGTGCTGCGGCCGCAGCGGGACGGCGCTCTTCTCGGATGCGCGTCGGTCCGGCGTCGACGATCGCCCGTGGGTGCGCCTGTGGCGGACCAGCCACCTCGGCGGCCACCGCTTCGCGCCGACCACGCTCGTCCTGCCCGACGGCACGATGTGGGCCTGGGCCGATGTCGCCCTGCTCGCGGCGATCGTCGACCGGGCCGGCCACCCCGCAGACCTCCTCGACCGGTACCGGGGCACCACCACCCTGGCCCGTCCGCTTCAGGCGCTCGAACGGCTCGCCTTCGAGGAGCTCGGGTGGGAGTGGCTCGACTGGTCTCGCTTCGGTGAGCAGGACGACGAGGGGCAGGTGCGGATCGTCGGCTGGCCGGACACCGGAGATGGCCGGGCGTGGGCCGGCCGGTCGGTCCTCGACCGGACGGTGCCGGCGCCGAAGTGCGGCAAGCGCCCTGCGGAGGACCCCACCACCGACGCCGAGCTGACCGTCGTGGACGTCGCGTCGGTCGTCGTGACGCGAGCGCAGATCGAGCAGGAGCTGGCGGCGAAGCGGTGAAGTTCCTCGTCGAGTACCCCGTGCGCAGCGGCGATGGCGGGGGGTGGCTCGAGCCGGAGAACCTGGTCCGCTTCGCCCGGGCCGCCGAGGCTGGGGGCATCGACGCGATCGCGCTCACCGACCACCCGGCACCGCCCCGCCGCTGGCTCGAGGCTGGTGGCCACGAGACCCTCGATCCATTCGTCGGCCTGGCCTACTTCGCCGCGGCGACCGAGCGGATCGCGCTCATGACCCATCTGGTCGTGGCGCCCTACCGGAACCCGCTGCTCATGGCCAAGGCGATGACGTCCCTCGACGTGGTGTCGGGGGGTAGGACCATCTTCGCCCTCGGCGCCGGCTACCTCCGATCGGAGTTCCGGGCCCTCGGGGTGGACTTCGACGATCGCAACGACCTCTTCGACGAGTCGCTCTCGGCGCTGACGGCGGTGTGGTCGAGCGAGGTGCTCGACTTCGACGGCCGGGGCTTCACCGCGCGCGGTCAGGTCCTCAGCCCCGGACCGCGCCAACGCCCCCACCCGCCGATCTGGATCGGTGGCAACTCGGCGCGCGCTCGCGAGCGCGTGGCCCGATGGGGTCAGGGCTGGTCGCCGATGCTGGCCCCAGCGGGCCTGTCGCGCGCCGCCCGCACGGCGGCACTCGAGTCCCTCGACGACCTCGCCGTGCTCGTCGACGACCTCGGTGACCGCCTCGAAGCGCACGGCCGGCACCGTGGGGCGGTCGACATCTGTGTGGCGAGCCCACTCCGAGATCAGGACGTCGGCGCGGCGGCCAAGGTCGAGGCCATCGAGGCCCTGGCCGCCCTCGGTGTCACGTGGACCTACGCGGACCTCGACCCCTCGGGGGGCGTCGACGCCGCGCTGGAGCACCTGGAGGCCTTCTGCCGCGACGTCGTCGCCGCCGTGGCGTAGCGCTGCTCGCTGCGCGTCGTCGGTCCGGGCCGGTCCGCCATCTCGTCGGGGTCCTTCGCCTCTTGGCGGACGGGGGGAGCGCCTCCATCCTGATGGGGGAGGTGATTGCCCATGCCAGATGGAGTGCTCCAGTGGATCGACCTGAGCACGGGTCGAGCCTCCGTGGTCCGCGGCAGCCGCGTCTACGCGACGACCAAGGACGAGATCGAGGCGACCGCCCGCCACCCAGGTGCGCGGGTGCGCTTCGACATCGAGCGCAGCAACGGCGCCGAGCGGGCCGTCAACGTCCGGCTCCGCCCCGGCACCAGGGTGTCGCGCCGCCAGCGCCGCTTCGGCACGCTCGCCGGCGCCCGTCGGCCCGACGAGAAGGGCCCGGCGCCCTTCGCCCGACCGCACCCCGAGCGCGGGCGCCTGCTCCAGGCCCACCCGCTCGAGGTCGCACGGGTCTGGGCGGATGCCCTCGCGGAGCGGGACCGGGACGGCGCCCTGGCCCTCTACACGTCTGACGCCGTCGTCCACCACGAGGACCGCGATCTCACCGGACGGTCCGAGATCGGCGGCTGGCTGGAGGCCTCGCCGATCTTCGGGCTCGAGGTCACGCCCGAGATCCGAGGCGAGGCGCAGCACGTGGTGGCTCGGTGGCCCGACGTCCTCGAGGTGCGCTTCCGCATCGAGCACGGCCTGATCGAGGAGCAGTGGGCCGGCGAGCCCGCACCTGACGAGGAGCGGACCGTCGAGGTGGAGGGCGGCGTCGGTCCCGTCGAGGTCGCCGTCCTCACCCGGGACCGGGTGACCGACCGAGACGTCGACCAGGCGCTCGAGGCGATCGCCACGTCCCTGCGGCGGGTCGACGACCCGGTGCTGTTCGCCCGGGTCAAGCTGGCCATGGCCGGCGACCCGGCGCGCGAGCGGCCGGCGACGGCCCAGGTCTCCGTGGACATCGACGGCGACCTGGTGCGAGCCCAGGTGGCTGCGGAGACGATGCGCGACGCGATCAACCTCCTGCAGCGGCGCCTCGACGACAAGCTCGAGCAGCGCGCCGAGCGCCTCGAGTTCCTCCGCACCCGGGGCCCCGGCGGCGAGCCCGGCGTGTGGCGGCGAGGCGACCTGCCCACCCAGCGGCCCCCGTACTTCGACCGCCCGCCCGAGGAGCGTCAGCTCGTGCGGCAGAAGACGCTCGCGATGGACGAGCTCACCGTCGACGAGGCGGCGTTCGACATGGACCAGCTCGACTTCGACTTCTACCTCTTCGGCGACCTCGCCACCGGCGAGGACGCGCTGCTCGAGCGGCTGGCGAACGGCACCTACCGCCTGACCCGGCTCCACCGGTCCGACGTCGACCTCGGCCCCACCGCGGTCGAGGTGGAGGTCGCCGACACCGAGCCGCCGGAGCTGACCGTGCCCGCCGCCATCGAGCTCCTCGACGCCACCGGCGAGCGGTACGTGTTCTTCGCCAACGCCATCACCGGGCGGGGCAACGTCGTGTACCGCCGCTACGACGGGCACTACGGGCTCATCACGCCGGAGTAGCCGCCGGGCGGAGGGGAGCGTGGGCGCCACGAGCACGAACCGGGCGCCGCTGCTGACCGTCGACGGCGCGGCCCTCACGGGCAGCGGCGCCATCGTGCGCCAGGCGGCGATGTTCGCGGCCCTCACCGGCCGCGGCGTCCACCTCGTGAACGCCCGCCACCGGCGTCCGAACCCGGGGCTGCGCCCGCAGCACCTGACCGCCGTCACGGCGATCCGGGACCTCGTCGGTGGATCGGCCGACGGGCTGGAGGTGGGCTCGCGCGAGCTCACCTTCGTCCCCGGCGACCGCCGCCCGAGCGGCACCTACGCGTGGGACATCGGCTCAGCGGGCTCCGCCACCGCGCTCAGCCTCGCCCTCCTGCCCGTGGTCGCCCTGACGAGCGAGGCTCAGGTCACGGTCGAGGTGCGCGGCGGGCTGTTCCAAGACGGCGCACCCTCCTACCACCACCTCGCGCACGTCCTCCTGCCCCTCGTGCGCCAGCTCGGCGTGGTGGCCCACGCCGAGCTGCTCCGCCCGGGGTACGTCCCGCGCGGCGGGGGCGCCATCCGCCTCACCGTCGAGCCCGCAGCGCACCTGTCGGCGGTGGTGCAGGACCGCCAGGGCGCGCTGCGACGGATCTGGGGCGTCGCGCTGTCGTCGCACCTGAGCCGCCGCCGGGTCAGCCAGCGGATGGCCGACGCCGCTCGGGAGCGCCTCGGCGCGATCGGCGTCCCCGTCGAGATCGACGAGGTCGACGACATCTCAGCCGTGCAGGCCGGCGCGGCGCTCGCCCTCTTCGCCGACCTCGACGGCGGGGTGCGGCTCGGGTCCGACGGCGCCGGCGCACCGGGCCGACCGGCCGAGGCCATCGGACGCGACGTCGCCGCCCGGCTCCTCGAGGACCTCGCCGCCGGCTCGACCGTCGATCGCTTCGCCACGGACCAGATCGTCCCGTTCGCCGCGCTCGCGGAGGGCGTCACCCGCCTGCGCGTCCCGGCCGTGACCGGGCACCTGGAGACCAGCGCCTGGCTGGCCGAGCTGTTCGTGGGCGCGCGGGTGCGGATCAGCGACGGGCTGCTCGAGATCACCGGTGCCGGACACCGCGGCGTCCACGGCTGAGCCGGATCAGAGCTCGCAGGCCCGCCCGGCGCACCCGCCAGAGAACGCGACGTCGGCCCGCACCGGCGGGGCCGTCGCGTCGCCCCCGTCGCTGAGGAGGGTCAGGGCCTGGTCGGGCTTGCTGCCGTAGCGGTAGACGGTGATGCCCTTGACCTTCGCCCGCCAGGCGGCGAGGTAGATCTCCCGCACCTCGTCGACGGTCGTGGCCGCAGGCAGGTTGATCGTCTTGGACACGGCGGCGTCGACCTGGCGCTGGATCGCCGCCTGCATGCGCAGGTGCCAGTGCGGCGCGAGGTCGAGGGCGGTCGGGAACGCTGCCCGCACCTCGGGCGGCAGGGACGGCTCGTCGCGCACCCGCCCGGTGGCCGCGACGGCCGCCACCAGGTCCTCGGAGAGGAGCCCGAGGTCGCGGACGGTGCGCTCGAAGAGGGGGTTGAGCTCCACGATCTGCCGGTCGAGCACCTGGCGGGCGTAGGCGATCGCGAACATCGGCTCGATGCCGGCCGTCGTCCCGGCGATCAGGGAGATCGTGCCGGTCGGGGCCACCGAGGTGAGCTGCGCGTTGCGCAGCGGCGGCGACCCGCGGCGGGCGAAGGTGCTCTCGTCGAACCGCGGGAACGGGCCGCGCTCGGCCGCGAGCGCGGCTGAGGCCCGACGGGCCTCGCGGCGGACGTGCCGGGCGATCCGGGCAGCGAAGCGGACGGCCTCGTCGCTGTCGTAGGGGAGGCGGAGCGACGCCAGCAGCTCGGCCAGGCCCATGACGCCGAGCCCGACCTTTCGGGACGCCCGCGCGGCGCGCTCGAGCTCCGGCACCGGATAGCGGCTGACGTCGATCACGTCGTCGAGGAACCGCACGGCCAGGTGCACGACCTCGGTGAGCCGCTCCCAGTCGACGCGGCCGTCTCGGACGAAGCGGGCGAGGTTGATCGACCCGAGGTTGCAGGACTCGTAGGGGAGGAGCGGCACCTCGCCGCACGGGTTGGTCGCCTCGATGCGACCGAGGGTCGGCAGCGGGTTCGCCCGGTTGATCGCGTCGACGAAGAGCAGACCCGGGTCGCCGCAGGCGTGGGCGCTGGCGCAGATCTCCTCGAACAGGTCCGCCGCGGGGACCCGGGCGACGACGCGCCCGGTGCGGGGGTTGACCAGCCGGTGGGTGTCGCCGCGCGCCACGGCCCGCAGGAAGCGGTCGGGCACGGCGACGGAGAGGTTGAAGTGCGCCAGCTCGCCTGGTGTGCGCTTGGCGGCGACGAACTCGTAGATGTCCGGGTGCGACACGTCGAGCACCGCCATGCTCGCCCCCCGGCGCCGTCCCCCGGCGCGCAGCACGCCGGCGGCGGTGTCGAAGACCCGCAGGAACGACACCGGCCCGCTCGCGGTGCCGCCGGTGCTCGCCACCCGGTCGCCGGCGGGACGCAGGTGGCTGAACGAGTAGCCGGTGCCGCCGCCCGCCTGGTGGACGAGCGCGGCCTGGCCGAGCGTGGTGAAGATCGACGTCAGCGAGTCCTCCACGGGGAGCACGACGCACGCCGACAGCAGCCCGATCTCCGTGCCCGCGTTCATGAGCGTGGGGGAGTTCGGCAGGAAGTCGAGGCGGCGCAGCGCGCCGGAGAACGCCTCGGCCCACGCCTCCGCCGACCCCGGGCGGTAGGCGTCCTCGGCGGCCGCCACGTGCGTGGCGGCACGGTCCATCATCTCCCCGGTCGACTCGATCGGGCGGCCGTGGGCGTCGCAGCGCAGGAACCGCTCCCGCAGCACCGTCAGGGCGGCGACGCCGAGCCCGAGCTCGTCGCGCACCTCGTCGCCCGCCGCCCGCTCCCGCACCGCGGGTGCGGCCCGCCGTCCGCCGTCACCGTGCACGGCTCAGCCGTCGGTGGCCGTCGGAGCCCGCCCAGCGGCGCTGGTGAGGCACTCGACGACCTCGTCGTCGGTGGTCTGGGAGAAGTCGTCGTAGAACTGGCCGATCGCCCAGAAGGGCTCGGGGGTGGCGAGCGCGATGCACTCGTCGGCGTCGTCGCCGATGCGGTCCTCCCAGCCCCGGGGCGCGACCGGCACGGCGAGCACCACACGGGCCGCGCCGTGGGCGCGCGCCACCTGGCACGCCGCCCGGGCCGTGGAGCCGGTGGCGATGCCGTCGTCGACGATCACCGCGGTGCAGCCCGTGAGCGGGATGCGGGGCCGGTCGCCCCGGAACCGCCGGGCGCGGCGCTCGAGCTCGGCCCGCTCCCGGGCCTCGACGGTGGCGAGGGCCGCCTCGGAGACGCTGGCCAGCCGGACGATCTCCTCGTTGACGATCCGCACCCCGTCCTCGCCGACGGCGCCCATCCCCAGCTCGGGCTGGAAGGGGACCCCGAGCTTGCGGACCACGATCACGTCGAGCGGCGCGTCGAGGGCCCGGGCCACCTCGGCGGCGACCGGCACACCGCCACGGGGGAGGCCCAGGACCACCACGGGCTCGCCCCGGAGCGCTCCCAGGCGCTGGGCCAGGCGCCGGCCCGCGTCGTGACGATCGGTGAACAGCATGCGCGCCACCTCTCAACCAGCACCTCCACCTTGGCGCATCGCTCGGCGACCTACCAGGGGCGTTGGTCCCCCACGGCTCGGCCGTGCCTCGGAGGGACGTAGGGCCCTTGTGACCCGGCGGGCGCGGGCGCACACTCGGAGGGGCGCGGGTTCCGCGCGCCACGACGAGAGGGGGTGCCCATGGGCGACGTCGCACGGGTCACGGAGATCTCCGCCCGATCCGCCACGAGCTTCGAGGACGCCATCAAGGTCGGCATCGCACGAGCGGCCCAGACCCTGCGAGGCGTGACCTCCGCCTGGGTCAAGGAGCAGCAGGTCCGGGTGGAGGACGGCCAGGTGGTCGAGTACCAGGTCAACCTGCTCGTCACCTTCGTGCTCGACGAGTAGGAGCAGCGCCGGAGGGAGGTGCCCGATGGCGGTCGATCGGGAGGTCGAGGTGGCGGCGGGGCCGGTCCGCCTGGGCGGTCGGCTCACCGTCCCCGACGACGCGGTGGGCGTCGTGGTGTTCGCCCACGGCAGCGGCAGCAGCCGGCACAGCCCGCGCAACCAGTACGTCGCCTCCGTGCTCCAGGACGCCGGGCTCGGCACCCTGCTGCTCGACCTCCTGACCGAGGCCGAGGCCCACGACCGGGCCGCGGTGTTCGACATCGAGCTCCTGGCCCGCCGCCTCGGCGACGCCACCGCCTGGCTGCGCACCGTGCCCGAGGCGACGGCGCTGCCCGTCGGCTGGTTCGGCGCCAGCACCGGCGCCGGTGCCGCGCTCTGGGCCGCCGCGGAGCCCGACGCCGACGTCGCCGCGATCGTCTCCCGGGGCGGTCGCCCCGACCTGGCCGAGCCACGCCTCGGGGCGGTTCGAGCACCGACCCTGCTCGTCGTCGGCGGGGAGGACCACCTCGTCCTCGACCTGAACCGTCGGGCCCAGGCACAGCTGCGCTGCGAGTGCCAGCTCGCGGTGGTGCCGGGTGCCTCCCACCTCTTCGAGGAGCCGGGCACCCTGCAGGCCGCCGCCGAGCTGGCCCGCGGCTGGTTCCGCCAGCACCTGGCGGTGGCCGGCCACGACGCGGCGCAGGCCTGAGGCGCTCAGCGGGGGCCAGCGGGCAGCAGGAAGATCGGCATCGGCGCGTGCTCGAGCACGGTGCGCACGACCGCGGCGTGACCGGGCGACGCGTCCTGCGACCAGCAGAGCACGATCGCGTCCACGGCGGCGTCGGCCGCAGCCTGGAGGATCTCGGCGCCCACCGGTCCAGTCCGGATGCGGAGGTCGGCGGCGTCAGGGAGGTGGCGGGCGAGGAACTCGGCTGACCAGTGCTCGAGCCCCCAGTCGGGGTGGTCGACCATCGGCGGGGCCGTCGTGGCGGTGAGGACGTGCACCACGACGAGGTCGACGTCGTCGGCGAGCAGCGGCTGGAGCAGGGCGACCACGGGTTCGGCGCACGCCTCGGTCCCCTCGAGGGGGACGAGCAGGCGGGTGGGGCGGGCCGGCACCTCGAGCGCCTCGGGGGGCACCACGACCACCGGCTTGGCCACCCGCTCGACGACGTGGAGCGCGATGTGGCCCACCGGACGGGCCCCGGCCGGCGTGCCGCGGGCGCCGATCACCCCGATGATCACCTCGTCGGCGCCGAGCTCGTGCAGGAGGCCCTCCTCGACGGGGCCCTCCAGCTCGCGGAGCGGGACCTCGCGAGCCCGCGCGAGCGCGGCGGGGACCTCGTGGCCGTCCTCACGGACGTGCACCGCCCGCACCGTGGAGCCGGTGATGGCGGCGACGCTGATGGCCGTCTCGAGCACAGGTCGAGCGGCGGCGCTGGAGTCGAGCGCGGCGAGCACGATCGTCATCGGGTGCTCCTCTCTGCGGGCGGGGCGACCGGGAAGCGCTGGCACGGGGGTGCGCAGGTCACGGTCGGGCCGCCGGCGACGCGCAGGGCGAGCGGCTGCTCGCACTCGACGGTGACCGCGTCGTGGCGGGCGCGCACCGCGACAAGCTGGCCCTGGAACCGGAGGCGGACGGTCAGCCTCCGCCAGGCGGTGGGCAGGCAGGGGTCGAGCGAGAGGTGGTCGGGGTGGGGGCGCATCCCGAGGAACCCGTGGACGAGCGCCTGCCACACCCCGCCCATCGTGGCGAGGTGGACGCCCGACGCCGTCGTGCCGGTGAGGTCGTCGAGGTCGAGCCGGGCGGCGAGGCGCCAGGCCGCGAGCGCTCGGTCGGGCTGGCCGGCCCGGGCGAGCACGGCGGCGTAGATGGCGGGCGACAGCGAGCTGCCGTGGGAGGTGCGCGGCTCGTAGAAGGCGACGTCGGCGGCGAGCGAGCCGGGGGGCAGCTCCTCGGGGACGAGGTGGTGCAGCATCACCACGTCGGGCTGCTTGATGATCTGGGATCCCGCGACCCGCTCGCGGCCCAGCACCAGCGGGGCGGCGAACGGACGGGTCCCGAGGCGGTCGGCGCGCAGCGGCTCGAGGTCCCAGTAGCCGGCGAACTGCTCGTGCCGCCCGCGCTCGGGATCCCACCCGTCCACCAGCCGATCGGCCAGGCGCCGCCATGCTGCTGCCCGGTCGTGGTCGCCCTCCTCCTCGAGCAGCGCCGCGCCCCGCCGCAGGTTCCAGCGGGCCATGACGTTCGTGAAGGCGTTGTCGTCGACCGCCTCGTGGTACTCGTCAGGGCCCATCACGCCCTCGATGTGGGCGCGGCCGTCGTCGTCGAGCCGCACCCGGCTGGCCCAGTACTCGGCGGTCTCCACGACGAGGCCGCGGCCGGGGCCGGCGAGGAAGGTGGCGTCGCCGGTCCAGCGGGCGTACGCGTCAGCCGCCCAGGCGACGTCGGCGACGATGTGCTCCTCCTGCTCGGCGGTGCGCACCGGGACCGGCACGCCATCGAGCCCGACGAGCTGGCGCGGGGTGACGTCGGTGCCGTCGGTGGCCGACTCCCACGGGAACCGGGCGCCGCGGAGCCCGAGCGCGGCCGCCGCGGCCCGAGCCGCCGGCAGCCGTCGGATCCGGTACTCGAGCATGGCCCGGGCGGCGGCCGGCCGCACCGCGGCGAGGGCGGGGAGCACGTAGACGTCGGCGTCCCAGAAGACGTGGCCTCCGTAGGCGTGCCCGGTCAGGCCCCGCGGCCCCACCGCAGCCTCGCCCTCCTCGGGCGCGCAGGCGAGGAGGTGGAAGAGCGCGAACCGCGCGGCGAGCTCGTCGTCGGGCGCGCCGTCGATGGCGACCTCGGCGCTCGCCCACCGCTCGGCCCACGCCGCGCGGTGCTCGGCGTAGAGCCGGTCGAACCCTGCCTCGGCGAGCTCGTCGAGCCGTGCCACCACCTCGTCGAGGTCCGGCGGTCCGCTCGGGCCTGCGGCCCAGGCCCCGATCCGCTCCACGACGCGACGGGCGCCGACCACCTCCACCCGGTCGCGGACGCCGACGGCGATGCCGCCCCCACCCGGTGCCGCCGTCCAGGCGAGGTCCACGTCCCCTCGGCGGACCCGCTCCGCCGTCGGCGGCGCGGCCGCGAACGGGTCGGCGACGTCGAGCCGGTCGACCGGCCCCTCCGCCCGCAGCGCGAGGGCGTGGGGCCGGGCGGCCGACACCAGCTGGATCGTCCGCACGCCGCTGTCGTCGTCGTGGCGGACGAGGACGCCGGTGCGCAGGTCGAGCCGGCGCCCGCGCCGGGAGCCGTCGCGCACCG
>Ga0180217_1004410_pt1 | contig 11158 bp, 11 predicted proteins | sample eDN3rd37CBELigOP_FD_128521 | JGI IMG/M metagenome (GOLD analysis project Ga0180217, IMG submission 128521) | Enriched Organic Plus compost microbial communities from Emeryville, California, USA - eDNA 3rd pass 37_C BE-Lig OP (version 2) (version 2) ... | reverse complement strand
GCAGGGCCTTCCGCGCACGAAGGGGGAATCATGAGCAATCCGGATGTGGCCACCACTCGGTTCGTGCTGGAGACCGTCGCGACCGAGGTCCTCGCCAACGAGGCGTACTTCGGGGAACTGGACGCGGTCGTCGGCGACGGCGATTTCGGCTTCTCGCTCGCGCGCGGGTTCGAGAAGGTGCTGGAGTCGCTCGCGGACTACCCCGCCGACAGTGTCGCCGCCCTGCTGCAGGCGGCCGCGGTCACCATCTCCAGCCGCATCGGCGGCACGTCCGGCCCGATCTGGGGCACGGCGTTCCTCCGTGCGGCCATGACGGCCAAGGGCGTCGAGCGCGTCGACGGGCAGGCCGTGGTGGCGATGCTGCGGGCGGCGGCCGAGGGCATCCAGGCGCGCGGCAAAGCGGAGCTCGGGGACAAGACCCTGCTGGACGCGCTCGTCCCCGCCACCGACGCGTTGGCGGCCGCGGTCGGGGAGGGGGCGGACTCCCACGCCGCGCTGGAGCGGTTCGCGACCGAGATGCGTGCGGCCGCCGAACGCACCGCGGCGCTGCAGGCCCGGCGCGGGCGCGCCAGCTACTCCGGCGAGCGGAGCGTCGGATCGCCCGACGCCGGGGCGATCGCGCTCGCCGTGCTCGCCGAAGCCCTGCTCCGGCGCTGGCCCGAGCGCGCGGGGCTCGAGGAACCCTCACGAAAGGAATGACATGAAGAAGTTCGTCAACGACCCGAAGGACTTCGTCGCGGAGATGCTCACCGGGCTGGCGCTGGCCAACCCGGACACGCTCGTCTACGTGCCGGAGTACAACCTCATCCACCGCGCCGACGCGCCGAGCCCCGACCGGGTCTCGATCATCCAGGGCTCCGGCTCCGGGCACGAGCCGGCGCACGTGATGACGGTCGGCCCCGGCATGCTCACCGCGGCCTGCCCGGGCGACGTGTTCGCCGCCCCGCCGGTCGACTACGTGTACGAGACCATCAAGCGCATGGCATCGGACAAGGGCGTCCTGCTCATCGTGAACAACTACACCGGCGACCGGATGGCGTTCGAGATGGCGCAGGAGATGGCTTCGGCGGAGGGCATCGACGTGCGCACCCTGTTCGTGGACGACGACGTCGCGGTGCAGGACTCGCTCTACACGGTCGGCCGCCGCGGGGTGGCCGGCAACTTCTTCGTGATGAAGGCCGTGGGCGCGGCGGCCGAGGCCGGTGCCGACCTCGACGAGCTGGTCCGCATCGGCGAGAAGGTCAACGCCGCCACCCGCACCATGGGCCTCGCGCTCACCGCGTGCACCCCGCCGGCCAAGGGGGCGCCGCTGTTCGAACTGGAGGAGGACAAGGTCGAGTTCGGCGTCGGCATCCACGGCGAACCGGGCCGTGAGCGCCGCGACCTGGCATCGGCGGACCGCATGGTCGGCGACCTGGTCTCGGCCGTCGCATCCGATCTCGGCGTGGCCGCGGGGGACCGCCTCGCGCTCATGGTCAACGGCCTGGGCGGCACCCCGATCAGCGAGCTGTACCTCGCCTACGGCATCGCGCACCGCGCCATCACGGCCGACGGTGCCGAGGTCGTGCGCTCCTACGTCGGCGAGTACTGCACCTCGCTCGACATGGCGGGCCTGTCGGTCACCGCCGTCCGCCTGGACGACGAGATCGAACAGCTCCTGGCCGCTCCTGCCGAGATCGCCGTCCGCGTCTTCTGAACCCTCACCGCCCGCGGGTCCTCCGCCCCGCGGGCGGTGAGCCCTCTCCCGTCGCCTCCCGTCGCGCCCCCCGCGGGCGATCGCGGGCGATCGCCGGCCGCCGGGCCGCCGCGGGCGGTGAGACTGCGCCTGCGCCACGAGACTGCTGACATTGGATGCAGTCTCGTGGCGCAGATGCAGTTTCGCGGTCCTGGTCCTGGGCCTGGGCCTGGTCCTGGGCCTGGGGTGGGGAGGCGGGGGTCAGACGGGTGCGGAGAGCCGATCGACGAGGGCGAGGCCGCGCTTGGCCCAGGCGATCTCGCCGCGGGCGCGCTCGACGAGGCCCTCGTAGGTGAAGCGCTTGTAGGCGATGGTGCGCTCGTGCTCGGACTCGGGGATGACTTCGAGCCGCCGGTTCAGCATCGGGCTCGTGCCGGCGTCGATGTCGTCGAGCTGCCCCTGGAACTGCGCGAGCTCGCTCTCCCAGTGGGCGATGTGGCCGCGCAGGAACGCTCGCGCCGCCTCCGGCTCGGCGGACTCCAGGTAGGCCGCGCGCAGGTGGGCGGGGTCGCGGAAGCGCTGGTAGTCGAGCGGGCTGTTCATCCACGCCAGGAACGCCTGATCGCCCGCCGGGGTGACGTGGTAGAGCCGGCGCATGCCGCGTTCGCCGCGGGCCTGGTCCTCCGCCTCGATGAGGCCCTCGGAGGCCATCTTGCGCAGCTCCGGGTAGATCTGGGAGTCCGGCGCGTGCCAGACGTGGCCGACCGACAGGGAGAACTGCTTCTGCAACTCGTAGCCCGACTGCGGGCCGACGCGGAGGATCGCCAACAGGGCGTATCGCAGGCTCACGGTCCCCCCTCCACGGTTCGCTGCGTCGAGGCTACCCGCCCGGACGCACGGATGCGGCGACCGCCGCTCGGTGACGATCGCCGCATCCGTGCTGCTCGCTTACTTCTGGTAGTTGGTGCGCCAGCCGCCGTGGTACTCGGTCCGGGCCACCGTGGAGTACGGGACCGGGCTGACGACCACGCGGACCTCGGTCTGCTCGTGCGGCTCGACCGACGCCTTCGAGGTGCCGCCGTTGGGCTCGCCCCAGATGACCTTGAGCTCGGTGCCCTCGGGCACGTTCGGGTCGACCGTGGCCAGCGAGAGGCCGCGGCGCTCGTTCGCGCTGTAGCCGGTGAACATCGAGAAGCCGACGACGGTGCCGTCCGCGTCCACGACCGAGTCGTAGTTCGCGGAACCGTAGTTGGCCAGCGGCAGGTCGAAGAACTTGTAGTTCGGGCCGTCGACGTTCAGGAGCGAGGTCCACACCTTGCCGAGGTCCTCGGCGTTCCACGCGAGGGTGACCTTCTTACGCTGGGTCGCCGGGTCGATCTTCTCGAGGGCGTCGCGGCCGATGAAGTCGTGGTCGAACTTCACGAACGAGCCGTAGCCGAGCTCCCACGGGGTGAGGTAGTAGTCCTCGATGTTGTCCGAGACGAAGGAGCCGGCGAGCGTGCCGGTGGCCTCGTAGCTGTCGACGCCGAGCCACTCGCGGTAGCCGCGCTCCGCCTCGCCGGTGTAGATGGCGGGCAGGGGCGAGGGGATCCAGCCCGACTCGAGCGTGTTCGACGGGTACGCCCGCGAACCGACCGGCACGAGGCCGAACTCGGCGCCCGCCTCGACGATGGCGTCGCGGATCGCGTCGTGGTCCTCGTAGGGGCCCCAGATCTCCAGGCCGGGGGCACCGGCCATGCCGTGACGGAGGGTGCGCACCTGCTTGCCGGCGATCTGCATGGTCGACATGCGGAAGAAGCCGATCTTCTCCAGCGGGCCGCCGTTGAGCTTCTCGATGACCTCCCACGCACGCGGGCCCTGGATCTGGAAGCGGTAGTACTTGCGGGTCACCGCGTGCCCGTAGGGGCGCGACGGCGAACGGCGGTCGACCGTGATGTCCAGGTTCGGGTAGCCGCCGGTCTCACCGTGGTACATGAGCCAGTTGGATGCGGGGGCGCGGCCGACGTACACGTACTCGTCCTCGGCCTCACGGAAGAGGATGCCGTCGCCGATGACGTAGCCCTCGGAGGTCGTGGGCACGTACTGCTTGGCGCGGTTCACCTCGAAGTTGGCCACCGAGTTGATCGCGGTGTCGCTGATGAGCCGGATCGCGTCCGAGCCCTTCAGGAACACGTTGTCCATGTGGTGCGACTGGTCGTACAGCACCGCGGTGTCCCGCCAGGCCTTCTGCTCCTTGATCCAGTTCTGGAAGTCGGCCGGGACCACCGGGTAAATGTACGAGCCGATCTGCGAGCTGCGCAGCAGATCGACGGGATTGGTCTGATCGAGCAGCTGCTGAAGGTTGCTGGCCACGGGATGAACCTCTCTGTTCGCGTGGTGTTCGTCGCCCCGAGGGGGTCAGAACACGATGGTGTGATTACCGTGCCGGATGACACGGTCCTGGGAGTGCCAGAGCACGGCACGGGACAGGACTGCCCGCTCCACGTCCGCGCCGCGCCGCTGAAGGTCGGCGGCGGAGTCGGCGTGGGTCACGCGGACCACGTCCTGCTCGATGATCGGCCCCTCGTCGAGGTCGCCGGTCACGTAGTGCGACGTCGCGCCGATGAGCTTGACGCCGCGTTCCTTCGCCTTCCGGTACGGAGCCGCGCCGATGAAGGCGGGAAGGAAGCTGTGGTGGATGTTGATGACGGGCACGCCGACCTTCTGGAGGAAGTCCTCCGAGAGGATCTGCATGTAGCGCGCGAGCACCACGAAGTCGACGTTGCCCTCGAGGAGCTTGAGGATCTCCGCCTCGGACTGCGACTTGTCCGGCCCCTCCTGCGACGGCACGTGGAAGAACGGGATGCCGAAGGCGCGCACGTCCTCCGCGGTGTTCGTGTGGTTGGAGACGACCATCGGGATGGTGACCGGCAGCTCACCGCGGCGGTGGCGCCACAGCAGGTCGAGCAGGCAGTGGTCCGAGGTGGAGGCGAGGATCGCCATCCGCTTCGGGATGGACTGGTCGGTCAGGCGCCAGGTCATCCCGTAGGGGCCGAGCGTCTGCTCCAGGTCGGCCTCGATCTCGGGCATGGCGGCCGAGAGCTCCGGGCGGTGGAACACCACGCGCTGGAAGAACTGCCCGCCCAGCGGGTTGTCCGAGTACTGGTCGAGGCTGACGATGTTGCCCTGGTTGCGGGTGACGAGCGTGGTGACGGCCGCGACGAGTCCGGGCTGGTCCGGGCCGTGCACGATCAGGCAGGCGTGGTCGCGGAGGGCGTCGTTGTGAACGGTCATCTTGGGTGAGCTCCCGGGTCAGGACTGCGCGGCGATGTACTCGCGGGCCCACTGGGCCGTCGCGAGAAGTCCGCCGAAGGTGTAGAAATGCAGTTTGACATCTCCGGCGGTGGCGCTGTTCGCGACCAGCCCGGACAGGTCGGAGACGAACCGCTCCGGACCCGCGGTGCCCATGAGGTTCGTGAGCGAGAAGCCGTACTTCTTCACGATCATCGCGTTGGCGCCGACGCCGAACCGGCGGGCGAAGTTGATGAGGCGCTTGATCCCGGCGGGACCGGGGGTTCCGATGCGGATCTGGCTGTCGATGCCGCGGTCGCGCACCCCCTCGATCCAGCGCATGACCGGGTCGGTGTCGAAGGCGAACTGGGTGAGGATGACCGCGTCCAGCCTCTGCTCCTTCAGCGCGGCGGACTTGTCCTCGAGGTGGCGCCACAGCACGTCGTCCGTGATGTCCGGGTGGCCCTCGGGGTAGCCGGCGATGGAGACCTCGCGCACTCCGTACTGCTGGAGGACGCCGGTGCGGATGACGCTGAGGGAGTCCGGGTACGGACCCTCCGGCTGTGCCGGGTCGCCGCCGACGCAGAAGACGTGCTCGGTCGCGCCGACCTCCTGCAGTCGGGCGAGGAACTCCTCAAGCTGCGCCTGCGAGGCGAGTCGGCGTGCGGAGATGTGGGGCACGGGGGTGAAGCCGAAGTCCTTCACGGCCTTCGCGGCCGCGACGCGCATGTCGAGGTCCTCGTTGCCGAGGAAGGTGACGTTGATCTTGGTGCCGGCCGGGATCGCGTCGCGCGCCTCCTCGAGACCGGGGACGTCCTTGCCCGTCATCTCGAGTGAGAACGCATCGATGAGCGCGAGCGCGGCCGCCGGGTCGGATGCCGGTGAGAGCTGAGCCACGGATGTGTTCCTTCCGCTGTGTCGGGCCGCCTCGTCGCGGTCCGTGCTGGGAACTTTACCTATGCCGATAGGTAATGACAAGGGGAATTTCCCGGGGTGTTGCGGTCCGTACTCCAACTTCCCGCGACGACCGTTGAAAAATCAACGAAAACGAAACGGGCGTCACGAAATCCTTGACTTTGGTACGGGTCGCGAACACGATTGGGCCATCAGCACGACGGCGTGCCGACCTGCATACGGGACGCCGCCGACCGGAACCACCCACACTGAGAGGCGACTTCAATGAAGAAGCGATTTGCCGTGCTCGGCGTCGTCGCGGCCGCGACCCTCGCGCTCGCCGGCTGCACCGACTCCGCCGCACCCTCCGCCACGACGGAGGCGCCCGCCGCCGACGGCGGCGGCGAGCTCACGAAGGTCCGCGTCGCGGCCCTGCCCATCGCCGAGACCGGCGCGCTCTGGGCCGCGATCGACGAGGGCATCTTCGAGGCCCACGGCCTCGACGTCGAGGTCGTGCCCGCCCAGGGCGGTGCACAGGCCATCCCCGCGCTCCTCTCCGGCGACATCGACTTCGCCATCGGCCAGCCGATGGGTCCGATCCGTGCCGCGCTGCAGGACCTCGGGGTCGTCATCATCAGCAACTACGCCTCGAGCATCGCCGACGGCACCGACGTGAACTCGGTCGTCGCCTCGGCCGCCTCCGGCATCAGCAGCCCGGCCGACCTCGCCGGCAAGCGTGTCTCGGTCAACAGCATCGGCGCCGCGGGCGACCTCACGATCCGCAAGGCCGTCGACGACGCGGGCGGCGACTCCTCCACCATCGAGTTCGTCGAGGTCGCGTTCCCCGACGTGCAGGCGCAGCTCGAGGCCGGCAACATCGACGCCGGCTGGGTGCCCGACCCGTTCCGCGGGCTCATCGTGGGCGCCGGCGGCACCGACGTGATCTCGCCCTACCAGGCGACCATCCCGGGCCTGACCGTGCTCACCAACTTCACCACCCAGGAGTTCCTGGACAGCGAGCCCGAGACGGTCGCCGCCTACGTCGAGGCGATGGCCGAGGCGCAGGACTTCGCCATGGCGAACGAGGACCTGGTCCGCGCCGCGATCGCGAAGAACCTGGAGATCCCGGAGGCTGCCGCGAACGCGATCACCCTTCCGGTGTTCACGAGCGACCTCAACGGCGCCGGCATCCCGGAGCTCGCAGAGCTCGCCGTCCAGTACGAGTACATCGACGCGGTCCCCGACCTGAAGAAGCTCGTCCAGCCGCAGGTCTGACCGTCGAGCGGGGGCGTCGCCGGCGCGGCGCCCCCGCTCCTCTCCCCGGAAGGAAGCCATGACCACGGCATCCGCCATCGGTGCGCCCGCGCGCGCCCGACGCCGCGGCCGCGGCGCATCCGCAGCCCGCAAGGCCGGGCTCGGTGCGCTGGGCATCGTCCTGTTCCTCGCCGGCTGGCAACTGCTGGCCATCACCCGCGTGCTGCCGCCGAGCTCCCTCCCCTCCGCGACCGACACCCTCGCCACGCTCGGCGGGATGCTGCAGGACCTCGAGTTCTGGCGCAACGTCGGCCGCACCATGACCGCCTGGGCCATCGGCCTGGCCATCGCCACCGTGCTCGGCGTCGTGCTCGGCGGTTTCGTCGGCCTCATCCCGGTGCTGCGTCGCGCGACGCACACCACCGTCGAGTTCCTCCGGCCGATCCCGTCGGTCGCGCTCATCCCGCTCGCGATCCTCGCCTTCGGCATCCAGCTGCAGGCGGCCCTCGTGATCATCGTCTTCGCAAGCTTCTGGCAGGTGTTCGTGCAGGTGCTCTACGGCGTCGCCGACATCGACACGGTCGCCCGCGACACCGCCCGCAGCTACGGCCTCAGCGGTGCCGAGCGGCTGCGCTGGCTCGTGCTGCCCACCGCCCTGCCCTACCTCATGACCGGTCTGCGCCTGGCCGCATCGGTCGCCCTCATCCTCGCGATCACCGCCGAGATGACGATCGGGAACCCGGGCCTGGGGCGCGTGATCTTCCAGGCGTACAACATCGGCAACATCACCACCGTGTACGCCATCGTCATCGTCACGGGCCTGCTCGGCCTCGTGGTCAACCTCGTCTTCCGGTTCATCGAGCGCCGCGCGCTCGCCTGGCATCAGTCCGTCCGAGGGGAGGAGGCGCTGTGACCCTCTACACCAGCACCGTCCGCCGCCCCCCGCAGCGCCCGAACCTCTGGGCGCGGATGGGCTCCAGCATCCTGTACGCGATCGGCGTGCCGGTGCTGCTCCTGGTCATCTGGGGCGTGTGGGGCACCATCGCCCCGGCGAAGTTCTTCCCGTCCCCGCTGACGATCGCCGAGGCGTTCGTCGACACCTGGATCGGCCCCGCCTTCGTCACCGACGTGCTCCCCAGCCTCGCCCGGCTCGCCGCCGCGATCGTGCTCGCGGTGGTGATCGGCATCGCCGCGGGCACCCTCATCGGCCTCACCCGGTGGCTGCGCGAACTCCTCGAACCGCTGCTGGAGTTCTTCCGCGCCATCCCGCCGCCCGTGCTCATCCCGGTGTTCGTGGCCCTGCTGGGGGTCACCGACCAGATGAAGGTCATCGTCATCGTGTTCGGCTCGCTGTGGCCGGTGCTGCTGAACACGGTCGAGGGTGTGCGCTCGACCGACAGCGTCATGACCGAGACCGCGCGCTCGTTCGCACTGACCCCCACCGAGCGGCTGTTCTCGCTCGTGCTGCCGGCCGCGAGCCCCCGCATCATGGCGGGCGTGCGCCAGACCCTCTCGGTCGCGCTCATCATGATGGTGATCTCCGAGATGTTCTACTCCTCGTCGGGGCTCGGATTCCAGGTCGCCTATTTCCAGCGGAACTACCTCATCGCCCAGATGTGGAGCGGCATCGTGCTGCTCGGCCTGATCGGTGTGCTGCTGGCCGTCGTGTTCACGATCGTGGAGCGCAGGGTGCTGCGCTGGTACCACGGGATCAAGGAGGTGGAGCGTGCCTGACACGCTGCTGACCGTCGACCACCTGAAGAAGACGTACGAGTCCTCGACCGGCGTGGTCGAGGCGATCGGGGACATCGGCTTCACGATGCGCCGCGGCGAGCTCGTGTGCATCGTCGGCCCGAGCGGATGCGGCAAGACCACGCTGCTGAAGTGCATCGCGGGGCTGCTCAAGCCCACCGCCGGCAGCGTCGTGCTCGACGGCAAGGAGGTGACCGGGCCGCCGCCGAACATGGCCCTCGTGTTCCAGGAGTACGGTCGCAGCCTCTATCCGTGGCTCACCGTGCGCGGCAACGTCGAGCTGCCGCTGAAGCACAAGAAGCTCTCCAAGGCCGAGCGCACCCGGCTCGTCGAGGATGCGCTCGAGGCCGTGGGGCTCTCCCACGCCGGCGGCAGCTACCCGTGGCAGCTCTCCGGCGGCATGCAGCAGCGTGTCGCCATCGCCCGCGCCGTCGCCTACCAGCCCGAGGTGCTCATCATGGACGAGCCGTTCGCGGCGGTCGACGCGCAGACCCGCGCCGACCTCGAGGACCTCGTGCGCCGGCTGCACCTGGACCGCGGGATGTCGATCCTGTTCGTCACGCACGACATCGACGAGTCCGTCTACCTGGGTGAGCGGGTCATCGTGCTCTCCAAGTCGCCGACGTGGGTGCAGGAGGATCTGCACATCGACCTCGACCCGCAGCGCGACCAGATCACCACGCGCGCCCTGCCGCGGTTCACCGAGCTGCGCACGCATGTGTACGAGCAGATCCAGCGGGCCAAGCGCGGCGAGGCGACCCGCCCCGTAGGATGAGTGTCCCGTGAGCATCGCTGACCGGCGCGACGACGCCGTCCCTGGTCGGAGTCCGCAGCGGCTCCTGCTGGCGATGCTCGGTGAGCAGCTGCAGGCGGGCGTCGATCGGCCGGTGCGCGCATCGTTCTACCTCGAGGTGCTCGAAGACGCCGGCATCGCCCGCCCGACCGCGCGCGCGGCGCTGGACCGCATGGTGCTGCGCGGGCTCCTCAGCCGTGCCCGCGTCGGCCGCGGCGTGGAGTACGGCGTGACCGAGCACGCCCGGGAAGTGCTGACCGAGGCCGCCGAGCGCGTGCACTCGCCGCATCCGTTCGACCCGGTCGGTCGCGGCTGGACCCTCGTGACCTTCACCGTGCCGGAGGGGCAGCGCACGCTCCGCAACCGCCTGCGCGCCGCGCTCACCTGGGAGGGGTTCGCGCCGCTGCGCGACGGCCTGTGGCTCGCGCCGGGCGAGGTCGATCTGACCGGGGCGCTCGAGCCGCTGCGCGAGGAGCTGCCGCCCGGCTGCGTCACCGCATTCCGCGCCCGCGACCTGCCGGAGTTCCCGGTCGACCCCTCCGCGCGCGGTGCATGGGACATGGATGGCATCCGTGCCGCGCACGACCGCTTCCTCGCGCTGTGGTCCGATCCGGGCGCCGCCGGCGACGCGTCGCCGACCGCTGCGCTGACGATGCTGGTCGCGGACTGGCTCACGCTGCTGCGCGCCGACCCGCGGCTGCCGGACGAGTTCCTGGGCGGCGACTGGCCCGCCGGGCGGTCCATCGAGGTGTACCGGGCCCGGCGGGCGCAGTGGGCGTCGGCGGCCGTCGCCGCGTTCCGCGACGCCCCCGCATCCGTCGCCGTCTAGTCAGCTCGCCTGCCGGCCGAACCGGGCACGCAGGTCGGCCTTGCGGACCTTGCCGCTCGCGGTGCGGGGCAGCTCGTCGACGACCACGACGTGCTTGGGCAGCTTGTAGCGGGCGAGCAGCCCGTCGAGCCGGTCGCGCACCGTCTGCGTGGTCACCTCGGCGGCCTCCTTCACCGTCACGACCGCCCAGGGCACCTCGCCCCAGCGCTCGTCGGGCACGCCGATGACGGCGACGCCGGTGATGGCCTCGATGTCGCTGATGAGGTTCTCCACCTCGGCCGGGTAGATGTTCTCCCCGCCGGAGATGATCATGTCCTTCACCCGGTCGGCGATGAACAGGTAGCCGTCCTCGTCGAGGTAGCCGACGTCGCCGGAGCGGAACCAGCCGTCCTCGGTGAACGCCTCGGCGGTGGCCTCGGGCAGTCCGTGGTAGCCGAGGAACACGTTCGGGCCGGTGATCTCGATCTCACCGGGGACCCCCACCGGGGCCTGCCCGCCCTGCCCGTCGGAGATGCGCACCTTCGTGAAGAAGTGGGGGAGTCCGACGCTGCCCTGCTTCTCCCGGGTCTTGTCCGGGGCCAGGGCGGTCGCCCCGGGCGAGGTCTCGGTCATCCCGTAGCCCTGCGAGAAGTGCATGCCGCGTTCCTCGTAGGCGTTCAGGATGCGGGTGGGCACCGCCGAGCCGCCGCAG
>Ga0180217_1004409_pt1 | contig 11160 bp, 10 predicted proteins | sample eDN3rd37CBELigOP_FD_128521 | JGI IMG/M metagenome (GOLD analysis project Ga0180217, IMG submission 128521) | Enriched Organic Plus compost microbial communities from Emeryville, California, USA - eDNA 3rd pass 37_C BE-Lig OP (version 2) (version 2) ... | reverse complement strand
GGCCGGTCAGCTGCCGCAGCGGGGTGAGAGCGAGGGTCGCCATCAGCAGCCGCAGTGCCCACAGGCCGGTGCGATGTTCGACTTCGGCGACCGGATCCGCGCCGAGCGCGTCGCTGCCCGCATCCAGTACCGACCAGAACTGCCACGCCAGGATCGCCAGTGGCGTCAGCGCCAGCGCATGCACCAGCACCTTGGCGGCAACGAGCGCCTTGGACGCACGCCGGGGCCGGTTCATGCGGCGTGGCGGGTCCCGTCCCGCCGGCATGGTTGGCATGAATGGCGGGGCGGGGCCGGCCGCGAGGCCGGAATGCCGTGCCGGGAACGGATGGGTTCGAGGCAGGGCATATCAGTTCAATACCATTTCTTCAGATCCAGCCCCGCGTACATCGAGGCGACCTGCGGCCCGTAACCATTGAACAGGCGGGTCGGAATCCGCTCCGCGAACACCCGGTTGGCGGTGCCCGCGATGCGCCGCTCGGTCTTCTGGCTCCAGCGCGGATGATCGACGGCCGGATTCACGTTCGAGAAGAAGCCGTACTCGGAAGGCTGCAACTCGTGCCAGGCGGTCTCCGGCATCTTTTCGACGAAGCGGATCGCGACGATCGACTTGATGCTCTTGAAGCCGTATTTCCACGGCACCACCAGCCGCAACGGCGCGCCGTTCTGCTGCGGCAGCGGCTTGCCGTACAGGCCGGTCGCCAGCAGGGTGAGCGGATGCATGGCTTCGTCGATGCGCAGGCCTTCCTTGTAGGGCCATTCGATCGAGCGATAGCGGATGCCGGGCATCTGCACCGGATCGGCCAGGGTGGTGAAGGCGACGTACCGCGCCTTCGACGTCGGGGCGAATTTCTTCAGCACCGCGCCCAGCGGCACGCCCAGCCACGGGATCACCATCGACCAGCCCTCCACGCAGCGCAGCCGGTAGACCCGTTCCTCCGGCGCCAGGCCCTTGAGCAGATCCTCCAGCGCCAGCTTGCCGGGGCGCTCGCATTCGCCATCGACCACCACCGACCACGGGGACGTGCGCAGGGTCTTGCGGGCGGTCGAGGGATCGGCCTTGCCGGTGCCGAATTCGTAGAAGTTGTTGTAGCTGGTGATGTCTTCGTAGCGGGTCAGCGGTTCGTCGGTACGGAAGCCGGAGCGGGCCTGTTCCGGTGTGAGCGCGGTGCGGGGCGGTGCCGGCGGTTCGGCATCGGCGCAGCCGGCGAGGGCGACGGCCGGGCCGAGCGCGAGGGCGCGCAGCAGATCGCGGCGCTGGCGATAGACCGCCTCGTCGGTGATCTGGGAGGCGGGAATCCTGAGGGCATCCCGGAGGGACATGGGAGACTCCAAACGGCGTGGGGACAATGGAAACAGAGGCGCGCAGGGGCCGGAAGGTTTCGCGGATCCGGGCCCGTTCCGCCGATGGCCGTTTCCGTTTATACGCCGGACAGGCGCGGAGGACATCAAAAAAGCGGCGCGGGGCGGCAAAGGTTGCCCCTGCAACTGATGCACTGCGGCATACTACGGAATCCCCGTTCAGGTGCCCTATGACGCGCGCGTTCAACTTCAGTGCCGGCCCCGCCACCCTCCCCGAACCGGTACTGCGGCAGGCCCAGGCCGAAATGCTGGAGTGGAATGGCGTGGGCGCCTCCATCGTCGAGATCAGCCATCGCAGCGCCGACTTCATCGCCGTTGCCGCGCAGGCCGAGGCCGACCTGCGGACGCTGCTGTCCATTCCGGATGAATACGCGGTGCTGTTCCTGTCCGGCGGCGCGACCACCCAGCAGGCGCTGCTGCCGCTGAACTTCGCCGCGCCCGGCCAGGCGGCCGATTACGTGCTCAGCGGGCACTGGGGCAAGACCGCGGTCAAGCAGGCCAGGCCGTACGTGGCGGTCAACGTGGCCGCCGACGGCGAGCCGGGTGGTTTCCGCGACATCCCGGCCCGTGCCGACTGGCGCCTGAGCGCCGATGCGGCCTACGTGCACATCACCGCCAACGAAACCATCCACGGCATCGAGTTCCGCGAGGTTCCCGAGGTGGGAGCCGTGCCATTGTTCGCCGATTTCAGTTCCAGCATCGCCTCCGCGCCGCTCGATATCTCCCGGTTCGGCCTCATCTACGCCGGCGCCCAGAAGAACCTGGGACCGGTCGGCATTTCGGTCGTGATCGTCCGGCGGGATCTGCTGGAGCGCGGCGGCCAGCCGCGCGCGGACATCTTCGACTACCGCTCGCACGCCGCGCGCGATTCGATGCTCAACACCCCGCCGACCTGGAACTGGTACCTGCTCGGGCTGACCGTCAAGTGGATGCTCGATGAAGGCGGCGTCGCCGAATTCGCGCGCCGCAACGCGGCCAAGTCGGCGCTGATCTACCAGGCGATCGACGGTTCAGGCGGTTTCTACCGCAACGACGTGGCGGTGCCGGTGCGTTCGCGCATGAACATCCCGTTCTTCCTGCCGGACGAGGAACTGACCGCGCGCTTCGTCGCTGAGTCCAGGCAGGCGGGGCTGCTGGCGCTGAAGGGCCACAAGGCGGTCGGCGGCATCCGTGCCTCGCTGTACAACGCCATGCCGCTGGCCGGCGCGCAGGCGCTGGCGGATTTCATGCGCGATTTCCAGCAGCGCAATGGTTGAACGATCGATGCGGAAGCGGAGCCAGTCGCGACTGAGCGCGCCCCCGCGGGAAACACCAGGAAACAGGAACATGGCCGCAAAGCCCAAGAAGACCGCCGGCAAGACCGCCCGGCCCGCCAAATCCACCGGCAAGGATGCGGGCTCCACCATCGCCGCACCGGTGCTGGCCGACGTGCGCGCCAAGATCGACGGCATCGATCGCCGGATCCAGGAACTCATCGCCGAGCGCGCGCGCTTCGCCCACCAGGTCGGCAAGGCCAAGGGCAAGCTGGCGGCGGCGGTGGATTACTACCGTCCCGAGCGCGAGGCGCAGGTGCTGCGCATGGTGGTGGATCGCAACGAAGGTCCGCTCAGCGACGAAGTGCTGGTGCACGTGTTCCGCGAAATCATGTCCGCCTGCCTGGCCCAGCAGGAGCCGTTGAAGATCGGCTTCCTCGGTCCGGAAGGGACTTTCAGCCAGCAGGCCGTGCTCAAGCACTTCGGCCGCTCGGCGCACGGCCTGCCGCTGGCGAGCATCGAGGAAGTGTTCCAGGAAGTGGAGAGCGGCAACGCCGATTTCGGCGTGGTGCCGGTGGAGAATTCCGGCCAGGGCACGATCCAGGTCACGCTGGACATGTTCCTCACTTCCAACCTGAAAATCTGCGGCGAAGTCGAACTGCGCGTGCACCAGTTCCTGCTCTCGCGCACCGGCCGCATCGGCGACATCGAGCGCATCTACGGACACCCGCAGTCCTTCGCGCAGACCGCCGGCTGGCTGCGCGCCAACCTGCCGAAGGTCGAGAAGATCCCGGTGTCCAGCAACGCCGAGGGCGCGCGCCGCGCGCGCAATTCGGATGACGCGGCGTGCATCGCCGGCGAAAGCGCCGGCCACGTCTACGGCCTGAAGAAGGTGGTGATGAGCCCCATCCAGGACGACAAGGACAACACCACCCGGTTCCTGGTCATCGGCCGCAGCATCTTCCCGCCGTCCGGCCACGATCGCACCTCGGTGCTGGTGTTCATCCACGACAAGCCCGGCGCGCTGTTCGACGTGCTCAGCCCGTTCGCGCGCCACGGCATCAGCATGAACCGGATCGAATCGCGCCCGTCCCACCACGCCAAGTGGGAATATGGCTTCTTCATCGATCTCGCCGGCCATGTCGACGACGAAAGCATGAAACAGGCGCTGGCCGAACTGAAGGCGCACTCCGCCCAGATCAAGATCCTCGGCTCCTATCCGGTGGCGGTGCCTTGAAAGCCGGGATTGGGGAGCCGGGATTGGGGATTCGTTGAACGCGAAGATCCCTCCGGCTCTCCTTGCTCCCACGAATCCCCAATCCCGAATCACGAATCCCCCCATGAACGACTGGATTGCTTCTCCCGGACAGCCGCTGCGCGGCGAGTTGACCATTCCCGGCGACAAGTCGGTGTCGCATCGCGCGGTGATGTTTGCCGCGCTGGCCGACGGCGTGTCTCGTATCGATGGTTTCCTGGAAGGCGAGGACACCCGCGCCACCGCCGCGATTTTCCAGAAGCTCGGTGTACGCATCGAAACCCCTTCGCCGTCGCGCCGCATCGTGCATGGCGTGGGCGTGGATGGACTGAAGGCGGCGGCCGGGGAACTCGATTGCGGCAACGCCGGTACCGGCATGCGCCTGCTGGCGGGCCTGCTGGCGGCGCAGCCGTTCGACAGCGTGTTGGTCGGCGATGAATCGCTGTCGCGCCGGCCGATGCGCCGCATCACCGGACCGCTGGCGCGGATGGGTGCGCGTATCGATACGGAAGGGGGCGGCCTGCCGCCGCTGCGCATCCACGGCGGCCAGCCATTGCGGGGCATCGACTACACCCTGGAGGTCGCGAGCGCGCAGGTGAAGTCGGCGGTACTGCTGGCAGGGCTGTACGCACAGGGTGAAACCGTGGTGCACGAGCCGCACCCCACGCGCGACTACACCGAGCGCATGCTGGCGGCGTTCGGTGCCGACATCGAGTTCTCGCCCGGTTACGCGCGCCTGCGCGGCGGCCAGCGCCTGCGCGCGACCGACGTGGTGGTGCCCGCGGATTTTTCATCGGCGGCGTTCTTCCTCGTCGCGGCCAGCATCGTCCCGGGATCGGAACTGCGCCTGCGCGCGGTCGGCCTCAATCCGCGTCGTACCGGCCTGCTGACGGCGCTGCGCCTGATGGGAGCCGACATCCGCGAAGAGAACCCGGCGGAGCAGGGCGGCGAACCGGTCGCCGATCTGGTGGTACGGCATGCGCCGCTGCGTGGCATCGAGGTGCCGGAGGCGCTGGTGCCGGACATGATTGACGAATTCCCCGCGCTGTTCGTGGCAGCGGCCTGTGCGGAGGGGCCGACGGTGGTCCGCGGCGCGGCCGAATTGCGGGTGAAGGAATCCGATCGGCTCGCCACCATGGCCGCCGGCCTGCGCACCCTCGGTCTGCGGGTGGACGAGACGGCGGACGGCGGCACGATCCATCCCGGGCCGTTGCAGAGCGGCCGCATCGACAGCCACGGCGATCACCGCATCGCCATGTCGTTCGCGGTGGCTGGCCAGCGCAGCCAGGGTGAAGTGCGGGTGGGCGACATCGCCAACGTGGCGACTTCGTTCCCGGGCTTCGACGCGTTGGCCACCGGCGCCGGTTTCGCGTTGCGGCCCGCCTGACGCCTGCGACGTCCGTACAAGCGAGGCGGCGCGTGTTCGTCGGGCGCGTCCCGGCCGTCGCCGGCCTCGCTTCCGCGCACGCCGGACAAGAAAAAGGGAAGCCGTCGCCGGCTTCCCTTTCTTGTTCCATGCCGAAGTCCGGATTCAGATGGGCTTGAAATCCACCGGAACCTGCACCGTGCTCGCGACGCCGCGACCGTTGCGCATGGCTGGTTCGAAACGCCACTTGCGCACGGCCTGCACGGCGGCGCGATCCAGATCGCGGTTGCCGCTGCGGCGGATCACGTCGACATCGATCGGTTGCCCGGTGGCGTCCAGTTCCGCCCGCACCATGACGGTACCCCCGATGCCGGCGCGAAGCGCGGCGGGCGGATATTGCGGCGAAGGATTGCCGGCCAGCAGGCGCGGCGCCTGCGAACGGGCCCGCTCCGCGGACGCGGTGCGGGGGGCATCGTTCCGCGGCTGGTCGGCGCGCGCGGCGGCGTCAGGCATGGCGTCGTCGGGCGTGGCCACCGGTGCCGTCACCGGCGGCGCCGCGCTCTCCAACGGCAGTGCCGCGGGCTGGCGCTGCTTGTACCAGGCCAGGCCCGCCGCGATGACCGCAATCAGCGCGATCAGCCAGAGCAGGAGCAGGGATGCGTTCTTTTCCCGCGGCCGTACATCGCTTGTCTCGGCAGGACTCCACTCGGGCTTGGGATGTGTCTGCGCCATGGAAAACCTCCTCGTCCACGCGTTGCTGCGTTGGCATCGAGTCTTGCATGGAGGTTTGTTGGCATCGCGTGAGCGGTCGGTAAAGCCGCGAGGACCGGGAAAGTTGCGATTCAGGCAACGCGCGACCGGTTCAGTTGCGCGCCAGTTGCGGGCTTACCGCTGCAGGTTGAAGTCGATTGGCACGACCACGCTGGACGCGACCGGCTGGCCATCGCGCTGGGCGGGATTGAAGCGCCAACGGCGGACCGCGTCGAGCGCGGCGCGATCCAGATCGCGCGAACCGCTGCGGCTTTCGAGCGACACGTCGGTAGGCACACCATCGGCGCCGACCTCGACGCGCACCATGACCGTGCCGGTATCACCGCGGCGCAGCGCGGCGGCCGGATAGTCGGGCGGAGGCGTCTGGCCCGCCATCGGCACGGGTTGATCGCCGGGAGCGAGCGCCACGCCGGCGGCGGGCGACGCGGGCGTGGCCGGCGGCGCGGGCGCGGCCGGTGCCGGGGCTTCCTCGAGCGGTGCCGGCATCGGCGCCTGTTCGACCAGTTGCGGGCGTTCGTTGCCTTCCTGGCGCGGTTCTTCCAGGCCGCTGGCGCCACCGCGCGCGGGCAACGGTTCGGGCAGTGCCTCCATGGCGGGCTGGGTGCCGGGCGCGGCGGCCTCGGGCTGGTAGAAGCCATCGTCGCCGCGGCCCGCCAGCCAGACGATCACGAACAGCAGCAGGCCGGCGCCAAAGGCGATGCCGGCGATGCGCAGGGTGCGGCGGGGCAGGCGGAACACGAGTTCGGAATCCGGGGATTCGCGGGATGCGGACATGGAGGACACCGTGGTGGCTGCGCCGATTCTGCCACGCCCGGGGTGGAGGCCGCGAGGCATGGCGGCGCATAAAAGGCGATAATCGGCGTCCTGTCGCATATCCGCTCCGATTCCCATGCTCGATCCCGCACTGCTTCGCACCCAGCCCGCCGAACTCGCCCAACGCCTGAAGGACAGCCGGGGTTTCGACCTGGACGTGTCCCGGCTGGCGGAACTGGAGTCGGCGCGCAAGCAGATCCAGAAGCGCACCGAGGAACTGCAGAACCTGCGCAACACCCGTTCCAAGGCCATCGGCCAGGCCAAGGCCAAGGGCGAGGACGTCTCGGCGCTGATGGCCGAAGTGGCCGGCTTCGGCGACGAGCTCAAGGCCTCGGAAGCGAAGCTGGAGGCGATCCGCGGCGATATCGAGGCGATCGCGCTGGGCATCCCGAACCTGCCGCACGCCAGCGTCCCGAACGGCAGCGACGAGAGCCAGAATGTCGAGCAGCACCGCTGGGGAACCCCGCCCGCGTTCGACTTCCCGGTCAAGGATCACGTCGAACTCGGCGCGCGTCATGGCTGGCTGGACGGCGACACCGCGGCCAAGATTTCCGGCGCCCGCTTCACCGTACTGCGCGGCCAACTGGCGCGCCTGCATCGCGCGCTGGCGCAGTTCATGCTGGATCTGCATACCGGCGAACACGGCTACGAGGAAACCAACGTGCCGCTGATCGTCAACGCCGAAAGCCTGTACGGCACCGGCCAGCTGCCCAAGTTCGAAGAGGACATGTTCAGCACCCAACTGGGCGAGCACAAGCGCTACCTCATCTCCACCTCGGAGATCTCGCTGACCAACATCGTCCGCGACGAAATCCTCGACGACTCGCGCCTGCCGCTGCGCATGACCGCGCATTCGCCGTGCTTCCGCTCGGAAGCGGGCAGCAGCGGCCGCGACGTGCGTGGATTCATCCGCCAGCACCAGTTCGAGAAGGTCGAGCTGGTTTCCATCGCGCGCCCGTCGGAGAGTTACGACGAACACGAGCGCATGACCCGCAGTGCCGAGGTGGTGCTGGAGAAGCTGGGCCTGCCGTACCGCCGCATGCTGCTGTGCTCGGGCGACATGGGTTTCTCCGCGGCCAAGACCTACGACCTGGAAGTCTGGCTGCCGTCGCAGCAGACCTATCGCGAGATTTCCTCCTGTTCCAACTGCGAGGATTTCCAGGCCCGCCGCATGCAGGCGCGCTGGCGCAATCCGGCGACCGGCAAGCCCGAGCCGGTGCACACCCTCAACGGCTCCGGCACCGCGGTGGGCCGCGCGCTGATCGCGGTGATGGAGAACTACCAGAACGCGGACGGTTCGATCACCGTGCCGGAAGTGCTGCGTCCCTACATGGGCGGCCTCGACCGGATTGCCTGAGCCGGGGCGGGCGCTGCCCCGGTCAGCGCCCGGCGAGCCGCCGCGCCACCTGCGGTCGAGTCAGGTCGCGCAGCGCATCCCTGCCTATCCAGCGCTCGGTCGCGTCTTCCGATGCCGCCAGCCGGCGCGCCAGCGCGATGGCCGGTGCATGCAGCGCAGCCCGGCGCTGGCCGGTGGCGCGCAACGCCCAGCTGACGGCCTTCCTGACGAAGTTCCTCGGATCCATCGCGGCTTCTTCGACCAGTCGCAGCCCGCCGGCGAACGCTTCGTCCGGCGCCTGCCTGTCGTGCACGGCCAAGCCGGCGAGCAATGCGAACGCGGCGCGCTTCTCGAATTCGCCGCGCCGTCGGCTCCACTGCCGTACCTTCGCCCAGGCGTGCGGGGTGCGATCGAACAGATGGAAGCAGAGCGTGTCGCAGAGTGCCCAACTGTCGAAATCGCGGCACCAGCGATCCATCTGCGCGCCACTCAAGCGCGTCGGATCCGCGACGAACGCCACCAGCAACCGTGCTTCGTAAACGCCGGTATCCCACAACGCCGGCGCCAGCGCGTGCCGGCGGCCGATCCGCCTGCCGATTGCCTGGACCGCCGCCATCGGCACGCCCAGCGCGTGCGCATCGGGAATGCCGAAACGGACCAGCCCCGCGCGATGGGCCGGACTGGCCTGCTGTTCCAGCATGGCCAGCGCCTGGCTGACGGTGATGGCTTCCCCCGTCGCCGGCGTGAATGAACGCGATGCGATTCGCGTGGAAGGCGGTTTGACGGGCATGGGCGTGGCGTTCGCTCGAATGCCGGAAGCATAGCCGCGGCATCGGGTCGGGCGCGACGATGCATTGCGTCGCCGGTGAGCTTCCCACGGTTAAAAAAAGAGGGCCCGCGGATGCGGGCCCGATGAGGAAAGACAAGGATCGCGATGCTCAGGCGGCCAGGCGCTGCGGGCGGGGAATCGATGCCAGCGCGCTCGCCAGGGCGTCGGTGCGGTGCTGCGGCGAGTAGTTCACGCCTTCGGCGCGCACGAACTCCACGTCGGTGATGCCCAGGAAGCCGAGCACGAACTTCAGGTAGGGCTCCTGGAAATCGCTCGCGGCGCCGCTGTGGATGCCGCCGCGGCCGCTGGCGATGATCACCTTCTTGTTGCCGGCCAGGCCTTCGGGGCCTTTCTCGGTATAGCGGAAGGTGCGCCCGGCCACGGCGATCCGGTCAATCCACGCCTTGAGGGTGGACGGAATGCCGAAGTTGTACATCGGCGCCCCGATCACCACGACATCCGCTTCCAGGAACTGCCGCAGGGCTTCCTCGGAGGCCTCGGCGACCGCGGGGTCGACCTTGGCGAGCACCGGGCCGGTCAGGTGGGGCAGAGGGGCGGCGTCCAGATCCCGGTAGGTGACCTCCAGGCCGGGCATCTCGTCCTGCCAACGGGCTACGATGGCGGCGGTGAGTTGGCGGGTGACCGAATTGTCGGCCAGCGCGCTGCTGTCGATGTGCAATAGTTTCATGATGGCTGTGTCCGGCAAATGCGGCCGTGCCGCGTTGGGTGCCATCTTGGGTTGTTGCAGAGATGGAATAAAGTTGGTCTAATATCACTGATTGTTCTGAAAATGGAACTATAGTCATGCAACACGACCTCAACGACCTGTATTACTTCGCCATGGTGGTCGACCACGGTGGCTTCGCCGCGGCCGAGCGCGCGCTGGGCATTCCCAAGTCGCGTTTGAGCCGGCGCATCAGCCAACTGGAAACCGACCTCGGCGTGCGCCTGCTGCAGCGATCGACCCGCCGCTTCGCAGTCACCGATGTCGGCATGAGCGTGCATCGGCATGCGCAGACCATGCTGGCCGAGGCACAGGCTGCACGCGAAGTGGTCGATCGCCTGAGCGCGGAGCCGCGCGGCGTGGTCCGGGTCAGCGTGCCGGTCGCGGTCGCGCAGATGCAGTTGCCGAAGATCCTGCCGAAGTTCCTCGATAAGTACCCGAAGGTGCGCCTGCAACTGCACGTCAACAACCGCCGCGTCGACATCATCAACGAAGGCTACGACGTGGCGCTGCGGGTGCGCGCGAAACTCGACGACGACGGCAGCCTGGTGATGCGCAGCTTCGGCCAGATCCAGGAACTGTTGGTCGCCAGCCCCAAATATCTCAACCGCGCCGGCCGGCCGCAGGCGCCGGAAGATCTCGCCGAACACGTCACCCTGAGCATCAGCGAGGACGAGGCGCGCCAGCGCTGGGAACTGCACGGCCCCAACGGCGAAGTGCGCCGGGTCGAACTGCAGCCGCGCCTGGCGGGTTTCGACTTCCCGCTGCTGCAGGCGATGGCGAAGGATGGCTATGGCGTCACCCTGCTGCCGGAAACCGTATGCGCCGAAGCGGTGCGCAAGGGCGAACTGGAAGTAGTGCTGCCGGAATGGTCGCTGCCGCAGGGCATCTGCCATGCCGTGTTCGCCTCCCGCCGCGGCCTGCTCCCGGCGGTGCGGGTGTTCATCGACTTCCTGGCCGAACACCTGCCGCAGCAGATCGAGGCGTCCCGCCTGGACTGCGGCGGCAAGTGCTCCGAAGCCGCCGAAAAAGCCCTGGAACTGGCGCTGGACAACGCCAAGGCCGGCAAGGTCAAGAAGGCTTCGTAAGCACGCCGCGCGGCTTCATGCGAGAATGCGCGCCGCCTGGCCGGCGCACAGTGCCGGCAGCAGACAGTGAACTAGAAATGGAGAGATGGCCAAGCGGTTCAAGGCACCGGTCTTGACTGCGAAGGCCGCAGGCCGCAGCGAACATCGACCGCAGGTCGATGGTCAAACCGGCGAACCGGCGCACAGCGCCGGCAGATAGTGAACTAGAAATGGAGAGATGGCCGAGCGGTTTAAGGCACCGGTCTTGAAAACCGGCGAAGGGTCAAACCTTCCGTGGGTTCGAATCCCACTCTCTCCGCCATCATTCGCAGAACGCCCCCTCCTGGGGGCGTTCTCATATCCGGCGACAGGCAGACGCCGCAATGC
>Ga0180217_1004406_pt1 | contig 11175 bp, 9 predicted proteins | sample eDN3rd37CBELigOP_FD_128521 | JGI IMG/M metagenome (GOLD analysis project Ga0180217, IMG submission 128521) | Enriched Organic Plus compost microbial communities from Emeryville, California, USA - eDNA 3rd pass 37_C BE-Lig OP (version 2) (version 2) ... | reverse complement strand
GATCTCGAGGTGGTCGACATCGACGGCGACGGCTCCTTCCTGATGAACATTCAGGAACTGGCCACCGCGCACATCGAGGGGATCGCCGCGAAGGCAATCATCCTCAACAACCAGCACCTCGGCATGGTTGTCCAGTGGGAAGACCTCAAGTACGGGAGCAACCGCGCCCACACCTTCTTGGGCGACCCGAAGGATCTCCAGCGGATCTATCCCGACTACATCGCGATGTGCGCCGGGTTCGGCGTCACGTGCGAGCGCGTCCTTCACAAGAAGGACCTCGCCGGAGCGATTCAGCGCATGCTCGACGCGAAGGATGTCTACGTCCTCGACGTGATGGTGCCGTACACCGAGCACGTTCTCCCGATGATCCCGGGCGGCATGACCTACAAGGACGTCATCACCGACGCCGTTGGGGCGAAGCCGAGCGCTGAAGCGGGCGCGAACCTGCCGAGCGCATTGTAGATTGCGAAAAAGGGACGCTCCTCAGTTTGGGAGCGTCCCCGAATTCCAATTTCCCCGGCTTTCGCTTACCGGAGGAAGGCTTCGTGCAGGCCACCGTCGACGGTAATGACCTGGCCCGTCGTTTTGCTGAGCCGCTTGCTGAGCAACAGGAAGAAGGCTTCCGCCTGATCCGCCGGGGTGATCGGCGATTTCGTCAGCGTCCGGTCGGCGTAGAACTGCGCCAGCTTTTGCGTGAGCGATTCGGTCGGTTCATCGTCCGAGTACGCGATCTTGTATTTCGCGAGGCTCGCGATCACGCGGTCGCGCGGGAACATGGCGCTCCCTTGCACCACGGTCGCGGGGGCAACGCCGTTGACGCGGACGAGCGGCGAAAGCTCGATGGCCAGCTCGCGCACGAGATGGTTGGCCGCGGCCTTTGAGACGTCGTAGGCGACACTCCCCTTCTTGGCGACCACCGCGTTGGCGCTCGTCGTCAGCACGAGATTGGCGGGGAGCCCCTGCTCCTTCCAGATCTGGTGCGCCTCGTCGGCAACGAAGTAGCTGCCGGTGACGTTGATGGCGAAGGTGAGGCCCCACTTTTCGTCGGGGATGTACCCCTTCGTATCCGGCGGGACGAAGATCCCGGCCGTGACGGCGATCGCATCAAGGCCGCCGTAGGCCAGCGCGACATCCGCCAGCAGGGCGCGGATGCTTGCACGGTCGGTGATGTTGGCGGCCAGGCCGATGGCCGGGCCGCAGTTGGAGAGCCCCGTTCCGGCCACGCCGATGCCGAGGCCGTACTTGTCGGTGATCTCCTTCGCGGTCGCCTGGGCGGCGGCTTCGTTGAGGTCGACACAAACGATATGCGCCCCCTCTTTCGCAATCCGGTGCGCCACTTCGCGGCCGATGCCGCTTCCCGCGCCGATGACCGCGATGACCTGCCGGGCAAGCTCCTTCTCCGCAGGCATCCGCTTGAGCTTCGCTTCTTCCAGCAGCCAGTATTCGATATCGAACGCCTCCTGCTGCGGCAGGGCGATGTATTCGTCGATCGCTTCCGCGCCGCGCATCACCTCGACCGCGCAGTTGTAGAATTCCGCCGTGACGCGCGATTCCGACTTGTCCTTGCCCCAGGCGATCATGCCGAGGCCGGGGATCAGGATCACCGTCGGGTTTGGGTCGCGCATGGCGGGCGAGTTCGCGTGCTTGCAGCGCTCGTAGTAGGCGGCGTAATCCTTGCGGTATTGATCCAGCCCTTCGGCCAGTTTGGCCTTGAGCGCGGCGAGATCCTCGCTCTGCGGATTCCAGTCGACGTAGAGCGGCTTGATCTTCGTGCGGAGGAAGTGGTCGGGGCAGCTCGTGCCGAGTTCCGCCAGCCGGGCGGCATCCTTCGAGTTGACGAAGCGAAGGATCTTCGCGTCGTCCTGCACGGTGCCGACGAAACGCTTCTGCTGCGACACCTTCCCGCGCAGCCACGGGAGAATCGCGGCGAAGGCGGCGCTGCGCCCCGCGGCATCGAGCGCCTGGTATTTCGGCCCGCCGAAGGCGGTCGCGTCGCCGCCCTTGGCCTCATAGCGCGATTCGATGGCGGCGGCGGCCTTTTCGATGAAGTGGAGCGTCCGGGTGTAGCAAACCTTGTCGTCGTCATCCCACGAGATGAAGCCGTGCTGGCCCATCATGATCGCCTTGATCCCGGGCTGCTGCTTCTCGATCTCCTGCATGGCGAGGCCCAGTTCGAATCCGGGGCGCATCCACGGGACGTAAGCCATCTCACCCTCGAAAATCTCTCGCGTCAGCTCCTCGCATCGGCGGCTCGCGGCGATGGCGATGATGGCGTTCGGGTGCATGTGGTCGACATGCTTGCCGCTGAGGAAACTATGCAGTGGCGTGTCGATCGAGGAGGCGCGCGGATTCAGGTTGAAGGTGGCGTGCGTGTAGTAGCCCACCATGTCGTCCTCGGCCTGCGACTTGAGCCCCTTGTCCTCGCGCTTGGCGTAGAGGCATTGGAGGTCGATCAGCTTTTGCTGGTAGAGCGAGGAGAAGTTCTCGCGGGTGCTGGTGCGAAGGTCGCCCCCCGAGCCTTTGACCCAGAGGACTTCCACCGGCTCGCCGGTCAGCGGGTCGCGTTCAATCAGCTTCGAAGAGGTGTTGCCGCCTCCGGTGTTGGTGATCCGCTGGTCGCTGCCGAGCAGGTTCGAGCGGTAGACGAGGCGGGCGACCGGGTCGAGCGCGGCGGCGGCCGCGTCGTCCCACAGGTAGTTGACGTATTTGAATGAGGACATGGAGAGGTAGATTCAGCGGTTTGCGGGATCGAGGAAGGAAAGGAACGTGTCGTAGGCTTTCTCCCACGCGCCGGAGGCGGAGGAAGGTTCGAACGCTTCCACAGCGAAGGAATTGCGTACCGTTTCGCGCAGGGCGGCATGCGACGGGAGGTGGCCCAGCGCAAGCGCCTGGATAAGCAGGTTGCCGATGGCAGTCGCCTCCACGGGCCCGGCGACGACGGTGAGGCCGCAGGCATCCGCCGCGAACTGGTTCAACAGCCGGTTCTTGGAGCCGCCCCCGACGATGTGAAGCGTCCGGAGAGGCCGCCCGGTGAGCTGGCGGAGCGTTTCGAGGTTTTGCCGGTAGAGCAGCGCCAGGCTCTCCAGAATGCAGCGGACATAGTCGCCCGGCAGGTGCGGCGCAACCTGCCCCGTCTCTTCGCAGAAGGCGCGGATCTTTTGCGGCATATCGCCTGCCTTGAGGAAGCGCGGGTCATTCGGGTTGATGAACGCGCGGAGCGGCTCCGCGTCGCCCGCAAACTGGGTAAGCTGGTCGTAGTTGAACTCGCGCCCCTCTCGCGCCCACGCGCGGCGGCACTCCTGGAGAATCCAGAGTCCGGCGGTGTTTTTGAGAAAGCGCGTGGTGCTGCCCAGGCCCGCTTCGTTCGTAAAGTTCGCCGCGCGCGCCGCCTCGTTGATCAGCGGCTCGGGAAGTTCCACCCCGAGCAGCGACCAGGTGCCGGAACTCAGGTAAGCCCAGTCGCCTTCGTCGCCATTCGCGGGAACAGCCGCGACGGCGCAGCCGGTGTCGTGCGAACAGGTGGCGACGACCTTCGCGCGGAGCAGGCCGGTTTCCTCTTCGACGCTCTCCTGCAACGGCCCGAGCGGTGTGCCGGAAGCAACGATCTCGGGAAAGATCCGACCCGGCAGGCCGAAGCGTTCGATCAGCTCCCGCGACCACCCCCGCTCGCGCGGGTTGTAGATTTGCGTGGTGCTGGCGAGGCTCTCCTCCGCGCGGGCCGCGCCGGACAAAAGATAGTTGAGGTAGTCGCCGATGTTCAGGAATTGTTCGGCAGCCGCCAGTTTCTCCGGGTTGGCCTGTGCCTCCGCGATGAACTGGTAGAGCGTGTTGATGCTCATGAACTGGATTCCCGTCTCCCTGAAGATCGTTTCCGCGGACACTCTGCGGAGCGCTTCCTCGTAGGAGGCGTCGGTGCGCGGGTCGCGATAATGATAGGGAAGCCCGAGGTGCGGTTCGCCTTCGCGGAAGAGGACGTAATCGACGCCCCAGGAATCGACGCTGAGGCTGGCTGTGCCTTCGCTCCCGATGCAGGCGGCGGCTTTGCGAAGCCCTTTCTTCAACTCCTCGAAAATGCCGATTACATTCCACCGGAGCGTTCCCATGACCCGGCAGGCACCGTTGGCGAAGCGGTGAATTTCCTCAAGCTCCAGCCGGCCGTCGGCGAGACGTCCGAGGATCACGCGGCCGCTTTCCGCGCCGAGATCGCAGGCGATGTAGGTGTGAGACATGATGGCTAGTGAATGGCTAGTGAATGGCTTGTCAGAGGGTCGGGGGTTTGGAGAGGTTTGTGAAATGAAGATGCGCGGGCACCCCCTTGGCCTTGAGCGCCGCGGGCGTCGCGTCGGTGAATAGTCCCTTGACCGGCTTCCACCCGCTTAAAAATGAAGGCGCGAGGCGGCCCAGCTTCGTGCGGTCCACACAGAAGAAGCTCGCTTCCGCGCATGCCACGACCCATTTCTGGAACGCGGCGATGTCGTCCTGCGAATTCCAGAGGCCGCTGGCGTCCATCCCCTCCGCGCCGAGAAAGGCAAGTTCGATCTGGTACGCGCCGAGAGCCGTCATGGCCGCCTTGCCCGCGAGCGTCGACTGGCGCGGCAGCAGTTCGCCCCCGAGAAGGTGCACCCGCACGCCCGGCGAAGGGGCCAGCAACTCGGCCACGGGGAGATTGTTCGTCACCACTTCCAGCGAGGCAACCGGCTGGTTTCGCAGCGCCTCGGCCAGGGCGTAAATTGTCGTTCCCGCATCGAGGAAAATTCTGCTCTTGGGCCGGATGAACGCGAGCGCGGCCTTAGCGATGGCGCATTTCGCCTCCGAGGCAAGCTGGAGCCGCTCGTGAAAGGAAGCGAAGCGCCGGTTGTAATCGGCCAGAGCGCCGCCATAGGTACGGACGATCCGCTTGTCCGCCGCGAGCGCGGCAAGATCCCGTCGCGCCGTCGCTTCGGAAATGCTGAAGCGGGTGCAGATTTCCTGGAGCGACACATGCCCGTGCTGCTGCATCCAATCCGCCAGTTGCTGGCGGCGGGCGTGAACGAGATGCAAGGGAACCTTCATGGAAGGCGGACAAGGTAGGGTGGTTTTATGATCGAAGTCAATCATATAACTCTCACCCTCCATGCGCGTGCGTCCTGCTTGCGTCCGGCGGGGCGGGTGCATTCCTCCTTGTTCGCGCCCGCGATGTCCGGTTATCTGATACCAACGCTTTTCGATTTCCGGACTTTCTGGCTCGGTCTTTTCGTGCAAGACGGCGTTGTCGAACGGAGCCGCTATTTTCGAGACAGCGCCTCTGCTCTCCGCCTTGTCTTTGCCAAAAATCCCTGCGCCGTAGAAACCAGCTATCTCAAAGAGTTGCTATGACCAGCGAATCCCGATGAACCTCTACGAAACCGACCGGCTTCTTTCGGAATACCTGCTTTTCCACTACGGCACGCCGGAGGAGGTGTTACCGCCCGCATTTGCTCCATTGAGCCCGCGAGAAGCGCTGGGCTTCGCGGAGCGGGCCGTGGCGGAAACCTTCGAGCGGGAGCCGTCGGAGCGGGCGCTCGATCTCGGCTGTGCCGTGGGCCGTTCCTCATTCGAACTGGCGCGGTTCAGCCGCGAGGTGGTGGGGATCGACTTCTCCCGGCGCTTCATCGACGCGGCGCGGGCGTTGCAGCGTACCGGCGCGATCGGCTACGCCCGCGTGGACGAAGGGACGCTTACCACGCCGTTGACGGCCCGCGTGCCGGAGGGGATCGAGCGCGAGCGGGTGCTCTTTGAGACGGGCGATGCCATGGCGCTTCGCGACGATCTCGGAACGTTCGACCGAGTGCTCGCGGCAAACCTCCTCTGCCGCCTGGGCGAACCGCGCCGCTGCCTGGAACGGCTTCCCTCGTTGGTGAGGCCGGGAGGCCAGCTCGTGATCACGACGCCCTGCACGTGGATGGACGAATTCACGCCCCGCGATCACTGGCTGGGCGGGGTGGAGCGCGCGGGGATCCGCGTGACCACCTTGGCTTCGCTGCGCGACGCGCTGGAACCGGCCTTCGAACTGTGCCGGAGCGCCGACCTGCCGTTTCTCATTCGCGAACACGCGCGCAAGTACCAGTGGAGCGTGGCGCAGGCGAGCATTTGGCGACGGCGCTGATCCAGCCTGAAGATCCGGCGGGTTCCGGGTGGGGCGGCGGGTGCCGTGGGTATTCGTTTACTTCAGTTTCTTGAGCGCCTTCTCCGCGCGTTCCTTCATGCGCGGATCGTCCTTCCCGGGTGGCGGCATCGAGAGCGCCTTTTCCAGGGTCGCCCGTGCTTCCTTGGTCCTGCCCGTGGCGGCGTAGACCCGGCCCAGTTCGACGAAATAGGAGGCCCGCGTGGGATTCAGGGAAATTGCCTTGTTCAGGCACCGTTCCGCCTCGGCATTGCTGGCGGCGGGAAGGCCGCCGTAGATCCATTTCGCCATCCGTCTCTGCATGGCGGAAAGATTGGCAAGTTCCAGGTTCCATGCGCCGAGCACATAGCACGCCACGTCGTTGTCGGGCTGAAGCTCCAGCGCGCGGCGGGCGTGGCGCTCCACCTCGCGTGAATAGTTCGCCTTCGTGCGGGTATCGACCAGCCGCGCCAGCCGCCCGTAACTGACGGCGACCAGCGCCTCGGCCATCCCGTGCTGCGGATCGAGGGCGGCGGCCCGCTCGGCATAGGAGAGCGCAAGGCGGCATCGCTCCCGCATGGCATCGCGCGAGGGGGCGTCCGCCATCGCGTCATGGTACTGCTTGGAGATCCGGCAGAGGAGGTCGACGTTGCGCGGTGCGAGCTTTTCCGCCTCTCGGTAGCATGCCAGCGCGCCGTCGCATTGGCCCTGTGCGTCGAGGGCGTCTCCTTTTCCCAAAAGCGTTTCGAACTGGCTGGGGGCGGCATTCAACGCCCTGGTGAGGAGGATGGCAAGAGCAAGAAAGAGGAACGTGCGGAAGGACATGCGGGTAGATCATTAAAGCGCCCAGGGGTGGCGAAACCCCGGCTTTTCGCACCGGAAACGCGCTCGCTCCAGCGCTTCGGCGTGGGGGTAAATGGCGTATTCGATCGGTCCGCTGGAGTACCCCCCCGCCAGCAGCTTCTCCAGATGCCGTAGCCGGCGCAGGAGCGGAGCGGCCAGGAGCGCCCAGCGCGGCGTGATGGCGCGGAGCCGCCGAAGTTCTTCCACCGGGTCGGCGCGAAGGCTCTGGTTGTCGCCGAGGATGGTGAAGGTGGCGAAGTATTGCCGGACATAGCGGACGCGCACCCCCGTCCTGAGCAGCCGAGCCATGAAGTCGCCATCCCCGGCGGCCCGGTAATCCGGGTCGAAGCGGATGCCCCGTTCCAGCAGGCGGCGGTGAAAGAAGAGCGCGCACGTAAAGTCGTAGAGATGGTCGGTCAGGATCATCGACGGGCGCAACGGCGTGGCCCGCCGGAAGGCGAGCAGGTTGCACGCTTCATCCACAAGCAGGAAATCGCCCACGACGAGGTCGGTTTCCGGGTGCGCCTCGAACTCCTGCCGCACCCTTGCCAGCGTGCCGGGAAGGTATTGTTCATCGCTGTTGAGGATCGCGAAGACATCCCCCGTCACCCGGTCCATGGCTCGGTTGAGCGCCTCGTACATTCCCCGGTCGGGCAAGACCATGAGGCGCGCACTCGTTTCCCAGCGGACCCAGTGTTCCAGTTCGAAACCGGAATCGCCATCCTGGATGAGATGTTCCGCTTCAGCCCCCTCCTGGTCGGCCACGGAGCGGATCGCCCGCTTCAGCCAGGGGAGCTGGCGATAGCTGGCGGTGAGGATGGAAAATTTCATGGTTGCCAAGGAACGCGCGCAACGCGAGAAGAAGGGGAGTGTACGCGGCCTGAAAGGGGGAGCAAGCTCTCTCGGTTTCACGAATCGGGGAAGCCCCGTGACGGGTTGATCTTGATCCCACGGAAGCAGGATTTATAGTGCGCCCCCTCCGATCACCGGCCCGGGAGAAAAGGCGTCCCGGCCGGGATCTCCAAAATATTGAACAACGAGCGGACAGAACGGCAGGGCGGGAGCAGGCCCGCTGAAACTTCTACGGCATCCTCCCGCGGGGAGGCGACGAAGCTGCTTGTCTTCGCCCACACGCCGCCGCCGCATCACGGCCAAAGCTACATGGTTCAGCTCATGCTGGAGGGGTTTGGCGGCGATCTCCGGAAGGGTGCGAAGGCCGATCCGAAGTACGGCATCGCCTGCTACCACGTCGACTGCCGCCTCTCCACCGGCATGGAGGACATCGGCGCGATGCGCTTCGGGAAAATCTTCCGCCTTGCCGGTTATTGCCTTGAGGCGATCTGGTGCCGGTTTCGCCACGGGGTCACGAAGTTCTACTACATTCCCGCTCCCGGAAAGCGGGCCGCGGTTTATCGCGACTGGCTGGTGCTCCTGCTCTGCCGTCCGTTTTTCGACCAATTCATCCTGCACTGGCACGCTGCGGGTCTGGGTGATTGGCTTGCGGGGAACGGCAACCGGCTCGAACGGTGGCTGACGGCGCGGCTTTTTGAAGGGGCGGATCTCTCCATGGCGCTCGCTACCGTCGGGATGCGCGACGGGCTCTGGTTCCTTTCCCGCCGGGTGGAGATCGTCCCCAACGGCATTCCTGACCCGTGCCCCGATTTCGCCTCGCGGCTGCTTCCGCGGCGGCGAGCCCGGCTGGAGGCGCGGCGTTGCTGGCTTCGCGGCGAGACGCCGGCCGAAGGGGAGGAACCGGTTTACCGCCTCCTGTTCCTCGCGCATTGCACGCGGGACAAGGGGGTGTTCGATGCCCTGGAGGGGGTGGCGCTTTACAACGCCTCGCAACCTCGCCTGCGCGCTCATCTAACGGTGGCGGGAGCGTTTCTCGACGAAGCGGAGGAGCGGGAATTCCGCGAGAGGATCGCCCGGCCCGATCTCGCCAGTTGCGTGACCTACGTCGGCTTTGTGGGGGGGGAGGAAAAGACGCGCCTTTTCGAAGAGTGCGACTCCCTCTGCTTCCCCACCTATTACCATGCGGAGAGCTTCGGCCTCGTGATCCTCGAGGCGATGGCGTGCGGCATGGCCCCGATCACGACGCGCTGGCGCGCCATCCCGGAGTTGCTTCCGGAGGGGTATCCCGGCTTCGTCCCGCCGCAAGCGCCGGAGAAGGTGGCTGAAATGCTGCACACCCTCCCGTCGCTCGATCTCTCGGAAATGATGCGCGACGCCTACCTGCAACGCTTCACGATTCCGAAGCACCTGGAGGTGCTGGCGGAGGCCATCCGCGAGGGAAAAAAGGGCGGACGGGCGTCTGCGGGCCGATGATCCAGATCCGGGGTTGCCGGAGAGAGGCGGTCATCGTTTTACCTGTCGTCCCGTATGTCCGCCGGTGGGAATGGCGTGTTGGGGGAGAGAAAGCAAGCGCCTTTGAACTCGACGCAAGCTTCGGGCTTCATTTGGCCGTTGCTCCCAACTCTTTCGGGTAAACGACCTCGCCGGAGAGGTGAAGATCCTCCCCATACCGCCGGTAGCGCGGGTGAATGATTTGCGCCCCGGCCTGCTGCCCTTCCCCGCCAATAACCCGCTTTCCGCCTCCGAGGAGCAACGGCGCGATGTAAAAGGAAACCTCCTGCACAAGGCGCTCGTCGAACGCCTCGCCGAGCACGCGCATCCCCCCCTCGATCATGACGGAGGTGATCTGCCTTGCGCCGAGTTCGCGCAAGACTTCGCGCAGTGGCTGCCCCGCGAAAACGAGTGTCCGTTCGCGGTGCTCGTCGGTGAACAACGCCGCGGCGGGCGGGAGATTGCCGGAGCGGCTTACCACCACGCGCCACGGTTGCCGATTCTTGGGGTAGTCACGTACGCCCCGCACCGTCAGGCGCGGATTATCGACGCGGAGCGTCTCGCCGCCGATCAGGATTGCGTCGACGCGGGCGCGCTCCCGGTGTGTGGCGGCCCGGGAGAGGGGATTCGTGATCCAGCGCGGAGCGCCCGGCGGACGGGTAATCCGGCCATCGAGCGAAAACCCGGCTTTTGCCAGCACCCAGGGCATGCCGGTGACGATCCAGCGGTTGAAGGCGCGGTTGAGGTGGCGGCACGGTTCCTCCAGTACGCCATGGCGAACTTCGATCCCTTCGCGCTCCAGCAGGCCGACCGCGCGCCCGGCATGGGCGGGATTCGGGTCGAGCGAGCCGATCACTACGCGCCGAAAACCGGCGGCAAGGATCGCCCCGGTGCACGGGGGCGTGCGCCCGTGGGTGGAGCATGGCTCCAGCGTCACGTAAATCGTCGCGCCGCGTGCCAGCGCCGGGTCCGCAAGCGCGCGGATCGCCTCCACCTCCGCGTGGGGCAGCCCGGCTTGGCGGTGCCAGCCTCGCGCGACGATCTCCCCCCCCGCGACGATCACTGCCCCGACCGCCGGGTTGGGGCTCGTCTTTCCCAGGCCGCGGCGGGCCTCGCGGAGCGCGGCGCGCATGAAGCGTTCATCATCGGGGCGGGAGCTGGACATTCAGACGCTTTTACCGGTTTTCGCCCCCGGCCGGAAGCCCGGGCTTTGAAGAGAGGGAATGAAGGTGGTGCGCCCTTCGGTAATCGCGGGGCGGCATCCCCATCTCTTTCCGAAACCGGCGGGAAAAATAAAGCTCGTCGTCGAACCCCACGGAGTGGGCGATCTCGCGGATCGGCTGCCGCGTTTCCGCCAGCCGGCGGCACGCCTCGCGCAGGCGAAGCTGCTGGAGAAAGCGGGCAGGGGGAATGGAGTGGACGGCATTCCAGCGTCGGCGGAAGGTGGAGAGGGACATGCCGTTCCCGGAAGCCACTTCCTCCAGGCTGATGCAGGCATGCAAATTCCGGCGCACCTGCGACACCAGCGCGTTTACCGCGCGCTCGTCCTCCGTCTGCGCGAGCGGCGGCTGCAAGGTTTCCAGGATCACCCGCTCGCACGCGCGGTCCACCCGGTCGGCCATGCTTTCGGGAATGGCGGTATCCGCCAGGAGCCGGAGCCGCTCAAGTTCCTCCTCCACGGCGGCAGGATTCGCAATCGGCCAGACCGGCCTTTCGGCATCGACGAAGCCGCATTGCCGGAAACGGGGCATGAGCCGCGCTCCGTAGATGAAGTAAACTTCGCTCCAGGTTTCGCCGGGGGAGGGGCCGTATTATGGGCCCTCGCCCGGCCACATGGTGATCGCGCATGACGTTATCTACGCCCAGCG
>Ga0180217_1004405_pt1 | contig 11178 bp, 6 predicted proteins | sample eDN3rd37CBELigOP_FD_128521 | JGI IMG/M metagenome (GOLD analysis project Ga0180217, IMG submission 128521) | Enriched Organic Plus compost microbial communities from Emeryville, California, USA - eDNA 3rd pass 37_C BE-Lig OP (version 2) (version 2) ... | reverse complement strand
CGCCGCCATGGAGTCGTTCTTCTCGCTCCTGCAAAAGAACGTCCTCAACCGGCGCTCTTGGGCCACCCGCGACGAGCTGCGCATCGCCATCGTCACCTGGATCGAGCGGACATACCACCGCCGTCGCAGACAAGCCGCCCTGGGACGTTTGACGCCCGTCGAGTTCGAGACCATCATGAACCAGACCCTGGCCCTTGCGGCCTAACCGAAACTGTCACCTATCCGTTCAGCAGACCCGAGTGCGTCGCGGATCGACCCGCTGAGCCTGTCGAAGATGTCGATTTCAACGATCTCCTGGCGTGAGGTCAGCCCCCTGGGGATGTCGGTCATTCGATTGCTTCACTCCCCGACTCGACCTCGACCGCCTGATTCTCCGCAGAGACTTCTTCTACAGGCTCGCCCATCATCATGCGGTAGTGACCGATCTGCCCGTGCTCCTCGAAGATGCGGCGGAACACACGGAGGTTGGCCTCTACGGTGCTCGGCGTCGGCGAGTAGTCGAGGTCATCGAAGATCGAGTGGGAGCCAGCATTGACCCAGGTGAAGAGCGAGCGACAGATGACTTGCTCGTCTCCCTCGAACTTGGCAATGATGGCGGGATCGTCGACACCGCCGAGCACTTTGAAGTAGGTCTCCAGGATGCGACGCAAGGTGTTCTGGAGGCCGACTGCGCTCTCCGAGGGATGCTCGGCCGACCTCTTGACCTCGTCCCACAGGGCACCGTAGGCGGTTTGGATCGGGTTGTCGTCGCGTAGCTCGACTTCGCTCGACTGCCCGCTTCGCTTCCGCACGACACCGTACTTCCAAGACCCGAGCTTCGGGCCGCCGTGCGGGCGATAGGTCACGTCCTTGTGGAAGTGAGCGTTGTGCGTCATGAGCAGGAGCTGCCGCACTCGGCCTGTGCCTGCTGCGACATCCTCGACGAGCCTGCGGACAAGGGTGGAGACGGCGTACAGCACATCGCTGTCGAGGCTTGATATCGGGTCGTCGATCACCGCCAGGAGATCATTCGGCTCGGCTTCATCCTGCGGCGAGCCATGTAGCGACTGAGCGAAATAGAGGAAGGTGATGAATGTCCGCTCGCCTTCGCTGAGGGTCTCCGTTGCGACGTCGCCGTTCGAGCGGACGAGGGTGTAACCGTCCTGAACTGCTGTCGACTCCGCCAGTGAGAAGGAATGGAAGCCGACGGAATCCAAGAGGCGGTTGATGCGGTCGATGATCGGCTTGCTTGATGTGACCTTCGCCTGAAGCTCGCGGAGGCGCGACTCTTTGGCGCGGATGTCCGCCGTCGCCGACACGATCTGCCCTTCGATGCTTTCCTTCCCCGTCAGGTGACCAGGCATCGCTCCCTCATAGCGGGCGAGTTCGGCGACGAGGGTCACCCGGGCGAACACGACCCAGCAGCGGTCGAGAAGCGACTTCCTCGCGGCTGATCGGTTCCTGATGAGAAGGTTGAAGCCCTGGATTGCCGTGTTGGCCTCCCGAACAACGGCGTTGACGCCTTCTACCTGCGGCGAGGGATCGGGCACCGAGAGGATGCTCGACGGCCCGGACAGTTTTGCGCTCAGCTGTGCTCGGGTCTCAGCGATCACCAGCTCCAACGCAGCACGCGCGGTCGCTAGCCGTTCGGCATTGAGGTGCTCGGCGATGCCCGGCTTCGCTGGCAGATCATCGAGATAGGTCGTCCACTGCTGCGCCCAGGACTCGAAGTGCTGGTTGAGGGCCGACAGTTGTTCCATCTGCTCGACGTAGGTCCGGTCGAAGTACGCCTCCAATTGCTCACCGAGGTCGGATGGAACGGTCTGCTGGCAGAACGGGCAGACACCGTTCGCGTGTTCGAGATGGGTACGACCATGCTGAACCCAGTCGGCGTTGCCGAGCTGCTGGATAAGAGGCGCGAGGCGCACATCCCCGCTACCCACGACTGCCGCGCCCAAGAGAGAGTGGCCCGGCGCGTCTTCGATCCTGATGTCGCGTCCAAGCGGCAGCTCCAGGAGCGGTTGCGCATCTTCCGCGAGAACTGCTGCTGCCTCGGAGGTAAGCGCCGTGAAGTCCTCGGAGGCGGAGAGGTTCGCCGCCGCGACTTCGAGCAGTCGGTCCAGAAGCCGATCTTTGCTGTTGTTGTACCCCGTGAACATCTCACGCAGTTCTGCAGGGACGTCATTGCGCTTCGCCCACGCCGCCTCCTTCAGCGCGGTACGGACACCATCGATCTCACCGTTCTTTGCGTCCAACGAGGCGCGGAGTCCCGCAAGGCCTTCTTTGGCAGCGGCGATGGAACCACTCGGTCCTGTCAGCGATTCGATCTCGGTCTGGATCTCAGCGTTCGTCTCGCCCAGGAGGAACACGCCAGCCAGGTGGCCTGCGGGCGTGAGCGTCGCATTGACGTAGTCGCGGTTGTAGACCTTGATGCCGAGCACGCTGGTCGCTGGGTTCCACTCCAAGGTGGTTCCCGTGAACCGCGTCGAGTCGGCCAAGGCGCGGCTGATCGTCGTCTTGCCGGAGCCGTTGGACCCGAAGAAGAAGTTCACCGGCTTGAGCGGGCCGATGTCTGTACCGGATGCCGGGTCGAAGGCGGGGGCACCGCGCAGCCGAAGGTACTGAAGCATCGCTGCTGAACCGCCTTATGCCTTCGAGCCCGAGGGCTTGTTGTCCGCGCGCGCGTCGATGACGACGATGGACTTCTCGCCGCCGAGATCCAGCTCCTTCAGGACGGAATCGACCTTCGCCACGTCCGCCTCCGTGTAGCAGACGATCATCTTGACCGAGCTGCGCGTGCCGTTCGCCTTCTCGTAGACCTCGACCTGGTTCTGGAGGTTCCGCTTCAGTTGGCTGTTGCTGGCAAGCTTGATCTCGATCAGCGACTTGTCGACGGCTCCTTTGCTCACTTTGAAGTCCACGGGACCGCGCCCGTTGTTGACCTCGCGGTTCACGTCGAACTCGCTGCCGAAGAAGATGAGGCCGAAGAAGAGCTGGACCTCCTTCTCCGTGGCGAGGGGGCGTTCCTGGCCGGGCTTGTTGAGGAGCCGGTAGCCGTCCTGGTTCTCGACGTACTTCTTGAATCCGTTGGCGCGGGTCAGCGCCTCGTCGTAGCTGGTGACCGGCGTCAGGTACAGCGAGGTGTTGGTGCGGATGTCTTCGACGACCTTCTGCACCATCTGCACGAGAATCTCGAAGACCTCCTGCCGCCGTTGTGCGCTCAGGCCGACTGCCTGCTCCCCGGTGTTCTCCTTCTGACGGATGTAGTAGTCGATGAGCTCTGGGAACTGGAGGATCGCCGCCGCCGCGAGGTCCGAGTACTCCTTCTTCGTGGGGCTGTCGCTCAGCTTCTTGAAGAGGTAATTGTTGACCTGTGCGCGAAGCTCATCATCTTCGATGGCGTCGGGGATGCTGCTGAACTCGCGCACGAGGTCCGAGCGGCTGATCCAGGTGTCATCCTTGGTGAGCATGTCAGCCGGGGTGAGCAGGACGTAGTCTCCACGAAGCGCGGGAAGCTCGTACTGGCGCGACTCCCACGTCTCGGTCTCGTAGTTGAAAGCAGCGCGGGTGACCGAGAACGTCCCGCGTTGATCGGCCGACAGATGCTTCTGAGCGAAGGCCTGCGTGTACTCCAGCAGGTAACCCTTGATCAGGTTCGTGGTGAAGTCGCTGATGTTGTCACGTCCGACACCCTCCTTGATGAGCGCGAGTTTCTCCAGGTGGGCGCCCTTGGTGATCGATTCTTCGCCGAACCCTTTCAGGATGGAACCGAGGGAGCTGTGGAGCGCGCGGGCGAACTCCTTGCCGAGTCCGGTCCCCGAGTTGCCGAGGACGGTGAATCCGAGCCAGTTCTGCTTAACCTCCTGGAACATGTACCAGGACCTGATGAGCCCCAGATCGAGATCGGGAGTGGCTCGGTCGCGCAGGAAGAGGAGGTACCGAATCATTCCGTCATGGAGATCGCGGTACTCCTGCTTCTTGCTGTTGAAGAGCAGGAAAGGGTCGACAAAGAGCGGCAGATCGGACGCGAGGCTGACATCAAACGCGCCGTAGTCCTCCAGCACCTTCGGCGAAACGCCGAAGTGCTGCGAGAAGTACAGCTCGATGACCATCCGGCTCACGCTCCAACGAGTTGCAGCAGATGGTCGTAACTGGTCACGCCGTGGTACCTGATGCCCGGCGTGCCGGCCACCTGGTCGAGCTTCTCGAAGAGCTTGTTGGCGCAGTCGATCTTCGCCTTCTCCGCGCCGCGCAGCTCCAACGACGAGAGGGAGAACTTGGTCTCGGCGACGAAATAGACGTGCTTGACGGCGCCCTCCTGGAAGGCAATCGCCCAGTCGGGGTTGTAGTCATCGAGCGGAGTCGGGATTTTGAAGCCGCGTGGGAGCTTCGTGAAGACGGACACCTCTTGGCTGATGTCGAGAGCTGCGCCGAAGTCGCGCTCGACCTGCGAATCGTCGAGGACGTACTCATAGACGTTCTTGTTGGGCGTGTGCACGGCCTTCGACAGATCCTGAGCGGTCTGGTTTTCGGTGAAGATGGAGGCGTCGTAGCGGTCGTCGAGGATGTCGTATTCGATGTGCTCGACCATCGTTGCCGCGGCTTGTTCGCGGATGAGGCGGGCCGCTTCGGTGATGAATTGCTCAGGGTTCTGCTTGAACTTCTCGAACGTATCGGGCCTGACCTTGCGGAGGATGGTCGCCACGGTGCGGCGGGTGAGCTTCGTCTTCTCAGCGATCTCGCCGATCAGGTCGTAGGGCACCGTCGAGCTTGCACTGAGTGTCGACTCCGACGACTTCGTGCGGGTCATCTTGAAGCTCTCTCCGGACTCCAGGTGCTCCGCCTCGATGACATCACGCTGAACCCCTTCGGTCACGACGTACTGGAGTCGGGCTACTTCGAGCGATGTGTCGAGGACTCGGGTGCAGTTGTCGATGAGTTCCTGAGAGTCGAACGCGACCTGGTACACGACGCGGTGGTTGATTCGCGCCCAGAGCTCCTGGAACTCCTTCTTGTTGAAGTTGGCCTTGTTCATCGGCACGACCTTCACCTTGCGTCCGTCGTCGACCTTCGGGGCCTGGACGTGCAGCGAGTCGATCAGCTCTGCGACCTGGTAGAAGTACTGCTGGAGCGCGGGCGGCATCGCGGGGATCTCGGGGAGATCGGCGCGGCCGAGCCATTGGTCGGTGAGGTGCTGGTCGTAGTCGATGAAGTCGTTCTTGATGAGCCAGTGCTGGAGCTGCTTCGCTTCATCGAGCGTGATCTTGTGCTCGGCGCCAGCGATGGCGTCGCGCAGGACCGCCCCGACGAAGAACTCGGGCGTCGCCTTCCGCGGCCGTGCGCTGAGAAGGCCCAGCGTCTCCTTCTGGAACCCTGCAACGAAGTCGACATAGGACTCCTCGGTCACGACGGTCAGAACGTTGATGTCGTGGACGGTCACCGGGTTGTCGGTTCGGTCGCCATTGTGGTCGACGGCGAGACGGAGACCGCGCCCGACTTCTTGGCGGCGGGAGTCGCCCGCGGTGGCCTTCTTGAGGAATCCGAGCGTGAACACGTTCGGGTTGTCCCAACCCTCCCGCAGCGCGGAGTGGCTGAAGATGAAGCGGAGCGGGTAGTCGCGGTCGAGGAGCTTCTCCTTGTCCCGGAGGATGGCGTCGTATGCCTCGGCGTCCTTCGACAGGCCTTTGCCCTTCTCATCGGATGCGTCGGAGGCGTCGCTGTCGACCCAGCGCCCGGTCTTCTTGTCAACGGAGAAGTAGCCGTTGTGGATGTCGCGTACCGCATCGCGTTCCAGGAACGTGCGGTATGCCGCCCCGGATTCGTCAAGGTCGAGCTCGCTGAGCCGCTCGGTCTTCAGGGCTTCGTACTCCTGCTCGAAGACGCGGGCGTACTCCCCCAGCCGGTCGGGCTGGTCATAGTCGCGGTACTTCAGCACCTCGTCAATGAAGAAGAGGGAAAGCACCTTGATGCCGTGACCGAAGAGCTGCTGCTCCTTGTCTAGATGGGCCCGGATGACCTCGCGGATCTGGAGCCGCCGCTTCTGTTCGTCGGTGACATCGTTCGTGACCTGACCGCCCTGGAGCACCTGCCCGTCCATGAGGGTGACGGTGTTGGCGATCGCGTCGACAACGTCGATGACGAGCCCCTTGTAGGCTTCGATGCCGCCGGAGATGTCATGGAGCCGGTCGCCCTGCTTTACCCTGAATGTCTTCGGCGCTATGGGACCGTTCTTCGGCTGGTGCTGAATCTCGATACGAGCCTTCGGGAAGTCGGCTCCCTTGCCGAGTTCCAGGCCATCGACGTACAAGTACGCGCTGCTCCCCGCGAGCCCCTTCACGCTGATACCGCGTGCGGCGATCTTCTTGACGAGCTTCTTGTTGTAGGCATCAAGGGCATCGAGTCTGTGGACCTTGTTGTGCTCGATGGCGTGGGTCGCGGAGTACCGGAGCGCGAAGAGTGCGTTGAACCGTCCGAGCGCCTTCAGCGTCTCGCTGGGCTTCGACGGGTTGCTGCCGAGACGCTGCGGTTCGTCGATGATGAGGATCGGGCGGTTGGCGGCGATCACGTCGATGGGGCGACGGGACTTGAATCCGTCGAGTGTCTTGAACATCTTCAGACCCGACGACTTGCCGCTTTCGGCAGAATCCTGGTCGGCCTTCTTCGCGTCGCGGTTGAAGTTCTGCGCATTGATGATCATGACCTGGATGCCCGTGTCGGACGAGAAGGTCTCAACGTCTTCAAGATGCTCGGAGTCGTAGACGAAAGCCCTGGCCTGCGTCTTGTACTCGGCGAGGAAATGGTCGGCGGTGATCTCGAAGGACTTCTTCACGCCCTCGCGGATCGCAACGCTCGGGACGACGACGACGAACTTCGACCAGCCGAACTGGCGGTGAAGCTCCATGATCGTCTTGATGTAGACATAGGTCTTTCCGGTGCCGGTCTCCATCTCAATGTCGAGGTTCAGTCCAGCCGCCGGGCTCGCAACCAGCTCGTTCGAGAGCGGGAGCCCGCTCGTGCGACGCTGCACTGCCTGGATGTTGTCGAGAAGCTGTGCCGGGTTCAGGAGCATGGCACTGTTGCCGTACCCCGTCGCGGCGGCGGCCTCATCAACGCCGTGATCCAGCTCGGGAAGACCTCGTCGGCCAGCCGTACGACCGGGGTCGATCTTGTAGGTGATGTTGTCGGCGAACGGCTGCCGGTGCACGGCACGGAAGCAGTCCACGACGGCGTGCACGGCGGCGGTCTGATACTCCTGAACCTTGAATTGCAGCTTCATCTGTTCAGATCACCTTGACCGTCGTGTCAGGCGAGAGCTGCTCGAACACCTGGTGCGCGTTGATCGCCGCGTCGTCCGAGGCGAATCCGGTGTCCTTGAAGACGACCTTCTGCGTGGTGTCCGCTGCGGCGCGCAGCGCGAGCGCGCGGATCAGCGCCTCATCGAGCTGGTCATCGAAGCAGGCAAGCAGAGCGCCATCCTCGACGGAGTAGACCTCGTGCCCCTCGATGGTCTCGACGTTGATCGGCGCGGCGAGGTTGAGCCCCCATGCGATCAGCACCTCGAACAGCACGTCCAGACCGCTGCGGTCAGTCTTGACGCTCTCGACGAGGTCGAGCAGCGTCTCCTGGTCAGCGGCGTCGGGGGTGGTGGTGATGTCCGTGAAGTTGCTCGTGTCGATGGTGAACGCGCGGAAGCCGGTGTCGCCGTTCCATTCCGAGGACTTGCGATCCGCCAAGATCTGCGCACCGGCCTTCTGGATGCGGATCTTGGTCAGCTCAGCGATGTTCAGCGGTTTGCCGAGCTTCTGAAGGAGCTTGATCGCGTTCTGGATTGTTGTCTTCGCCGAGCCGGTCGCCGACTTGAGGTTGTCCTCCAGCAGCTCCGGGAGCTGCACGAGGATCACCGGGCAGTTGAGCCCGGTGCGGGCACAGAGATCGAAAACGGCCTCGGCCGTGGTGCCCGAACCTGCGAAGAAGTCCATGACGACACCGCCCTTGCCGCCAAGGACGTATTCGAAGAGGCGAGACAGCACTTCGTGGTCTTTAGGGTTGTTGAAGACCTGCGCACCCATGAGATTGCGAAGGTGCCGAACGGAAACCTGGGACTGCTTGTAGAAGTAGCTTCCGCGAACTTGAACGGCGAGCCCGGTGTCCTCGCCGCCCTCATCGTCAACGTCGTCCACCTCGCCCGCGATCGGACGTAGGTGCGACTTTCGGAAGGGCGGCTGAGTGTGGTCGTCACGGAACACGATGAGCCCCAGCGCGATGCGACGCTTCATCTCGTCCTCGCCATAGCGCCAACCCGCTTCCGGTACGGCGCACGGTTGCCCTGTGACCGGGTGGATCACGTCGTAACGCGGCCCACCGCCTCCGGGCCACGAGATGTTGTCATCACGCCACGGTCCGTTCGCGTCGATATGCCTTGTTCGGGCGAGCTTCTTTGCCGGATGGCTCTTCGGGAGTCCTTTGTACCACTCCGTCAACGCCTGCTCGACGGCCCCGTCATCTGCGCCGTGCGCCTCGCGGAGAAGCAGATACTCGTCCCAGACCTCGCGCGCTCCCGGCTTCTCCTCGCGCCACGACGTGTTCTGCTCGCGCAAGGAGGACTTCGACTTCGCATACACCACGAGGTACTCATGTCCAACGGAGAAGAACTTCGCGTCGTTCTTGCGCCCCTTCTCCCACACGAGCTGCGCGATGAAGTTCTGCTCGCCGAAGACCTCGTCCATCAGGCGACGGAGCGATGCCTGCTCGGCGTCGTCGATGCTGACCAGGATGACGCCGTCCGAGGCAAGGAATCGCTTCGCCAGCCGCAGCCGGGGGTAGATCATGCTCAGCCAGTCCGAATGGAAGCGTCCGTTCGCTTCCGTGTTCGACACGAGCTTCTCGCCGGCCTCGTTGACCTGGCGCGACCTCCAGAGGAACTCCTGCGTCGAGGAGGAGAAGTCGTCACGGTAGACGAGGTCGCCTCCGGTGTTGTACGGCGGATCAATATAAATGAGGCGAACCTTGCCAAGATACGACTCCTGGAGCAGCTTCAGCGCTTCGAGGTTGTCACCCTCGATGAAGAGATTCTTCGTGGTGTCGAAGTCGACGGAGTCCGCGAGGTTCGGGCGCAACGTCTTCTCGATGGGAGCGTTCGAGGCGAACTCGGCGGCAAGCTTGCCCGGCCAGTCGATCTGGTAAACCTCCTTGCCCTCGACGACGTAATCACTCAGCTCCTGCCGAAGCGCCTCGAAGTTGACCTGGTGAACGAGGTTGCCGTAGTCGTCCAGGCCCTCGGTGACGATGTGTGGGAACAGCGCCGCCAGCGCCTCGATGTTCTTGCGCGTCACGTCGGCTGACTGCAGCTCCAGCTTGTCCGGCTTCGTCATCTCTCCCTCTCACACCAGTCCTGCGAGTGCGGCCTGGCGTTCCTTCAGTGCTTTGCGTAGCTCGACCTTGCGGTTAAGCTGGGGCTCGTTGCGGAGCTTCCGCTCCAGTGCGGCAATCTCGCGTTCGAGCGTCCGGGCTCTGTCCATTCTCCCGGTGGCATCCGACACGGACTCCCCTCGGCGTGTCGCCACGGGGAGCAGCGACGTGAGCAGCGACTCATAGAGTGCAGGCAGGTCGATGGCTGCCGGGAGCGGCTGGCGGTCAGCGGCGACGGGAAGCCAGTCCGTCCTGAAGTAGGTGCCGAGCTTCGGGGTGCTGCCGCCGAGCGTCTTCTGCGCGGCGACCGTGCGCACCTCCTCGCCCTTGCTGATCTCGAAGAGGATCGGGAAGTGCACGGACTTGTCGATCGCGGCGAGCACGTCGTCGGGGACCTCGCCGCCTTTGGTTTCGACGGCGAACACCTGGATCTCCGGAACTGCCTCCGTGCCCTTCAGCCGGATAGTGGACTCCGCGAGCTTGTAGGCCCAGGTGATGCGCTGGACATCCTCGACGAACTTCTCGCGCAGCGCGGTGCGCACGTTGCCGTGCTCGTAGAACTTCGTCTTCGGCACCACGCGGCCGAACTGTGCGGCAGGCGGCCACCGGTACAGCACGGGTCTGGTTTCGACATGTTCAACCACTGAGCGCCTCCTCCTCGACGATGGCGAGGAAAGCGATCAGCTCGAAGTCGTCGAGACCGGCGATGGTCTGCACGAGGGCGGTGGTGTGGCCGGGGCTGAACAGGCTGTCGATGTCGCGTTCCTCGGTCACGTCGATCATGGAGCGGATCGCTGCGGTGAGCAGGTCGCTGTACTTGCGCATCTCGGCGCCGTCGCGGGTCGCCGCGTTAAAGACTCGGCAGACCTCCCAGGCGGGCTCGTCCCTGTTGCGGCACCCGGCGCGGATCAGGTCGAGCAGGTATTTCACCTCGGTGTGGTCTGCGATGACCTTGCCCTCGTCGTCGAGGTAGACGAGGTAATGCGGGTGCAGGCGGTTGCCCCGGTGGAGGATCTCGTCGGCGTTGATGTTCCGCAGCGCGAAGAGCGCGCCCGGCTTCAGGCCCTTGTCGGGCTGCGCGGGAACGACGGCGTGCAGGCCCTTGGGGGTGTTTGCCAGGTCGCCGTACTCCTTGATGTACCCGAGCAGGTCCATACGGAAATCGTTGAGCCCGAGGTCGGTGATGGAGATGCCGGTGCGCACGTCCTCCAGCTCGATGACCTCCTCCTGGAGTTTGCGGAGCTGCTCTTTGCGGAACGCAGTGTCGCTGGCCTCCAGGGTGAGCAAGTTGTCGTCGGCGGTCGCCGCGAGGTCGGCGATGACCATGCGGTTCTCGACCCGCTCTTTCAGGTTGATGTACTCGTCCAGGGAGATGTCGGGCCAGAAGTTGACGAGCTGGATGCGCTCGTTGGTCGAGCCGATGCGGTCGATACGGCCGAATCGCTGGATGATCCGCACCGGGTTCCAGTGGATGTCGTAGTTGACGAGGTAGTCGCAGTCCTGGAGGTTCTGGCCCTCGCTGATGCAGTCCGTGCCGATGAGCACGTCCAGCTCGGCGGCCTCTCGCGGCAGCACCAGATGCCGCTGCTTCGAGCGCGGGGAGAACAGCGTGAGGGTCTGCTGAAAGCCATACCCCTTGCCGAGCGTGGTGCTTGGGTTGCCCTGCCCCGTCACGAGCGCCGAGTCGTATCCATGCTGCTTCAGCACCGGGCTCAACTCCCGATAGAGGTATCCCGCGGTGTCGGCGAACGCCGAGAAGATCAGCACCTTCCTGTTGCCGGGGTTGATCGG
>Ga0180217_1004399_pt1 | contig 11189 bp, 10 predicted proteins | sample eDN3rd37CBELigOP_FD_128521 | JGI IMG/M metagenome (GOLD analysis project Ga0180217, IMG submission 128521) | Enriched Organic Plus compost microbial communities from Emeryville, California, USA - eDNA 3rd pass 37_C BE-Lig OP (version 2) (version 2) ... | reverse complement strand
GTGGCCCAGAGGGCGAGGTCGCAACCCAGCATGCGGCCATCCGCCAGCACCAGCCTGCCGGGCTCGACGCGCACGACCTCGGCCCCCGTCACCAGCGCCACCCCGCGTGTGCGGAGCGCCCGGCCGACCACGGCGCGGGCCATCCCGCCCCGGCGAGGCAGCAGGACCTGCCCCGCCACCAGCAGCAGCTCCGCAGCGCGTCCCGCCAAGGCCAGCCGGTGGCGCAGCGAGAGCGCCAACTCCACCCCCGCGGCACCGCCGCCGACTACGGCGATCCGCGCCGTGCCCGGAGCCAGCGCCGCGAGCGCCGCATCCAGTCGCGCGGGGAAGCTGCCGATGGGCCGCACCGGGAGGCCATGTGCGGCGGCACCCGGCACCTCCAGCCGCGATTCCGAGCCGATGTCGAGCGAGAGGATGTCGTAACGCATCGGCGGATGGCGGGCGCAGAGCAGCCGCCGGCCCGCGATGTCCAGGTCGATGGCCCGGTCGTGGATCAGCCGCGCCCCGGCCGCCGCGGCCAGGGGCAGCAGGTCCACCCGGCATTCCTCCGGCTGGTAGAGGCCGGCGACCAGGCCCGGCAGCATGCCGGAATAGATCGGGTCCAGCTCCTCCGCGACCATGGTCAGGGTCAGTCCGGGCTCCGGCCGCATGGCGAAGGCGCGCAGCACCGACAGATGCGCATGCCCCCCTCCGACCAGAACGAGGTGCTGCCCGCGGGCGGGGCCCTGCTGCGCTGTCTCGGATCGGGCTGGAACCATGCGGGACCGGGCTTCGCTGGGCAGATGGCACCGTTACACCGCGGCGCGCCGTCGCGCCGCACGGGCCGGTGGAACCGCCGCCGTCAGGGCCGCAGCAGCGGGCGCGTAACGGAGAGCGTGCCGCCGGCCCAGAGCGCAAGGTGGGTCATCTTCATGCCCGCGCCACCGGTCAGAACAGGGTGGATGTCCGCGGCGGCACGGGCGGTGGCCGGGCCGCCCTGCTCGAACATCCAGGCCTGGATCCGCGCGAGGTCCCAGCCACCATCGGCGATGATGCCGGCCATCTCGGGCGGCATCAGGAAGACCTGCTCGCCCTCCGGGCGCGGCTTGCCGCCACTGCCCGCCAGGCGGGCGCCCTCCATCGCGGCGAGCATGGGACGCAGCACGGCCTCGGGCGTCGCCTCGCCGCCGATCGGCAGCACCTCCGTGGTGCCGGAGACGCCCAGGACGGTGACGGCGCTCTCCCCCGCAGGAAGGCCGCGGCGCTGCGGCAGGGGCGGCAGCGGCCCGTCGGCATGCTCGGCGAAGCAGAAGCCGTATTTGCCCGGCTGTCCCATGGTCGCCATGTCGCCGATCCCGGGTCGTGCGCCGCCGATGTTCTGCAACACCAGCCGCACCGCCCGCCCGATGCAGGCATTCGCCCGGTTTCCCGGACCGAGGCAGTTGGTGCCCGCATTCATGCCGAGCGCGGCGACAGCCGGCCCATGCACGATGACGGCGACGGTCGGCGTGCCCGTCGTGGTCTGGATGCCGAGCAGGTTGAACTCCGGCTCGAGGCAGGCCGTGACCGCGGTCAGCACCACGGGAAGTTCGGCCGGCGCGCAACCCGCCAGCACGCACTGATAGGCCGCGGTGGCAGGGGTCAGCTCGCCGAACAGCGGTGGCACCGGACCGAGGCTGCGGTCCGGGTCCGCGACTCCGTCCAGCATGCGTGCCATGCGCCGCGCCGTCGGCGGCACCAGCGGCAACCCGTCGCCAAGGCCCAGGGCCTCGAGCGCCGCCTGAGCCTCCTCCCAGGATGCCGCCTCGTCGAAGAGTGGCGCTTCTTCCGTCCCGCTCACGCGGCGGACCTGATGCGCACCGAGCAGACCGCCGTGCCGCCGAAGGAGGGAATCCAGGCGGAATGCTTGCCCGCCCCGCCGGCGACGGCGATGTGGATGTCATCGGGCGTCGGCGTGAGCAGAAGATGGTCGTCCACTGGCGGATGGCCCGTATCCGCGTATTGCTGCACATTCTCCGGCGAGACGCGCGAGACATGCACGCGTGCGCGCTCCCACAGCGCCTCCTGCAGCGCGCGGATGGTCCAGCCGTCGCGGGCAAGGGTCGCGGCGTGCTCCGGCCCGAGCACCAGCACATAGGGCCCCTTGCCATAGATCTGGTTCGACCCGGGCTGGGCGATGCTGCCGATGATGGTGGTCAGGATCGCCTCGCCCGAGGTGCTGGCATGATCGTTGATGTTGTGCGGCCCCTCGCCCGCCATCACCGTCACCACACTGTCCTGCGCGTCGAAGCCGCGGCGGACATGGTAGGGCTCCCAGGGGCTCTCCTCCTCGTTCTCGCCGAAGCAGAAGGCGAATTTCGCCGGCGAGCCCTGGGTGGAGCGGTCCATCACGCCGGGCTTGGCGCCACCGACATTCAGCAGGATCAGCTCCAGCGCGCGGCCGATGGTGGCATTGGCGCGCGTGCCCTGGCCGAAGCAGTTGCTGCCGCAATTGATCCCGAGTTCGTGCCGCAGCGGACCGTTCACCATCACCATCGGCGCGCAGGGATGCGTGGTGGCGAGCGTGCCGTGCAGATTGTACTCCGGCTGTAGCACGCCGCGCAGCGCGGCGAGCACGACAGGGAAGTATTCCGGCCGGCAGCCCGCCATCACCGCATTGGCAGCGAGGCTGCCGAGCGTCGGCACCACCTGCCGCGGCGAAATCGGCGGGAAGGGTTCGTTGTCGCCGTGGGCGACGGCGACGAAGCGTCCGACCGCCGCCTCGGTCGGGACGGCCAGCGGCAGGCCGTCGCTCCAGCCCTGCTCGATGGCGTAGTCGTTCCACGCCTCGGGGGTGAGGTCGCCGAACTCGATGGTTTCGCTCTCGGCTGCGTCCTTCATGCCCTAGCCCCCGCATCGAACGGCCGCGGGACGCCGCCCGCGGCCGTGCCTCATTCGGTTCGTACGGCCGCCGGCCCTCAGGGCCGGCGGCACCAGGCCCGACTCAGGCCTGCATCTCCTGCATCAGGCCGGCATAGGCGGCCTCGATGCGCTCGGCCAGTTCCTCGGCGTTCAGCCCGCCGACGGGGTGACGCACCACGATCAGGTGCGGCTCGATCTTGCGGGCCTTGGCCTGGGCCAGGACCAGCGGACGGAAGGTTTCGGTGGCGATCACCAGGCTGGTGACGCCGCGTTTCCGCAATTCAACGCTGTCGTGGAAACTCCACGATGAGCAGGACCCTCAGTCGCCCAGGGCAAGGAGCGCGATCCGATACTTGCGCGCCGCGGCCTCGATCATTTCGGGCGGCGCGGGCTGGCTGGCGCTGCTCTTGTGGATGAGATCCACATTGTCGATCCGCCGGATCGCGCCGAGCTTGTCGCGCACCCCCTCCAGCAGCTCCTTCGCGTTCGGCTTGGAGTTGGAGAAGAGGACGATCGGATCCTCGCGCCAGTTCACGGCATCGACGACCGTCTGCTCGGCACCCGCGGGCACCAGGCCGAAGCTGGGATTAACGATGCGCATCCGTCGGCTTCCTCCTGGTGCATAGGGAACCGCTATTTGCGGAAGATGCCAAGCCCCCTCCGCGCAGATCCTGGGAACCGGCCGGCCCGATCCCCCGGCCGGAGCCCGGGGGCGACCCGCTCCCGATCCGATCCCGCCCACGGCTCCGTGCCCTGGAACCGAGGCAAAGAGCGCGATTCACGCTCGCAGCCCTTCCGGCCTCAGGCGCTCGCGCTCCGGAGCGTTCTCCGTTCTAGCCGCCGGCCAGCGCTCCCGCCGCTGCCTCGCCCGCACGCCGGCCATCGGCCATGGCGGCGGCCAGGCGCGTCGGGGCACCGGCGCGGAGGTCGCCGACCGCGAAGACGGTGCCGAGGCTGGTCCGCATGGCTGCGTCCACCAGCGGGTGGCCGCCGGCATCCAGCGCTACCAGCCCCGGCGCGAAGTCCAGCGCAGGCAGGCGGTTGCACTGCACGAAGACCGCGCGCGCCGCGAGGCGGTGGCGCGCGCCGCCCCGAGCCACGACGACGGCCTCGAGCCCGGCCTCGCCCTCCAGCGCCAGGATGCGCCCGGGCATCACCGCGAGATTGGGCGGGGGCGCCGGCAGCGTCGCGGGTGGCGCGTCCTCGGCATGCACCAGGGTCACCTGCGCGGCGGTTGCGGCGAGCTCCAGCGCCTCCTGGCACGCCCATTCGTCGGAGCCGGCCACCACCACCGCCTGCCCGCGATAGAGCGGACCGTCGCAGGCGGCGCAGTGCGAGAGGCCCATGCCCTCGAAGCCCTCCTCGCCCGGCACGCCCAGCCGCCCCGGTGCAAGGCCGGTGGCGAGGATCAGCGCGCGCGCTGCATGCTCCTCCTCGTCCGTCGCCACGATCCAGGGATCGCCGCCGCGGATCGCGCGCACCTCGCCGAAGCCCAGCTCCGCGCCTGCGCCGGTGGCGGCATCGGTCAGCTGTGCCGCCAGATCCGGGCCGGTCATCCCCTCGGGCAGATCAGGGCAGTGGTGCAGCGGTCCGAGATTCATCAACGCCCCGCCGGGGCCCAGCCGGTCGATGCAAAGGCAGGCGAGGCCGCGCTCCGCCACCGCCTGCGCCGCACTCAGCCCCGCCGCGCCGGCACCGACCACCACCACATCCCACACGCGCCCCATATCGCCTCCCAAGGAGCAGATCGCGGAGAGGCGACATCGCCCCGGAGCGCGCCCTGCTCGAACAATGTCGGCGGAGGAGAATGGGAGTCGAACCCACCCAGGACCGTCCGACGGCCCCATCCGGATTTGAAGTCCGGCCGCCTCACCGGAGACGCCTCTCCTCCGCCGCCGACCCTATCACGCGCCACCAGGTGGCCCAAACAGGGCGGCCGGGTCCTTCACCACGCGTCGCAGATCCCCCCGCCGCAGGGTGATGCCGCGACGGTCGAAGTATTCCAGCACCTGGATGGCCAGCGCCCTTCCGTTCTGCAACCGGTCGCGGAACTGCGCCGCGGTGAAGGCGCCGTTGGTCGCCTCGGAAAGCTGCCGCGCAACCTGGCCCATTTCCGCCACCGCACTGCGGAGGAAGAAATGGTCCGGCACCACCTCGGTCAGGCGACCGAGGCGGACGAAGTGCTTGCAGGCACGGCGCAGCTGCACCTCGGGCACGCGCAGCGCGGCGGCGATGTCGCGCAGCCGCGGTGGCTTGAAGGCCGCCTCGGCCAGCATCGGCGCGATCCGCTCCCACAGGCGCTGCTCCATGGGCGAAAGGCCGGGCGTGTGCGAGGGCAGGCGGAACCAGGGCGGCTCCGCCGTGACCGAGCCGGCCCGTGCCAGTGCCGCGAGCAGCGCGGCGAAGCCCGCGGGCGGCAGGCGCGTCGGCAGGGCCAGGCGCAAGGCCGTCGCGGCCATGCCGGGCTGCTCGGGGCTGCGCGCATGGAAGGCAGCGAGCGCCGTCTCCACCTCCTGCCGCAGCCGCGCGAAGCCCTCCGGCAGCGCGGCATGCGGCGCCGCCTCGTTGCCGAATCTGAGGGCACCGGCGGCCTCCGCGATGCGGTCACGCTCCGCCTCGGACAGGCCACGATCGGCGGCGAAGGCCGCAAGGTCGGCCAGCCAGGGCGGCAGCGCGAGCAGGCGCCGCAGCCCCGCCACCGCATCCTCCTCGCGCAGCGCGTCCAGCAGCGCGAGGCGGGCCGGCGTGCGTCGCCGCCGCTCCGGTGGCCGCGGGTCGAGCACGCGGCCACCGGCGATGGTGCGCTGCGCGCTGGTGTCGCGCAGCACGATGCGGTCGCCGTGCCGCAGCGGCCGCGGTTGCTCCAGCACCAGTTGCGCCAGGGCGACCTCGCCGGGGCGCAGCACCTCCGGCGCCAGCAGGACGATGCGCGCCGGCACCTGCCCCGCGCCATGGTGCAGATGTGCGGGCGCCCAGCTGCGCAAGGAGGCTCGCTCGCTCTCCAGCAGCCGCAGTTCCACGTCGAGCCGCGCAGTGACGGAGGCATGCGCAGGGTCCATCACCCAGTCGCCGCGACCGATCGCATCCTTGTGGATCTCCGGCCCCGCCAGGTTCAGCGCGCAGCGCTGCCCCGTCACGCCCTCCGTGGCCGGTGCGTTGCCCGCGTGCAGGCTGCGCACCCGGGCCCGCAGCCCGCCCGGCAGCACCAGCACTTCCTCGCCGAGGCGCACCCGGCCGCCGACCACCGAGCCGGTCACCACCGTGCCGACGCCGGCCAGGCTGAAGCTGCGATCCACGGCGAGGCGGAACGTGCCGGCCGCGGGGCGGGGGGCATGGCGCGCGGCCTCCGCCAGCAGGCGGTCGCGCAGCGCCGCGACGCCCTCCCCGGTCTCGGCCGATACGGGCAGGATCTCGGCGCCCGCCAGCGCCGTGTCCTGCAGCGCGCCGCGGATCTCCCGCGCCGCCGCCGCGCGCCGCGCCGCATCCACTAGATCCACCTTGCTGAGCGCGACCAGGCCGTGGCGGATGCCGAGCAGGTCCAGGATCTGCAGATGCTCGCGCGTCTGCGGCATCACGCCGTCATCCGCCGCGACCACCAGCAGCGCATAGTCGATGCTGGCCGCGCCGGCGATCATGGTATGCACGAGCCGCTCATGGCCCGGCACGTCCACGAAGCCCAGCACGCCGCCATCCGGCAGCGGCAGATAGGCGAAGCCGAGATCGATGGTGATGCCGCGGACCTTCTCCTCCTTCAGCCGGTCGGTGTCGATGCCGGTCAGCGCGCGCACCAGGCTGGTCTTGCCGTGGTCGATATGTCCCGCGGTGCCGAGGATCATGCGAGGGCCGAAAGCAGCGTGGCGTCGTCGTCGAGGCAGCGCAGGTCGAGGCGCAGCGCATCCTCGGCGATGCGGCCGATGACGGGCAGGGACAGGGCGCGCAGCCGCGTCGCCATCGCCTCCGCCGCGCGCCCGCCCTGGCCGGAGAGCGCGAGGCCCGCGCTCGGCAGCATCTCGAGCGGCAGCGCGCCGGAGCCGATGCGGCTCTGGCACGCGATCACCTCCACGCGCCACGCGTCGCCGGCCCAGGCGGCCACGGGCGCCGCCAGACGCTCGGCCTGCGCGCGGATCTCCGCCGGTGGCCGCGTCAGGTGGCGCAGGGTGGGCAGGCGTTCGGCCAGCCGGTCCGGATCGCGATAGAGGCGCAATGTGGCCTCCAGCGCCGCGAGGCGGATCTTGTCCAGCCGCATGGCGCGCTTCAGCGGGTGCCGGGCGCAGCGCGCCACCAGCGCGCGCCGCCCCACCACGAAGCCTGCCTGCGGCCCGCCCAGCAGCTTGTCGCCGGAGAAGGTAACGAGGTCCGCGCCATCGGCCAGCGCCTCCTGCACCGTGCGTTCGTGGCGAAGCCCGTAGCGGGGAAGCTCTGCAAGCGTGCCGGAACCGAGATCCTCCACGAAGGGCAGGTCCGCCTCGCGCGCGATGGCGGCGAGCTCGCGCGGCGCCACCTCGGCGGTGAAGCCTTGGATCACGTAGTTGGAGGTATGCACCTTCATCAGCAGCGCCGTCGTGGCCCCGATGGCCTCGCGGTAGTCGGCCGGATGGGTGCGGTTGGTGGTGCCCACCTCCACCAGTCTCGTCCCCGCGCTCGCCATGATGGCGGGCATGCGGAAGGCGCCGCCGATCTCGATGAGCTCCCCGCGCGAGACCACTGTCTCCCGCTCCGCCGCCAGCGCGGCCAGCACCAGCAACACGGCGGCGGCGTTGTTGTTCACCACCAGCGCATCCTCGGCCCCGGTCAGCTCGCGGAGCAGCCCGCGCACATGGTCGTCGCGCTCACCGCGCCCGCCGGTGGCGAGATCGAATTCCAGCGCGGCGGGGGAGCGCATGGCCCCGACCGCAGCCTGGATCGCGGTTTCCGGCAGCAGGGCGCGGCCGAGATTCGTGTGCAGGACCACGCCCGTCAGGTTCAGCACGGGCCGCAGCGAGGGGATCTCCTCCCGCTCCAGCGCCGCGAGCGTCGCGGCGGCGATGGCCTCGGCCGAAGGCGCCGGCGCCTCGCCCGAAAGCAGCGCCGGGCGCGCGGCGGCCAGGGCCCGGCGCGCGGCTTCCACCGTGGGGCGATGGCCGAAGCGCGCCACGGCCAGGGCGCCGTGGTCCGTGCGCAGGATCTCGTGCACGGGCGGGATTCGTAGGGCAGGCGGGCGGTTCATCACCGCCGCAGGATGCAGCAGCCAGCCCGCGGCCGGAAGCCGCGGGCCGGCCATCGAAGATCAGGCGCCGGGGCGATCGGCGTTCGGGAAGAACAGCTGCTCTCCGCCGATCCGGTACTCGGCAATGCTGCGCTGGCCCGCGGGCGAGACCAGCCAGTCGATGAAGCGCTGCCCGGCCTCCGCCTTCACATGCGGGTGGCGCGCGGGGTTCACCAGCATGACGCCGTACTGGTTGAACAGCCGCTCGTCGCCCTGGACCAGCACGCGCAGTGCCTGCCGGTTGCGGAAAGCAAGCCAGGTGCCACGATCGGCCAGGACATAAGCGTCCTGCGCCGCGGCGGCGTTCAGCGCCGGTCCCATGCCCTGGCCGATCTCGCGGTACCACTGGCCACGACCCTTGGTCGGATCGAGCCCCGCCTCGCGCCACAGGCGCAGCTCCGCCGCATGGGTGCCGCTGCGGTCGCCGCGCGAGATGAAGGGGGCACGCGCGGCGGCGATCTTCCGCAGGGCTGCCGCCGCATCCAGCATCCCCGCCAGGCCGGCGGGATCCGAGGCCGGGCCGACAATGATGAAATCGTTGTACATCACCGCCCGGCGCCGAACGCCGTAGCCCTCGGCGACGAACCGTTCCTCTGCGGCGCGATCGTGCACGAAGACCACATCGGCGTCGCCGCGCCGCCCCAGATCCAGCGCCTGGCCCGTGCCGAGGGCGACGACATGCACGGCAATCCCCGTCTCCCGCGTGAAGATCGGCAGGATGTGACCGAACAGGCCCGACTGTTCGGTGGAGGTGGTGGAGGCGACGGTGATCGCGCGATCCTGCGCGCCGGCGGCAACAGGCAGCAGGACGGCAAGGGCAAGCAGCAGGCGTCGGATCATGCGGGTCCTCGCGGCGGATGGGTCACCAGACCAGCTCGCCGCGCAGGAAGGCCGTGGCCTCCGGCGCGGCAGGGTTGGCAAAGAAGGCGGCGGCGGGCGCCTGCACCAGCAGCCGGCCGCGGTGCAGGAAGGCGACCTCCCCCGCCAGGCGTCGCGCCTGGCTCAGGTCATGGGTGGTCATCACCACCTTGGTGCCGCGGGCGGCGATATCGGCGACGATCGCCTCCACGGCGCGGGTCGCGGCAGGGTCGAGGCTGGCGGTGGGCTCGTCCAGGAACAGCACCTCCGGCCCGAGCGCGGCAGCGCGTGCCAGCGCCAGGCGCTGCTGCTCCCCGCCCGAGAGCCGGCGCGCGGGGCGATCCGCCAGATCGGCAAGCCCGACACGCTCCAGCGCCGCTCGGGCGCGCCCCAGGCATTCGGTCCCAGGCAGCCCCGCAAGCCGCAGCGGATAGGCTGCGTTCGCCAGCACGGAACGACGCAGCAGGACCGGGCGCTGGAACACCATCGCGTCCCGGGGCAGCCGTGGCTGTCCCGGCTCCGCTGCCCAGACGACACGGCCGGCGGTCGGCCGCAGCAGCCCATGCAGCAGGCGCAGCAGCACGCTCTTGCCGGCGCCGTTGGGGCCGATGACCAGCAGCGGCGGGCCGGCCTCGATCACCAGGCAGACATCCTGCAGGATCGGCACCCCGCCGGCAGCGAAGCCGAGGTGCTCCGCGCGCAGCGGCAGGGCGGTGGCGGGAGCGCGCATCAGCCAGCCCAGCGCGAAGCGGCCTCGCGCACCAATTGCGCCGCCGCGTTCACCGTCAGCACGATCGCCATCAGCACCAGGCCGAGCGCCAGGGCCAGCGGCAGGTCGCCCTTGCTGGTCTCGAGCGCGATGGCGGTGGTCATCACCCGCGTGTAGCCCTCGATATTGCCGCCGACGATCATCACGGCGCCGACCTCGGCACTGGCACGGCCGAAGCCCGCGAGCAGCACGGTCAGCAGGGCGAAGCGCCCGTCCCACAACAGGGTCGGCACCGCGCGCCAGGCACCGACGCCGAAGGAGCGGAGCTGCTCGGCATACTCCTCCCACAACCCCTCCAGCACCTGGCGGGAGAGAGCGGCCAGGATGGGCGCGATCAGCACCGCCTGGGCGATCACCATCGCCGCCGGCGTGAACAGCAGCCCGAGCATCCCCAGCGGGCCGGAGCGCGACAGCAGCAAGTAGATCAGCAGGCCTGCGACCACCGGCGGCAGCCCCATGAGCGCGTTCAGCGCCACCAGGACCGCTCCTCGCCCAGGGAAGCGCGCCACCGCCAGGAGCGCGCCGAGCGGCAGGCCGACCAGCGCGGCCAGGGCCACGGCCGTCAGGCTGACCTGCAGCGACAGCGCGACGATGTCCGCCAGCGCCGGATCGCCGGCCGTGACCAGGCCCATGGCGGCGGCGAAGGCGGCGCTGAGATCCTGCACTGGCCTCTCCCGCTCCTGTTGGCCAAGGTGCGCATGGCAACGGATGCGGTCAACGTGCGCGCCGCTTGACCTCGCGGTGCCGCCTGCCGGATTTTGCCGGTAAATGCCGGATGTCCTGACCCTGCGGGAAGCCGCCGCCTTCCTGCGCCTGTCGGAGCGGGCGCTCTACGACCTGGCGCGCCGTCGGCGCGTGCCGGCGGCGCTGCTCGGCGGCAAGTGGCTGTTCCCGCGCGGGACACTGGAGCGCTGGCTGGCGGCCCAGGCCGACATGCCGGAGTCCGGGCAACGGGTAACGCCCCCGCCGATCCTGGCCGGCAGCCACGACCCGCTGCTCGATTGGGCCGTGCGCCAGTCCGGCTGCGGTCTTGCCACGCGCGCTGGCGGCAGCCTGGACGGGCTGGAGGTGCTGGCGCGCGGCGAGGCGGTCGTGGCCGCCACCCATCTGCTCGATCCCGACACCGGCGCCTTCAACGAAACGGCGGCGCGTGAGGCGCTGGCCGGCCGCGGTGCCGTCGGCATCATCTGGGCCTGGCGGGAGCAGGGGCTGATCGTGATGCCGGGCAATCCGCTGGGCCTCCGCAGCGTCGCCGATCTCGCGCGCCCCGGGCTCCTCGTCGCAGGGCGGCAGCGGCGCGCGGGCAGCCATGTTCTGCTGCTGCATTTGCTCTCGGAGGCCGGGCTGCGGCTCGAGCAGATCGGCTTCCTGCCCGAGCCGGCGCTGGCCGAGGACGAAGTCGCCGCCTCCGTGGCGGATGGCCGCGCCCAGGCCGGC
>Ga0180217_1004395_pt1 | contig 11195 bp, 9 predicted proteins | sample eDN3rd37CBELigOP_FD_128521 | JGI IMG/M metagenome (GOLD analysis project Ga0180217, IMG submission 128521) | Enriched Organic Plus compost microbial communities from Emeryville, California, USA - eDNA 3rd pass 37_C BE-Lig OP (version 2) (version 2) ... | reverse complement strand
TGCTGCACGTCGGTGAGCTGTCCGCGGCCGCCATAGGCGATGCGTGCCTGGGCGATCTTGCTGGAATCGATGGTGTTGTCGCTCTGAATGTCTTCCGGCCGGACGATGCCGGCGACGATCAGCTCGCGCACCTCGAAATTGACGCGGATTTCCTGCTTGCCTTCAACGACGAGATTGCCGTTCGGGAGCACCTGCGTCACCACCGCGGCGACGTTGGTCTGCAGATTTTCCTGGCGCTGCACCGATCCCTTGCCATCGCTTGACGACGTGGAGTCCGCGGTCAGCACGCGTCCCGGCAGCACCGAGGCGGCCTGGCCGGTGAGCAGCTTGGCGCCGATGAAATCGGACACGCCGGTGTCCTCCTTGTTGGTGCGGCTGCGCTGGGTTTCGTTGGCGATGTTGGCGCGGTCGGTGAAGTTGACCGTGACGGTGAGGATGTCGCCGACCTGATGGGCGCGCTGATCCTTGAAGAACGCGCGCGAGCCGTTGCGCCACAGCGAGTTGGGATTGTAGGAAGCGGCTTCCGGCTTCGGCATCGGCATCTGCACCGGCTTGTAGCCGGGCTGCGCCGTGGGATTTTCGATCGCGGTCAGCGAGGGCCGCTCGCCGATCGCCGAGAGGCGGTCGACGGCAGAGCAGCCGCCGGCAAGGGGGGCGGTCGCGAGTAGCGCGACGGCGAGGATGGCACGGTTGTACATCTTGGACATCACTGGGACTCGGCTTGCCGGGAATGGCGCGTGGCGTCGTTGGCGGCGACGGCAACGGGAGCGGGAAGGGTGGCGGTCGCGACCGGATGCGGCGCGCTGATGGAGACCTGATTGCGGCCGGTGACCGTGCCGGACAAGGTGCGCTTGGATTGCAGGTTCATGACGGTGACGACATCGCCCTCGGTGCCGTTCTCGAGCGCCTTGCCGCGAATGGTGAGATAGATGCCGGCGGCCTGATAGATGATGGTCACGGCCTGATCGCGCTGGACCAGGTCGGGGCGCTGCACGTCGGACTGCCGCAGCGCCTGTCCGAGGCGGAGCGGCCGCCGCGCCTGCATGCCGATCACCTGGGCGCTGGTGGCGACATCGCGGCCGGTCTCGGCGCGGGGGCGCCGTTCGAGGACGACATCCGAGGCCTTGATGACTTCATTGCGATCGATGCCGCGGGTCAGCACCGCAGCCTCCACCGTATCGACGGCGCTGCCGGTGAAGCGCAGGCGGGTCGGCGCCGTGCCCGACGCACCGGCGATTTCGAGCGCGATATCGAAGCGGCCGCTGCGCGGCTCGAAGCGGACATAGGTCGGGCGCAGGGGTCCGGTGCTGGAGGCATCAAGATGGAGCGCCTGCAGTCCCCGATCGAAGGTCAGTTCGATATCGCGCGCGTCGCCGAGGCCGTTGCGCCGCTCCAGCGCCTGCGCGACGATCTCCTCGATCTCCTTCGCCGTGATGGTGCGGGCGAGCCGGGTGACCGCGACCTCGCGCAGATTCCTGGTATCGACGCCGATCACCTGATGAGCCCCGAGGGTGGCGACCACCTGCGCGACCGGCAGCTTGCCGGTGGTGCCGGGGTCGGGCGCGCGATAGATCGCGATCGCAGCCGCGTCGCCGGCATTGTCGATCATGTCGCCGATGCGGACGACATCCGCCGTCACCGAGACATTGGCGCGAAGCGTGGGGGCGCCGGCCGATTGGGCCACGGCTGCCGCGGGGAGCGCGACGAGCAGCGTCAGCGCGATGCAGAAGGTGCGGGTCATCGATGCGGCCCCTCTCAGCGGAACATGTTGGCGGTGGACTGCAGCATCTGGTCGGCGGCGCTGATGATCTTGGCGTTCATCTCGTAGGCGCACTGCGCTGCGATCAGGTCGGAGATTTCCGACACCACCTCGACGTTCGCCTGTTCGAGGTTGCGCTGCTGGATGTCGCCGTAGCCGTCGAGCGTCGCGATGCCGTCCTGCGGCGGACCGGACGCCGGCGTCTCCGTGAACAGATTGTCGCCGATCGGCTGCAGGCCGGCCTTGTTCATGAAGCGGGTCAGCGAGATCTGGCCGAGGATGCTCGGCGTGGTCGATCCCGGCAGCGTCACCGAGACCTGGCCCTGCGTATTGATGGTGATGCCGGAGGAATTTTGCGGGATGGTGATGGTCGGTTGCAGCAGGTTGCCCTGCGCATTGACGATGCGTCCCTGCTGGTCGGTGGTGAAGGAGCCGTCGCGGGTATAGGCGAAGGTGCCGTCCGGCATCTGGATCTTGAACATGCCTTCGCCGCGCACGGCGATGTCGAGATCGTTGCCGGTCGGCGACAAGGTGCCCTGGCCCATCAGCCGCGGCGTGCCGACGGTCTTGACGCCGCCGCCGATATCGATGCCGACCGGCAGGATGGTGCCCTGGTCGGAGGCCTGCGCGCCGATGCGGCGGACGTGGTCGTAGATCAGGTCCTGGAACGCCGCCCGCTGCTTCTTGTAGCCGGTTGTGCGCATGTTGGCGATGTTGTTGGAGATCACCTGAACGTTGAGCTCCTGGGCGGCCATTCCGGTTGCTGCGGTGTAGAGAGCGCGCATCGGTCAGTCTCCTAAGGTGTGACGCTGTGGCGATGCCGCCGGTTGCGCGTCACGGTGATGGTTGTCAGGCCGGAACGTCGGCAAGTTTCTCGATGGCGGATTTGCGCAGGTCGCTCTGCTGCTGCAGCATCGCGGTCACCTGCGTGTAGGCGCGGTTGACCTCGATCATGCGGCTCATCTCCGCGACCGCGTTGACGTTTGACTTCTCGATGAAGCCCTGCTTGACCCGCGCGGCGGTGTCGGCCTGCGGCGCGACACCGGCGGCGGCGGAAAAAAGGTTCGAGCCGTCCTTCACCAGCTTCTGCGGATCGGCGAAGGACACCAGGCGGAGCTTGCCGCGCACGGAATCGATCCGGGTGTCGGCGCCCTCGAGCACGGTGATGGTGCCGTCGGCTGAAATGGTGACGTCGTGGTCGGTCTGCTGCAGCGTGATCGGGCCGTTGGCACCCATCACCGGATAGCCGCCGGCCGTCACCAGCTGGCCGGCGGAATTGACCTGCAGGCTGCCGTCGCGGGTGTAGCGCTCGCCGCCCGGCGTCTGCACCACGAGGAAAGCATTGCCGTCGATGGCGACGTCGAGGGGGTTGTGGGTCTCTTGGGTCGGGCCTTGCGAGAGGTCGTGAAAGGTCGCGCGATCCTGCACGAAGCTGACGCGGCGATCGCGGCCGATGAAGTTGTCCTGATGCGCCCCCGACATCAGGTACTCTTCAAACAGCGACTGATCGGCCTTGAAGCCGTTCGTGTTGATGTTGGCGACGTTGTTGGCCACGACGTCGAGTTGCCGCTCCAGGCTGACCTGGCGCGACAGTCCGATGAGGAGGTTATTCTCCATCGGTCAATCTCCCCTGCTGGAGATCGGGGATGGCCTCTCCCAAAGCCGGCCCCGATCCGTGAACCGCAGGCTCTCCCAAGCCGCGGCTCGCCAAGGTCTAAGCGAAACCCGTGCCAACAAGGAAAGCTGTTATATCTCAGAGCTTTGATGCGGAGGATGGGCGCAGTGGCGGGCGGCAATAACCGCTTGTTCACCATGTTGCCCCGGCAAAAATTTCCTAGCCGCAGGCAAAAAGAAAGGTTCCGTTAACCATTGCCGCCTTAGCGTCCGGCAGAGAGGGCGCTGGGGCGCCGGGGGCATTTGTTTCGCGTTATCAGCTTGCTCGGCAGCATCGGGCTCACCCCAGAACGGGCGCGGGCAATGGCAGATAACGATCAGGTCGATGACGGCGCGCAGACGGCCGAGGCGGCTGCGGCTCCGAAGGGCAAGCGGAAGCTGCTGATCATCGCGGCGGCCTTGCTGCTGGCGATCGGCGCCGGTGCGGGCGCCTGGTTCTTCTTCCTCCATCATCCGGCCGGCGAGGTCCACGCGGAGGCTGCGCCCTCGAAGCCGCCGGTGTTCGTGGACGTGCCCGACATCCTGGTCAATCTGTCCGGTCTGCCGGGCGAGCGGGTGCAGTATCTCAAGGTCAAGGTCGTGCTCGAAGTGAAGGACGAGCCGCTGGTCGAAAAGATCAAGCCGTCGATGCCGCGGTTGCTCGATATCTTCCAGACCTATCTTCGCGAGTTGCGCGCATCCGACCTCAGCGGATCGGCGGGCCTGTTCCGCCTCAAGGAGGAGCTGACGCGGCGCGTCAACGCCACCATCTCGCCGGCGCAGGTCAATGCCGTCCTGTTCAAGGAAGTGGTCGTGCAATGAGCAGGGGACTCTGAGCCATGGCCGACAGCGATCACGTCGATCAGGATGCCATCGCCGCCGAGTGGGAGGCGTCGCTGGTGTCGGAGGATCCGGAGGCGGCCGCCGAAGCGGCGGCGGCCAACGAGATCACCGGCACGATGGCGGAGCAGTGGGCCGCCATGGTCGAGGACGGCGGCCGCGACCTCGGCAAGGGCAATGGCGAGCGCGTGCTGTCGCAGGAGGAGATCGACAATCTGCTCGGCTTCAGCGTCGGCGAAGTCAACCTCGACGATCATTCCGGCATCCGCGCCATCATCGATTCCGCGATGGTCTCCTACGAGCGTCTGCCGATGCTCGAGATCATCTTCGACCGTCTGGTGCGGCTGATGACCACCAGCCTGCGCAACTTCACCTCCGACAACGTCGAAGTGTCGCTGGACCGGATCACCTCGGTGCGCTTCGGCGACTATATGAACTCGATTCCGCTGCCGGCGGTGCTGGCGGTGTTCAAGGCGGAGGAGTGGGAGAATTTCGGTCTCGCCACCATCGACTCCAGCCTGATCTATTCGATGATCGACGTGCTGCTGGGCGGGCGCCGGGGCCAGGCCGCGCTGCGGATCGAGGGCCGGCCCTACACGACGATCGAGACCAATCTGGTGAAGCGCCTGATCGAGGTCGTGCTGGCGGATGCCGAGCAGGCCTTCCGGCCGCTGTCGCCGGTGACCTTCAAGATCGACCGGCTGGAAACCAATCCGCGCTTCGCCGCGATCAGCCGGCCCGCGAATGCGGCGATCCTCGTCCGCCTGCGCGTCGACATGGAGGATCGCGGCGGCATCATCGAGCTGTTGCTGCCCTATGCCACCATCGAACCGATCCGCAACGTGCTGTTGCAGATGTTCATGGGCGAGAAGTTCGGGCGCGATCCGATCTGGGAAGGCCATCTCGCCACCGAGATCGCGCAGGCGGAGATCGCCGTCGACGCCGTGCTCTATGAGGCCGATCTTCCGCTCCGGCAGTTGATGACGCTGAAGGTCGGCGACACGCTGCCGCTGGAAATGTCCGCGGATGCGCTGGTCGCCGTCCGCTGCGGCAATGTCACGCTCACCGAGGGACGGATGGGGCGGGTCGGCGATCGCATCGCGATCCGCGTCACCAAGAAGCTGCGCAAACCGAACACCACCTTCGCGATGTTCGAAAAGGCGGACGAGCAAACCAAGCTGATGGAGGCACCGTGACACACTCACTGGGAATCGTGATCGAGGCGCTGGTCGCGCTGCTGCTGATCGTCACGATCGGCTATTGCATGCTGCTCAACAAGCGGCTGCAGCGCCTCAAGGCCGACGAGCAGTCCTTGAAGGCGACCATTGCCGAATTGATCACCGCGACGGAGATCGCCGAGCGTGCGATCGGTGGGCTCAAGCACACCGTCCATGACGTCAACGAAAATCTCGGCATGCAGATCGCCGCCGCGACCGACCTGACGGATCGGCTGACCCGTCAGCTCGTGGAAGGCGATGCTCTGCTTGGCCGGCTGTCGCGGATCGCGGTCGCGGCGCGCGCGCCGTCGGCGAAGGCGCCGGCTCCACAGCCGGTCGAGCCGCCGCCGCTTTCGACCGCCAAGGCCACGGTGGCGGCGGCGCAGGCATTCGCAGCGCGCAGGCGGGCCAGCGGCATCGCTGCATGAGTGCGTTTCGCGACATCCGCGTGCTGCCGGTCGTTCTGGTCGCCATCTTCGGGCTGGCGGTGCTGAAGCTCGCCGGCATCCTGATCGATGGCGGCTATGTCTTCGACTATCAGCCGCGCAGCACCCAGAGGTCGTGGGCGGGGGAGAACCTGAACTTTCCCTCCGGCCCGCGCGGCGCGGATGCCGGCGACGTGACCGGCTCGGTCGGAGGCAAGCCGGAGGCCGGCACGTCTGCGCCGGTGCTCGACAAGGCGAACGCGCCCCAGGCCACGGCGCCCGAAAGCACCGTCGCGCCGGATCAGGCCAAGGTGGTGTCGCCGTCGGAGCGCGTCATTCTGGAGCGGCTGCAAAGCCGCCGTCAGGAGCTCGACGCGCGGGCGAGGGAGATCGATATCCGCGAGAACCTGCTGAAGGCCGCCGAAGCGCGGATCGCGGCACGCGTCAAGGAATTGAAGGACGTCGAGGCCCGCATCGCGGTCAAGACTCAGGAAAAGAACGAGGCTGAAGCCGCGCGCTTCAAGGGACTGGTGGTCACTTATGAGGCGATGAAGCCGAAGGATGCCGCCAAGGTGTTCGACCGGCTGGAAATGCCGGTGCTCTATCAGATCGCCTCCCAGATCGCGCCGCGCAAGATGTCCGACATCCTCGGGCAGATGTCGCCCGAAGCGGCCGAGCGGCTCACGGTGGAGCTGGCGCGCCGCGCCGGCAACGCGCAGGGCGCATCCGCCGCCGAGTTGCCCAAGATCGAAGGTAAGCCGACCGCTGCGGATCGCTGACGCGGCGGTGCTGCTGCTTGAAGGCGGAGCACGCTCATGATTCTTCAGATCATCACCCATCCTGTCACGCAGCGGATGACGCGCGAGGAATACCTCGCCGATGCGCGGCCGACGCTCGCGACCTGGCGGCAGGAGCCCGACCTCGTCAGCAAATTCTATTGCGAAAATCCGGATGGCGCGCTGGTCGGCGTCTATCTCTGGAAATCCCGCGAGCGTGCCGAGGCGACGCATGATGCGGTCTGGGTCGAGAACGTCTTCCGCAAGCGCGGGGTTCGCCCGATCATCGAATACAAGGAGGTTCGCATGATCCTCGACAACGAGAAGGGGACGGTGAGCGAGTTCTGACCTCAGAGCCTGACCGGAAAACAAGATCGCATCGTCGTCGAGAGACGCCACGGTGCGCCGTCATCCTGAGGCGCCCTTGCGCAGCAAGGGCCACAGCAAGTTGGCCAGCCAACCTGCGTCTTTTCATAGACCATCTCGGGTCCACCCGAGATGGAGTGGGCGACGGCGCCGTCCCGCGCCATCCTTCGAGGGCGATGCAAGGGGCATCGCCGCCTCAGGATGACCCTTCGAGGCTCGCGGAGCCTGTCATCGGGCAGGCGGAGCCGGACCCGTTCGCCCGCACCTCTGGGTGACGCTTCGAGGCTCGGGCTCCGCCCTTACGCCTCAGGATGGCGGCTTTCGTGCGCTGTCCCGCGCCCAGCCGATTGTCCGGTCAGACTCTCAGGTCGAGGCCGGCATGTCGTCGTTAACAAATCCTTATCCGCCGCGGCCTAGACTTTAGCCCCTACGGCAGCGACCGGCCTCTGATCGCGCGTGGTTTTATTCCGGCATTTGCATCCGTCCAGCAGGCGCGTCTGCAAATGCCGGAATCAAAAGACCAAATCGCAATGACAGGCTGTTAGTGGAGCTCGGGATTTGACATTCGCTTCAGGAGTTCGCGGCGCGGCGGGGAGCGAATGCCAAATCCGCTCCGCTGGAACTGGATCCGAAGACGTGTGAGATGACGCGCAGCACCGCCCGGCATTCCTGGTTGCTCGCCGCCCGTTTTCGGGCCGCGACCGCATGCCTTGCGATCCTCTCCTGCGTCGCCCTGTCCACGCGGCCGGCGCAGGCCGATCCGGTCCACGGCGAGGCGACGCTCGCGAACGCGAACGGCTATGCGCGGCTGGTGCTCAAGCTTGACGAGGATGTCGATTCCGATGTCAGCGTCGCGGGCTCTGTCCTGATCATTCGCTTCAAGCGTCCCGTCGACGTGCCGGTCGATCAATTGTCCGATGCGGTGCCTGACTATGTCGGCTCGGCCCGGCGCGATCCCGATGGCTCCGCGATCCGGCTGGCGCTGTCGCGCAAGGTCACCGTGAACGCCATGGTCGCCGGCGAGCGGCTGTTCGTCGATCTGTTGCCGGACGGCTGGAAAGGGATGCCGCCTGGTCTTCCACCGGAGATCGTGCGCGAACTGTCCGATCGTGCGCGGGCCGCGGAGCGCGCCCTGAGGCAGCAGCGTGCCGCGAGCGAGAAGCCGCCGCTGCCGCCGGTGCGGGTGCGCGCCTCGGTGCAGCCGACCTTCGTGCGCTACGTGTTCGAGGTGCCGGGCAATGCCGGCATCTCGTCCTCGCTCGGGCCCCGCAGGTTTTCAGTCGCCTTCGACAAGCCGCTGACATTCGATCTCACCGATGCCAAGCTCGCGGCTCCCGCGACCGTCGGCGCCATCGATCAGAAGGTCGAGGGCGACACCGCGCTGGTCAATTTCACCCTGATCGGCGACGTCAATGTGCGGGCCTTCCGCGAGACGAACAGCTACGTCGTCGATGTCGGTTTTCAACCGACCGAGCCGCCGCCGCTGCTTCCGCCGCGTGCGCAAGCCGGAACCGATCGGCCTGCGGCTGCCGAAGCCGCCGCGCCGTCCCCGGTGGAGAAGCCGCGCGAGATGGCGACGCCTGCGGCCCCGAACGGGGAGAGGACCGGCGAGGCATCGCGCATCACGCCGAAGCCCGACACGCCTCCGGCCGAGGCTGCGGCGGCTGCACCGCCGCCAGTAGTGCCGCCCCCCGACAGCGCAGCACCACCGCCGCTGAGCATCGCGCGCAGCAGCGACGGCACGCGCTTGAGCTTCAGTTTCCCGGCGCCGGCGCCCGCGGCGCTGTTCCGCCGCGCCGACACGGTGTGGCTGGTGCTCGACAGCCATCAGGCTATCGATCTCGATGCGATCCGGCGCGACGCGCAGTCGCTTGTCAGCGATGTCAGCCGTGTGGACCTGCCGGAAGGGCAGGCGATCCGCATGCGTCTGCAGCGTCCGCAGATGGTCTCGCTTGCGGGCGCCGGCACGGCCGGCCCCGGCAGGCAGTGGGAGCTGACCTTTGCCGACGCGCTCAAAACTTCGCCGCAGCCGCTTGTCATCCGCCGCAACGTCGCCGATCCAAAGCGGGCAGCGCTTGGCGTCGCGCTGACCAGCGCGGGAAAGCTGCATCGCCTGATTGATCCGGACGCTGGCGATACGTTGCTGGTCGTGACCGCGCTGCCGCCCGAGCAGGGCGTGATCCGGCGGCGCGATTTCATCGAACTGTCGGTGCTGCCCTCGGCGCAGGGCATCGTGGTGCGGCCCAATGCCGACGACGTCAGCGCGGAGGTGGACGCCGACAGCGTGACGTTCTCCCGTCCGGGCGGGCTGACCTTGTCCTCGGCGGCGATGGCGCCGGAGCGGGCCGAGCCGGCGGCCCCGCAACTGTTCGATGACCGGACCTGGCGCGATGACCGCGCCGCCGCCTTCATCCAGCGCCGCGACGATCTGATCGAGCGCGTCGCATCGGCATCGGACGCCGGGAAAACCGCGGCGCGGCTGGCGCTGGCGCGGTTCTACATGGCATGGGGCCTTTATGCCGAGGCCAAGGGCGTGCTCGACCTGTCGCTCGCCGACGCCAGGCCCGGCGCCGAGGACCCGGCGACGCTGCAGGTCTATGCGGTGGCCAGCAGCCTGATCGGCCGGCCCGACCAGGCGCTGAAGGCGCTTGCCTTGCCGGCGGTCGGCGGTGCCAATGTGCAGCTCTGGAAGGCGCTGGCCTATGCGCGGCAGCACAAGTGGGCGGCGGCCCGGGAAGCTTTCAAGAATGCCGAATGGGCCATCACCACGCTGCCGCTGGAGTTGCAGCGGATGGTCCAGCTCGATGCGCTGCGCGCTTCGCTGGAGGTGAAGGATTACGACGGCGCATCGGCCCGTCTCGACGATCTGCAGGCGATCGGCATCACGGAGGAGCTTCGTCCGGCGATCGCGGTGCTGCGCGGGCGGCTGGCCGAAGGCCTTGGCCGGGACGCCGCCGCGCTGTCCGACTATCGGTCCGCCGTCGCATCGCATGATCGCGCGGCTGCCGCCGAAGCGAAGCTGCTCGAGATCGGGCTGCGACAGCGGCGCGGCGATATCGCGGCCGACGAGGCGCTGCGTGAACTCGAAACGCTGTCGGTGATCTGGCGCGGCGACGGGATCGAGGTTCGGACGCTGCAGCGGCTCGCGCGGCTTTATGCAGATGCGGGGCGCTACGCGGAATCGCTCGCGGCGGCGAAGATGGCGACGCGGCTCGAGCCGGACTCGCCGGCGGCGCGGCTGGCGCAGGACGAGGCCGCGGCGCTGTTCGCGCAACTGTTCCTTGAGAACAAGGGACAGGAGCTGTCGCCGGTCGACGCGCTGGCGATTTTTTACGACTATCGCGAGCTGACGCCGATCGGCCGTCGCGGCGATGAGATGATCCGGCGCCTCGCCGACCGCCTGATCGCGGTCGATCTGCTGACCCAGGCCGCCGAGCTGCTGCAATACCAGATCGACCACCGGCTGGAGGGCGCGGCGCGGGCACAGGTGGCCGCCCGCCTCGCCATGGTCTATCTGATGAACCACAAGCCCGACCGCGCGCTCGCCGCGCTGCATGCGACGCGCATCGCCGATCTCGCGGGCGAGCTGCGCCTGCAGCGCCTGCTGCTGGAAGCGCGCGCGCAGAGCGACATCGGCCGGCGCGATCTCGCGCTCGAGATCGTGGCCAACATGACCGGCCGGGAAGCGGTGCGGCTGCGGTCGGATATCTACTGGGCGGGACGGCGGTGGCGGGAAGCCGCCGAGCAGATCGAACTGTATTACGGCGAACGCTGGCGCGACTTCCGGCCGCTGAATGCGGTCGAGAAGGGCGATATCCTGCGAGCCGCGATCGGGTACGCTCTCGCCGAGGATGCGCTCGGGCTGGCCCGCTTCCGCGAGAAATACGCGCCGCTGATGGCGGCCGAGGCGGATCGCGCCGCCTTCGAGATGGCGAGCCATCCGGCGTCGGCCGACAATGCCGACCTCGCCAATCTGGCGCGGATGGCCGGCAGCGTCGATACGCTGGACAGCTTCCTGCGCGAGATGCAGGCGCGTTTTCCCGACGTGATGGCGAAGGCGGCGCTGCCGCCCGCATCTCCATCTCCCGACACCGCGCCGACCGGCACGTTGCCGGCGATCGTCGGAACGACGCGGGTGTCCGCAGCCGACTGAGCTTCC
>Ga0180217_1004390_pt1 | contig 11211 bp, 12 predicted proteins | sample eDN3rd37CBELigOP_FD_128521 | JGI IMG/M metagenome (GOLD analysis project Ga0180217, IMG submission 128521) | Enriched Organic Plus compost microbial communities from Emeryville, California, USA - eDNA 3rd pass 37_C BE-Lig OP (version 2) (version 2) ... | reverse complement strand
CGTAGTCGTAGACCGGCACCGTCATGAGCCTGTTGCGGCGCAGGAGCGATGGGAACACGTTGGTGGCGAGCACGGCGTGGGAGGCGTCGACGCGTCCGCTCTCGGCGACGACGGCGACTCCGGATGCCGTGTCTTCGAGCCCCGTGACCCGCGAGCGCTCGAAGATCCGCACGCCGCGCTCCTCGGCGGCGCGGGCGAGCTCGGCGGCCAGGCGTGCGGGGTGCAGGATGGCGCAGTTGCGCTTCTCCCAGATGCCCGCCAGGTAGGTGGGGGAGTTCACCGCGGCGCGCACGGCATCGCGATCGAGGTACACGAGGTCGGGGTCGCCGGGGGCCTCGTCGCGCCACTCCTCGAGCCACGCGATCTGATGCTCCTCGATCGCCGGGGCCAGCTGGCCGGTGCGCTCGAACTGCACGTCGAGTCCGAGGTCGGCGACGGTCCGCTCGATCGCGTCGAGGTTCTCCATCCCGAGGCGCTCGAGCGTCTCGATCTCGTGGGGCCACCGCCGCTTGCCGTTCTCGTGGCCATGCGTGAGGCTCGACTCGCAGAATCCGCCGTTGCGGCCCGACGCCGCCCAGCCGACGCGGTTCGCCTCCACGACCACCACGTCGCGTCCGGGATCGCGCAGCTTCGCCAGCAGCGCGGTCCACAGTCCGGTGTAGCCCGCGCCGACGATGACGAGGTCGGCCGACAGCCCGCCGCGCAGCGGCTCCCGATCGGGGCGCATCGATGACGGAAGGTCGTCGATCCAGAAGGTGCGCGTCTCCGTCCCGGCGAGACTGTGGCGCACGACGGCGGGGGCGGGCGGGTTCCTCTCGAAGACCGTGGTTCCCACGGATATCACTTCCTCTGTCAGGCGTCATCGGCGGCGTATACGCGCGTGCCCTCGACGAAAGTCTGCAGCACGCGGGTGGCGCCGATCTCGTCGGCCGGTCCTGCGAACGGGTCGCGGTCGAGCACGGCGAGATCGGCGAGCTTGCCGACCTCGATCGTTCCCGTGACGTCGTCGAGGTGGTTCACCCAGGCCGACCCGGCCGTGTAGGCCGTCAGCGAAGTCGCCAGGTCGATCGCCTGCTCGGGCAGGAAGGGCTCGTAGTCGCCCTCCTCATAGCCGGGCGCGGCCTGCCGGTTGACGGCGGTGTGGATGGCGGCGAGCGGGTTGGGCGACGACACCGACCAGTCGCTGCCGGCGGCGAGCACCGCACCCGCACGGAGCAGGTCGCCGAACGGGTACTGCCATGCGTCGCGCGGAGCTCCCAGGAACGGCAGCGTCAGCTCGACCATCTGCGGCTCGAGCGTCGCCCACAGCGACTGCATGTTGGCGGCGACGCCGAGCGTGCGGAACCGGGCGATGTCCTCGGGGTGGATGACCTGGATGTGGGCGATGTGGTGACGCCCGTCGCCGCGGCCGTTGCGAGCGATCGCGTGCTCGACGGCATCGAGGCACTCGCGCACGGCACGGTCGCCGATCGCGTGGAAGTGCAGCTGGAACCCGAGGGCGTCGAGCTGCGGCACCGCCTCGTTGAGGATCTCGGGCGCCACGAACGAGATGCCCGAGTTGTCGGTCGCGTGCCCGTGGCCGTCGCAGTACGGCTCGAGCATGGCCGCGGTGAAGTTCTCGGCCACGCCGTCCTGCATGACCTTGACGCTCGTCGCCTGGAAGCGGCCGTGGCTGAAGCGCTCGCGGCGCTCGACCAGTGAGGGGATCTGCTCCAGGCCCTTCGTCCGGTCCCACCAGAGGGCGCCGACGACGCGGCCGGTGAGGGTGCCGTCGACGGCGGCCTGCCGGTAGGTCTCGCCCTGGTCGACCAGGTCGCTGTAGTCGCCGATGATCGCGTCCTGCCAGGCGGTGATGCCGTAGGAGTGCAGGTAGCGCTGGCCCGCGATGAGAGCCTCGCGGAGGAACTCGGGGGTCGGGTCGGGCACCAGGCGGTTCACGAGCGACATCGCGCCCTCGTGGAGCGTGCCGGTCGGGCTGCCGTCGGCATCCCGTTCGATGCGCCCGTCGGCGGGATCGGGCGTGTCGCGGTCGATGCCCGCCCGGCGCAGCGCCTCCGAGTTGACCCATGCCCCGTGGCCGTCGCGGTTGGGGAGGAACGCCGGCCGGTCGGGCAGAACGCGGTCGAGGGAGGCGGCCGTCGGGGTGCCGCCGGGGAACGCCGACATCGACCAGCCGCCGCCGAGGATCCACTCCTCGTCGGGGTGCGCCTGTGCGTACGCGGCGATCGCGTCGAGGTACTCGGCTTCCGTGTGCGCCTCGCCGAGGTCGCAGCGCAGCAGCTCGAGCCCGCCGGACACGGGGTGCACGTGCGCGTCCTGGAAGCCGGGCACGAGCAGGCGCCCCGCGAGGTCGACGACTTCCGTGGACGGTCCGATGAGCTCGCGGATGTCATCGCCGCCGACGGCGACGATGCGGCCGCCGGTCACGGCGACGCCGGTCGCGCGCGAGCGCACCGTGTCGCTGGTGAACACGTCGCCGCCGGTGAGGACGAGGTCTGCGTAGGTCATGGCGTGAAGTCTCCGCGGGGTCGAAGGTCGGATGCCGTCAGGCGCCGCCCATCGTCCGGGCGATGTCGGTGGCCGAGTCGCCTGCGCGCTTGAGGACGACGGCCACGACCGCCAGGGCGACGAGCGTGAGCAGGAGCATGATGGTCGACACGGCGGCGATCTCGGGTCGCAGGCCCGAGCGCACGGCCGACAGCACGTACACGGGCCAGGGGGTCGTGCCCGACACCTGCACGAAGGCGGCGACGATGGTGTTGTCGAGGCTGAGCGTGAAGGCGAGCAGGAAGCCTGCGAGGACGGCCGGCATCGCGAGCGCGAGCGTCACGCGGCGGAACGTCGTGAGCGACGTGGCGTACAGGTCGCTCGACGCCTCCTCCAGGTTCGCGTCCTGTCCCACGAGGCGCGCCCGCACGATGTACGACACGACGGCCGTCGCGAACAGCGAGCTGCCGACGGACAGGCGCACGATGCCGTCGTTGAACATCGTGAGGCCCCAGTCCTGGCCGAGCGTGACGAACCAGGGCAGGAGGGCGACCGCGTCGACGATCTCGGGCGTGACCGACACCATGAGCAGCGTCGCGAGGAACCACCACACCCACTTGCCGGGGTGGCGGGCCATCGCGATGCCGGCGAGGGTGCCGAGGGTCGTGGCGATGATGGCCGAGATGAGCGCCGTGATGATCGACACCCGCACGGCATTCTGCACGGCGGGCTTGTCGAGGATCGTGAGGAAGGCGTCGAAGCCGAACGCGTCGAACGACACGAGCAGGCGGCCGGTGTTGAACGAGTACACGACGATGACGATGATCGGCGCGAACAGGAACAGCAGCACGAGCACGCCCCACACGTTGAGCGCGATGTCCGACCAGGTGCGGCTGCGCCGGCGGCCGCTGCCGATCATCGATCCGTCGCGCTGGCGCAGGATCGTCTCGGTCTTCGTCGTCGTCATGAGCGTGCCTCCGTGTGCTCCGCCGCGTCGGTCGCCGTCCCCACGGGGGTCGGCGCGGTGTCGGATGCCGCTGCTCCCAGCACGAGCCGGCTGCGCGAGCGGAAGGGCAGCGTCAGAAGCCACACCAGGAGGGCGGCGACGCCGATGGTCACGGCGATGACGAGCATGAGGACCACGGCCATCGCCGAACCGAGCGCCCAGTTCTGCGCGGTCTGGAACTGGCTCGCCACGAGCTGCCCGACCATGTTGCCCTTCGCGCCGCCGAGGACGGTCGCCGTGATGTAGTCGCCCATGAGGGGGATGAACACGAGCAGCACGCCTGCGATGACACCCGGCTGCGAGAGCGGGAGGGTGACTCGGAAGAAGGTCGCGACCTTCCCGGCGCCGAGGTCCTTCGACGCCTCGCGCACGGCGGGGCCCACCCGGTCGAACGCGACGAACAGCGGCAGGATCATGAGCGGCAGGTAGTTGTACACGACGCCGATGAGCACCGCGGTGCGGGTGTAGAGCAGGTCCAGGGGGCCCTCGAGGAGCCCCATCGACTGCAGCGCCGTCGACAGCCAGCCTTCGGGGGCGATGATCACCTGCCACCCGATCGTGCGGATGAGGAAGTTCGTCCAGAAGGGGATCAGCACGAGAGCGAGGAGGAGGCCGCGGCGGTCTGCGCGCACCTTGAACGCCATCCAGTACGCGACGGGAGCCCCGACGAGGAAGCAGAGGATCGTGCCGAGCACGCCCACCCACAGCGTGTTGAGGAACGTCGCGAAGAAGGTGGGCGACAGCGCCTCGGCGTAGCGGTCGAACGACAGGACGTCGTTGGCGTGCGTGCCGAAGATGCCCGGCTTGTAGCCGAAGCTGAACCAGATGACCATCGCGACGGGCGCGATGAAGAAGATCGCGAGCCAGAGCCACGCCGGGACGGCGAGCAGGCCCCCCAGTGACCTCTTACGCACCCGCAGCGGCCTTCATCTCGTTCCAGATCTCGACGCGCACCGTCTGAGAGTCGTTGAGCTCCTGCTCGCGCATCGTGGCGAGCTGCTCCTCGGAGAAGAAGATGAGGTCGGTCATCTCCATGCCGGCCTCGGTCGCGGCGGCCTCGCCGTCCTTGGCGCCGACGTTGTAGCCGATGTAGTCGAGGTTGAGCAGCAGGTTCTCGGGCGTCATCGAGTGGTTGATGAACGCGTGCGCGGCCTCGGGGTTCGGAGCGCCGGCGGCGATCGCCCAGTTGTCCATCCACAGCTCGGTGAGCGGGCCGGGCAGCACCCACTGCCAGCGGTCGGGGTCGGGCGACTCGATGATGCCGAGGCGCGCGTCGCCGTTCCACGCCTGCATGAGGGTGTGCGTGCCCTGCGGGATGGCGGTCGTGCCCGGGTAGGAGTCGAACGACGAGATGTGCGGCGCGATCTCGTCGACGAGGAAGCGGCGGCACGCTTCCAGCTCGTCGGGGTCCTGCGTGTTCCAGTCCATGTCGTTGGCCCAGAAGTACGAGCCGATGATGCCGGCCGGGTCGTCCGACATGCAGGTCTTGCCGCTGGCCTCGTTCTGGGCGGCGTCGAAGAAGTCGGCCCAGGTCTTGAGCTCTCGCGTGATGACGTTCTTGTCGTAGACGAAGCCGGTCGTGCCCCACGCCTTGCAGACCGAGTAGTCGTTGTTCGGGTCCCACGCGCGGCCGAGCGCCGACGGGTCCATGTTCGCGAGGTTGGGCAGGAGGTCCTTGTTGAGCTTCTGCAGCAGGCCGTTCTCGATCATCTGCGGGACGAACACGCCCGTGGGGACGACGATGTCGAAGCCTGAGGTGCCCTTCGCCGCGATGAGCTTGGCGATGAGCTCCTCGTTGGAGCTGTACGAGTCGAGCGTGACCTTGGGGCCGAGCTCGCTCGTGAACGACGAGACCACCTCGGGGGCGTCGTAGTCGCCCCACGTGTAGATCGACAGGGAGCTCTCGAGCGGTCCGCCGCTGGCCTGGCTCGTGGGGCTCGTGCTCTGCCCGCCGCCGGGCGCGCAGGCGGCGAGCATCGCGGTGCCGCCGGCGATCGCGGCGAGGGAGAGGAAGCGGCGACGCGACAGCTCCTTCGCGATGATCGGCACAGAGGCCTCGTGCGCGAGGATGCGGAGCGGGGTGCGGGAGTCGGTCATCGTGGCCTCCAGTTCGGGTGAGGTCTTGCGGGTGGGACTTACTCGGTGGGCGGCGCGACGTAGCCGGCCTGCTGGGCGGCGTCGTCGGCGGGGAAGAGGAGCACGTGCTGCGGTGTCCACGTGCACACGACCGGGTCGCCCACGCGCAGTGCGGGGGCCTCGGGCGTCGGGCGGCGCACGATGAGGCTCTGGTCGTCGCCGAGGCGCACGAGATACTGCATCGTCTCGCCGAGGTGCGAGACGCCGATGAGCTCACCGCGCGCGGCGTTGGCGTCGGCGAGGGCGACATCGTCCGAGGCGGCCTCGATGCGGACGTTCTCGGGCCGCACGGCCGCCACGCCCGCGGTGCCGGCGGGGAGCGTCGCGTCGGCGGCGCGCGCGACGACGTGGGGCGATGTCACGGCGTCGCCGGAGTCGGCGACGTGGCCGCGGAAGAAGTTCTGCTGACCGACGAACGCCGCGACGTATGCCGACGCTGGCCGCGAGTAGACGGTGTCGGCGTCGGCGAGCTGCTCGACGCGGCCTTCCCGCATGATCGCGATGCGGTCGCTCATCGACAGAGCTTCGCCCTGATCGTGCGTGACGAACACGAACGTGATGCCGAGGCGCGACTGCAGGAGCTTGAGCTCGAGCTGCATCTCCTCGCGCAGCTGGCGGTCGAGGGCGCCGAGGGGCTCGTCGAGGAGGAGCACCGACGGCCGGTTGACGAGCGCGCGGGCGAGCGCGATGCGCTGCTGCTGGCCGCCCGACAGCTGCGTGGGCCTGCGGTCGGCGAACCGTCGCATCTGCACCATGTCGAGGGCTGCCGAGACGCGCTCGCGGATCTCGCTCTTGGGCGTGCGCCGCTGCTGCATGCCGTACGCGACGTTCTCGGCGACCGACATGTGCGGGAAGAGGGCGTAGGCCTGGAAGACCGTGTTCACGTCGCGCTTGAAGGGCGGTACGCCCAGCACGCTCTTGCCCGAGATGACGATGTCGCCCTCGTCGGGGTGCTCGAACCCGGCGATCATGCGCAGCGTCGTCGTCTTGCCGCAGCCCGACGGGCCGAGCAGCGACAGGAATTCGCCGGGCTGGATCGTCAGCGAGAGGTCATCGACGGCTCGCTGCTCGCCGTAGTTCTTCGAGATGCCTGCCAGCACGACCGAGCCCGGCGCAAGCGCGCCCGGGGTCGCCGACTCCGGAGAGCCGGGCCGGTCGATCGTGGCTTCGGGTGCCGACGTCACACGTGCTCCGCTCCTCGCACCGCCTTGGCGCGTGTGACGACATTCAATACGTCCGGTGTTCGCGGACGCAATGATGACGCGGGCGCGTCGGACGAATCAGCCCGGCACCCGCACCGCCCTGACAGATCGTCCGAACGGCTGTAACGGAGCGGAAACAGCGCGGTGCGCCGCCCGACAATCAGTCATGTCAGACGGCGCACCGCGCGTCGCCCGGCGTCAGGTGTTGCGGCGCATGGACCGCAGGAGCCAGGCGATCACCGCGATGATCACGATGACGAGCCCGACCCACAGCAGGAACTTGGCCGCTTCGACGAAGATGCCCACCAGCAGCAGGGCGATGCCGATGAGGATGAGGATCACAGCGAGACTGGTCATGACGCCATACTGCGGCGCGCGAGGGTGCGGCCACAACAGGGTTGACAACGCCCCCGCGACTCTGAGATGCGACCCGGCCCGGGCCACTGGAAAGCGCGCGCGTGGGTGTCAACCCCCTTCCTTCGAGCGCCGTGTCTGCGGTGGGCTCTGAGCCACAAGAGATCTGAAGAGGGCCCCCTCACGATGCCGACGAGGTTTGCAGATGAAGGACATCCTGATCGACGGGCAGCGACTGCTCACGACGAACGGGATCGCGGACGCCGTGATCGACTACGCCTGGCGGCTGCATCTGGCGGCGCGATCGGATGTCGTGGAGTTCCCCATGCTGCACGACGGCGAGATCTCCCGGTGCTCGCTGCTGCTGACGCCGGCGACGGCGGTGGCCGTCGTCGACGTCGATGTCCTGCCGCCGCAGCTTCCCGGGGCCGACGCCGCCCGGGATGAGATCGCCCGCCGGGCCCAGGCCCTGAGTGAGAACGACACCGGTCACGCACATCGCTCGCGATGACGCGCCGCGGCCGCGCGCGGAAGCGAGCGAGCCCTCAGGTGTATTACCGTCGGGAATGACGCGTATCCCCCCGAGCGCGCGCGATCCCGGAGGACCGAGTGGGCAAGTTCATCTACGAAGGGTCGGTGACGGTCGACTTCGACGACCGTGTGCTGGCCCATGTGCAGATCGTCATCGGCCAGAAGCTCCGCCGCGGTGAAGGCTTCCACTTCACGTGGCGCGAAGACCCGAGCCTCGGCGATGGCCGCACCTCTGTATGGCTGCACCCCGCGGCATCGCTTGTCTACAAGTACTTCGGCAGCCGCCAGCCGAGCATCAACCGTGCGTGGCTCGAGGCGCTCACCTTCACGGCCAACTCGACGAACGGCCTCTACATCGTTCCTGAGCCGCCGGAGTCCAGCGCCAGCGACGCCGCCGCTGTCGAGTAGCGCCCCGGCCGTCGGGCCGGAGCCCTCGTTCAGGACTCGGCCGGCTCGGCGATCTCGACGGTCTGCGGAGCGTGGTCACTGTCGGCGGTCGGCTCGGCGATGTGCTCCGAGACGAGCATGATGCCGCCCGACGAGTTGGCGGTCTGGGCGAGCTCCTCGAGCCATTCGCGGCTGAGTTCCGGGGGCTCCGGATCGTCGAAGACGAATCGCAGCGGGATCGACGGGTGGAGCCAGATGGTGCTGCGCCCGCGCGGCTGGTCGGCGGGATGCCGCCATGACAGCGTGAAGCTCTCGCCGCGGCGCAGCTTGGTCGCCACGACGACCTTGAGGTGCGCCATTGCCCGGTCTTCGATGTGGATCGGCGTCGCCGACCCGCCGTAGTAAATCGTGCCCACGACCAAGACCTTAGCCCGCCGCAGTCGCTGTCAACCCCCTCTTAGGATGGGTCGGCGCGTCGTACCGTGCCGCGCATGACAGATCCTCGCGACAAGCACCACGAAGACGGCTTTCCGGAGCAGGAGCAGGAGCAGCCCGGGCTCATCGACGAGACGATGCCCGAGCCCGACCACGGCGAGAGCTCGTACACGGGAAGCGGCAGGCTCGCCGGCAAGCGCGCGCTGATCACGGGCGGCGACTCCGGGATCGGCCGTGCCGTCGCGATCGCGTTCGCGCGCGAGGGCGCCGACGTCGCGATCGCGCACATGCCGGAGGAGCAGGAGGACGCCGACGAGACCGTCTCGCTCATCGAGTCGGCGGGACGCGTGGGCGTCTCGTTCGCGGGCGACGTGCGCGATGAGGGCTTCGCGACCGACATCGTGTCGCAGACCGTCGATCGGCTGGGCGGGCTGGATGTGCTCGTGCTGAACGCCGCTTATCAGAAGGACCGTGAGAGCATCGCGACGCTCGAGACGGCCGAGTTCGACCGGGTGTTCCAGACGAACCTCTACGGCCTCCTCTACTCCGCGCGCGCAGCGATCCCTCACCTCGAGCCGGGCGCCTCGATCATCGTCACGTCGTCGATCCAGGCGTCGAGCCCGTCGCCGGGCCTCATCGACTACGCGATGACGAAGGCCGCCCAGGTCGCATTCGTCAAGGCGGCGGCCGAGCAGCTGGGTGCGCAGGGCATCCGCGTCAACGCGGTGGCTCCCGGCCCCATCTGGACGCCGCTGATCCCCGCGACAGGGTGGGACGCCGAGCGCCTCGCGACCTTCGGCAAGGACACTCCCCTCGGGCGGGCCGGTCAGCCCGCCGAGCTCGCGGGCGCCTACGTCTATCTCGCGTCGGAAGACGCCTCGTTCGTCTCGGGGGCGGTGCTCGCCGTCACGGGCGGCAAGGGGCTCTAGCAGCCCGCGTGTCAGGCGATGGCGATGCGTGAGTGATCGTCGAGGCGGTGCCACGTGCGGTTGTGGTAGACGAGCGCGTCGCCGGCGTCGTCGGATGTGACGTCGCGCGTGACGTCCGCCTGCAGCGCGTGCGCCGCGATGACGGTCGACGTCCCGGCGTCCATGCGGCCGATGACGGCGCATCGCACCCAGGCGCGCACATCGTGGTACACGGGCTCGCCCGTGACGAGGCGCGACCAGCGGCGGGTGTCGGCGAATCGGTCGACGCCGCTCGTCGCGCCCAGGCGGGCCACGTCGAGGTCGTGCGCGTCGAGCAGGTGCACGACCACCGTCTGCGCGCGTGACAGCACGCCGGATGCCGACGACAGGGCCGACACCGAGAAGACCAGCAGCGGCGGCTCGGCGCTCACCGACGACACGGACGTCGCCGTGAGGGCGACGGGGCCGTCTCCCGCATCGGCGGTGATGACGGCGACGCCGCCCGGGTGCCCGCGGAACACCGCCTTGAACTCGTCGGGCGAGAGCGACGGCGCGAAGCGGCTCCCGGCGGCGGGGATCGCGGTGGCCTGTGACGTGACGGTCATGCGGCGACGCTAACCGTCGTCGGACGGCCGTCGGCGTGCACGTGTTCTCGTGTGACCGACTGTGAAGGAATGTGACGCGCCGCGTTTCGCCGTGTTGCGATGGCGCGTGGTCGGCGCGGCGCGCGCGGTGACCATGGTGGGCATGGAGACGCCCTTCCCGACGTCGACCCCGCGCACCGTCCCGCATGACACGGACGGCGGCGGGCACACGGTGCAGGTCGAGCAGCTCGCCGCGGAGATCACGGCGGGCGTCCCCGTGCGCCTGCTCGACGTGCGGTGGCGGCTCAATCAGCCCGAAGGGCGGCCGGAGTATCTCGCCGGGCACCTCCCCGGCGCCGTGTACGTCGACCTGGAGCGCGAGCTGGCGCGGGTCGGGCGACCGGAGGAAGGACGGCATCCGCTGCCCGACCTCGCCGACCTCCAGACGTCGGTGCGACGCTGGGGCGTGCGCGAGGGGGAGCGCATCGTCGTGTACGACGACAACGACGGAGTCGCGGCCGCGCGGGCCTGGTGGCTGCTGCGGCGCCACGGCGTGGACGTGCGGGTGCTCGACGGCGGCTTCCGCGCGTGGCTCGGGGCCGGCTTCCGGCTGGAGCGCAGCGACCGGGGCGTGCGCAAGGGCGACCTGACGCTGACGCCGACCGATGCCGGGCTCGCCACGATCGATGAGGCGGCGCTCGCGCCCCGCACCGGTGTGCTGATCGACGCTCGCGCACCGCAGCACTACCGCGGGCAGGTGCCGGGCCTCGACCCGGTCGCCGGGCACATCCCTGGCGCCGTCAACATTCCCACCGTCAGCTACATCGCTCCCGGAGGGACGCTGCGCTCGCCCGGCGAGATCCGCGACGTCCTCGCGCAGCACGGAGTGGCACCCGACGCCGACATCGTCCTCACGTGCAGCTCCGGCATCCCATCGGCGCACTCAGCGCTCGCGCTCGCAGTCGCCGGCATCCCGTCGCGCATCTTCCCGGGCTCCTGGAGCCAGTGGTCGCGCAGCCCCGGACGCCCCGTCGCCGTCGGCTCGACGCCCGCCGACGTCATCGGCGCGGTCTGACCCGCGCTCACGCACGCACCGTCGGCTGCGCGCGGCACACCTGCGCAGCGCCGCCGTCACACAGCGCAACGTTCGTACACACGGGGAAACGCAGCCGACGCGGCGG
>Ga0180217_1004388_pt1 | contig 11217 bp, 2 predicted proteins | sample eDN3rd37CBELigOP_FD_128521 | JGI IMG/M metagenome (GOLD analysis project Ga0180217, IMG submission 128521) | Enriched Organic Plus compost microbial communities from Emeryville, California, USA - eDNA 3rd pass 37_C BE-Lig OP (version 2) (version 2) ... | reverse complement strand
CGTCGCGAGAAATTCCTCAAGGTTGTTGGTGACGTAGAGCGTGCCGCGCATGAGCCGGTGGTGCCCAGGGAAGGAGCAGATATACGGATACGCCCCTTCCTTGGTTGGCGCGGTAAACTCGATATCGACCTCCTGACCGTAATCAACCAGCGGTATGTGCCACAGGATTTCCTTGCTGTCTGGCACAAAACCCACGTCGAAGCCGCGTGCGCCGAGATTGATCGCGGCCAGCCCCACCTCGTCGGCCTTGCCTGGATTGACGAGCATGATGTTGTGCGGCATGAAGTCGTAGTTGGCAAATGTCAGCTTCACCTTCTTGCCGGGTTTCACCGTGAGTTCCCGCACGTCGTACAGCATTTTCTCGGGCACGGTCGCGATGCGAATCGTCGTCAGTTCCGGTGTGTCGCTCAGGACGCCGGACTTCTTTGACGAGGCCAGTTGCGTTTCGGCGATGACCCCGCCGCGGAAGGTCTTCTCGACGTTGGTCCAGTAATGCTGCACGGTCTTGGCCGCAATCCGGGCGTGCGGTTCGGGAGAGTTCAACACAAGCTGTAGCAGCTCGTAGTCCTTCACATTGTGCTGCTGGTGAAGCCAGAGGGCTTCCAGCAGATGATGCGCGTCCTCTTGCTTTTTTGGATCAAACTGTTTGATCCACTCTTTCGTGGCGGCGATCACCTCCTTGGAATCTCGCTCGCTGAGCTCAACGCGCGTGCGGTGGCGGATACCGTCGATCGGTGACTTCAGATTCTCCAGCAGGGCGGGAATGGGTTGGCCGTCGATTGGGACCGGTTTCTGCAACGGCCGGCCGATGGCGGTTATGCGATAAATGCGGCCATGGGCGTGGTCGCGGTTCGGATCGCGCACGTTGTGCTGCATGTGGCCGATGATGACGTTGTGCCAGTCGGCGATATACAGCGAGCCGTCTGGCGCGAAGATGGCGTCGGACGGGCGGAAGTTCTTGTCGCCGCTCATCAGCAGGCCGCGCGATTTATCTTTGGTCTGGCTGCCATCGGCGTTCATCACCGTGACAGTCAATTCGTCGCCGGCCGGTTCGCCCCACACCGTGCCCGTCTCCGGATTTCGGTCGAGGTGATAGTGCTTGATGCCCAGGAAGCCAATGACGTTGCAGATCAGAAAATCGCCTTGCATCGATTCGGGAAAGTGCGCGCTGCTGACCACTTCGCTGGCGGTGACGGGACGGACTTCCTTCTTCAGCAGCTCGTGCATCTTGAAGCCGTTCCCCTCCGGCCGCACCTGGTACGCGCGGCCTCCCGTACCGTCGGTCGCATAGTGGTAGCCCCAGTAGTCGAACGCGATGCCATGCGGATTGGGCGAGTTAAGGGCGTGCATCGAGATGGTGAAACGCCGCGGATCGAACCGATACATCGCCGATGCCGAAGACTGCAGCGACGGCCCCCACGGATGCTCGTGGTTGTGGACCATGAAGACGCCGCTTTGCCAGTAGATCGCGCCGTCGGGGCCGTAGATCAGGTTGTTTGCCCCGTGGTGCGTGTCGGACGTGTCGAGGCCTTGCAGCAGGATGGACCGCTGGTCGGCAACGTCATCACCATCGGTGTCCTTCAGGAACAGCAGCTCGGACTGGCAGGTGACAATCACGCCGCCGTTCCAGAACTCGAAGCCCAGTGGATTCTGTACTTTCGCAAACTCCGTGACGCGATCCGCAACGCCATCCTGATCGTCGTCGTGCAGGATGATCAGCGCATCGTCCATGGATTGAAGCGGTTCCCACTTGGGATAGGTCGGCCACACCGCAGCCCACAGGCGGCCCCGCGTGTCGAACTGCAACTGCACGGGGTTCACCAGTTGCGGGAAGCGGGCTTCATCCGCGAACAAAGTCACCTCGAACCCCTTGGCCGCGGCCATGTGCTTGATGCCTTCGGCGCCGCTGATGTAGTTCAGCCTACCTTCCTTCACGGCGCTGGAACTCTTGCTGCCCCCGCCGACGTTCGAGATGACCGGCACTGGCTTGGGCACGTTGCTGTCGTCCGCGGTCTTGTCTTTGCCGGCGGCTCGCGCCCAGACGACCTCGTCGCGATTGGCGGTCATCACATCCAGCATCGTCAACTCGTGCTGAAGGACCTCGGCGTTGGTTTGGTCGTTGACGAACGTCAACGTGGAGCGTCCGCCCCAGATGTCGTTGCCGTCCGAAGCACGGTAGCGGTTCCACCAATGCAGACTCTTATCAAGCACCGCTTGACGCAGCGTGTCCAGCGAAGCCGATGCCCTGACAGGCTTGCCGAGCAACTGCTGCGCGATCACTTCGGCCAGTTGTCGGTTGCCTTCCGCGGAAAGATGCACGCCGTTGAGCGTGAGCGGATGTTCGGACTTGCTGTAAAGTTCCAGCGACGGATAAAACAGGTTCACGAATGCGACGCCCGCTTCCTCGGCGGCGGCGGCTGTCGCCCGCGTGAGGGCGGCGAGCCGCACATTGTGCGCGCGTCCATTGGGCAGGTTGGGGTTGTGCGTATCCTCGTAAGCGATCGGGCTGAACAGCACGATCCGCGGGAAAGCCTTTCCGTTGGGTTTCGCGCCGCGCGTTCGCTTCACGAACTCGAGCAACTGCCGTTTGTAGTCGGCCGGATTCGTGTCAAACGATTCGTTGTAGCCGAAGAATGCGAAAACAACCGTAGGCTGCACATGGCGGAGATACGCGGTCATCGACATCTGGCCCGCACTGCGCGGGTAGTGGTTCGGCCGGTCGCCGCTGACGGCCATGTTGCGGATGCGAATCTGCTGATCGACAAGTTGCGATTGCAGCAGCGTCTCCAGCCAGCCGTCGTGCTGCATCCGATCTGCCAGGCCGTTGCCGAGAATGGCGATCACGTCCCGCTGCTGGAATGCAAACGGCTGCGGGTCGCGATAATTGGCTGGCACTTCCGCCAGCGAGGGATCCGACGGCTGATTTCCCTGACTGCCACTTCCTTGTGCCAGGCTCGGTCCGCCGGCAACTGGTTTACCCGGTTTTCCATCGAAGGTCAGATAGCGCAACTTGCCGCCGTTCTTGACATCGATTTCCAACACCTGCGGGGCAGCAATGTTGGTTGCGCGAAAGACAGCGTTCCGCTCGGCGTCCAGCAGCGTGATCGTGAACCCGTCCAGTCGCCTTTCGAATCCGGTGCGGTTCCAAATGGAGACCTTTTCGATCTCGATCGCATTACCGAGATCCAGTTCCCACCAAGGATTCTTCTCGCCGGAATTGGAGGTGTGCGTTTGCCCTTGCTTGCCGTACTCGGGATCCTTGTTGCCGTCGATCCCCCTCGACGCCACGCCGCCGGCGCCTGTGCTCGACTGAGTCGCCTTCCCTCCCTTTGCGACATTCTTGCCGCCACTGAACACTTCCACTTCCGCAAGCGTGAGAATCCGCGCGTCGCCCGGCAGTTCGATGCGCACAAACCGTGCCGGCTTGCCCGTGACCAGCGGCGCAACAGCGGCGTCAGCCGGCTTAGCTGTGGCGTTATCCTTATTCTGCGGGGCTTGCTTGGCGGCCGGGGTGTCCGGCTTCTTCGTGTTATGGTTGGCCGGAATCGGACTCTCGAAGCCGGCGTACGCTTCCGGTTTGATTCCGCGTGCGTAGGTGCCCATCCCGAACGTGTTCGGCTTGAACGGGCCGACGAAGCTGATCTCGGCGTCGGGCGTGATCGCATCTTCCAAGCCCAGCGCCCAATAGCAGCCGTTGACCAGCAGCCGGCGATAGCCATCGTTCAACAGATCTTCCGGCGTGCCATACAGCGACGTGAACACGCGCCCGGTCTTGCCGGACTTGGACTTGTACGTCCGCGTCCATTCCGAGGGCTGCGGCGTCTTGGTTGCATCGACGGGCGAATCGGGTGTCATGCCGTTGAGCGGCTGCGCCATCGTGAGAATGTCGCCGTCGGTCGGCTTGCCTACATAACCACCGGCTTGCACCCAAACGTCTTTCACGCCGCGCAGAATGGGATGGTTCTTCTTGCCGTCGACGATCGTGATCCGCGTGCTTTGCTGGTGGTTGCGGCCGTAATGTCCAACCCAAGTCTGTCCCAACACCTGGTGCCCGAAACCGAGTTCGTAATCCTTGCCCTTGTAATCAAAGGAGTACTTTGCGAACGGCCGATCCCCCTGCATCCGAAACGCATGCGTTGCCGTGCGCAGCCCGACCACCGGCCCGCCGCGATTCAGATATGCATCCAAGTGCCGCATCTGTTCGGCGGGAAAATCCTGGAACCGCAGAAAGACCACCGCCAGATCGGCCGTGTCCAATGCTTCCATGCCTGGCATGTTCGAGTTGCCAGCGACGATCTCGCCTGTCTCTGGATCGATGTTGAACAGCACGGTGCATTTGAAGCCGTGGTGTTTCGCCAAGATCCGTGCGAGCGCCGGCAGCGTCTCTTCGGAACGATACTCATGATCGCCTGCCAGCAGGACGATATGCTTGCCGGCCCCCGGCCCGCTCTTCCCCTCGTAAACGACTCCCTGAGCCTTCACGGCCGGCGCCGCCATGGCGACGAGCATCAACGCTGCGGTCAACGTCTTTATGCTGTTCATCAAAGTGCCTGAGTTTCGTTCTCTCGTATTCTGTTAACGCCTGAATCGGCATGGTATTGCAACGGGCCAGGATTCCTCCTGTGCCGTGCGAATCAGGGATTCAGGGATACGGCTAAGTGGGATTGTAACCAGACGCGGTCGGGCACGATGCATTCTGCCTTGGCTTCCGGGCGTTTTTTTCGGCAGCCGGCCTTGGGGGGGCGCTTTCGCTGGCTGCTCAATTTTTTGTGGTCCGCAACGCCGCACAGCGCCGTGTGGCTCACCAGAGCGAAGCGTGCATTCCGCAACGCTCACTTGGAGTACTTGGCGGAGAAACTCCGCTTTGGCAAATCGTGGCCGAAAAGTGCCAGAAAACGCGGGGAAAAACAGTACGTGAGACACGTTTCTCCGTATTTCTCCGTAGGCCGTGATTCGGCCGCCGGCGATGGCGCTGGGCTCGCCAACAGACAGCTTTCTCGAATGTGTGTCGCGAGTGCCCCTGGAGCGGGCGTTTGAGTTCAACCGGCGCTGCTGGAAACAGTAAGCCGTCTTGGTGAGAACTGCCGGCGACTTACTGCTGGGCCGGTTACTGATCGGGTAGTTCACGAGAAACGCTATTGCGAAGGCTTCATGGGCCTCGCGGCTCGTCACCACCGGAGAATGACATTGCCCTTAAGGCGAGGCAACGGTCAGATCCACACGCAACTGTTCAATCATTTCCGCAGGTAATGGGACATAGCTACCGCCATCGACGTTGCCGGGATGCTCGACATCTTGCCAATCATTGTGGTTTTCGCGGTCGGCCGTCAGGTCCCCACCGGTGAGGATCTCGAACTCCTGCGCTCGACTGCGGAGACGATCGTACATGCGTTCATCGTAGGTGCCTGCCAGGTATGGCAGTGCGATATCCAAACTAGGCAGCGCGTCATGATTGTTGTTTGCGGCCCGGGCACGCTCCCGCAAAGCCTTACTGCCCAGACGGTCAGCCCGGCCTGTGCGCTGCTCGAGAGTGGCCGGGTTCCAACCGAGGTCGTAATGGATAACGTGGCGGCAGTGGCGATGCAGGTCGATTCCTTCTTGGCCTACCTGCGTGCAGATCAGGATGTCCGGTAACAATGGCGTGTTGAAACCGTTGAATATCGCTTTTCGTTCCTTAGTCTTGCCAGTGACGAGCATGACCGACTTGGCGTTAGGGTTCATGGCAAATAGCAGATGGTTAGAGCGCTCGATGGGCCCCATCGTGGCAAGCTCTTTGAGAAACTCATCGACGCGCGTGGCCAATGGTTCCATCGAACTGCCTTGGGGCCCTTGATGCAGTCCGCGCAGGATCGCTTCTGGCCAGGTTTCGGCGGTGTCCTGGAATACGTCTTGCGGCAGCCGAAGCACAATATCTTCCCGCAGCAGGGCCCGCAGTACGGCGTCCAGCACGTGAGCTCGCTCGCCCCAGTTCCAAGTGTCGTTGGAATAGGTGATTTCAAACAGCCGGTTCCGCATCTGGGCGGTCAGCTTTCGACCGGCATCGTTCAGGTATCGGCCCTCGGGATCAACGGGAGCGAACAGGTTTGGCCCGGCAACCAACTGCTCAAGCGCGGAAGCGTGCCCGGCGACCGACTTGCGGTTGAGTAACTTTTCTGCTTCTTCGCGCTTCGCAGTGGTGGCGTCCGGCGCCAAGACATAGCGTGCGGCCAGGCTTGAGCGGGCGGCAGCATCAGTCGCCGCACGATCAGTGGTGATTCTGTGACTTCCGCGGCTGAGAGCCTCTTGCCCGTAGCGGAAGCACACCCAACTCTCATCCGCCATTTGCTCCAGGAGGCACTGTGTGAGGTGGCGTGCTTCCGGCGGAATCTGCATGAACCATTCGGACCAGCACGAGAGCAGCCGTTCGGCCCACACGTGCTCGATCGCTCGATTCAGAAACACCCGGTCAAGTCGTTCGCGCTCGATCGGTCGATCATCGGGCGTACGGGCTCTTGCATACAGAACTGCGAGTTGGCTTCGATCCTCCGCGGTAAGTGACGGCAGCCGAAGGTGGTGCTTCAATAGCCAGCCAATGAGGACTCGATCCAAGAACAGGGTAATACCGCCGCTGTCACGAGCGGTTAGCGAGCGGCGGAATCGTTGGACGACATGACTATTCGCGCGGGGCGAAGCGTCCATTTCACCGAGAGTCTTGACTAGTTTCAGACGTGCACTCTTGAGCCGCCGCTCTACCCCGGCGGCGAGTTGTTGGGCCAGCGTTTCTGCGGTTGGTACGCGAAAGCAGAAAATGAGCGTCTTCTCGCCGCGGTCCCATTGCCGCAGTACCTCGTCAACTACCAACCGCAATTTGGGATGGTGGGCATCGGCTCGATTGGGGCCTTGAGATGTGGTGTAACCCGTCAACCTCTGGAAAAGCCGAAAAAGTTGGGGGGCGGCCGACTCTTGCGACTGCATCGCTCGACAGCCTTCTTTGCTGCTCCATAGTGTCGTGTAACAGCCCGTGATATCCATACCCAAGGCCGTGCGATGCCCGTTACGTGTAGCGTCGGCCACGATCTTCATTAGCAGGTACTGGGCCAGTTCAGCCTGAGGATCGAGTGCCGCACCGGGCGCCGAGTGCAGTAAATGTTGGTCTGGTCGCATGATGCCATCGCTTTGGGCTGGATATTCCCGACCGACCAGCGCACGGCGATGGTTTATTGGACGCCGGTGCCGGATGATGAGCTGCCGCATCACGTTGCCAAGCGCCTGGTTGCAAAGTTGGAGTTGGCGGGCTTGAGCAAAGAACGGCCGCAACGGTGGCGGCACTGCATCCCAGGCAGCGTCTGACCCTCTCGACGTCTTGATCTGCTGCCACAGTTGAGTCAATACCGCGGTTCGAGGGTCGCTCGTGCCGGGAATGCAGGTGGCCGCCTGCAGGTACCGCGTATCGATCTGGGTAAACCGATCGGGCAACGCTCCCCACTCTCGGCAGAGGTTCCGCCCCGCTTCTTGCGAGGAGTTCATAGCTTGCTCGATCTGGTCTTGCAACTTCGCCAGTTTTCTCACACTTTCCTCGCCAATCGCTGGTTCCATGGCATCGGCGACGGAGAGTACCCGGTGCAGTTCACTTCGATGCAACTGAAACGGTGTGGCCGTAAGCAGCAGCAACCGGAGTGTCTTGGGTGCCAGGTATGTGCGAAAGTTGGTGATGTCCTGGCGAGTGTCATTTCGCCAGTGATGTGCCTCGTCTACGATGACGAGAGGCAGTCTTTTCTCGATCAGATATTGAGCCAATTGCTTGTACAGCTCCCGCAGCCGTTTCTTGAAGCCTTCAAAGAACCAGGCGGCGTGACCACGGCGGGTGGCAACTTCCTTGCAGTAAGGCAGAAGCCCGACAGGTTCTTCACACCCGTCGCGGATCCGAAGCGTTTCATCATGCAGGATGGCTCCGGATTCATCAGCCAGGCGATTGAGGGCCTTGGCCATGTGCCGGTAAGTGAAGCGAGTATCATCAGGAGTTTCGTTGAAATCCCACAAGTGCACGTCGTATTGTCCATTGCCGAGACGCCTGGCGCACGGGGCCCAGCTTTCAGACCGGCGGACGATGTGGTACCGCTCCCGCATGGAGAGCTTGTTCCCCCACCAGCGGAAAAGGCAGGCCGCCAGAAATCGCAGACGCTCATCCTGGTTTTGTATGTGGCGGCTGAAAACGTTGGCCGTGCCGATCAGAACACACGGGTTTTCGAAGGCATTTCGCCTGAGATCGGAGGCACTCCGTAAACCAGCAGCCAGATCGTAGGCGTTTTCGCAGATGCGTGAGCGAAACCAGCGGGGCGCCTTCTCATCGCGACTGCAGCGCAGTCGCAAAGCCTCGACATCTTGGTGCCATTTGTTCGCCAGGTCACGACTAGGGACAATCACGACGACCGCGCGGTAGCACTTTTCGAAACCGGCCTCGGCAGCCTGGTGCGGCGGCTGACGCAGTTGCTGAAGCATGCTGTAGGCGGTGGCCAGGGCAACAAATGTTTTTCCCAGGCCGACTTCGTCCGCCAGGAGTTGCACCTCGCGTCGCTTAGACAACGGGCTCGTGAACGCCTGCAGCAACTGGTTGACGGTGGCTTCCTGCCGGCGCTTGTCGGCAGGTGTCATCCGCTCCGTATCCTTGCCCAGGTCGAGATCAGGAGACAACTGAAACGTCATTGCATCCCTCGGCAATGGCTACAGCCGGATTCGTCGTCGCCATCCCTGCATCAAGAAACCGTTGAGCGAGATTGCTGCGTAGCGAGGCTTGGACGTATTGCTCGATGTGCTTGTCGCGCAGGGCTGAGGCAAATGCCGCCACGTGAGTTGCCTGGCTGACGATTCCCAGCAATCTTTCGACGGATCGTTGCTTGAGAATTGCCAGCGTTTCCCATTCTGGAGCCTCAGTGGGAAGCGGAAACTCATCGACGATCCGCACCAGCTCGGTAAGCTGGAAGGCGGCTGCGACGGGACTGCGCCGCCCGTTCTGCAAGGCGACGAGCACTTCTCGGGCGAGTGCGTACGTGCTGAACTCTCCCAGTAGTGTTGCCTCCAGAGCCCGAGGAGAGGACTGCGCAGACGAGGCAAGCGCCTTTGCCATGCCTTGCAGGCACTCGACGAAGTCGCGAACCAGGTAGCTTTGTAGGTCCCTCGGAGGGGAACGATCTTCGGTGACGGTTTCGCTTGCTTCCCGCTGTAAACGCAATTGGAGCAATTCCAATAAGTCGTCTTCGCTGATACGGCCATGAAAATATGCGAGCAGTTGCTGCTCATCGGGGTTCGCTCCCAGAATACTGGGCAGCCCCGCTTTGGTTGACTCGCTGATGTTGATCGGGAACTCCGCTACTTGGGGAGGATCGCTCCAGCGAATCTGGATCGTGCGCTCTAGCAATAGTCGGCTAACGGCTCCCGAAGCCAAGGGGACTTTACAGATACCGGTATTGGTCGGGTAGTTTGCGATCTGGGCAAGCTCGATTGCAGCCCCACTGCCGTCGGCTGGCCGCAGATATACGGATGTGGGGACGAAATCTCGTTCACTGAACTCCAGGTTCAAATAGCCTGAGAACTGGGACACACATTCCCAGTCGACCTCTAACTCAGCACGGATCACATGGAGGGGCCATTCAAGGAGAGCGTCGGGCTCGGCAGCCACTGGCGCAAATGCCTCGCTGCCGGCTGTGCTCTAATCGACGGCTCCCGCAAGGACGAGAGGTGGCCGCCAAGCATCCTCGCGAAAGGTCTTGGCGGGACAAGTTACGAGTACTGCTGCTTCGAGGTTGGCCAGGCCGGCAACCCCCAAGCCTGGGTTGGTGAAGTTCGCCGAGCCGATCAATGCCACCACAGTTTGCGGTCCACGAAGCACCATGAGCTTGGCGTGGAGTTGTCGATGCCCTTCGGCCTTACCTTCGGGGACCTCTTCGGGCAGCGTCTCCAAGCGGGCAGGGACGATACGTCCCTGCCCAACGGGAAAGCCCCGTTCACGCAAGCCGTGGAGCAGGGGGAAGGGGAATGTGGGGCGAGCCCGGTCGCCAACCCCATCGGCCACGCAGATAGCTTCAAGCTCAGCGTGTTCCAGTGATGCGCCCCGCTGTTCAAGCCCTTGGGCGATTGCTTCAAATGGTGTCTGCGCGGATTCAGGGCCGGGCCAAAACGGAGAGCATATTTGCCAAGAGAGTACCGGCTCCCTAACGGGCCACGCGTCCACAAACTGTCGCCAAAGTGGCACGGTTCCGCCGCCGAGCGCAACCCGAACCGTGGTCGAGTCGGACCGAACTATGTCGGTGGTCCAGGCCGCTGCGGCCGTTGTTGCCCCCTCCAGGGCAGAGCGCAAACGATCGGGGACGGCAGGTCCCAGCACGGTGAGCCAATCGTGTACGAAGTTGCTAAGGATTTCCGGCGGTAGACCCCGGTCGGGGCGAAAATCCAATACTGCAGCTACCTCACGCTGACTACGGTATCCCTCGTGCGTGAGATTAGCCGAACTGACGATCAGCCGCACTTGATTGCGGTGATGAAGCAGCACAATCTTGGCGTGTTGGCGAGGGCGTGCCAATGGTACGACGTCGATCCGTAGACTAGGGCGGACCCCACCCACCAAAGCGTGCGCATCACAGATCAATGCGCAATACGTTTCTGCCAACTTTCGCTCTAGGGTGATGGGAGCTGTGTAACCTCGGTCGCGCACGCCCCCCAACCCCAACATCGTGGGCAAGAAATCGTGCTCGAAGAAATTGGGCTGGTCCAGCGATAGCCCATACGTGGAAAGCACCGCTGAGATCAGCGGCCCATCCTCCTCGCTAGGCCGAATGGCGTCCAATAAGTTCTGCGGACCTGAGTTTGCGCGTGATGCCATCTTGCCCCTATCGTATCTGGCACGCTTCAATGAACCGCCATCCTCCTGCGGTGCGGTATGGATGCCACGGTACTTCCTCCCAATGGTTCAACCGCTCGGCCAGCGGCAATTCGTGCCGTTGTGCCGAAAGCTGAACGATTTCTGAAGCCTGGTCGAAACGTAGCCACGTTGATTTGCGTTCGCCCTGATCGAACTTGCCATACTGCACGTCACGGTGCCGTGCCAACACGCCCGCAAGTCGTCCTACCCCTGTGGTTTCACCGTAAAGCTCCCGGGCGAACGGCAAAATGCCGGTCTGGTTCAGAACCTTGGCGATATCGTCTGCGGTGCGCTGGTGAATCTCTTGTGCCTGCTCAAGTGCG
>Ga0180217_1004383_pt1 | contig 11223 bp, 10 predicted proteins | sample eDN3rd37CBELigOP_FD_128521 | JGI IMG/M metagenome (GOLD analysis project Ga0180217, IMG submission 128521) | Enriched Organic Plus compost microbial communities from Emeryville, California, USA - eDNA 3rd pass 37_C BE-Lig OP (version 2) (version 2) ... | reverse complement strand
TCAACAAGCTCAAGAACGCCAGGCGTGTCGCGACCCGCTACGACAAGACGGCGGAAAGCTTTCTCGGCTTCATTGACATCACGTCGATCCGCCTCTGGCTCCGTCATTTGTCAACATGACCTAGCGCGACACGGGCGTCCTTTTCGTGAAAGGGCGGCTTTGACGGTATCCGAATGCAGGTCAGTTGTCTGTATTTGGTACGGTGCGCCATCGACCACCTGATTTGCGGGCAGAATACCGTCCTTTATCAGCTTGCGGATGACGTGATTGGTCACACCGAGCTCTTTCGCCGCCTCGGTCATGGTGCACCACGGGCCATCCTTGTCGGCAGACAGGTATCCGTGAATATCATTTACACGCCGGATGGATGAAACGCGTTTCGCATTCCAGGTCTTGCCCTGACCAGTCGATATTCCCATTCGGTTAAGACAGGCAGCGATCGCCTCATCGGACCAGCGTCCCGCCATCTCGCGGATGATCCCCAAAGCCTCTTCACTGGTGCGGGCATTGTGTTCACCGGTCTTCGGTTTCTTGACACGCAATTCCGTATGCCGGCCGCCTTTCCAGTGGACGACCAAAACGATTTCTCCTGTATGGTCGTCGATATCCGCCACGATGTCTTCGATCAGTGTCCTGATCAATCTTTGCTTGTCGCGCATGGATGTCGCCGGAGCTGTCCAGGCTGTCTCAAGGTCCTGCGCCAGCCCTTCAAGGCGCGTGACATCCACCTCCGGTGCTGCTGCAAAATCCGTATCGAGACGCTGTTCGAAACTGCGAACGCGTCCCAAGGCTTCTTCCCACCGTTTCTCCAGTTCTGATGCGATAAGGCGATTATCAGGGTCACAAGCGGCATAGCGTCGTTCCGCCAGGGACGCATCGTATCTGGCTTGCTGCAACTCCATCTCGAGCACCAACCGCTTGTCTTCGGCCGCTTGGTTCAACATTGCACGTGCCTCGATGGCGGCATCGATGGCAAATGGCGCGACAACCTCGAGAACAGCGTCTGCAATAAGCTTGTCTGGGCGGAACCCACCGAAGGTGATGCAGCGTTTCTGTCCGAGAAGAAGGTTTGGATTGTCACAGCGGTAGACGGGGCGCGGCGTGCGGCCTGTATAGACCACATGCAACCGCCGCCCGCATCTCGCACAGCAGAGGAGACCGGCAAGGAGCGCACCGCCGCCGCGACCGGATTTGCTCCCGCCAGCACGTCCGAAAGCGTTCTTGGCCAGTTGCGCCTGATTGCGTTCATATTCCTCCCAATCGATATAGCCGACATGGTGATCCCTGATCACAACATCCCAATCTTCAGGGGACTTGCGGTTCTTGTAGGTGACATGCGCGCGGCCGTCTCGGATTTTTGCTTGCCGCCCGGTCTTACCATAGGCGTAGACCCCGGCATAAAACATGTTCTTCAAGACGCTGATCACGTTGCGATACCGAATGGGCTGCCATTCGAAACTTGTCAGTCGAATGCCATCGGAGGGTCGAGGAAAGTGAATGCCCTCGCTCGACATCGCCAGAAGAACCTGCCGGGCGCTTCCAAGCTCACGGAACCGATGGAAAAGCTGCCGGATGACCTCCTGGATGCGGAGATCGGGATCGAACATCACCCCGGCGTCGCGATCCCACAGGTAGCCGATCGGCGGGGTATAGCGCAGTTCACCCCGGCGCGCTTTCGCCCTTGCGGCTTCAACCATGCGCGTGCGCAGGACGCCGAGCTCGAACTCGCTGATGCTGCCCTTCATGCCAAGAAGCAGCCGGTCATTTGGATGGCGAGGGTCGTAGACGCCGTCATGGTCCACGACACGCGCATCTACCAGGCCGCAAAGCTCCAGCATATGGTGCCAGTCGCGCCCATTGCGGGCCAGACGCGACACTTCCAGGCAGAAGACCGCGCCGATCGACCCCGAACACAACATGGCGACGAGCCGTTCGAAGCCGGGGCGGGCCTGACAGCCACTGGCTGATACACCAAGATCGTCGTCGATGACATCGATCCCGGCAAATCCATACCCGCGGGCCATCTCGACAAGATCATATTGCCGACGCTGGCTTTCGAGGTTCGTCATGACCTGGCTCTGCGTCGACTGGCGTACATAAATCACCGCCTGACGCTTCAGCAGTTCCGGTGGAAACGCGAGGGCCATGTCATTCATCGCTGTGCCTTTCCGGATCCGATTTTGCTGCGGTCAGGAGCACTTGCGCCAGCGCCGTCACGATCGACCGGTATTCCGGTTCCGTCAGCAGTGGCGCCGGTGCCAACGGCAGTGGCAACTGGGTTGGTGTCGGGGATCTGTGATGCGTCATTCGGGGCCTCCATGGGTGAGTCGTCACCCTGGAACCTTCGCCGGAAACCGAGGTGCCGGAGAACCGAATGAAGATCGTAAAGCGCCTCCGTGGACACCACGGGTTCACCAAGATCGAAACCCTGACATACAGAAGCATCCAGAATCCAGGCGGGTGCAAGGATCGCTATACCTGGATCGCGCTCGAGACCGACATGTTGGCCATCACCGCGACTGAGCGTGCGGAAAACCTTCACGTCCGAGCCAAAATAGGCATGCCATTGATAATGAACCCGATAAACTTGGCCGACATGGGCAGAATGAACGGGAACTGGCCCTCGGCCGCAAGAACTATCTCTTCGTCGGCTCCGAGGCAGGCGGCAAAGCCGCCGCCATCGCCTACACCCTGATCGAAACGGCCAAGCTCAACGCCATCGATCCCCACGCCTGGCTCGCCGACACCCTGGCCCGTATCCCTGATTACAAGATCACAAAGGTCGATGACCTGCTGCCTTGGCGCTGGAACAGATAGCGGTCAGACCGGACGCTTACTCATGCTCGGCCAGGATGCTGATGATCTGCTCGTCCGTAAATCGCGTTCGCTTCATTGTCCGTCCTCAAGTTGGGCCGGACTCTAATCGCATCTGGAGGAAAAATCCCGGGGCAGGTCAACGTCAACCGGGTGATCATTTGCTGCCTCTCACAGCGGGTAACGGCTGCGAACGAAACCCGATCCATGCTACCGGTCAAATTCTCTGGGTACTGTGTGGCGATGCTTTCTGAAACCGCCGTTCATCGCTCATCGTGGGATTTACGCCTAGTGGGTACACCGGCCCAGGACAGTGCACGCTATATAGCCCAGTCGGTGGCAATAACATTGGCTTGATCCAAAATCAGATCAACCGCAGCCTTTTGCAGATCAGGCGGATAACCGTAGCGGGCCAGCAGCTTTCGAACTTCGATCCTCATCTTAGCCCGAACGCTTTCCTTCTGAGTCCAATCTACTGTCACTGTGCTGCGGATGATTTTGACAAGAGATTGAGCAAGAAAGCGCAGTTGTTCGTGCTCCATAAGTGCTTTTGCCGATCCGTTCTCAGCCAGCGCGTCATAAAAGGCCAGTTCTTCTGGTGCCAACCCAAGCTCATTCCCACGGCTGGCTGCCGCCGATACATCTCGCGCGAGCGAAATCAGCTCATCGATAACCTGCAAGCTATCGACTGCCCGATTGTGGTAGCGAGTCAATACGTCATCCAGCCGCTCGCTGAGCTTACGCGCTTCGACAATGTTCAGCCGTTCGCGCGCCTTGATATTGCCCTGCAAGAGCCGCCGCAGCGTCTCAACAGCTAGATTGGGTTGCTTTGTTTGCTTAACTTCCAACAAGAAATCATCTGAAAGGATCGCCAGATTGGGTTGCTCCAATCCCGCGTCCTTAAACACATCAAGAATTCCGTCCGACATGACGGCTTGCGACATAAGCTGGCGGATTTCTTGCTCGATTGCCTGTCTACCGCGTCCACCTTTGCCAGACGTGTATTTGATGAGATTAGCACGTAAGGCCACTATCAGCGCCACTTCTTGCCGTTTTGCAGAGGCACGCTCGTCACCCGCTGCGATGGCAAAGGCCGCTTCGGCTTGTGTCGCCAAGTCGATGAACTCGCCTCGATGATTGTTGGAAAGGATTTCCTCGAGGCACTGCTTGAGAATTGTCAGGCGGCTGCCTGGATCGGCGTCGAAAAAGGCTTTCCAGTTGACCTTACCGAGCAGGCTCACGGCTGCTTCGACCTTGGTCAGAAGCTGTCGCACAGCTTCGTTCACATTGAGGCTGATTTGCTCCCGGTCGCGGGCGCTATATTGCGCCAGCGCCGAGCGCAGTTCCGCGCCGATACCGAGATAATCGACGATCAGCCCGCCCGGTTTTGCGCCGAACACGCGATTGACCCGTGCGATGGCCTGCATGAGGCCATGCCCACGCATCGGTTTGTCGATGTAAAGCGTGTGCAGCGATGGAGCGTCAAACCCCGTTAGCCACATGTCTCGTACAATCACCAGATCGAATCCGGACTGCGGATTTTTGAACCGATCCGCTAGTTCCTCCAGTCGCGATTTCGTGCGGATATGTGGTTGCATGTGCGGTGCGTCGGCATTGTTGCCTGTGATAACCACCTTCATCATGCCATCATTATCAGCGGCGGGATCAGCACCGGCCCAAGTCGGTCGCAATCGAGCGATTTCATCATAGAGTGCAACGGCAACTTGGCGGCTGATGGCGACGATCATACCCTTGCCGCCACCCATCGCGACCTGGCGCTCCCCGAAATGTGCAACGATGTCAGCCGCAACCGTAGCAATGCGTTCGGGTGAACCGACCACTTCTTCAAAGCGGCTGAAGCGAGCCTTGAGCTGTTCGGCTGCGCGGGCATCGCTGCCCTCAGTCAGCTCTTCCGCCAGCGCGTCCAACTCCTCGCGCTGCTGCTCATCAAGGTTAAGCTGCAATCTAGCCAGCCGTGCAGAGTAGTGGATCGGCACAGTTGCCTTGTCGATGACCGATTGGGTCATATCGTAAGTGTCAATCACGCCGCCAAACACAGCGGACGTGCTGCGATCCTTCTCGTCGATAGGAGTGCCGGTAAAGCCGATGAAGGTGGCATTTGGTAAGGCTTGGCGGAGATATTCAGCAAAACCAACCTCTTCGCGCACCTCATCGCCGCGCGTCACGAAACGGCGATTCAGGCCATATTGCGAACGGTGGGCCTCGTCGGCAATGACGATCACATTGCTACGATTGGTCAGAAGCGGATGCTCACCGTCATCTCCGCGGAATCTCTGGATCGTCGTGAATACCAGCCCGCCAATATCAACCTTGAGCAACTCCCGCACCGCCGCCACAGTATCGGCGTTTTGTGGGATGCCACGAATGGCCGAACCGTGAGCAACAAAGGTTTTGTAAAGCTGATCGTCCAGATCATTGCGATCCGTCACGACAACAATAGTCGGGTTTTTCAGCTTCTTCGCCAACTGGAGTTGTCGGACGTAAAACAACATGGTCAGCGACTTGCCGCTGCCCTGCGTGTGCCAGACCACGCCACCCTTGCGATGGCCACTGTCGCTCGCCGCCTTGACGGTCGAGGTCAGGGCCCGCCGCACTGCGTGGAATTGGTGATAGCCCGCCAGTTTCTTCGACTTCACCACGCCATCGGCCATTTCAAAGGCTGTGTAATCGAATGCCAGGTCGAGCAGCCGGGCCGGATCGAAGGCGCCCTTGATGAGCACTTCCAACTCCGCCCGGCCGAAATCGTCATGCTTTTCGCCGTCGATGGTCCTCCACGGCTGAAAGCGGTCTAAGCCGGCTGTCAGCGACCCAATGCGCGCTTCCATCCCGTCGCTGATAACGAGCGCCACATTGAAGCGAAACAGTTCCGCCACTTTATTCTTATAATTCTGAAGCTGGTTGTGCGCCCGCTCCATCGTGGCATTTTCATCGGTGGGGTTTTTCAGCTCCAGTACCGCCAGCGGCAGGCCGTTGACGAACAGCACGATGTCCGGCCGGATAGTTTCACGCTCGCCTTGCACGACAAACTGATTGGCGGCGATGAAGCTGTTGTTGTCGGTCTGCTTCTGATCGATCAGCCGCAGCCGGACGGTCCGGCTTCCGCCATTCTCGCTAAATTCGACGGGGACGCCGAAGGTGAGCAGCTCATGGAATGCCCGATTGTTTTCCAACAGATTTTGTGTGGGCACGGCCAGCACGGCACGCATAGCCGTCTCGACCATGGTTGAAGTGGCATCGGGATTGAGCGTGGCGAGCGCATCGCGCAACTGCCCTTCCAGCACTGTTTGCCGATAGTCGGAACGCGCGCTCATGGGACCATCAGGGGCCAGATAATCGCCAGGCAGCACCCGCCAGCCACTTAGATCAAGCCAGCTCATCGCAGCCAGTTCAACCGCACCCTCGTTGAAGCGGCTGGGAGAAGAAGTGCCGCCGGTGGGATAAGTCATGCGACGGCTTCCTGTTGACCATTAGTGGAATTGGTCTGCCGCCACTCAGTCAGCGCGGATTCATATTGTATGGGATCGAGAGCAAAGAGGACACGGCTGGGTTCAAAGCTCGACCCGGCGATTTCTACCAACTCATATTCGCTATCAAGGCTCTCGTTGAACTCACTTTCCGCAGCATAGGACGGGCCAGAGGTCTCTTCCCCATCTTCAGATGTACGACTCCATGCGACATCAAGCAGGAATGAGACCAACGCGTCGCACAAGCCACCCAGCATATAGGCGTGCTGGCGCTCAAGTGTTGGCCAGTCGAGAGCGCCCCCATGTCGCAGATTTGGAATGTTGCTCAGGGCAGCCAATGACGATGCAACGCCGTTCATGCTGCCCAAGAGCTTCTTGAGGTGCTGTTCGATCTTGTCTTGCTGGGGATGGCCCGTCAGCGAAAGATCGAGCGCCTTGATGACCATACTCGTCCGCTTTGGAAAATCGTCATCGTTGGCGTAAGTGATCTGCAAAACACCATGGACGCTGTGTTGCATCGCCTCGAAGATCGCTCGGACGTTTGAAAGACAGGTAAGCGGGAGTTGCTCAATACTCCGTTCCAGTGCTTCAACGTGCAGGATCAGATTGCCAGCTCGTTCCGGGTGCCGTTCGATCAGGTTGCGAAGGAGCTGGAGCTGATAGACCATGCGTTCCTCTAAGCGACAGCGATTACGTCTTCGGCGTCCGCCACTCGCAGCTCGCCAGACAGGAGTTTGGGCAGAAGCGCGTCACGAAGATGTTCAAGATAGGCACTTTCTTGCTTCAAGGCTTCAATCCTATCAATCATGATCGCCGCGTTTGTAGAAAATTCCGCAGCGACTTTTTCGCAGGAGACAATGACCGTTGTTGCAGAAACCTTGTCAGGGTTTACAGCCGGATACGTTCCACCATGCCCTGCCGCCAACTGTTCAAGCCAACGGATATTGGCTATATCCGTCGAAGCTAAATAGACAACCTCTCGATAAATTTCCTTCTTCGGTCGCAAGACTGCAAACCCGGTGCTGACCGTCAAGCCCTCCCTGCCGACAAAGGCATATGAGCCATTGCCAGGCCGAACCGTCCCAAAGATTGTGTCACCGACACGCGCTACACGTCGCGCGCGGCTGGGAGCATCTTCCCATCGATATTGCGTAGTACAGTCAATATTCCCCCACTTGCAGTTTGAGAGATCGACATACTCGATTTCTTCAGGGTGCGACGACGCCTTCCAGCTCTCCGAATTTGTATCGGCTAGATCGTCCAGCGAGCCGCTGCGCCAGCCCTTCGGTAAACCTTCGTCGTTAAAGCCATCAGGGAATAATACAGCGATGTCGGCCGGAAGACCTGTGTCGCCGCCTTCGGCTTTAGCATGAACAGGATCGAAATCGACAAACCAGCTTTTGAAAAGTGCCCGCGCCATATTCTCCAGCGTTACGGCCATCTGGCGATTGAGGTCGATCTTGTCCTGAACAGACTGCAGCGTGTCCGCAATTCGCTCTTGTTCTGAACGCGATGGCAACTGGACCATCATCATCCCCAAGTCGCCCTTGGTGACGTGGCCAAGTCCGGTCGTCTGTTTATTTCGAGCAATTTCCTGAAAATTGGGCTGCAAATAGAGCATCAGGAAACGGAAAAACCGCCGGTCGATTCTCTCAGCTGGCAAAACGCGAAATATATGCTGGTTAAGCCAAGCGTCGCCATTATCCCAAACAAATGTGCCGATGGACGTTTCTGGTTGGCCGGACCAACAGAACAGTAGGTCGCCATTGCGTAAGCGAACCCGATCATCATAGATCCCATTCGTGCGCTTAGTTGCATCGGAAAAGCCGTTCTTGATTTCGGAGATTTTTACAACTGGTAATCCATCATCCGTGAAGGCGATGTTCTTGAACGCCAGTCCGTTTATCCACTCTGCAAGTTGCAGCAGGGGTTGCGGCTGCGCTCCGAAATGGAAAGCCGGCGCATACAATTCCGCTGGAGCATCACCAGCCATAACCAACCTTTTGCAGTTGGCGGCGGATTTTCGTGTCGAGCACCTTGCCGCGCTCCATTTGCGTTTTCAGCGTTGCGGTCAGTCGGGCCATTTTGTCGGGGAACGGCTCATTATCGTCCCCACGCACCGCCTGCTCCACATACATTCCGGGGGTAAGGACGAAACGCTTGGCAGCGATATCCTCAATCTTCACGGATTTGGCGAAGCCCGGCACGTCCTCATACTTGCCGTTCTTCTCCCGCCACGCATGATAGGTGTCGGCGATGGTCGCGACGTCCTGGTCGGTTAACTCCTTAAGCGTGCGAGTTTTCATCGTGCCCATGTTGCGGGCATCGATGAACAACACGTCCCCGCGCCGGTCGCGCAGTTTCTTATCCTTCACGATGCCGTTCGATTTATCACGGGCGATAAACCACAGGCACACCGGAATCTGGGTGGTCGAAAAGAGCTGGCCGGGCAGAGCCACGATGCAATCGATCACGTCCTTTTCGATCAACCGCTGGCGAATTTCGCCTTCGCCCGATTGCTGACTGGATAGCGAGCCGTTGGCCAGCACAAACCCTGCGATCCCGTGCGGGGCCAGATGATGATAAATATGCTGGACCCAAGCGAAGTTGGCGTTCCCGGCGGGCGGCGTGCCGAATTGCCAGCGCACATCTCCCACCAGTTTATCCTGCCCCCAATCACTGGCATTGAAAGGCGGGTTGGCAAGTATGTAATCCGCTTTGATACTTGGGTGCATATCTTCGTGGAAGGAATCCGCCCATTTGCTGCCAAGGTTCGCCTCGATCCCACGAATGGCGAGGTTCATCTTGGCGAGCCGCCATGTCGTGGGGTTTGACTCCTGCCCATAGATCGAAATGTCGTTGCGCCCACCCTCGTGGGCCTCGATGAACTGTTCGGATTGCACGAACATCCCGCCTGATCCACAGCAAGGGTCATAGACGCGGCCTTTGAACGGCTCGATCATCGCCACGAGCAGGCGTACGACGCACCCGGCCGTATAATACTGCCCGCCCCGCTTGCCTTCAGCGAGGGCAAATTGGCCAAGGAAATACTCATAGACGCGGCCGAGCACGTCCTGCCCGTGGTGCTCATCGCGAAACGCCAGATCGGAAAAGAGCTTGACCACCTCGGCCAGCTTCGTCTGGTCCAACTCCGGCCGAGCATAATTCTTTGTTAGCACACCCTTGAGTGTTGGGTTTTCGGCTTCAATGGCGAGCATCGCCCGGTCGATCAGCGTGCCAATGGTGGGATCGGTGCTCGTGGCATTTTCCTTGAGATACTCCCACCGCGCATGCTCCGGCACCCAGAACACGCTTTCGGCTGCATACCAATCCCGCTCGTCGGCGAGAAAGTCGCTTTCTGGGTCTGCGAGTGCCTCATTGCGCCGCTCATTAAAGCGGTCCGAAATATACTTAAGGAATATCAATCCCAGCGCGACATGTTTGTACTCCGCTGCGTCCATGTTGCCGCGCAGTTTGTCAGCAGCAGCCCAAAGAGGTGCTTCAAACGCCCGAGAATTGGATTTTTCCGGCTCAGACACAGCTTTCCTTGGCCGCCCACGAGCCATCAAATATTCTCCATCATATCACATCCCGAACCGAGACTCATCCAGCAGGGCAAAGCCTCCTACTCTCGCCACTCAACGTTGAGGCGAATCCAGAGCAAGATCATACAGTCTCGAATACCATCTTTCCCGTTTTTGTCTAGACGCCGCGCCCGGTCGCCGTCCTCGCTCTCGAGCTTGTCCGCCATCCAAAGCAGCGCGCTACAGGGAATAGCGCTCGAACCGCAAAGCCGGATCCGCACACTTTCACAGTGGATCGAAGGCAAAGGGACAGCCGTCTGCGGCGCCTTGCACGAGTGATTTCTATCCTGACTTCACTGCGGTAGCGACGCCGCGCTTCCGTCAGACGGTTTTTCGCCCTTGCCACCGACTACTCGACCTTCAGCAATGTCCAACTCTCGACTCCTAAACCTTGTGCCACCCTGTACAGGTTGTCGATAGAGATGTTCTGCTCTGACCGCTCGACCGCGCTGAGATAGGTCCGGTTCAACCCGCATTCATGCGCCAGGTACTCCTGCGACCAGCCGCGCTCGGCCCGCAGCCTACGCATGTTGCGCGCCACGATGTCTCGCAGAGGGCTTCTGGGGGTCGTCTTCATGCACAATGCTATTGTGCACCGACGCTTTTAACTCTACCTGTTTTAACATTCATTCGACATCAAGGAGCCCGTCATGCCCCAACAATGTCCGCATTGCATGACCGAGATTCACGCCGAGGCCTCCACCTGCCCTGCCTGCGGGGCGATCCGCGGGGTGTGGGGCCGCTCGGTCGAAAGCTGGCGCCAGGCATCGGCCTTCATGCTCGGCGTGGCCGCATTCTTCGTTCTTGCCGGTATAATCTTTGGCACCTGGGTTGCATCGGTCGATGACCGAACGACGGCATTCGACGGGTTGATCGCCTTCCTGTTACTGTCGCCCTTCATGTTGTTCGCCGGCGGTGTCGGCCTGTTCCTGCGCTATGTGATCCCCCGGATGCCGGAGGGCTGGTATCGATGAGAACCGCGAAGCGGAAACCAACCGCCGGCCCGAAGCGCACCTCGATCTGCCTCAGCGCCGAGGCCCACAAATCCCTGCGGATCGAGGCACTGCGGCGCGACATCACCATGAGCCAGCTGATCGCGCAGGCGCTGGCGGATACCGGCATCGACATTCCCCCGGAGGATCTGGAAGCATGAAGCACCTGTTCACGGCCGCGCTGATCGCCCTCGCCAGCCCGGCCTTCGCCGCGGGTTGGTATTTCGAAGCGTCCGTCGAGGGCGGCGCCGAATACTGGACCTTCACCAACGAGACCGGCGAGGTCAGCCCGCGCCGGGTGCGCGGCAACGAGATCTGGATCACCCGCACCGACCAGATGAACGAACT
>Ga0180217_1004380_pt1 | contig 11229 bp, 9 predicted proteins | sample eDN3rd37CBELigOP_FD_128521 | JGI IMG/M metagenome (GOLD analysis project Ga0180217, IMG submission 128521) | Enriched Organic Plus compost microbial communities from Emeryville, California, USA - eDNA 3rd pass 37_C BE-Lig OP (version 2) (version 2) ... | reverse complement strand
CGGCCTGTCCCGGCGGTCGCGCGCCGCATGCCTGGCTGCCTGACGGCCGCTCCCTTTACGACGCATTCGGCTTCGATTTCACGCTGCTGCGGCTGGGACCGAATCCGCCGGACAGTGCGCCTTTCGCCGAAGCCGCGACGGTGCTTGGCCTGCCGCTCGACGTGGTCGCGCTGCCCGGCGAGGCGCTTCGCGATCTCTACGAGGCGGACCTGGCGCTGGTTCGCCCGGACCAGATCGTGGCTTGGCGGGGCAACACGACGGAGGGAGCGCTCGGCGTTCTGCGCCGGGCCAGTGGCCACGCCTGACTTATCGTCTTGCATCCGGCGTGTTAGACAACCGGGCGTTTGCACAAGGAGCGACAATGGCCTGGGCGGAAACCTTCCTGAACGTGCTGAAGGACAACGACATCCGTCTTGTCCCCTATGTTCCCGACAATGTCCTCACCCCCCTCATCAAGGGCGTGACGTCCGACAATTTCTTTCAGCCCATCTGCGCCACGCGCGAGGACGAGGCCATCGGCATGGCCGCCGGCGCCTGGATGGGCGGTGTGAAGAGCATCGTGATGATGCAGACCTCGGGCTTCGCTCTGATTCCGAACGCGCTGGCCTCGCTCACGGTGCCTTCGCAAATCCCCACGCTGATGGTGATCTCGGAGCGCGGCACGCTCGGCGAGTTCAACATCGGTCAGCAGCTCGTGGCCCGCACCATGCGTCCGGTGCTGGATACGCTCGGAATCGCCCATCACACGCTGACCGACGAGGCCACCATGCCGTTCATCGTCGATCGCTCGATCAAGCAGGCGATCACGACGCAGGCGCCGGTCGCCTTCATCCTGTCTCCGCTCCTGACGGGCGGCAATCCCGTGGCCCATGCCAAGCTGAGTGCCTGATGTCCGCAGCAATCAAAGTCATGAATCGCGCCGATCTCACAAAGCGGCTGGTTTCCAAGCTCAAATCCGACGAGGCCGTGATCGGCGGCATCGGCAACGCCAATTTCGATCTCTATGCGGCCGGCCACCGGCCGCAGAATTTCTACATGCTGGGCAGCATGGGGCTGACGGTGCCGATTGCCATGGGTGTCGCGCTGGCCCAGCCGGAGCGCGGCGTGATCGCGCTCGAGGGTGACGGTTCGATCCTGATGTCGCTTGGCTGCCTGTCCACGGTCGCGACCGTCGCGCCCCGAAACCTCACCATCGTGATCTGGGACAACGGCCTTTATCAGATCACCGGCAAGCAGAAGTCCGCGACCGGCGCCGCGACGGATATCGTGGCGGTGGCGCGAGGCGCGGGCATCGCCGAAAGCCATTGGGTGACCGACGAGGCGCATTTCGAACGCCTGATCGAGCGGCGGTATGATGAGGGCGGCCCGGTTCTGCTGGCCGTCAAGATCGATGACGCGCCAGGGGTCGGGCAAACGCCGCGCGATCCGGCCTTGATCCGAAACCGCTTCATGAAAGGGCTGGGCACGAGCCGCGCGGGCGATCTGGACGGTTGACGGCCGACAAGCGGGCGTGGCGCATGAAAAAGGCCCCCGCGTGGCGGGGGCCTTGTCGTTTTGGCCATCTCGCTTCGGCAGACCAGGATCAGATCTTCGGAATGCCCGCTTCCTTGATGACCTCACCCCAACGCTTGGTGTCGTCTTCGATGAACGCGCGAGTCTCCTTCAAGGAGCCCCCGCCCGGCGTCAGCATCATCTTTTCAAAGCGATCGATCAGGACCTTTTCCTTCATCACCTCGTTGAGCGCCGTGTTCAGTTTCTGAACGATCGCATCCGGCGTGTCCGGCGGCGCCGAAAGAGCATTCCACGTGTCGGAGATCAGCCCTTTCACGCCGATGTCCGCCATTGTCGGAATGTCCGGAAGTTGCGGAATGCGCTTCTCGGTGGTGACGGCGAGAATGCGAGCCTTCTTGGACGTGCTCAGATTCATCGCGGCCTGAAGCTGCATGAAGATCATGTCGACATGGCCGGCGATCAGATCGTTGAGCGCCGGTCCGGTGCCCTTATACGGGACATGCACAAGCTTTGTGCCGGTTAGTTTCTGAAACAGTTCGGCCGTCAGATGCGACGTGGTGCCCGGACCCTGTGAGGCGTAATTCACCTTGCCGGGATTTTTCCGCACGTAATCCATGAACTCCTCGGCGGTCTTGGCCGGGAAGTTGGTCTTGACCAGCAGCACGTTCGGCGCCGACGACATGATGCCGATGAACTTGAAGCGGGTCGGATCGAAGTTGAGCTTGTTGTACAGCTCGATATTGGTCGTGATCGGCGATGGCTGCGAGGCCATGAGCTGATAACCGTCAGGGGTCGAATTGTAGACCATCTCGGCTGCGATATTGCCGCCCGCGCCGCCGCGATTTTCAACGACGAAAGCCTGACCGAGCTTGCTGGACATCCGCTCGGTCACGAGCCGGGTGACGGTATCGACTCCACCGCCGGCCGGAACCGTAACGAGGACGCGAACCGGCCTGTTCGGGTAATTGTCAGCGCTTTGAGCGACGGCGATGACCGGCGAATACGCAAGCAGCGCAGCGGCGGCCGCCAGCAATGGCGCGAATTTCGACATGACGTTTCCTCTCCACGGGTGGTCTTTGAGGCCGCGCGAGATCCCCGCCCCGCGCCGGGATTGCTTGCCGGGAACGGTTCTAAAAGTCAATTTCGCGGGTGTCGCGGGATCCGGGTCAGCCAGCGTCCCCTGAGCAGGATCTCCGATCCGGAGCTCCGGCGAGGAGCGCTAGCCAAACACTAGCCGAACAACCGCAAATGCCGCACCGGCCGTCCCGGCGCGATCGCCGCCGCGGCCGCGACGATGGCGTCGGCGTCGATCCCGTAATGCCGGTAAAGATCCGCCAGGGTGCCAGTCTGGCCGAAATGCTCGACCCCGAGGGTCCGCACGCGGTGCCCATGCACTGCTCCGAGCCAGCCCAGCGTGGCTGGATGGCCGTCCAGGACCGTCACCAGGCCGCACCGGTCCGGCAGGGTCGACAGGAGCTTCTCGATATGCGAGCCGGCTTGAACGGCACCGCGTTCACGGGCCCGCTGGGCGGCGGTCCAGCCGGCGTTGAGCCGGTCGGCCGATGTGATCGCCAAGAGGCCGACGTCGCGCCGGTCCTCCGCCAGCAGGCCGACCGCCCGGATCGCCTCCGGGGCGATGGCGCCCATGAACGCGATCGCCACCTCGCAATTGGGGCCGGGCTCGCGCAGCCAGTATCCGCCGTCGACAATGGCGCGTCGGAGCGCCGGCGTCATCGTGCGGCGTGGCTGCTCGATCGGTCGCGTCGAGAGCCGAAGATAGACGGAGCCGCCGGTCGCATCCCGCAGCCAGTCCTGGTCGTCGGCCGCGGCCGTTCCGTCGCGTTGGATGTAGTCGAAGGAGAAGCGAAGGATTTCCGCAAGCTCATCCACGAAGGCCGGCTCGAATGACGCCAATCCATCCTGCGCCATACCGATCATGGGCTGGGCAATGGACTGGTGCGCGCCGCCCTCAGGAGCCAGTGTGATGCCGGAGGGGGTGGCCGCAACGATGAAGCGGGCGTCCTGGTAGCAGGCGTAGTTCAGCGCATCGAGGCCACGCGCGATGAACGGATCATAGAGCGTGCCGACCGGCAGCAATCGTTCGCCGTTGATGCTGTGCGACAGCCCGAGCGCCGATAGGAGGATGAACAGGTTCATCTCCGCGATGCCCAGCTCGATGTGCTGGCCGCCCGGCGAATACTCCCACGCGAAGGTTGAGGGGATGCGCTCGCTCTTGAACGTGTCGGCCATACGCTCGCGGCCGAACAGGCCGCGCCGGTTCACCCAGGCACCGAGATTGGTGGACACGGTGACGTCGGGCGCCGTGGTGACGATGCGCTCCGCGAGTTGTGTGTCGCCTCGCGCCAGTTCGTTGAGCATCGCGCCGAAGCCGGCCTGAGTGGACATTTCCGGCTGGATCGTCACGGCAAGTTTGTCAGGAACATCGATCCGGGGCGCGTTGTGCCGTCTGCTCTCGCCTTGAGCGAAGGGCACGCGCGAAAGGAAGGCTTCAAGCTCCCGCGTGGGCGTCGCCAGGCCCTCGAATGGCTCCCATTCATGGCCGGGACGCACGTCCATGGCCGCGCGGAAGCTTTCCATCTGCGCCGGCGTCATCAGGCCGGCGTGGTTGTCCTTGTGGCCGGCGAAAGGCAGGCCGAACCCCTTGACCGTGTAGCAGATGAAACACGTCGGCTTGTCGTGCGTGATCCGGCCGAAGGCATCGAGCAGCGCCGGGAGGTCATGGCCGCCGAGGTTGTTCATCAATCGCGCCAGTTCGTCGTCGGAGCGCGATTCGATCAGCGCCGTTACCGCACCCTGGTCGCCGATGTCGTCCAGCAGACGCTTGCGCCAGGCCGCGCCGCCCTGGAACACCAGCGCCGAATAGAGCGGATTGGGGCAGGCATCGATCCAGCGTCGCAGCGCCTCGCCGCCGGGCTCGCGAAACGCGGCCTCTTGCAGTGAGCCATATTTCACGATCACCACGTCCCAGCCGAAGTTGCGGAAGAGTTGTTCGTAACGCTCCCACAGGTCCTCGCGCACGACGGCATCGAGACTCTGGCGGTTGTAGTCGATGATCCACCAGCAGTTCCGCAGGCCCTGCTTCCACCCCTCCAGCATGGCCTCGAAGATGTTGCCCTCATCCAGTTCGGCGTCGCCGACCAGCGCCACCATGCGCCCTTCCGGCCGGTTCTCGCTCCAGCCGTGCGCGCGCACGTAGTCCTGCGTGAGTGACGAAAACAAAGTCTGCGCGACGCCGAGGCCCACCGAGCCAGTGGAGAAATCGACATCGTCCGCATCCTTCGTGCGCGAGGGATAGCTCTGCGCGCCCTTATAGCCGCGGAAGGCCTCCAGCCGCTCCCGCGTCTGCCGGCCGAGCAGGTATTGGATGGCGTGAAAGACCGGCGAGGCATGCGGTTTGACTGCCACTCGGTCCTGCGGCCGCAGGACGTGAAAATAGAGCGCGCACATGATCGTGGCGAGGGAGGCGGACGACGCTTGGTGTCCGCCGACCTTCAAGCCATCGGTGTTCTCGCGCAGGTGGTTGGCGTTGTGGATCATCCAGCTCGCCAGCCACAGCACCTTGCGCTCCAGCTCGCCCAGGATGCGCAGCGTGCCGGCTGAGGCGGTGTCGGTGGGGTGCATGGATCGGCTCTCCCTGGCGAATGGCGATGGATCCATGGTCGGCTGTTTGGCCGGGCGAAATCTGCTAAAGTCAGTGCTTGGGGCCGATAGATTGGCTGAATCTGCCAATTTCAGTGGCTAAACAGGTGGATCATGCCAGAAATTGCCCTGGACGATCTCGACCGGAAAATCCTGGCGCAGCTTCAGGCCGACGGGCGCACCTCGATTTCCGATCTGGCGGACGCCGTCGGCCTGTCCGCCTCGCCGTGCCTTCGGCGGGTGCGGAAGCTGGAGCGCGCCGGTGTGATCGCGCGCTATGTCGCGGTGCTCGATCAGCGCGCCGTCGGCCTGCCGGTCAGCGTGTTCATCTCGATCAAGCTCGAAAGCCAGCGCCAGGAGGCGCTCGACCGGTTCGAGAAGGCTGTCGCGCGCTGGCCGGAGGTGCTGGAGTGCTATCTGATGACCGGGCCACGCGACTATTGGCTGCGGGTCGTGGTGCCCGATCTCGATGCCTATGAGCGCTTCGTGAAGAGCAAGCTCACGCGGGTCGAGGGCGTGGCCTCGATCGAATCGAGCTTCGCCCTGCAACAGGTCAAATACAGCAATCTCCTGCCGCTCACTTGAGCGGGCGGCGACAACGCCATAGATGCCTATCCCGAAACCGAGGGCGCTCCCAATATGGTCTCTTCCGCCAATGCCAAGCTCGTCGTGCGACCAGCCCGGACCGGGGATATCGAGTCCATCATCGAGATGATGAAACGCGCCTATCCGACCATGCCGGTCTATCTGCCAGGCAACATTCACGGTCAGATCGCGGCGTTTCCCGAAGGGCAGTTCGTCGCCGTCTATGACGACCAAGTGGTCGGCTATGCCGCGACCTTCCGCATCGACGAGGCGGCGGCCCTGAGCCCGCACACCTGGAGTGAGATCACCGGCAACGGTTACGCCTCGCGCCATGACATGAAGGGCAACTGGCTCTATGCGATGGAGGTCTGCGTCGATCCGGCCTGGCAGGGCAAGCGCGTCGGACAACGCCTTTACGACGCGCGCAAGCGGCTGGCCGAGGATCTGGAACTGAAGGGCATCGTGTTCGGCGGCCGGCTGCCGGGCCTGTCGCGCCGGATGCGTCAGTTCGGATCGCCCGAGGCTTATCTCGACGCGGTCAGGAATCGCAAGACGCGCGATCCGGTGGCGTCGTTCCAGATGCGCAACGGCTTCGAGCCGATCGGGCTCCTTCAGAACTACCTGCCGAGCGACCGCGAGAGCCTTGGCTATGCGGCGCATATGATCTGGCGCAATCCTTATGTCGATCAGGCGGCGCAGGCGCAGCAGCGCTCCATGCGGCCCAAGGAATGGGTGCGGGTGGCCTGCGTGCAGTTTCAGCAGCGCCAAGTGGCCTCGTTCGACGAGTTCATCTCCAACATCGAATATTTTGTCGATGTCGTCGCGGACTACAAATCGGACTTCGTCGTGTTTCCGGAGCTGTTCACCTTGCAGCTTCTGGCGTTCGAGACCCGCAAGCTGGGTCCCGCCGACGCCATCGAGACGCTGACCCGTCACACCAAGCCCTTCGTCGATGCCATGAGCGACATGGCGGTGCGTTACAACATCAACATCATCGGAGGCTCGCATCCCACGCGGATGGAGGACGGCGACATCCACAACGTCGCCTATGTGTTCCTGCGCGACGGCACCGTTCATGCACAGGAGAAGATCCATCCGACGCCGAACGAACGCTTCTGGTGGAACATCAAGGGCGGCGACACGATCGGCGCCATCGACACCGATTGCGGCCCGATCGGCGTGCTCGTTTGCTACGATACGGAGTTTCCCGAGTTGGCGCGCCGGCTGGTGGACGAGGGCGCCAAGGTTCTGTTTGTGCCGTTCTGCACCGACAACAGGCAGGGCTATTTGCGTGTGCGCTATTGCGCCCAGGCGCGCGCGGTCGAGAACCAGTGCTACGTCGCGCTTGCCGGCAATGTCGGCAATCTGCCGAACGTCGAGAACATGGATGTGCAATACGCGCAGTCCTGCATCCTGACGCCATGCGACTTTCCGTTCGCTCGCGACGGCATCGCGGCGGAAGCGACCGAGAATGTCGAGACCGTGGCGGTGGCCGATCTCGATTTTTCGGATCTGGCATGGGCGCGGCAGGAGGGGACCGTGCGCAACCTGCGCGACCGGCGGTTCGACCTTTATCGCGTCGCGTGGAAGGATTCGGGCAAGTTCTAGAGCCTGTCCGGCTCTGATGGAATCAGAACCGGGGCTCCAGCTCTTTGCATTGTCGCTTTTTCTTCACGCGAACCGGTTTTCCACTTCGCTCGAAAACGCTTTAGCCTTCGATGGCGAGCAAAAAGAAAGGGCCGCATCCGTGCGGCCCTTTTTTACGTCTGCGGTTTTAACGTCTGCGGTCGGTTCAATCGTTGAACACCGCCACGGCGCGGATCGGCGAGCCCGTGCCCTCGCGCCACTTCATCGGCAGGCCGATGAACTGGAACGGTCCCTTGCCGAGCAGAGCTTCGAGGTTGCACAGGCTTTCGATGTGCGTGATGTCGAGCTCCAGGCAGGCCTTGTGCACGAGCGCGTTGACCTTGCCTTCGGGACCTGGCCGCATCGAGTCGATGCCGAAGTGGACCACACCCTGCTTGGCCAGCCACTCGGTGGCGGCGACGTTGACGCCCGAATTGTCGGTCGCATAGGCCGCGGTCGGGAACGTCCGCTCATGATGGCCGGTGCAAAGCAACACAGTGCCGCCCTTAGGAACCGGCGATCCGGCCTTCTCGACGGCTTGTTCCAGGTCCTCCGGCGTGATCTCGGCGCGCGCCGGGATGTGGCGCAGATCGATGCAGATGCCCGGCACGATGCACTTTTCGAGTGGATATTTATCGATCGATACGCCGGAGGGGCCGAAGTGCCGCGGCGCGTCGATATGGGTGCCGCCATGATCGGGCATGGAGAAGAACATCACCATGTTGCCCTGGATGTTGCCCGACTCGACGAACGCCTCCTCGTGAGTCTTCCAGATGCCGTGAATGATCGGCGGCTGGCCGGGATAGCCCGGCGTGCGGTGATAGAGTTCGCGGCTGAGGTCGATGATCTTCATGGCTCGCTCGATGATTTCAACAATAACGGCTCAATAGTCCAGGAACGGACGGTCGGCCTTGCGGCACCAGTTCTCCCAGGCGCGGTTGACGTTGGCGGGCGAGGTGGTCTCGGCCACCTTCTTCTGCTCGCCCTTGGTCAGGAAGCGTACGCGCTTGGCCATGGATTCGGCCTGCATCTGAAGCTTGGCGTTCAGCTCCAGATAGACGGCGGTGTAGACGTTGGCCCGCAACTCATGACCCACGACGACGGCGCCGTGGCCGCGCATGAGCGCGGTACGGCCCTTGCCGAGCCTCTTGGCGAGGTCCCGGCCCATGGCCATGCTTTCCACGAGAAGATTGCTGTCGCCGAATTTGTCGTGTTGATCCCAGATCGGAACCTCGAAACCGATGGTGGCGCACATGTGCATGACCGGCCGCATCTTGCGGCCCGTGATGCCGAAGGGGATCGTGCTCGGGCTGTGGTTGTGGATCACCGACATGACGTCGGGCCGCGCCTCGTAGGCCGCGCCATGGATGAAGCGCTCGAGGTAGGGCTTGCGGCCCTTGGCGTCGACCGGATCGCCCTCCAGCGTGAACTCCATGATGTCCTTGACCTCGACGCGCTCCGGCGCGCGGGCCCGCGACAGGAAATAGCGATCCGGTTTGTCGGGATGGCGGATGCTGACGTGGCCGAAGGAATCCACGATGCCCTGGTCCGCCAGGATCCGGTTGGCGGTCACGAGATCCTCGATCAGGTCTTTCAGGCTGGCCATATGGCGCCCCCTTTACGGCGTTGGTTGATTTGTTCCGTGCGCAGTGGTCGGACGGCCAGACGATCAGAAGCTGAGCTTCCGATCGGGGATCTTGACGTTGTCGATGCGCGGCAGGTGGTCCTGATGACCGTAGAGCCAGGACATGTCGACGCCGCCCTGCGCCATCCATTCTTTCATGACGTGGTTGCGCAATTCACGGGTCGTATTGGACGCGTGGAAGATCTCGCCGAGCAGCTTGGCGGTGATCTGCACGCGGGCGGTGCGCAGATAGCGCAGCTCCTGGTACTTCAGGAACGCCTTGGCGTAGTCGCCGTTGAACGCCACCACCTGCTCGGCCAGACAGACCGCGTCCTCCATCGCCATGTTGGCGCCCTGGGCGAGATATTGCAGCATCGGATGGGCGGCGTCGCCGAGCAGCGTCACGCGGCCCTTGGTCCATTCCTTGATCGGCGGACGGTCGCAGAGCACCCACATGCGCCAGCTTTCGACCTTGCCGAGCATGGTCTTCACGGGCGCGCATTTCTCGGCGAAGCGGGCATGCAGTTCGGCGGGGTCGCCGTAGGTGTCCCAGCCTTCTTCGTAGCGGTCGGAGTGGAAGACGGCCACGAGGTTGAACAATTCGCCGCGTCGCAGGGGGTAATGAACGAGGTGGGTCTTGTCGCCGCACCAGACGATCATGCGGTTGATGCGGTATTCCTTCGGCCATTCGCGCGTCGGAACGACGGCCCGATAGGCGATATGGCCGGAGACGGTCGGCTTGCCGTCGCCGACCACGAGCGAGCGCACGAACGACCACAGGCCGTCGCATCCGATCAGCGCCGCGCCCTTGAAGGTCTCGCCGCTCTTGGTGCGCGCGGTGACGCCGTTTGCGGTCTCGTCGATCCCGACCACCTCCTGGGAGGTGGACAGCGTGATCAGCGGAGACTTCCGGCAGGCTTGATAGATGATGTCGAGCAGGTCGGCGCGATGGATGACCGCGTAGGGCGCGCGAAACTTATCGAAAAACGGCTGATCGACCTCAAGGGAAACGAATGTCTCGCCGGTGATCGAATCGCGCAGTTCGAGACCTTCCGGAAACACCGCGATCTTGTTGATCTCCTCGGTCAGGCCGAGAAACTCGAACATCCGGAAGACGTTGGGGCCGAGCTGGATGCCGGCGCCGATCTCCTTGAACTCGGGGGCCTGCTCCAAGACGTGGGACGCGATACCCTTCCTCGACAGCGCGAGTGCCGCGGACAGTCCCCCAATTCCGCCGCCGACGATCAGGACCGGCTCGGCCTTATTATTCTCGTTCATTCAACACTCCCGCACGCAACTCACTGAAGAACTTTTGCACTTTAGGGTTTTTGCGTCTGGTCGATCAAGCGACGCGAGAACCCGCCAGGTAGGCAAGCACCCTGATTTGAACGATACTCGCGCCAAAAGAAAGTGTTCTGAACAAACAACGCTCTGCATTGGGAGGAGGCTTGCTATGAAAAAATCGCTTGTTGTCTGTCTGGGCCTGGCCGCCGTCGGACTGGGCTCGGTGCTCGCTGTGGGAGCTGTGGCCGCTCAGGAGAAATTCCCGTCCAAGCCAGGGACGATCGTGGTTCCGGCCTCGGCCGGCGGCGTGACCGACACGCTCGGGCGGGCTCTGGCCGATCATTTTTCCAGGGTGTTCGACAATCAATTCATTGTCGAGAACCGCGCCGGAGCCAACAACCAGATCGCGGCTGAACACGTTGCCAAGTCGGAGCCGGACGGGACGGTTCTGTTCGTCAGCCCCGAGGGGACGTTCACCTCAAATCCCGCGCTCTATCCCAAGCTGAATTACGATCCCGAGACGGATTTCACGCCGATCGTAGGCCTTGTCATCATCAATCACGCCCTGGTCACGAATCCGTCGCTCAAGGCCAAGTCGGTCAAGGACCTGCTCGAAACAGCCAAGTCGAAGCCGGGCAGCCTCAATTATGGCACCTTCGGCGTCGGATCGAGCGGGCATCTCAACATGGAGATGCTCCAGAGCATGGCGAAGGTGAAGCTTCAGCCGGTCCATTATAAAGGCGCGACGCCAGCCCTGACCGATGTCGTCGCGGGCCATATCCAGATGATGTTCATCAGTGTCGGAAGCGCCGTACCGCAATGGAAGGGCGGCAAGGTCAACTTCCTCGCCATCGGCGCGGGCGAGCGCCTGAAGGCGCTTCCCGATGTCGCGACGGTTTCGGAAAGCGTGCCTGGCTACAAGGCCCAGTCCTGGTTTG
>Ga0180217_1004376_pt1 | contig 11234 bp, 11 predicted proteins | sample eDN3rd37CBELigOP_FD_128521 | JGI IMG/M metagenome (GOLD analysis project Ga0180217, IMG submission 128521) | Enriched Organic Plus compost microbial communities from Emeryville, California, USA - eDNA 3rd pass 37_C BE-Lig OP (version 2) (version 2) ... | reverse complement strand
TGTCCTTTACGCTCGCGAGGGTGCGGACGTCGCCGTGGCCTATCTCAGCGAGCACGAGGACGCCAAGGAGACAAAGCGCGCCGTCGAGCGCGAGGGCCGCCGCTGTCTGCTGATCGCGGGCGACGTGGCCGATCCCGAGTTCTGCCGCGAGGTGGTGGCGCGCACGCTGACCGGGCTCGGCAAACTCGACATCCTGGTGAACAACGCGGCCTTTCAGGAGCACGCCGCCGATTTCGACGATCTTTCCGAGGAGCATTTCGACCGCACGATCAAGACCAACGTCTACGGCTATTTTTACATGGCGAAGGCGGCGGTGCCCCATCTGCCGGAGGGCGGGGCGATCGTGATGTGCGGATCGGTGACGGGTCTGTTCGGCAACAAGTCGCTGGTCGATTATTCGACCACCAAAGGAGCGATCCACGCCTTCACCCGCTCGCTCGCCACCCAACTCGTCGGCCGGGGCATTCGCGTCAATGCGGTGGCGCCAGGTCCGGTCTGGACGCCGCTCAACCCGGCGGACAAGGATGCCGAGCGCGTGAAGCAATTCGGCTCGCAGACGCCAATGGGACGGCCGGCACAGCCTGAAGAGATCGCTCCGGCTTTCGTGTTTCTCGCGGCGCCGAGTTGTTCGAGCTATATCACCGGCGAGATCTTGCCGATCATCGGCGGTTATTCCGGCGGGTAGCGCGAAACCACCCGCCGGATGAAGCATGACGCGAAAGCCCGATCAGTTGATGATCGGAAGGCCGGCCGCTTCCATCGATTCACGGATCGTCACGGCCGTCTTCTTGATGACCTCTTTGAATTCGGCCTGGGTGGTGCCGTAGGGCAGGATCGCGATCTGTTGCAGCCGCTTGATGATCTCCGGCTGCTTGGCGGCCTCTATGGTGTATTTCACCATGCCGTCGATTGCCTCTTGCGGGGTGCCTTTCAGGGCGAAGAAGCCGTTCCACGACGAGCCTTCGAAACCAGGAAACGTCTCGGCGACGGTCGGGACGTCGGGAAGCTGGGCCAATCGTTCGGTTGTGGTGACCGCGAGAATGCGGATGTTCTTGTTCTCGGTGTGAAGCATCACCTCGGACGCGTTGCCGAAATACATCTCGACATTGCCGGAGGCGAGCCCCGTCATGGCCGGTGCGCCGCTCTTGTAGGGCACCGCCACCATCTTCAATCCGGCACGGTGCAGGAACAGGGCGGTGTTCAGATTGACGTTGCCGCTGGGGCCGGCCGTCCCATAGTTCAGCTTGCCGGGCCGCTCCTTCACATAGTCGATGAACTCGCCCAGGGTTTTGGGCGGGAGTTCGGATCGAATGGCCAGCAGATAGGGGCCCGCGCCGAAGATGCTGACCGGAACGAAGTCCTCGTGCGGGTTGTAAGTCACCTTCTGGAGCATCGGGATGTTAAAGATCTGCGCGGACGATCCGAACATGAACGTGTGGCCGTCCGCCGGCTTCTGTAGCGTCGCCATGGCACCGATCAGTCCACTGCCGCCGCCCCGGTTCTCGATGATGAAGGGTTGGCCGGTCTTGCGAGAGATATAATCGGAGGCCAGACGCGCCATCATGTCGGTGTTGCCTCCCGCCGCGTAGGGCACGATCACCGTCACGGGCCGTGTCGGCCACGCCGCCGCGAGCGAGGGACGACCGCTGGCTGCTGCGAGCGCGGCGGCGCCCAGTCCGGCCAGAGTGGAACGGCGTGTCAGTGACGTGGACGCAAGACGAGCAAATCGATCTTCCTGGCGCATCAGTGCCTCTTCATTGCGATTTTTTGGCAATGGTGCGGGGATTCCCGCATCATGGGCCGTTATATTCAGGCTGGCTTTAAAAGGTAAGGATTGTTCGATACCCGATCAGTTGATGATCTTCAGCCCGGCCGCCTGCATCGCCTCGCGGATGCGCACACCTGATTTCTTGATCTCGGCCTTGAACTCGTCCTGGCTTGAGCCGACGGGAACGATGGCAAAATTGTCCAGGCGCTTGATCACCTCCGGATCGCGCGCGGCGGCCATCGTGTACTTCTCCATGGCGGCGATCGCTTCGGGCGGCGTTCCCTTTTTGGCGTAGAAGCCGTTCCAGGAGGAGCCTTCGAAATCCGGATAGAACTCGGCGACCGCGGGCACGTCGGGAAGCTGAGGAATGCGCTTGGATGTGCTGACGCCCAAGAAGCGAACAATCTTGTTGTCCTTCTGGGCGAGCAATTCTGTGCTGTTGCCGAAGTACATCTGGACGTCGCCGGCAAGGAAACCGGCAAGGGCCGGCGTTCCGCTCTTGTAGGGAACAGCAGTCATTTGCATGCCGGCGCGCTGTAGCAGCAGGTTGGTGGTCAGGTTGAGATTCCCGGAAACGCCGGCTGTCGCATAATTCAGTTTGCCGGGGCGCTCCTTAACGTAGGCAACGAGTTCAGGCAGTGTTTTGACCGGGATATCCGATCTGACAGCCAGGATTTGTACGCCTGTTCCGAAGATGCTGATTGGAATGAAATCGTCGTGCGGTTCGTACTTGACCTTCTGCATCATAGGAATGTTGAAGATCGGCGCTGACGAGCCGAACATGAAGGTGTAACCGTCGGCCGGCGCGTTGAAGGTTGCCATCGCGCCGATCAAGCCGCTGCCACCGGGCCGGTTATCCATAATGAAGGGCTGCCCGACTTGCTTGGAGATGAAATCGCTGGCGAGACGCGCCATGCCGTCGGTCTGGCCGCCCGGTGAATAGGGCACGATGATCGTGACTGGCCGCGTTGGCCAATCGGCCGCGCGCGAGCGGCCTGCGGATGCGGCCGTCAGCGCCGTGGCGCCCAGGCCGAGCAGGGCGGAGCGGCGAGACAGGGGCGTGGACGCAATACGCGTGAAGCGGTCTTCGGGGCGCATCAAAGCCTCATTTTGGATAGTTCGTGGATGTTTGATCGGTGCTGGCTGGCTGGTCAGGCAACGCCAGCCGGGCGCGTTCTTGGCGCGTATCATCGAGCAAAACGCTAGCATTCGCGTGCAGCACGAAAAAGCCGATAGAGGTGGCACGTTGCACAGCGCATTTGCTGCATAAGCAGGCAGAAAACGCGACACCCTGCCGCTGACAGGGTGTCGCATCTGACTTGAGCGAAAGCTATTGCGGCTGAATCTTGGCCGCTTTCACGGTTGCCTTGACGCGAGCGGTCTCTTCCTGAAGCGCCTTTTCGAACTCCGCGGGGCCGGCGCCGCTGGCGTCGATGCCCGCGGATGTGAACCGCTTGATGACCTCCGGCTCCTTGGTGATCGCAACGAATTCCTTGGCGATCTGTTCGGCCAGTTTGTCAGGCATGTCGGCGCGCGCATAAACGCCGATCATCGGCGCGAAGCTGAAGCCTGGAATGAATTCAGACACGGCCGGAATTTCGGGGGCCTGCTTGTAACGCTCGAGGCTGTTGGTCGCGAGCAGCTTGACCTGTTTGCTCTTGACCGCGCCGGACAGCGAAGGGAAGGCGGAGAACAGAACATCGACATGGCCACCGAGCAGCGCCGGCACGGATTGGCCGGTCCCCTTGAATGGCACATGCGACATCTCAAGCTTGAGGTTCGCTTTGAGCGCTTCCATCGTGAGATGATGGGTGCTGCCAACGCCCGAGGATCCATAGTTGATCTTGCCGGGATTCTTGCGGGCGTATTCGATGAACTCCTTCATCGAGTTGACCGGCACGCTCGGATGCGCCGCGAGGAACAGCGGGGCCTGGGCCAGCCGCGCCACGGTTCGGAACTTCGCAGGGTCGTAGGACAGCTCCTTGAACATGGATGGGTTGATGGACAGCCAGGAGTTGTCGGTGATGATGAACGTGTAGCCATCGGGCGGCGCGGCGGCGAGCGCGAGCGCGCCGACCGAGCCGCCGCCACCGGCGCGGTTCTCGACCACGACCGATTGCTTGGTCCGCTCTTGCAGGCTGTTGCCGACGATGCGGGCGACGGTATCGGGCAGCCCGCCCGGCGCGAAGGGGACGATGATGCGGATCGGTTTGTTGGGATAGTCTTGGGCCTGTGCCGATGCCGGCATCAGCAGGCCGCAAGCCAGCGCAGCGGGCGTGAGCGCGACCGCGCGCAAAAAGCGACTCAATAGGGTCATGGGTGTGTCCTCCCCGGAGTGACGTTTCGTTGTCTTGTCGCTGATATCGAGGCGCAGCCGCGCCTCACCATCAGAAAACTTAGTCTCCTAAGTTAGTCTAAGTCTAAGATGTTCGGACGTCGCCGTCGAGATGGAGTCCGGCCTTCGGCGGGTTGCTTTTGTCGCGGACTTGGACCATTCCACGCCCCGCAATCGATCCCGGTCGATCGTCTGAAAGCAACACGGAAGGAGGGCACGTCATGGCGGCCACCACCCCTATCAATCCAGCCGACATGGCTCCGCCCGGTGGCCATTACAGCCACGCCGTCGTGGCGGGAGGCCAGGTTTACGTGTCCGGACAATTGCCGATCGCGCCAGACGGCAGGAAGCTGACCGACGACACCTTCGAGGCGCAGGCCCGTCAGGTGCTCGACAATGTGGCTTGCGCGCTGAGGGGTGCGGGCAGCAGCATCGACAAGCTGGTGCAGGTGCGCGTTTACGTCACCGATATCGGCGATTGGCCGCAGTTCAACACCATCTATGCGGAATGGACCGGTGGAGCGAAACCGGCGCGCTGCGTGGTGCCGGTCCCGCAGCTTCACTACGGCTTCAAGATCGAGATCGAAGCGATCGGCACTGTTTGATCAGATCGTTTCGTTGGCCATGAAACGCGCCAGGGCTTCGCGCTGATCCGTGTTCAGCGTCAGCCCGAGCCGGGTCCGACGCCACAGCACGTCATCGGCGGTGCGCGCCCATTCGTAGCGCATGAGATAGCGCACCTCGCTGGCGGAAAGCGGCCCGAACGGCGGCTCGCGTGCCGACGATTGGCCTTCGCCAAGCACGCGGGCGAGACGCGTGCCATAGGCCCTGACCAGTCGTTGGGCCGCCGCCTCGTCGAGGAAAGGCCAATCGCGACGCGCCTGTGCGGCGAGCGCGTCGATGCCGTTCCACGGAACGTCGCCGCCGGGCAGGGGAGCATCGCCTGTCCAGGCTTTTCCGCGCATGTCGAAACAATGGGACAGCTTGGCCATTGCCGCTTCGGCCAGCCGGCGATAGGTGGTGATCTTGCCGCCGTAGATCGTCAGCAGCGGCGCCTCGCGGAAGCGCTCGTCCAACGAGAGGTGATAGTCGCGGGTGACAGCTTGCGCCCGACGCGCGCCATCGTCATAGAGCGAGCGCACGCCGGAAAAGGCCCAGATCACGTCCTCGGGCGTCACGGCCTGGCGGAAATAGCTTGTGACCGCGCGACACAGATAAAGAATCTCGTGCGCCGATGGCGCGAGCGCGTCGAGATCATCGGCGAAATCCTCGTCCGTGGTGCCGATCAGCGTGCAATCCGTGCCGAACGGCAGCGCAAAGATCACGCGTCCGTCGTCGTTCTGGAGGACATAGCCGTTCGAATGGTCGAACAGTTTGCGCACGACGATATGGCTGCCCTTGACCAGCCGCAGCGGCGGACGGCCGTCTTGGCGCACGATCGTTTCCGAAACGATGCCGGACCATGGCCCGGCGGCGTTCACCAGAACGCGGGCGGTGGCGACGTGGCGCCGGCCTTGATTGTTGAGGATCAGCCGCCATTCGGTGTCACGCTCGGCCCGCACCACCTTGGTGCGGGTGCGGATCGCGGCGCCGCGTTCGGCCGCGTCCAGCGCGTTGAGAACGACCAGACGCGCATCGTCCACCGAGCAATCGGAGAATGCAAAGCCGGAGCGGTATTTCCGCTGCAAGGGCAGACCGGTTTCGTGATGTGTCAGGTCGAGGCGCTGCGTGCCGGGCAGGATGCCGCGACCGCCGAGTCTATCGTAAAGGAACAGGCCGAGCCGGAGCACCCAGGCGGGACGCCCGCCGGGCCGGACCGGCAGCACGAGCCGCTGCGGCCGGACGAGGTGTGGAGCGATCCGCAGGAGGCGCTCGCGCTCAGCCAGGGCCTCGCGCACGAGCCGCAATTCGCCGTATTCCAGATAGCGAAGGCCGCCGTGGATCAGCTTGGTGGAGGCTGACGATGTGCCGGAAGCCAGATCGGTCTGCTCGCACAGCAGCACGCGCAGGCCACGGCCAGCCGCATCGCGCGCCAGCCCAGCGCCGTTGATGCCGCCGCCGATGATGGCGAGATCGTATTCGGCCATGCCGCCCCACCGCGCCGAGCCGTTTGATTCGATTTCTCTTCATATTTACTGGAAACGGGGCTGCTGGAACATTGGGGGGTGGCGATCGTTCGGGCAGGGTTGGGCTAAATCAAGCCATGCTTAGGCCGCATTTTTGCTATAGGTTTATTGCGCAACTGGATTTTGGCCGTTCCGGCCGCGGAGCGTCCGAGGGGCGCGCTCGTTTCGGATCTTCCCAAAAGCCGGGAGTGGCGCGGCGCAGCACGGTGCGGCGTCGAACCTCAATGGAAGCATTTCAGGAGACGACGATGCAAAAGGGCACCGTCAAATGGTTTAACCCCACCAAGGGCTATGGCTTCATTCAGCCGGAAGGCGGCGGCGCTAAGGACGTGTTCGTCCATATCTCGGCTGTGGAGCGCGCGGGCTTGAACACCCTCAATGAGGGCCAGGTGGTCGAGTATGAACTCGTCACTGGCCGTAACGGCAAGGAATCGGCGGAAAATCTTCGGGTCGGCTGATCGAGACCGATCCAGACACACGCCTTCCGAAGCCCTCGGCCATGCGCCGGGGGTTTTTTAATGGCGCGCTATCGTGGCTTTTGGGGTCAGCCGTCTGAGTTGACGATCAGGGGGCCGGGTTCACCGTCGATCAGGCAATGATCGCCTTCGATGAGCAGCCGATCCTCGGCCGCCAGCCGCAGGGCCAGCGGATAGATGCGATGCTCGACGGCGAGCACCCTGGCGGTCAATGCTTCCGCCGTATCGCCATCGTGGACCGGCACCGCGCCCTGGACGATCATCGGACCCGAATCCATTTCCGGTACGACGAAGTGAACCGTCGCGCCATGGCGCTTGGCGCCGGCGGCGATCGCCCGCGCGTGGGTGTCGAGCCCCTTGAACGCGGGCAGGAGGGCGGGGTGGATGTTGATCATCCGTCCCATCCATTGGCCGACGAACCAGGGCGTGAGCAGGCGCATGAATCCGGCCAGGCAAACCCACTCGATGCGATGGGCTTCGAGTTCGGCCTGCATGGCGCGCTCGAAGGCCGGGCGATCCTTGCCGAAATTCCGGTGATCGACGACGGCGGTGTTCAATCCTTCGGCGCGGGCGTGGGCGAGACCTTTAGCCTGCGGATCGTTCGACAGGACAAGGGCGATCTCGGCCGGATAATCGTCGGCCTTGGCGGCATCGATCAAGGCGACCATGTTGGAGCCGCGGCCGGATATCAGGACGGCGACGCGCTTGCGATCCATGCGTTTCCGTCCGCCTTGCGCCGGCTCAGAGATTGAGGTGGCTCGAATAGACGACCCGCGCGCCGTCGGCCGTCGTCTTTTCGAGTGTGCCAAGTTGGACGACGGTCTCGCCCTCGAGGCGCAGGACATCGGCGACGGCGTCGGCGCGTGCGGCGTCCACCACCACCACCATGCCGATGCCGCAGTTGAACGTGCGCAGCATCTCCGTCTCTGCGATGTTGCCCGCCTGCGCCAGCCAGCGCATCACCGGCAGAACCGGGACGGCCGCCAGGTCGACACGCGCCGCGATGCCGTCGGGCAGGACGCGCGGGATGTTGTCCGGAAAGCCGCCGCCGGTGATATGCGCCATCGCTTTCACGCCGCCGGTCTCGCGGATCGCGGCCAAAAGCTGCTTCACATAGATGCGTGTCGGCGTCAGGAGACCCGCGCCCAGCGTGGCCTCCGGCGCGAAGGGGGCCGGAGCATCCCAGGCCAAGCCGCTGGCCTCGACCACACGCCGGACCAGCGAATAGCCGTTGGAATGGACACCCGACGAGGCGAGGCCCAGCAGCACGTCTCCGGCGCCGACAGTCCGGGTCGGTAGAACCGCATCGCGCTCGACCGCGCCGACCGCGAAACCCGCGAGGTCGTAATCACCGGCGGCATAGAGTCCCGGCATTTCGGCTGTCTCGCCGCCGATCAAGGCGCAGCCGGCCTGCCGGCAGCCCTCGGCGATGCCGGCCACGACGGCGGCCGCAGCCTCCGGATCGAGCTGGCCGCAAGCGAAATAGTCGAGGAAGAACAGCGGCTCGGCGCCCTGGACCACCAGATCGTTCACCGACATGGCCACGAGATCAATGCCGATCGTCTCGTGCCGGCCCGTCTCGATGGCGATCTTGACCTTGGTGCCCACGCCATCGGTCGCGGCGACCAGGACCGGATCGCGGAATCCCGTGCGTTTGAGGTCGAACAGCCCCCCGAAACCGCCGATATCGGCGTCCGCGCCAGGGCGCGCCGTGGCCTTCACCAAGGGCTTGATCAGATCGACCAGCCGGTTGCCCGCGTCGATATCGACGCCGGAGTCCGCATAGGTCATGCCGGGCTTGTTCATGGCTCGTGCCTACGTTGGAATCGAAGCGCGTGCAATGGCTTGATCGGCGATATAGTGTCCGCCGCCGCAGAGCGTGCCGGCTCGGGGAGGGGCGGCACGCCGGGTTGGTGTAGAGGCTGAAATTGAGCATACCGAACATTATTACGCTGGCCCGTATCCTGATCGTGCCGGTGGTGGTCTGGACGATCGCGATCGGCCAATTGGGACTGGCCTTCATGCTGTTTCTTGCGGCAGCGGTGAGTGACGCCGTGGATGGATTTTTGGCCAAGCGGTTCGGCATGAAGACCGACCTCGGCGCCTATCTCGATCCGCTGGCCGACAAGGTGTTGATCGTCTCGATCTATGTCACCCTCGGGATCACCTCGGTCATCCCGCTGTGGATCGTCATCCTGGTCGTCTCCCGCGATATCCTGATCGTCGGCGGCGTCCTTCTGGCCTGGCTGGTCGGTCATCCCATTCAGATCAAGCCGCATTGGGTGTCGAAGCTGAACACGGCGGCCCAGATCCTGTTCGCGTGCCTCATCCTCGGAGGGCTGGGATTTGGTCTCGACGTCGGCATCCTGTTGACACTGGTGATGTGGCTGGTGGCTGCCTTGACCTTGCTTTCGATCGCCTTCTATGTCGCCGAATGGGTTCGCCACATGGGCGCCGAGGAACCCTGACCGACCGGGGCGGTTGTGCTTCTCGGGCGTAGGGATCGCAGCAATGGTCATAGAGCGGCAGGTTTGGGTCTGGGTCGCCATGGCTGCGGTCCTGATCGTCGCCCTGTGGATACTTGGCAACATCCTGCTGCCGTTCGTCGGTGGGCTGGCGCTGGCCTATCTTCTCAATCCGGCCGCCAACCGTCTGGAGCGGCATGGCGTCAATCGGACGGCGGCGGCCCTGCTGCTGGTGGGGCTTCTCGTGCTCGTGGTCCTGGCGGCGATCCTGGTGATTGTGCCGGTGCTGACCATCCAGCTCATGGACCTGATCGAGAACCTTCCGGATTATTTCCGGCAGCTTCAGGTGTTCGTGACCGATCCGTCGAGGCCCTGGCTTGGCCGGATGATCGGCGAGGGATTGTCGGGCGCCGAACAGTCGATCGGTGAAATCCTCAAGGCCGGCTCCGGCTGGGCGGCGGGCGCGCTGGGCTCCCTGTGGACCGGCGGACAGGCCGTATTATCGCTGTTTGCCCTTCTGGTCGTCATGCCGGTGGTGGCGTTCTATTTCGTCGCCGACTGGCCTCGCCTCATCGCTTCGATCGATGGTCTCGTGCCGTTGTCGCAGCAAGAAACCGTGCGCTACCTCGGCCGCGAGATCGACCGGGCGATCGCCGGCTTCGTACGCGGCCAGATCCTGGTGTGCCTCTTGCTGGCGACCTTCTACGGCATCGGATTGACGCTGGCCGGCTTGAACTTCGGACTGGTCATCGGTGCCGTGGCCGGCTTGATCGGCTTCATTCCCTATGTCGGTTCGATCACCGGCTTCCTGCTCGCCGGGGGCGTCGCGATCGCCCAGTTCTGGCCGGAATGGACGCCGATCGCGGTGGTGTTCGGCGTGTTCGCCCTCGGCCAGTTCCTGGAGGGCAACATCCTGGTGCCCAAGCTCGTGGGCGACTCCACGCGGCTCCATCCCGTCTGGCTGATTTTCGCGCTGTTCGCCTTCGGTTATTTGTTCGGCTTCGTCGGCCTGTTGCTGGCCGCGCCCATCGCCGCCGCGATCGGCGTTCTGGTGCGCTATTTTGCCCAGCGCTATCGGGAAAGTCCGCTCTATACCGGTGAAAAGGCGCCCTGACGCATGCCGGAATCGGTCTCCGCTCCGACAACGCCGCCGCGGCAACTGGCCTTCGCGCTCGATCACATCGAGAGCTTCGAGCGTGACGACTTTCTGTCGGGGCCTTCCAACCGTTCAGCCTTGTCGCTGATCGAGCGCTGGCCGGACTGGCCGGGGCCGATCATGGTCCTGTCCGGGCCCGAGGGCGCCGGCAAGAGCCATCTGGCGGCGATCTGGGCGCGGATATCCGGCGCGCGCTTCATCGCTGCCCGTGCGCTGTCGAGCGCCGAGGTCCCGGCGGCTCTCGCCACGGGCGCATTGGTGATCGAGGATCTGATGCCGGGCGGTTTCGATGAGCGCGCCCTGTTCCATCTCATCAATTTGGTGCGCGAGGAGCGTGCCTTTGTCCTGGTGACGACGCGGACCGCGCCGGTCGGCTGGACCGTCCGTGTGCCGGACCTGGCATCGCGGCTGCGGGCCGTGCCGGTGGTGCAGATCGAAGCGCCCGACGACACGTTGCTGCGGGCGGTGATCGTCAAGCTCTTCGCCGACCGTCAGCTTGCCGTCGAGGAGAGCCTGGTGGGCTATCTCACCACCCGGATCGAACGCTCGTTCGCGGCCGCCAAAGCGGCCGTGGACCAGCTCGACCGGGAGGCCCTTCGCCTGAAGCGTCCGGTCACGCGCGCGCTGGCTGCGACCTGCTTCCGCGAGCCTTGACGGAACTTCAAGGCGGGCGCGTCATAGTCATCACGTCGTCATGAATGGTGACCAGGATCGCCGCGAAACGGCTGGAACCCATGAACATCGTGCAAGATACTGTTATGGAAGGGGAATCGACCTTGGCGCCGAACGCCGAGGAGAGCGCCCTTGCCTCGCGCCCGGAGCGGTTCATCAACCGTGAATTGTCCTGGCTGCAATTCAACCGTCGCGTTCTGGAGGAATCCGCCAATCCTGGTCATCCGCTCCTGGAG
>Ga0180217_1004374_pt1 | contig 11234 bp, 9 predicted proteins | sample eDN3rd37CBELigOP_FD_128521 | JGI IMG/M metagenome (GOLD analysis project Ga0180217, IMG submission 128521) | Enriched Organic Plus compost microbial communities from Emeryville, California, USA - eDNA 3rd pass 37_C BE-Lig OP (version 2) (version 2) ... | reverse complement strand
TAAAGATGAAAAGTTAGTAGAAAAATACGATGATGTTGTACAAGCATTCGTAGAAAGTGGACAACAAAATGACTTGGAAATAAGCCGTCATGTTCATTTTTCGCCAGAAAGGAAGGACCTATGGAAGGCTAGTTTTACATCCCTAAGCTTCCTAGCTATTATTCCGATTATTTTTGCTGGACTGGATACGTTAAGTACATTCTTACCTGATACCAATCAGCTGGAAGGAGTACTTGAGGTCTTGCTTGCAAGTAAATGGCTATTTGTTATTGTTCTGATTATTGCTATCATTATTGCCGTTACATTTGGTGTGGCACGAACATTTATCCGGTATGGAAAATATGAAATTTCTTCAGATGCACGATATATCTTTATAGACCGAGGGGTACTTGATGAAAGTTATTTTGCGATTGAAAAAAAGAAAATTCAGGGTCTAGAGATAAGGCAAACGTTGTTGAAGCGAATATTTGGGTTAGCGGAAGTAAAATTAATCAGTTCTGCGAATCCAAATAAAGGCGATGAATCCATCAATGTGAATTCACTTTATCCATTTTTACCTCTCCAAAAAGCATATGAATTAATTGAAGAATTGCTACCAATCTATCAGGTGAAATTAAGTAAATTAGAAAGGTTACCTCGTAAATCGTTATGGGTAAAATTACTGAAACCAAGCTGGTTATGGCTTATAGTAACAATTGGATTATTTTACTTTAAACCTGAACTTTTTGATATTAAGCAATTCTGGTGGATCTTGTCTGTTGTCTTCCTATGCATCATTGTCTTGCAAAGGTTTCTTGATTATCATCATACGAGATATGCTGTAAATGAGACCCAAGTACAATGGTGGCAAGGTGGACTAACAAGTCGCATGTTTATAACCAAAAGAAGACATTTGATTGAAATGTCCTACTCTCAATCTAGATTACAAAAACTTTTCCAAGTTGCTTCCATTACAACGATGAATCGTTCAATCCCAACACATATTGAGACCATTAAAGATATTCCATTACCGTTTGCTCAAGCATTTGAAGAATGGTACTTAAAGCGTCGGGAAGATGTTGATCTTGTTGAAGAACAAAGTAGCAACCAAACGGTATCTAAATAACCGGGGAAACCGTCCATTGAAATCAGAAGCCCTTTCATTTGCTATCTATTTCCTAACTTGTAATAATAAAGGAAATGAATATGAAAGGGGCTAGATTGATGAAAGTTTGTGTAGTTGGTGCTAATGGTCAAATTGGAAAACAAGTGGTGGAGCTTTTAAAGGAAAGTAGTGAGCATACCCCCATTGCGATGGTGCGTAAACAAGAGCAAGAAGCCCATTTTGATAACTTAGGTGTTGAAAATGTTTTAGCAAGTATTGCAGATAGTGTTGATAAAATAGCAGAGGCCATTTCAGGCTCTGATGCGATTGTGTTTACTGCAGGCTCAGGTGGACATACAGGTCCTGATCAAACCCTGCTAATCGACCTTGATGGTGCTGTGAAGACTGTTGAAGCAGCAGAAAAGGCTGGCGTTAACCGCTTTGTGATGGTAAGTGCATTAGGTGCGAATCAACGTGAAAAATGGAATGAGGCAATTCGTCCATATTATGTAGCAAAGCACTATGCCGATCGAATACTTGAACAAAGTGATTTAACCTATACAATCGTTCGACCTGGTGGTTTGCTGAATGAAGAAGGCACTGGGAAGATTTCAATTGGGGAGAATTTGACAAGAAATACAATTCCTCGTGCGGACGTAGCAAAAGTGATTGTAGCTTCCTTATCTGAGGAAAATACATATTATCAATCATTTGATCTTGTAAGTGGAGATATTCCGATCGAAGATGCATTGAAAAATGTAAAAGGTGATTAAAAGAGACGCTTGCGACGGTTCGGTCGCAAGCGTTCGTTTTTTATTTCTAATTTTAGGCTCCACCAGCTCTCTAGTCTAAGATAATTGCTTCGGAGGGTAACAAGAACCTTTTGTCAGCACTTGTCATACCTTATATTTGTCGCCAACAAGCTCGGGCTCTGTACTTTTATCATTTATCAGCAGGAAATACTAACCCAATTTGCTTACGAGCTTCATCTAATATTTCCATAACTGCAATCGAATTTACATACGTGTTTACATTGGACTCTAAGGAACCATTTTTAATAAGGTCGATAAATTCTTTTGTTTCGTAATACATGGTGTGCTGTTCTGGGAGCTTAGAGATATCTTCAACTCGACCGTCACGATAGCGGATTTCTACTTTTTCAGGTTCTGAAATTTTATCGATGAGAATACTACCCTGTTCACCCTGTATTTCAGAAGGGATATAGGAATTTGTAATTTTTGAAAACATTACCGTACCTTCCATGTCTTTATAATGGGCAAGTATGGCTCCTTCCCCATCGACACCAGAATTGAGCATAAACCCACTTGCTTTAATTGAATCTGGCTTTCCGAATAATTGTACCATCGGATAAATACAATACACGCCAATATCCATTAATGAGCCATTTGAAAATTCAGGTTTAAAAGCATTTAATACATTTCCTTCCTTATAAGCATCGTAGCGGGATGAATATTGGCAATAGCTTGCGAAATAACGACGTACAGGTCCGATTTTATGTAAGTTCTCCCGAATGCTTGAATAGGATGGGAGAAAGCCTGACTTGAGTGCCTCCATTAACAACACATTATTTTCTTTTGCGGCCTTAATCATTTCCATTAGCTCACTCGTATTTGAGGCAATTGGCTTTTCACAAAGAACATGTTTTCCGTGTTTCAAAAGACTAATTGCATAAGAGGCGTGAAAGGAAGTGGGGCTTGCAATGTATACAGCGTCTAGTAAGTCAGATTTCGCCATTTCCTCAATCGAAGTAAAGGTATAAGGTGCATGGTGTTTATTAGCAAATACCTTTGCTCGCTCCTCCGTTCGTGAATAGACAGCTGTTAATGAAAAATCCTCAATTGTATTTGCTGCTCCTAAAAATGAATCTGTAATCCAGTTAGTTCCGATAACTCCAAAACGAATCATAAATTTTCCTCCAAAAATAAAGTATATATATTCATTATAGCAAACATGCAAATTTATAAAATAATGGTAAAATGGGAGAGCACATAACTTTATTCAGCGGAAGTCCACAATTTGCTGGGATTAATGCAGAAAGAGTTACAAGGTGGTCAAACCGATAGAGAATAAAGTTATGGCCTCCGGCGGATGCCACGATTTTTCGCGGTAATTTTTCGAGCAGTAAATCCAAAGACTAAGAACGCCACATCATGTGGCAACGTCTTTATGACCCACTTCCTGTGGGACTAAAAATCGGGCGCAAATACGCCAAGGCGCATTTGATAGTAGGATAGGGATGAGAAATTTGAAAGTTTTTTTTAGTTCATTACAATGGCTAGCCTTTATCATTGCTAGTTCTATAGTAGCCCCAATTGCAATTGCGGCCCTATATGGAATGGACCCAGTTGAGACAGCGAGTTTTGTCCAAAGGACCTTCCTCGTATTGGGATTATCCTGTTTAATACAAGTGTATTTTGGACACCGTTTGCCGATTAATGAAGGACCTGCTGGTTTATGGTGGGGTGTATTTATTATCTATGCAAGCTTAGGTCCGACATTATATGGTTCAGGTGAAGGAACACTTCGGGCAATTGAAGCAGGTATTTTAGTGAGCGGGGTTCTTTTTATGCTCTTAAGTATTTTCGGGATTATTGATCGACTATCGAAATTATTCACGCCAGTTGTAACAGGCACTTATTTAATTTTACTTTCACTACAATTGAGTGGTTCCTTTCTAAATGGCATTTTCGGTGTTGGGTACCGTGGTGCAGAAACGGTTAACTTAAAAATCGCAGGTATTTGTTTATTTATTATTCTATTTACCTTTGTTTTTGCCGAAAAAGGACCTCGTGCTTTAAGACAATACTCCGTTTTAATCAGCTTGGCCCTTGGTTGGATTATTTTTGCTGTACTTGGATTAATCGAACCAACCAATGTTGCGTCAAATAAATGGATAGAGGTACCTAAGATCTTTCCTTTCGGTCAGCCGATCTTTGATAGTGGAATGATTACGACCTCAATCCTTGTGACACTGTTGCTTTTAACCAACCTTATAGCTAGTGTAAAGGTCGTTGAACAAGTGCTTCAGTCACAAAATGTATCATTAGAAAAAACTAGATTTCGTCCTGCAGGTTTTATGGCAGGAATAAACCAGATGATAGCTGGACTCTTCTCTGCGGTTGCACCTGTTCCGATATCAGGGGCTGCCGGCTTCATTGCCACTACGAAAGTTAATACAAGACTCCCATTCATTGTTGGAAGTTTCATCTTGGTCGGTATAAGTTTCCTTCCGAAAGTTATGAACTTCGTTTCAGGTTTGCCTGCACCAGTGGGATATGCAACGGTTTTTATCATTTTTGCTAACCTTATGCTTCCGTCTTTAGCAATGTTTGAAACTCTAGAAAACAAATATCAATCCAGACTGATAATCGTTTTTTCATTATTCGTTGGGGTAGGTGCAATGTTTGTTCCTTCAGAAGCGTTTACGGATGTACCACCCATTTTAACTTCAATCTTGAATAATGGTCTCGTCCTTGGAACTGTTGTGGCAGTCTTGATTGAACAAACCGTTTCAAGACTTGGGTCTAAAAAGAAAGAAAGAGTCTAGTCGGAAGTAGTAGAATTATGCTACTATAAAGAAAAATCAGTTAAAAAAGGTAAGGGAGTTCGTCATACTCTACTTTTATCTTGTGTTTCATAGTTTACTAGAGGTGAATGAATGGATACGGTAAAAATGTATACGGCTTTTACGAAGAAAGCCTTTATGAGATCAGCTGCATATCGCTTTGACGTATGGACAAGGCTGGTTTCAAATATCATATTTTTGTTAATGTGGATGTCAATTTGGTTTGCGCTTTATGCTGGCAAAGAAGAGGCGAGTGGAATCTCCCTAACTGCAATGCTTACATATGTTGTTGTCAGTCAGTTTTTAACGGCAGTCAATGGTGCCGGAACGCCGCTGTGGGAACTGCAAGAAAAGGTACGAACTGGAGACATTGCACTCGAACTTATGAGGCCATTTGATGTACCGTTACGTTATTTATTTGCTGACTTTGGAAGTGTAGCTTTTTATATGCTGACTGCACTTGTCCCTTTATATGTTCTCTTGTTTTTCTTTGTTGATTTAAGCCTGCCGACATCATGGATGACATGGATTTTATTTATTATTTCCGGGTTTTTAGGGTTTTTAATACGATACTGTATTGAGCTGACATTTGGATTATTTACATTTTGGCTTATTGAAACAGGAGGAATAGAGGATATCTTCTATTTTTCTGTATCCCTTTTATCAGGCTCAGTCATTCCGTTGTGGTTTTTTCCTGGATGGTTACAAACGTTTGCGACATATTTACCATTTCAAGGGATTTATTTTATTCCAAATGCGATTTTTATCGAAGAAATTAGTGGCAAAGATGTGTTTATTTCAATTGGGATTCAGTTTTTTTGGGTAGCTGTGTCCTATACAATCCTCCGTTTTGTTTGGCGAAAAGCATCAAACAAAGTGATAGTACAGGGAGGGTAAAGGATGACTAAGATTATTGAATATGTTCGTTTGTATTTCCGACTAGTCGGAGCGGGAGTACGTGCCCAAATGCAATATCGGTTTGCGTTCATCATGCGAATTGTTGGTATGGTCGCGGCCTATACGGGAACCGCGGTAACTATGTGGATTATGCTCTATCAATTTAAAGAACTTGGAAAATGGAATTTTTATGAGTTGTTATTTCTTTTTGCGTTAGCTGTTCTATCGTGGGGATTCTGTATTATCCTCTTTTTCCATTTTAGAAGTTTGGACACTTATATTGTGAATGGGACCTTTGACCGTTTTCTTGTTCGTCCAATCAACCCATTTTTTCATTTTATGGCAATGAAATTTGATATTGGAGCTGCCGGTCAATTTATTTTTAGTATTCTTGTATTTATATGGGTTAGCAATGCTATTGATATTCATTGGCAATTTGGAAAAATCCTCTTTTTACTTGGGGCGATTATTGGTGGGATTTTAGTTCAAGGAGGACTGCTTGTCTTCATTTCAGCCATTGCCTTCTGGACGACTAAGTCAGAGCGCTTCTACTGGGTTGTGATGTATCCAGCTCGAAATCTAACGAATTATCCACTTGCTATCTATCCTAAGTTTGTTCAATGGGTAACAGCATTTGTTGTTCCTTTTGGATTTGTGAATTACTTCCCAGCAGCGGTTATATTAGATAAGGATACACCTTATTTTTCTTCCTATATTGGATATTTTACACCGCTTGTGGGTATCGTGTTTTTTGTCATTGCATATTATGTTTGGATGCTCGGCTTAAGTCGATATAAGAGTGCTGGATCGTGATTAAAGGGGTGAATGTGTCTTGGCCATAATTGAAGTAGAACATTTAAACAAAGAATTTAAAATTGCAAAAAGAGAAACAGGTTTTGTAGGGGCCTTAAAAAGCGTCGTAAACCGCCAGTTTGTCACGAAAGAAGCAGTAAAAGATATTTCCTTTTCCATCGAAAAAGGGGAAATGGTTGGATATATTGGACCAAATGGAGCAGGGAAATCAACTACGATCAAAATGCTTACAGGTATTCTTGTTCCATCAAACGGTTCCATTATTGTAAATGGGATTGTGCCGTATGAAAAACGTAAGGAGAATGCGAAAAACATTGGTGTTGTGTTTGGTCAACGGACACAGCTGTGGTGGGATCTCCCGACAATTGAGTCATTTGAATTATTAAAGGAAATATACCGCGTTCCTGATGCGCGTTATAAAGAGAACATGAATACATTCTCGGATATTCTTGGCTTAGGCGAGTTTTTGAACACGCCAGTTCGACAGCTATCATTAGGTCAACGTATGAGAGCGGATATTGCAGCGTCACTTTTACATGACCCTGAGATTTTATTTTTAGATGAACCAACGATAGGACTGGATGTTGTTGCAAAAGAGAAAATGCGTGAATTTATACAGGAAATTAATAAACTTCGCGATGTGACGGTGATCTTAACGACACATGATATGGAGGATATTGAAAAGCTTTGTAAACGAATGATTTTAATTGATCATGGCCAAAAGGTGTATGACGGTGATATAGCAGCAGTTAAGTCTCGTTTCGGAAAAATGCGGACTTTGATTGTTGATGTTGAGGAAAATGGCGTCGATTTACACGTTTCAAATGGTGAGCTCATGAAAGAGGAAGGGAACAGAAAGTGGATCCGTTTCAACCGTGATGATTTTTCCGCTTCGGACGTGATTTCGCAAATTACGCAAACCCATAATATTACTGATTTAACAGTGGAAGAGCCGGAAATTGAGTCGATTATCAGCAGAATATATCAAGAAGGATTTACGAAAGAAGAGGTTCCTGTGAAAGTTTGATATTTTTGACGTGTTTCAGCCCTACAGAGGATTACTTCGTGGGGCTTATTTTTATATCATGGTCGATAAATTTGTGTTATGGCTGTTAATCAGAATTTATGGCTGATATTTCATATTTTTGGCCAATAATCGTGATTTATGGTTAATACATAAAAAAGCCCCGAATCAGCTTCGGGGTTTAACCTATTATTTTAAAAAAACAAATATGCCATGCCTACAATGATTGGTAAGGTAATTAACGTACGAAGTAAAAAAATGAATACTAAGTCCAAAAAAGAAACCGGTAATTTTGAACCAAGTAACAATCCACCAACCTCTGACATGTAAATTAACTGAGTGATAGATACTCCTGCAATCACAAATCGTGTCAAATCATTTTCAATATCCGCACCAATAATAGAAGGTAAGAACATATCTGCAAATCCAATGACCATAGTTTGGGCTGCAGCAGCAGCTTCTGGTACTTGAAGAAGCGAAAGAATCGGTACAAATGGAGCCCCTAAATAGGTGAAGAACGGCGTGAATTCCGCAATAATAAGTGCGATTGTTCCGATTGCCATTACGACTGGAACAACGCCCAGCCACATATCCAACACATTTTGAACCCCACCTTTTAACACTTTTGAAAAGTCTCCACTTTTTCTCGCTTGTATAACTGCTTGCTCCACGCCCCACTGAAGTCGTCCTACATTTGCCGGAATGGCTTCGTCCGCCTTTTGAGTAGTGCCTTCATAGTACGTATCCGACTTCCTAGATAATGGTGGGATTCTCGGCATGATGATGGCCGCAACCAAGCCTGCAAATAAGATTGTGAAATAAAATGGTACAAACATATGCTCTAAACGCATTTGGGCTAAAATAACGACTGTAAACGTGATGGAAACTACAGAGAATGTCGTACCAATAATAGCTGCTTCCCGTTTTGTATAATAGCCATCTTCGTATTGTTTATTGGTAAGAAGGACCCCAACGGTTCCATCACCTAACCATGAAGCGATGGCGTCAACAGATGAACGTCCAGGTAATCTGAAAAGAGGACGCATTACCTTTGTTAACAATGCTCCAAAAAGCTCTAATAAGCCAAAATCAAGTAACAATGGTAAAAAAAGTCCTGCAAATAAAAATACGGAAAATAACACGGGAATCAAATCAAATAGCAAAGTTCCACCAGTTGTATCTGACCAAATCGCGGAGGGACCAACCTTGTATAATGTCATGATAGAGAAAATCATTCCAAGAATCCGTGCAATCACCCATATTGGAGATACATAAAAAAGTCCAGATAAAAAGGGAGATTTTGTAATGAATGATGGTTTAAAGAATACTGTCAAAATAGAAAAAATCCCTGTGATTGTAATTAATGCCGTCATAATATAAGGAATTGAACCGCCTAATAAATCTTGAACAATGCCCGCCAAAATCGCAACAGGGATCGTGAATGAATCTTTATATTGAAATGGTACAATAAATAAAATAATACCGATTAAAGAAGGGATTAGGAACCTTAAATATTCTGTTACTGCAGTTTTTTCTTGTTGTTTTTGGATTGCCATGTTGTATCACCTCAAATACTATTCAGAAAAAGTCACAATGATTACTTTATAACAATTTTTATAAAAATGCGAGTGATTTTTAAATAAAAATGCTTCCAAACGTATAAAAATACTATTCTGAAAACGGTTATATCTACCAGCTTTTTTTGTAGCATTCCCAACTCAAACTAAAACATATATGGGGACATTAAAAAGAAAGGAGTGGATCCTGATGAAGAAACGCCAACAGAAGGGCGATGCAACCATTGCAGTCGGAATGGACACAGAAAATGATTTACAAGAGGAAGCGACATCAGAAGAGATAGAAAAAGGCGATTACACACAAGTTACGACCCTGTCTTATGACGAAAATGATCCTAGTTGAAGAAGTCGTTAAGAAGCATATCACTGAGGTGAATATGCTTCTTTTGTGTGCCAGGCATGTTCATTAACTTGGCGGTGAGAGTCCGCTATGGGCGTTGGGATATGCGAACCATTAGCCAAAGGCAAGGGTGTCCGTGGCGACGCGGAATCTGAAGGAAGCCCAAGGCAAATCCTCGGTCTGAGGTACACGAATCACATTTGAGGTTTACGTTTCAGGACGAGTTTGCAAAACAAAACAAAGTCCAAAATATCCCCAGATGAACCGTAAATAAATGTGGCAGATATATGAGGAGAAAGTGAATGAACTTACCCTGGGAGGTCTCTTGGTATCCTGGAAAGGAACCCACTTAGTGATAAGTAGCTGAATCAAGAGAAGTCAGCTGATGTCATAGTATCAACCTTGCGGTTGAGAAGGACGGAACGAAAGGAGTGGCCATGTTAGACTACTTTACAAAGGAACGAAGACACAGCCAATCGTAAGACTACATTAGAGCTAGAAGGGCGGAAACCGACGAACTCTATTGTAGAGTGGAGTTCTCTTTGTGCAAAGTCAAGAACATGGGAACGATATGGAATATAATAACGAATTAATTGAGAGAATCATAAGCCGAGAGAACATGAATCGAGCCTTTCAGAAGGTAAAGAGAAACAAAGGAGCAGCAGGAGTCGATGAGAAAGATATAGAAGCTACTCGCCTTTATTTGAAAGAACACGGACAAGAAATCATTCGACTTATACGGGATGGGCAATACAAACCTCGAGCAGTTAGAAGGGTAGAAATCCCAAAACCTAACGGTGGTAAGCGTAATTTAGGAATCCCTACAGTAACCGATCGAGTTATCCAGCAAGGAATTATTCAGGTGCTGACCCCAATTTTCGAGAAACAATTTAGCCCTCATAGCTATGGATTTAGGCCTAATAAGAGTGCTCATCAGGCTATTGAGCAAGCTAGATTATACATCGAAGATGGGTACCAATATGTTGTAGATATGGACCTAGAAAAATTCTTTGATAAAGTACAACACGATAAATTAATGTCTATCGTAGCTAAGACCATTACTGATAAACCGACATTAAAACTTATACGTCGGTACTTACAAGCAGGAGTCTTGGAACATGGTGTTGTGTCTGTAAATAAAGAAGGTACTCCACAAGGAGGACCACTTAGTCCACTACTTAGCAATGTCATCTTAAATGAGTTGGATAAAGAACTTGAAAAACGAGGGCATAAATTTGTCCGTTACGCCGATGACTGCAACATATACGTGAAGAGTCAAAAAGCTGGTGAACGAGTTAAAAGCGGAATAACCGACTTCATAGAAAAGAAGCTAAAACTCAAGGTGAATGAAGAGAAAAGTGCGGTGGGAAAGCCCTTAGCACGTATATTCTTAGGGATGAGTTTCTACCGAAGTAAGGGAAAAGTCAGGGTGTACGTGCCAAAGAAATCTAAACAAAGGTTTGAAGGTAAGCTAAAGAAACTTACAAACCGCAATTGGGGAGTAAGTATGGAGTATCGCATTCAAAAGATAAACCGACTAATTCAAGGGTGGGGAAACTATTTCAAAATCGCTGATATAAAGAGATATACATATCTATTAGACGCACATATCAGAAGAAGATTGAGAGCCTGCCGATGGAAAGAATGGAAGAAAACGAGAACCAAATACCGAAACCTAAAGAAATTAGGCATCTACTCAAGAACTGCTTGGAAATGTGCAAACTCCCGAAAGGGATATTGGAGAACGTCTAATAATCCTGTCTTGGATTCAGCTATGAATAAAGAATACTGGTTGAAACAAGGACTGAAACAATTGAATCAAATTATTACATAAACTTTCGAACCGCCGTATACCGAACGGTACGTACGGTGGTGTGAGAGGTCGGCGCGGTAACGCGCCTCCTACTCGATTT
>Ga0180217_1004369_pt1 | contig 11244 bp, 10 predicted proteins | sample eDN3rd37CBELigOP_FD_128521 | JGI IMG/M metagenome (GOLD analysis project Ga0180217, IMG submission 128521) | Enriched Organic Plus compost microbial communities from Emeryville, California, USA - eDNA 3rd pass 37_C BE-Lig OP (version 2) (version 2) ... | reverse complement strand
ATTTTGGAAAACTACACCTCAAACGATTGACAATGGATGAATAATAACTGTATAGTAAGGATAATAACTTAATATTTTGATATATTCTTATCAAGAGAGGTGGAGGGACTGGCCCTTTGAAACCTCGGCAGCGGACTTTCAAAAGTACTGTGCCAATTCCAGTAGCGTGAAGCTATAGAGATAAGAGGAGCAAGGTATAATGATGCTAACTGATCCCTCTTCTTATTTTTGGAAGAGGGTTTTTTGTGTTAACAGAAAGTTATGCTGCAGGTACTAATACCCCAAAAAGGAGAGAAATAGATATGACAAAAACATTAGTAAAAGCGCCATTTAGAGCAGATCACGTAGGAAGTTTGTTGCGACCTGAGAGAATTCATCATGCAAGAAAGGATTTTCAAGAAGGAATAATTACTGCTCAACAATTACATACGATTGAAACAGAAGAAATTAAAAAAATTGTGGACAAGCAAATTGAAGTAGGGTTACAAGCAGTAACAGATGGAGAATTCCGCCGCAGATTTTGGCATACAGACTTTTTAGAACATTTACATGGTGTTGAAGGGTATGTACCGGGACATGGTTTCAAATTTAATGGAGAAGAAACCGAAAGATATGATGTACGAGTAACGGGGAAAATCTCCTTTAATCATGACCATCCACATGTAAAAGAGTTCATTGAATTTAAGGAGATTGTTGGAGACCGGGCTGTTGCAAAACAAACGATTCCTAGTCCAAACCAATTATTTAATGCCGGGATCCGTAATCTGGATATTTACCCAGACATTGAAGAATACACAAATGATGTGATCCAAACTTACCGTGATGCTATAAAAGCTTTTTATGATGCCGGGTGCCGTTATCTGCAACTTGACGATGTATACATTGCCGGGCTAAACGCACCGGAAATTCCATTTAATGATAGTGGTTATTCCCGAGAACAATTAATTGACTTAGCATTACGTGTGGCAAATGGTGTATTAGAAGATAAACCGGAAGACCTTATTATCACAACGCATCTTTGCCGTGGAAATTATCGTTCTACCTGGGCATTTGAAGGCAGTTATGCTAAAATCGCGCCAACATTATTTGCAAAAGAAAAAGTAAACGGGTTTTTCTTAGAATATGATGATGACCGTTCTGGAGATTTTGCGCCATTAGAACACATCCCAAATGGTGGACCACAAGTTGTTCTCGGTGTATTCACCTCAAAGCATGGTAAGTTAGAGGATAAAGAAAACATTAAAGCGCGTGTGGAAGAAGCAACAAAATATGTACCACTAGAGCAAATCTGTATCAGCCCACAATGTGGCTTTGCTTCCACACACCATGGAAATATCCTAACGGAAGAGGAACAATGGGAGAAGCTAAAATATATCGTTGACATTTCTAAAGAGATTTGGGGATAAACAAAAAAAGCGAACATCATCACAGATGTTCGCTTTTATATATATCGATCGTTTAATATTTACATATAATCGTAAACGGAATCCTCAAAATAGAGCCAGTGGTAATATTCAATTTGTGCATCTGACATTTCGGAAATTTGTTTTTCACTAAATTTTTGTTTGTCTAATAATTTATTTACTTTATAATCTCTGGCTACTTTGCTCATTTTTAAATTCCTCCTTATGTATAAACCAAGAATAAATCTTTTGTTGTTGTTATGTTGTAATCGCTTTCCTTAATTTCTTATACTTATTATATATCTCAAATTGAGATAAAACAAATATCAATTTGATATGATTTTGCGAAAACTAATATAGAATTGTTATTTATACATAGAATGATTGTTTTATATAAAAATCGGTCAGAGATTTCTTTGAATGTTAAGGGAAATATAAACCAGTGAAACACGCTACTTTCCATAGAGGCCGTATTTAATGACATGGTTAATGAGTTCAGCCATTTCTTTTGGTGATTTGTCCATTCCGTTATTTAGCCAGGTTTTCGTTGCGTATATACTTCCACTTATAATAAACGTACTGACATACATTGAGAGTTCTTCACTGAGTTGTTTTTCAGCCTTCCAATGATTCATAAAGAAATCTTGAGCGAAAACCATCACTTTTTTTTGAAATGTCGTATCTCTATTTTCGTTAAGGAGTGTTTGGCACACTTCATGTTTTGAAGCAAAGTATTCTAGCAGCTTTTCGATCATCTGAAGATCATCTTCATCATTTTCAAAATGACATTGATTTAAATAGCCAGTTAAATCCTCAATGATTTCATCTTCTATTTTATCAAGGAGATCAAATTGGTCACTATAATGGGAATAAAATGTCGAACGATTAATATCAGCATGTTCACATATTTTCTTCACTGTTATGGAAGAAATTTGTTTCTCTTTTAAAAGCTTCATTAAGCTATCCTTTAAGACCATCTGAGTATATTTTTTCCGTCGATCCAGTTTAGAACTAGACATGAAAATCACCTTTTCTTATACATTATCCAACATATTTTGAATATGTGTTGTTCAACTAACGGATGTTACATAACTGATTGTTGAATAGCCAACACCGTGTCCATATAATGATAGGGTGTAAAAGAAAAAATGGCAAGAGAGGGTGAAATCTTATAAATATTGCAGCACGAATTATTAAACACAAAAAAACAGTAGTGATCACGTTTATGGTCCTGACAATCATTTGTTCCTTAGCATCCTTAACAGTATCAGTAAACTATGATATGACAGATTACTTGCCGGAAGATGCCCAGTCAACGAAAGCAATGGACATAATGGAGCAGGAATTTGAGGGAAGTGTTCCGTCTAACCGTGTGATGATCAATGATGTGTCCATTCAGGAAGCTCTTGCTTTTAAAAAAGAATTAGCTGCCATTGATGGTGTGTCAGATGTGACATGGTTAGATGATGCGATCGATATAAAAGCGCCGCTCGAAATGGCGGATGAAGAGGTTGTAGAAACGTATTATAAGGACGAAAAAGCATTATTTTCATTCAGTATCCGTGATGGTGATGAAGTCGCTATTACAGATGAAATCTATGAACTTATTGGGGAAGATAATGCGATGGCAGGGGAATCTCTTAATACGGCTACACAACAAAAAATGGCCGGAACAGAATCTATGTATGCTGCAGCTTTATTAGTACCAATTATTATTATTATTTTAGTTGTTTCAACAAGTTCCTGGGTAGAGCCGGTATTATTTTTAACCGCTATTGGTGTGTCTATTTTAATTAATATGGGTACCAATATGTTTCTTGGAGAAGTTTCCTTTGTGACCCAGTCGGTTGCCCCGATTTTACAGCTTGCCGTTTCACTTGATTATGCGATTTTTCTGCTACATAGTTTTTCTTATTATCGTAGGAAAACAACAGATCCACAGGAAGCCATGCAGCTTGCAATGAAAAAATCTTTTTCAGCGATAACGGCAAGTGCGTCAACAACTTTCTTTGGGTTTATCGCACTATCATTTATGAACTTTGAGATTGGGTCCGATTTAGGGATCAACCTGGTAAAAGGAATTTTACTAAGTTTTATAAGTGTAATGGTGTTCTTACCAGCATTAACGCTCGTATTTTATAAATGGATCGACAAGACAAAGCATAAACCATTGTTGCCAAGTATTAAAAACAAAGGCAATGCTTTGGTGAAAATGAAAATTCCAAGCTTACTTATTGTTTTATTACTAATTGTACCGGCGTATTTGGCACAGAGTCAGACAAATTTCATCTACGGTGTCGGTGATCAGCCTGAAGATACAAGAGTAGGAAGTGATATCGTAAAAATAAAAGAACAGTTTGGTGAGAGTACACCGCTTGTCCTGTTTGTTCCTAAAGGAGATATTGCCAAAGAAGATGAGCTTGTCCAAGAGTTAGAGAGCATTGAACATGTATCAAGTGTTCTTGCCTATGTGAATACAGTAAGTTCCGCGATTCCTCCGGAGTATTTGGATCCGTCTGTGACAGAACCGTTTTATTCAGAAAATTATAGTCGGTTCATTCTTCAAACTGAAACAAAAAACGAGGGAGAAGAGGCATTTCAATTAATTGAACAAGTCAACAGTACGGCTAAACAATATTATGACGATGTCTATTCAGTTGGGGAAAGTGTGACATTATATGATATAAAAAATACGGTTCAAAAAGACAATACATTGGTAAATCTTTTGACCGTCATTACGATTGCGATCGTCCTGATCGTAACGTTTAAATCGATTTCGATTCCGATAGTGCTACTCTTGACGATTCAGACATCTGTTTGGATTAATCTTTCGGTTCCTTATTTTACAGATTCTGCATTAGTTTATGTCGGCTATCTTTTGATTAGTATTATTCAACTTGCGGCAACAGTTGATTATGCGATCCTTTTAACAGATGCTTATAAAGAATATCGTGAAGAAATGACAGCACTGGAAGCCATGAAAAAAACACTGGATGAGAAGATATTTTCGATTGGAATTTCAGGTGCCATTTTATCAAGTGTAGGGTTTATTTTATGGATTACATCCTCGAACCCAATTGTATCTTCTATCGGGTTATTGCTGGGAAGAGGGGCATTACTTGCCTTTATTATGGTCGTGATCTTCCTGCCGGCTATGTTCATTGTCTTCGATAAGCTAATTGCAAAAACAACGTTAAAAGCACATTTTTATAAGGAGAAGAAATGATGAAAAAAAGCATAAGTAAATTTCTACTTGTCTTGACAACAACTATTTTCTTGGTTCCTTCACTACATGTTACGGCTGCTACAGATGACAGCAAATCAATTGGTGATTCTTCACAAGAAAAAGGAGAAATCTCATCTAAAGATGAAGTTGTCTATGCCAAGCTAAGTGCGACCGGAGAAAGACAAGAGGCATATGTGGTCAACATCTTAGATATTGAAAAGCCTGGTGAAATAGTTGATTATGGGCTATATACAAGCTTGAAAAACCTAACAGACTTAACAGAAATGAAGCAAACAAACAATTCGGTTCAATTAACAGCTGATTCGAAAGGGAAATTTTATTATCAAGGTAATATGAAGGAAGAGCCTTTGCCATGGGATGTTTCCATTTCTTATATACTAGATGGCAAGCAAATAAACCCTGATGAACTGGCTGGAAAAAAGGGCCATGTACAAATTGAAATTCGAACATCAGCTAATGAACAAGTGAATCGGATATTTTTTGAAAATTACTTATTACAAATTTCACTTTCCCTTGATACCGATAAATATAGCAATATTAAGGCACCTGACGGGATGCTGGCAAATGCCGGAAAAAACAAACAAGTAACATTTACCGTCATGCCTGAAAAAGAGGAAAAACTGACAGTTGAAGCAGATGCTCTTCATTTTGAAATGGAAGGCATCGATATCACAGCTATTCCATCTTCCATGCCAATTGATGCACCGAATATTGATGACATGACAGGCGATATGGAAATTTTAACAGATGCTATAAAGGACATTAACAATGGTGTTGGTGACTTAAAGGATGGAGTATCGGAACTCAATATCGGCGTACATGAATTGGGCAACGGTTCGTCTCAATTTAAAGAAGGAATGTCAAAAATAGATGGGTCGTCAACTGAACTGATCAATGCTTCCAAAAACATTCAGCAGGCACTCGAAACATTAAATACATCTCTTAGCGGCAGCGGTTCAGAGGATATGGGTCTTGGTGATTTTAAAAAGCTTGAAGATGGGCTCAGTCAAATTTCAGGCGGGCTAAGAGATACGTCAGATGGCTTAAAGACATTTAATGATAACTACGCCAAAGCATACGATGAGTTAAATAAAGCAATGGAAGCTATTCCTGAATATGAATTGACAGAAGAACAAACTCAAGCGTTATACAATAGCGGAGCAGATCAACAAGTACTAAATCAATTACTGGAAACATATGCTGCCGCCCGTACGGCAAAGGGAACCTATTCGGCTGTAAAAGAATCATTTGACGCAGTAGATGTGACATTAAGCCAAGTTAACGGTGCCTTATCAGAAATGGCTATCAATCTTGATACAACAGCAAATGGCATTTCTTCCTCACTTGAACAAATGGAAGTTGCAGAATCATTTGCGCAGTTACAAGAAGGAATCAACCAACTTTCTTCCAATTATGGTGCATTCCACTCAGGTCTAGTAGAGTATTCAGGAGGAGTAAATCAATTGTCAAACTCCTATACGAAGATGCACATGGGTATTGAAGAACTTTCAAATGGAACTGACGAATTGGAAAACGGTGTAGGCAAGCTACATGACGGAACAGGTGAACTTTATGAATCGACAAGTGATTTACCTGAACAAATGAAACAAGAAGTGGATCAAATGATCGCAGACTATGACAAATCCGACTTCGAAGCGGTATCCTTCGTATCGCCTAAAAACCAACAAATAAACTCCGTTCAATTTGTCATAAAAACAGAAAGCATCAAAAAAGAAGAAAAAGAAAAACCAGAAAAAACAACAAAAGAACAAACAGGATTCTGGGCACGCCTAAAGGACCTGTTTTCATAATGGGTCAGAGGGACAGGTTCACTGTCCCTATTTTTTTGGTTAAAGGAACCTGTCCTAATGGACCAACCACATTGCATTTTCTATTGACCCCCTGCAAAATGACCTCTAAAATAAAAATAATCCAAATTTTCTTAATCTTATATAATAAAATTCTAAAGAATACGATGAATTGGGACAAGGAACCTGTCCCTCCGTCCCACCATTTTGTATAATAAAGAGAGAGTAGTGAAAGGGGATACATGATTTGCATACAAAACACTTGGATTTATTAGCGCAGAAGTATGATCGTGAGGAAAAGGTAGTTACTGAGATTATTAATCTTGAAGCGATCTTGAATCTTCCGAAGGGTACAGAGCATTTTGTCAGTGATTTACACGGCGAGTTTCAGGCCTTTCAACATGTTTTGCGAAATGGCTCAGGGAAGGTAAGAGAGAAAATAGAAGACATCTATAAAAAGGTGTTAACTGAAAAAGAAATAAAAGAGTTTGCGACATTAGTGTATTACCCTGAAGATAAAATCAAGCTGATGAAAAATCATTTTAGCAATGAAGAAGAATTATACCAATGGTACACCGTCATCATTGAACGGATGATCAAGCTGATTTCCTATGCCTCTTCCAAATATACTCGTTCAAAATTACGGAAAGCATTGCCTAGTCAATTTGTTTATATTATTGAGGAACTCTTATACAAAACTGATGAGTTTACGAATTTTAAAGAACCTTACTATACAAGCATTGTTGAACAAATTATTTCGCTTGGACAAGCTGATAAGCTCATTATCGGTCTGGCATATACGACTCAGCGTTTAGTAGTGGATCATCTCCATGTTGTTGGGGATATTTATGATCGTGGACCGGAGCCTGATAAAATAATGGAAGCCCTCATTAACTATCATTCTGTTGATATTCAGTGGGGAAATCATGATGTTTTATGGATCGGTGCTTTTGCAGGCTCTAAGGTTTGTCTAGCTAATATTATTCGAATTTGTGCACGCTATAACAATCTTGACATAATCGAGGATGTATATGGAATAAATCTGCGACCGCTTATGAATCTAGCAGATAAATATTACAATGACAATCCGGCTTTCAGACCGAAAGTTCAACCTGATGATCACGTTTCAGATGAAGAAAAACTGCAAATTACTAAAATTCATCAAGCCATTGCCATGATTCAATTCAAGCTTGAAAGTCCAATCATTAAAAGACGTCCCGGATTTAATATGTCAGAAAGACTTTTGCTTGAAGAAATCGACTTTGAACATAACGAAATAACAATACGTGGAAAAACTTATCCGTTGGAAAATTCGTGTTTTACAACGGTTAATCCTGAGCAGCCGGATCAATTATTAGAGGAAGAAAAGCAAGTAATAGACAAGCTCTTATTCTCTGTTCAGCATTCGGAAAAATTGGCTAGACATATGAATTTTCTCATGAAAAAAGGCAGCCTTTATTTGAAATATAATGGAAATTTATTGATACATGGCTGTATTCCTTTAGATGAAGACGGGAAAATGGAAGGGATGGTCATTGAAGGGAAAACATATGCAGGCCGTGAATTACTAGATGTGTTTGAGCGTTATCTACGTTATTCCTTTGCACACCCTGAAAAAACGGATGACCTAGCGACAGATATGGTGTGGTATTTATGGACAGGAGAATATTCCTCACTCTTTGGTAAACGAGCGATGACAACATTTGAACGTTATTTTATTAAAGATAAGGCAACACATAAAGAGCAGAAAAATCCATATTACTATTTACGAGAAAATGAAGAAATCTGCCGGAAAATCCTATTAGAATTCAATCTTAATCCAGATCAAGGTCATATCATAAATGGACATACCCCTGTAAAAGAAATTGAAGGAGAAAATCCGATCAAGGCAAACGGTAAAATGATTGTAATAGATGGTGGTTTTTCTAAAGCTTATCAATCTACTACAGGAATTGCGGGATACACATTATTGTATAATTCCTACGGCATGCAGCTCGTTGCACATAAACATTTTAATTCTAAAGACGATGTATTACTAAATGGAACAGATGTATTGTCTGTTAAAAGAATCGTTGATAAAGAATTAGAGCGGAAAAAGGTATTGGAAACAAATGTTGGAGAAGAATTATTGCAGGAGATTTCTATATTAAATAGTTTGATGGAATACCGGTATATGAAATAGGAAAAGCGCAAGGTACCTGGAGCTAGACACCAAAACCTCGTACAAAAGTCTATAATTTCTGTACTTTTAAAATTTGGAAGGGAATCTTTCCCTTCTTTTTACTGTGTAAATTCAACTATACATAAAATCGTTTATAGAGGAGAAGATTGGTTTGATAGATAAAAACGTTAGTAATCAGATCAAAAAAGCTTTAAGAAAAAGCCTAGATAATCAGGACATCGCAGGTGCGAACCTTCTTGTGCTAAAAAGGGGAGAAGAAATTTTTTACCATGAAGACGGTTTTGCTGATATAGAAGCGAACAAGCCTATTTTAAGAGACTCTATTTTTCGTTTATACTCGATGACAAAGCCGGTCACTGCAGCTGCGGCTATGATTCTGGTTGAACGGGGGGAGATTGATTTAAATGAACCTGTCAGTCAATTTTTGGATGGATTTAAGTATCAAATGGTTGAAAAGAATGGAAAGCTTATAACAGTCGAACGCGAAGTTACTCTCCATGATTTACTCAGCATGACGTCTGGATTAGTCTATGGCGGGGATGATCAAGCAGGACAAGGAACAGCCGCTGTGTTTGAAGAGATAGATCGTAAGCTTTTAGGTGATTCGCCATTGAGTACTATTGAAGCAATGAACAAATTAGGAAAAGTACCTCTAGCATTCCAGCCTGGTTCTTCCTGGCAATATGGAACCTCATCAGATGTATTAGGTGCAGTCATTGAAGTCGTAAGCGGACAAAAATTTGGCGAATTCTTGAGGAAGGAATTATTTGATCCTCTCCAAATGAATGACACAGGATTTTGGCTTCCTGAAGAAAAAAGAAGCCGTCTTGTGAAAACGTATACAAATTCTGAAGAGGGAGGTTTAGAGCTATATACGGGCAATCACTTAGGAATTATTCATCATATGGATCGAAATCCCGCCTTTGAATCTGGTGGAGCAGGCTTAGTTTCAACAGTGGATGATTATGCAAAATTTGCGAAAATGCTGATGAACCAAGGAACATTGGAGGGCACTCAACTATTACGTCCGAAAACAGTCAGCTTTTTAACTTCAGCTACATTAAACACTGAACAGCAAAAAGGCTTTGACTTATGGGGCCAACGAGGATACAGCTACGGAAACTTTATGCGTGTATTAACAGATCCAAGTCAATCTGCAAGTATAGGAAGCCTTGGCGAATATGGCTGGGACGGTTGGCTTGGCTGTTATTTCATTAACTGTCCAAAAGAAAATCTAACCTTTTTATTTATGATGCAGAAAAAAGATTCAGGTACAACTCCGCTAACTAGAAAGTTGCGTAATATTGTTTTTAGTGCTTGCTGTGAGTAACGGTAAGAGGCAGAGAATAAATTCTCTGCCTCTTTGTTAGAATTGATCTGTAATATCTTTTTCTATTTTCGCAGGTTCGGTCGTTGGAGCATATCTTTTTACCACTTGACCATTTTTATCAATCAGAAACTTAGTGAAATTCCATTTAATGTCTTTGGATAAAACACCTTTCTTTTGTTCTTTCATGTATGAAAATAGAGGTTCTGCCTTTTCGCCATTTACATCAATTTTGGCAAACATGGGGAAGGAGACACCGTAATTCAGCTGACAAAACTCTGTTGTTTTATCAATATTATCAAATTCCTGATTATTAAACTGGCTACAAGGAAATCCTAAAATTTCCAGACCATCATCTTTAAATTTATCATAGAGTTCTTGAAGTCCGCTAAATTGCTTCGTTAATCCACATTTACTTGCTGTGTTTACAATTAATAAAGGTTTACCTTCATATTCCTTTAACGATTTTTCCTCGCCATTTGGTTTTTTTACAGTGAAGTCATAGACGGTTTTCATACATCTTCCTCCTTGGAAAAAATGAATCTATATATTGTGTACAATTAAATTGTATCAAATATAATATGATCCTTCAATGAATAATATGCCTTTGTTCCAAACAAAAAAGCTTTTGCACCAGGTACAAAAGCTTAGATTATTTATATAAGGTTTTTAGATTTACATATAATCGTAAACAGAATCTTCGAAATAGAGCCAGTGATAATATTCAATTTGTGCATCTGACATGTCTGAGATCTCTTTTTCATTGAATTTTTGCTTAGCTAATAATGCCTTGACTTTGGTTTCTCTCGCTAATTGGCTCATGTTTACTCCTCCTTAAAATATCAGAAGCAATTTATTTTTTGTTTGCTGTAAACGTTTTTCCGATTTCTTAATTTTATTATATATCTCAATTTGATATTAAACAAATATCAAATTGAGATGGTTTTTCGAGAAATAATATAGAATAGTTATCTAAGGTTGTTGACACCTAAAAATTAATGATTGTTTGCTTATAGGTAAAAATATACAATTACCTGCAGCGTACAGAGGGAAAAATAGGTAAAATGGTTGATTAGGATATTAGGAAAGTTGTGTTTTAGGTGAATCTGTTACTAGGGCAAATTTCATATACTGCTAGTGGTTATTGAATCTCAAACTCTATGATTCCGGATGTTATTAAGTGATTTTTTCAATAACTTGTTCACTGTTCTTTAGTTAATTCACCACTATTTAGAATGAAGGTATTTTGCACTATTTTGCATTTTATAATAGGTAAT
>Ga0180217_1004367_pt1 | contig 11248 bp, 11 predicted proteins | sample eDN3rd37CBELigOP_FD_128521 | JGI IMG/M metagenome (GOLD analysis project Ga0180217, IMG submission 128521) | Enriched Organic Plus compost microbial communities from Emeryville, California, USA - eDNA 3rd pass 37_C BE-Lig OP (version 2) (version 2) ... | reverse complement strand
CTGCCGATCGACTCGAAGCTCCCGCGGGAGGACTTCGATCGCCTGCAGGAGGCGCGCGACGCCGGCGACAAGGTCGCGGCGGATGCCGCCGCCGCCGCGCTCGAGCGCGCGATCGTCACGCAGGCGAAGAAGATCTCGAGTCTCTACATCGAACCGCCGCGGAGCACGGACTTCGCGATCATGTACCTCCCCTACGAGTCGCTCTTCGCCGAGGTCGTGAGCCGCCCGGGGCTCATGGAGCGACTCCAGCGCGATCACCGCGTGCAGATCGCCGGCCCGAGCACGCTCATGGCCTACCTCAACAGCCTCCAGATGGGGTTCCGGACGCTCGCGATCGAGAAGCGGAGCTCGGAGGTGTGGCAAGTGCTCGCCGCGGCGAAGTCCGAGTTCCAGAAGTACGGCGAGGTGTGGGCGAAGCTCGAGAAGCAGTTGCAGACGGCGCAGAACACCGTCAGCGAGGCCGGCCGCCGCACGCGCGCGGTCGAGCGGAAGCTCCGCGGCGTCGAACTCAGCGAGACGGTGTCGACGGCGCAGTTGATGATCGACGACGTGTTCGAGGACCTCGAGCCGGAGCTCCCGTCGCTCGAACGCGGCGCGAGCGACGAGTAGCGTCGCGCTGCCGCGTCACGCCCCGAGCCACTTGGATGCGAGGTGCGTCGCCTGGACGCGGCGGATCGTCCCCGACTTGCTCCGGAGGATGAGGCTCTCCGTGTGGACGACGTCGCCGTCCCGCTCGACGCCCCGCACGAGCGAGCCGTCGGTCACGCCGGTCGCGACGAAGATCGTGTTGTCGCCCCGGACGAGCTCGTCGGCCTCGTAGACGTAGTCGAACTTGAGGCCCGCGGCCTCGCCCCGGGCGCGCTCGGCGTCGTCGCGCGGCGCGAGCCGCCCCTGGATGAAGCCGCCGAGCGCCTTGATCGCGCACGCCGTCGCGACACCCTCGGGGCATCCGCCGATCCCGACGCTCATGTCGACGCGCGTCCCGTCGAGCGCGGCATTGATGCCCCCCGCGACGTCGCCGTCGAGCATGAGGCGTGTCGCGGCGCCGGCGGAGCGGATCTCGTCGATGATCCCCTCGTGCCGCGGTCGGTCGAGGACGGCGACGACGAGCTCGCCGACCGGCTTGCCGAGCGCGCGCGCGAGCTCCCGGACGTTGTCCCGCAGGGGCTGGCGGATGTCGACGACGCCGATGCCGGCGCGTCCGGTGACGAGCTTGTCCATGTAGAAGACGCTCGAGGCGTCGAGCATCGTGCCGCGGTCGGAGACGGCGATCATCGAGATCGCGTGCGAACGGCCCGCGGCGGTGAGCGACGTCCCGTCGATGGGGTCGACGGCGATGTCGCACTTCGGGCCCTTGCCCGTCCCGACGACCTCGCCGTTGTACAGCATCGGCGCGTTGTCCTTCTCGCCCTCGCCGATGACGACGACGCCCTCGAAGTCGACGGTGCCGAGGAACTTCCGCATCGCGTCGACCGCGGCCTGATCGGCGGCGTTCTTGTCACCCTTCCCGATCCACGGCACCGCGCGGATCGCGGCGGCCTCGGTCGCGCGGACGAGCTCGAGGGCGAGGTTCCGGTCGGGGTGCTCGAAGTGACCGGCGGGGGGTTCGGCGACGCTCATGAGGACTCCAGGCAGGCGGATAGCGGTGCGCCAAGGGCGTGGTGGGTGCGCGCGACCCAGCCTAGCTAGACTCGCGAGGCCGCAGCGCGAGGCCGAATGCGGCAGACGATCCGACAGAGAGGTCCGCTGTGGCAGGCGTCACATCATTCCGAATCCCAGACCGCGTCCTCGTCGGCGGCGGAGCGCGGCGTCGAACCGGCGAAGTCGTCGCCGAATTCGGGGTCGAGCGACCGCTCATCGTGACCGACCGGTTCCTCGCGGGCAACGGGACGGCCGAGGAGGTCGCGCACGCCCTGCGGTCGGCGGGGCTCGCGCCCACCGTGTGGGACGGCACCGTCCCCGATCCGACCGCCTCCTCGGTCGAGGCCTCCGTCGAGGCCGCTCGCGCGCACGGCGCCGACTCGATCATCGGCCTCGGCGGCGGCAGCCCCATGGACACCGCGAAGGCGACCGCGATGCTCCTCGCACGCGGCGGCGCGATGCGCGACTACAAGGCGCCCGTCGTGTCGACCGGTCACGTCCTTCCCGTCGTCGCGATCCCGACGACCGCGGGAAGCGGATCCGAGGCGACCCAGTTCACGATCATCACGGACGACGCGAACCACGAGAAGATGCTGTGCGCGGGCCCGGCGTTCCTCCCCCGCGCCGCGATCGTCGACTTCGAGCTCACGATGAGCATGCCGGCGCGCCTGACGGCCGACACGGGCGTCGATGCGCTCACGCACGCGATCGAGGCCTATGTGAGCCGCAAGGCGAACCCGCTCTCGGACACGTTCGCGCTCCGGGCCATCCGCCTCGTCGGCGAGCATCTCGTCACCGCCTATCGGGACGGCTCGAACGCGGCCGCGCGCGAAGCGATGATGCTCGCCTCCCTGCAGGCCGGCATCGCGTTCTCGAACGCGAGCGTCGCGCTCGTCCACGGCATGAGCCGGCCGATCGGCGCGCACTTCGGCATCGCGCACGGGCTGTCCAATGCGCTCCTCTTCGCGGAGGTCACGCGCTTCTCGCTCCCGGGCGCCGTGTCGCGCTACGCGGATTGCGCTCGAGCCCTCGGAGCGGCGCCCGCGGACAGCGACGACGAGACCGCGAGCCGGGCCCTCGTCGAGGCGCTCGAGCGGCTCGTCGCCGACGTCGCCGTGCCGCACATCCTCGACCTCGGCGTCGACCCTGGGACGTGGGCGGCGTCGCTCGACGAGATGGCGAGCCAGGCGCTCGCCTCCGGCTCGCCCGCGAACAACCCGGTCGTCCCCGACCACGGCCAGATCGTCGCGATCTACGAGCGCATCGCGGCCCGCTGACTCGCGACCGCTCACTAGACTGGCCTGGCTGACCGCCACCAGCGTTCCCCGTTCGACGACGAAATCGAAGGAGCACCATGCCGGTAGCGACGCCGGAGCAGTACGCAGCGATGCTCGAGCAGGCAAAGGCGGGAGGCTTCGCCTACCCCGCGATCAACGTCTCCTCCTCGCAGACGATCAACGCCGTGCTCCAGGGCCTCACGGAGGCCGGCAGCGACGGCATCATCCAGATCTCGACCGGCGGCGCCGACTACTTCTCGGGTCCGTCGGTCAAGCAGCGGGCGACGGGGGCGATCGCGTTCGCGAAGTACGCGACGGAGGTCGCCAAGAGCTACCCCGTGACGGTCGCGCTCCACACCGACCACTGCCCGAAGGACGCGCTCGACTCGTTCGTGCACCCGCTTATCGCGTACAGCGAGGAGGAGGTCAAGGCCGGCCGGGGCCCGCTCTTCCAGTCGCACATGTGGGACGGCTCGGCGGTCCCGCTCGACGAGAACATCGAGATCGCGAAGTCGCTCCTGCCGAAGATGAAGAACATCGGCGCGATCCTCGAGATCGAGATCGGGGTCGTCGGCGGCGAGGAGGACGGCGTCGCGAACGAGATCAACGAGAAGCTCTACACGACGCTCGCCGACGTCGAGCAGGTCGTCGACGCGATCGGGCTCGGCGAGAACGGCCGGTACATCGCGGCGCTGACGTTCGGCAACGTGCACGGCGTCTACAAGCCGGGGAGCGTCAAGCTCCGCCCCGAGCTCCTCGGGGAGATCCAGGCGGGCATCGCCGCCAAGTACGGGACCGGACCGAAGCCGCTCGACCTCGTCTTCCACGGCGGCTCCGGGTCCTCCGAGCAGGAGATCGCGACGGCCGTCGCGAACGGCGTCATCAAGATGAACATCGACACCGACACGCAGTACGCGTTCACCCGGTCGGTCGCCGACTTCATGCTCAAGAACTACGACGGCGTCATCAAGGTCGACGGCGAGGTCGGCGACAAGAAGCGCTACGACCCGCGCGCGTGGGGCAAGATCGCGGAGTCGGCGATGGCCGCGCGTGTCGTCGAGGCGGCACAGCAGCTCGGCTCCGCCGGCAAGTCGTCAGCCTGACGCGCACGCTCGCGGCGCCGCGAACCGCGAGCGTCAGCCTTGCGGACTCGAAAGGCCCCGGACGTACTCGTGGAACACCGGGTCGCTCCCGACGAGCGCGATCATGACGGCCGCGAACGCGAATGTCGCGACGACGCCGGCGACGAGCGGCACCCAGAACGCGAGTCGGCCGGACCGGATCCGACGGATCGATTCGACGAACGCCCAGATGAGTGCCGCGACCCGGATGACGTTGACGACGAAGCCGAGGCGATCGGCGAGCTCCTCGGCGCCGAACACGGCCCCGATCCCCTGCAGCCGGTAGAGCTCGCCGATCGAGGCGCCGAGGTTCGCGATCGTCGCGAACTCGGCGAGGACGCTCGCGGTGCCGAAGGCGAGGAGCCCGACCGTGAGGGCCATGTCCCAGGGTCGTCGGTCCCGACGGGTCGGCGGCGCATTCCGGTCCGCTCCCGCGCGCTCCTCGACCACCGGCGGGGGCAGCCTGCTCAGGTCGACGCCGGGACGGTCCGGCTCAGTCACCCTGGCGCTGCCAGTCGAGTCGGCGGCGCCCGCCGAGGGCGCGCTCGTCCTGCTGCCCGGCGGCGTCGACGCGGAGCTCCTTCGGGAGCGAGAACATGAGGTCTTCCTCGGCCGTGACGACCTCCGCGACGTCGCGGTAGCCCGCCTCCCCGAGCGCTTCGAGGACCTCGCGCACGAGCACCTCCGGCACCGACGCGCCCGAGGTCACGCCGATCGTCGCGACGCCGTCGAGCCACTCCTGCCGGATCTCGTGCGCGTAGTCGACCCGATGCGCCGCCTTCGCGCCGTGCTCGAGCGAGACGTCGACGAGCCGCATCGTGTTCGAGGAGTTGCGGCTCCCGACGACGATGACGAGGTCGGCGTCGCGCGCGACCTGCTTGATCGCGACCTGGCGGTTCTGCGTCGCGTAGCAGATGTCGTCGCTCGGGGGGTCCTGGATGTGGGGGAAACGCTCGCGGAGGAGCCGGACGGTCTCCATCGTCTCGTCGACCGACAGCGTCGTCTGCGACAGCCACACGAGCTTGTCGGGGTCGGCGACCTCGACCGTCGCGACCTCGTGCGGGCCGTTGACGAGGATCGTGCGCTCGGGCGCGTGGCCCATCGTGCCCTCGACCTCCTCGTGACCCGCGTGGCCGATGAGGAGGATCTGGTAGTCCTGCTTCGCGAACTTCGTGGCCTCCCGGTGCACCTTCGTCACGAGCGGGCACGTCGCGTCGATCGTGTCGAGCCCGCGGGACGCCGCCTCGGCCTCGACGGCGGGCGAGACGCCGTGCGCGCTGAACACGACGCGCGCGCCCGGCGGCACCTCGTCGACGTCGTCGACGAAGATCGCGCCCGCCCGCTCGAGGGTCCGGACGACGTGAATGTTGTGGACGATCTGTTTGCGGACGTAGACGGGCGCGCCGTAGCGCTCGAGCGCCTTCTCGACGGCGACGACCGCGCGATCGACGCCTGCGCAGTAGCCGCGCGGCGCCGCGAGGAGGATCCGCTTCGCGAGCGGCGCGCCGTCGGGCCCGAGGACGGGCACGTCGAGCAGGGGCTCGCGCGCGGCGGGGACGGGCGGCGGTGCGAGCACAGTCGCCTGTCCATTGCTGATCGCGGACACCCTCGAATTCTAGAACCGGGGCTTGAGAGTCCCGTGGGGTCGCATCGCCCGCCGCTCGGCGCGGCGCGGTCGCGCTCAGTTCGGCGCCCAGCGCATTCCGAACTCGACGAGCGGCTGGAGCGCGGCCATGAGGTCCCGACCGCGCTCGGTGAGCCCGTAGCGGATCGTCACCGGCGTCGTCGGCTCGACGCGCCGGACGACAAGACCGGCATGCTCGAGCTCCTTGAGCCGGACGGCGAGGAGCCGGTCGGAGAGTCCCTCGACTGACGCGAGGACCTCGCTGAATCGCGTCGCGCCGCGCGCGAGCGCGAGCAGGATCGCGCTGCTCCATCGCCGACCGACGAACTCGAGCGCGACGCACGCGTGGCGGCACTGCTCGTCATCGATGCCGCGGAGTCTGGTGTCGGTCTCAGGAACGCCCACTTACTCAGTGTAAGTCTCTTACCACTCCCTTGCAATCCTGCCCGAGGCGGCGGAGCCTGAATGCATGCCCGACTACGGCCACCCGCTCCGATTCGGCGCGTTCATCACGCCGGTCAACGAACCCGCCGCCCGCCCGGTCGAACTCGCGATCCTCAGCGACGCGCTCGGACTCGACCTCGCGACGTTCCAGGACCACCCCTACCAGCCGGCATTCCACGACACGTGGACGCTCCTGAGCTGGGTCGCCGCCCGGACCGAGCGCATCCACGTGTCGGGCAACGTCCTCAGCTCGCCGCTGCGCCAACCGGCCGTCCTCGCGCGCGCGGCCGCGAGCCTCGACCGTCTGTCCGGCGGGCGCTTCGAGCTCGGCCTCGGCGCGGGCGCATTCTTCGGACCGATCGCCGCGATGGGCGGCCCGGAATGGACGCCCCGCGAGGCCGTGAGCGCCGTCTCCGAAGCGATCGACGTGATCCGCGGCGTGTGGGACGCGCGGCAGCGCACGCCGCTGCGCCTCGACGGCGAGCACTATCGCCTCGACGGCGCGAAGCGCGGACCGGCGCCGGCGCACGACATCCCGATCTGGCTCGGCGCGTACAAGCCGCGAATGCTGCGCCTCGTGGGGACGAAGGGCGACGGCTGGCTCCCGTCGCTGCAGTACCTCGAGCCCGGCGCCCTCGAGCGCGGAAACGCGATCATCGACGATGCGGCACGCGAGGCCGGTCGCCAGCCGCGCGAGATCGTCCGGCTCCTCAACCTCCCAGCCGGAATGCGTCCGGACGAGCTCGCGGCGCTCGCGATCGAGCACGGCGTGAGCGTCTTCATCGCGATGGCCGACGATGAGCGCGCGCTGCGGCGCTTCGCGGGCGAGATCGCGCCCGAGGTGCGGTCGATCGTCGAGCGCGAGCGGCATGACCGCGGAACGGGCGTCGGGCCCGAGCGGCCCGAGGCCGCGCTCGCGCTCAGGGCGCCCGGCATCGACTACAACGGGATCCCCGACGCGCTCCGCGGGACCGCGATCGAGCCGGGCGACCCGGGGTACGCACGAGCGTCGGCGAACTACCTCCGCGGCGGGAAGCCGGGCCTCATCCTGCGGCCCCGGGATGTCGACGGCGTGCGGGAGGCCGTGCGCTTCGCGGCGCGCCATCCCGCCGTGTCGCTCGGGGTGCGCAGCGCGGGACACGGCATCAGCGGGCGATCCGTCAACGACGGCGGCATCGTCATCGACGTCGCGGCGCTCAACGCCATCGAGATCGTCGATCGCGAGCGCCGTCGCGTCCGCATCGGTCCCGGTGCCCGCTGGATCGACGTCGCGCGCACGCTCACGCCGCACGGGATGGCGATCACCTCGGGCGACTACGGCGGAGTCGGGGTCGGCGGCCTCGCGACGGCGGGCGGCATCGGGTGGCTCGCCCGCGAGCACGGCCTGACCATCGACCACGTCCGCGCCGTCGACGTCGTCCTCGCGGACGGCGCGCTCGTGCACGCGAGCCCCGACGAGCACAGCGACCTGTTCTGGGCCGTCCGCGGCGCGGGCGCGAACGTCGGCGTCGTCGTCGCGTTCGAGTTCGAGGCCGACGCGGTCTCCCGGCTCGCCTTCGCGAGGCTCGCGTTCGACGCGAGCGACACGGCCGAGTTCGTCGAACGCTGGGGCGCGACCGTCGAGGCATCGCCGCGCGCGGTGAGCGGGACGATCATCCTCGGACCCGCGCGAGGAGCCGCTCGGGTAGCGCAAGCGCTCATCGCGGTCGACAGCGAGGATCCCGAGCGGATCGTGGCGCTGCTCGAGCCCTTCGCCGGCATCGCGCCGCTCCTCGCCCAGGACGTCCGAGTGCTCGACTACGAGCAGGTCATGTCGATGTTCTTCCACGACGCCCCGCATCAGGGCCGCGGCGAGCCGGTCGCTCGCTCCGCCCTCGTCGAGCACCTCGATGCGGCGGTCGCCCGCGACGCCGTCGCGCTCCTGGATTCGGGGACGACGCACTTCTTCCAGATCCGCTCCGTCGGCGGCGCGGTCGGCGACGTCCCGCCCGACGCCACGGCCTACGCGGGGCGGTCGGCGAACTTCTCGATCGTCTCGCTCGGCACCTCGAATGCGATCGATCGGTATTGGGCAGCGCTCGAGCGCCACGCGAGCGGCATGTACTTGAGCTTCGACACGCGGCAGGGGCGGGAGGTCGTCGAGCGCGCATTCCCGCCCGCCCACCTCGCACGGCTTCGCGGGATCAAGCGCCGGTACGACCCCGACGGCGTCTTCCGCGACAACTTCTTCATCGAGCCCTCGCTCGGCGCCGACGCGGCGTGACACCCGCCTCCCGTAGCCTTTCGGCATGGCCGCGCCGAACCCCCCGACGACCGCCGAATCCCCGTGGCCCGTCGCGACGCTCTCGGTCAAGCTCAAGGAGTACATCGACCGGCTCGGGACCGTGTGGGTCGAGGGCGAGCTCGCGCAGTGGAACGTCCGCGCCGGCAACGTCTACGCGAAGCTCAAGGACCTCGAGCAGGACGCGACGCTCGACCTGCGCATCTGGTCGAGCGTCATGGCGCGCACGACCGAGGAGTTCAAGCAGGGCGACCGCGTCATCGCGCTCGTCAAACCGGACTTCTGGATCAAGGGCGGCGTGCTGTCGATGCAGGCCTTCGAGCTCCGGCACGTCGGACTCGGCGACCTGCTCGAGCGCCTCGAACGACTGCGCCGCCAGCTCGTGGGCGAGGGGCTCTTCGACGCGGCGCGCAAGCGGCCCCTGCCGTTCCTCCCCCACTGCATCGGGCTCGTCACCGGTCGCGACTCCGACGCGGAGAAGGACGTCATCCGGAATGCGCAGCTGCGATGGCCGGAAGTGCGATTCAAGATCCGCTACGCCGCGGTCCAGGGGGAGCGCGCCGCCGCCGACGTCACGGCCGCCATCCGGGAGCTCGACGCCGACCCGGAGGTCGACGTCATCATCGTCGCGCGCGGCGGCGGGGACTTCCAGAACCTCCTGCCGTTCAGCGACGAGACGCTCCTGCGCACGGCCGCCGCGGCGCGGACGCCGATCGTGTCGGCGATCGGGCACGAGGCGGACCGGCCGCTTCTCGACGAGGTCGCCGACCTTCGCGCCTCGACGCCGACCGACGCGGCGAAACGCGTCGTCCCCGACGTCGCCGAGGAGCTCAATCGCGTCGAGCAGGCGCGAGCGCGGATGACGAGCCGCCTCACCGGGCTCGTCGCGACCGAGGTCGACCGGATCGCGCAGCTGCGATCGAGACCCGCGCTCGCGGAGCCGCGCTGGATCGTCGACTCCCGCGCGGACGAGCTCCTGCGATGGGTCGCGCGCGGATCGGAGCTCGTCGAGCGCCGCATGCTCGACGCGTCGTCGACGATCGAGCGGCTTCGCGGCCAGCTCGGCGCGCTCTCGCCCGTGCGCACGCTCGAGCGCGGCTACGCGATCGCGCTCCTGGCCGACGGCCGCGCGCTCAGGTCGGCGGCGGACGCGCCGTCGGGCACGCGGCTCACAGTCCGGGTCGCCGACGGCGCGATCGCGGCCACCGCGGACTGACGCCTCGGTAGCATTGCATCGTGGCCGACAGCGCAATGCCCGACGTCTCGACGCTCACATACGAGGAGGCGCGCGACGAACTCGTGCAAGTCGTCGCGGCGCTCGAGCAAGGCGGCGCGACGCTCGAGGAGTCGCTCGCGCTGTGGGAGCGCGGGGAGGCGCTCGCCTCCCGATGCGAGGAGTGGCTCCTCGGCGCCCGGGCCCGACTCGAGGCCGCGCGCGCGGCAGCCCAGTCGAGCGACGACGCCGAGCGATGACGGACATCGACCCCGTCTCCCCCGCCGCCGAGCCCGAAGAGGAGTCCGCGGCGCTCCGGCGCCGTCGCGCGCAGACGCTTCCCGCGCTCGTCGGCGCGCTCATCGCGACACTCGGGATCGTCGCATTCCTCGTCTTCATCGTCGTCCGCCCCGACGGCATGCGACCGAGCACGGTCGACTGGCACGCCGTCGCGGCGGAAAGCGGCGACCCGCGCCTCGTCGACCCGAAGCTCCCCGAGGGCTGGAGCGCGAACACCGCTCGCCTCGAGCAGCGCGACGGGGCGGAGACGTGGCAGATCGGCTTCCTCACGCCGAGCGGCGAGTACATCGCGATGAAGCAGGGCTTCGCGCCCGACGCCGCGTGGATCGACGCGCAGCTCGACGGGGTCGCGCCGAGCGGGCCCTCGATCGACGCGGGCGGGCTCGAGTGGGACGTCGTCGACCGGCGCGACGAACGCGACACGGGCAACCACGCGTTCGCGCTCGTCGCGGAGGCGAGCGCATCGAGCGTCGTCGTCCTCCACGGGACGGCGAGCGACGAGGAGTTCCTCGTGCTCGCCGAGTCGATCGGCGCGGAGGCGACGAGGGAATGACCGACGCGAGCCTCGCGGCGTCCCCCCGGCCGCGCACGCCCGCCGAGGCGTGGGCGTCGATGCGGGCCGGCAATGAGCGTTTCGTCGCGGGCGCGCCGCTCCATCCGCGCCAGGACGTCGAGCGCCGGCAGGAGGTCGCCGCGGGTCAATCCCCGCACGCGGCGCTGTTCGGATGCGCCGACTCGCGCCTCTCCGCGGAGATCATCTTCGATCGGGGGCTCGGCGACCTCTTCGTCGTCCGAAACGCCGGCCAGGTCATCTCCGAATCGGTCATCGGCTCGCTCGAGTACGCCGTCACCGTCCTCGAGGTGCCGCTCATCGTCGTCCTCGGCCACGACTCGTGCGGCGCCGTCCTCGCGGCGCTCGACTCCGTCCGCGACGACGCGCCCCCGCTGCCGCCGCACATCGCCAACCTCGTCTCGAGGATCACGCCCGCCGTGCGACGCGTGCACGCCCGCACCCCCGGGATCGCCGCACACGAACTCGATCCCTCGGAGGTCGGGCGCGAGCACCTCCGCGACACGATCGGCGAGCTCCTCGCGCGATCGACCGTCATGAGCGAGGCGATCGCCGGCGGTACGCTGGCTGTCATCGGCGCGAACTACCGCCTCGCCGCCGGACGAGTCGAACCCGATGTCATCGTCGGCGTCGTCTGAGCGCCGAAGCCACCGCGAGCAATCGACCACGCCCCTCCAGGAAAGGCACGACCGTGAGCGAGATCGTCACCGACGACGCCGGCAGGCAGTACCGCATCGAGCACGACACGATGGGCGACGTCCTCGTGCCGGTCGAGG
>Ga0180217_1004366_pt1 | contig 11248 bp, 9 predicted proteins | sample eDN3rd37CBELigOP_FD_128521 | JGI IMG/M metagenome (GOLD analysis project Ga0180217, IMG submission 128521) | Enriched Organic Plus compost microbial communities from Emeryville, California, USA - eDNA 3rd pass 37_C BE-Lig OP (version 2) (version 2) ... | reverse complement strand
GCCGATGCCAGCGCCACGGCGCTCGAAGCCGCGCGCCTGGCCACCGAAACCGGGCTGAACGAGGCCACGGCCCTCGCCCATGACATCGCCGATGGCCGTCACGGGAGCCGCGCCGTTGGCTGATCGGCTGCCCGTCACGCTGGGCCTCTATCGCGCGGCCACCCGCGCGGTCACGCCGCTCGTGCCCGCCCTGTTGCGATACCGGCTGTGGCGCGGCAAGGAGGATGCCGCGCGCTTGTCCGAGCGGCGCGGCATGGCCCAAAAATCGAGGCCGCTTGGGCGTCTGGTCTGGCTGCATGCCGCCAGCGTGGGCGAACTGCTGGCGGTGATCCCGCTGATCGAACGCATCCGCTCGAAGGATTTCACGTTGCTCGTCACGTCGGGCACCGTCACAGCGGCCGGGATCGCCGAGCAACGACTGCCGCCCGAGGCGATCCATCAATATGTTCCGGTCGATACCCCGCAGTTCGCCGCCCGTTTTCTCGATCATTGGCGGCCGGACCTGGCGCTGTTCGTCGAATCCGACCTCTGGCCGAATCTGATCGTCGAAAGCGCGGGGCGACGGATTCCCCTGATCGTGCTCAACGGCCGCCTGTCGGAGCGCTCGTTCCGCCGCTGGCAACGATTGCCAAAGACCATCGGCGCGCTCCTGGGACGGTTCGATCTATGCCTGGCGCAATCGGCGGTGGATGCCGCGCGCTTCACGGAGCTGGGCGCGCCGCGCATCAGCACCACAGGCAATCTGAAGCTCGATGCGCCCGCGCCGGGCGCCGATCCGTTCGAGCTTCAGGCGCTGACGCAGGCCATCGGCGACCGGCCGGTGATCGCCGCGGCCTCGACCCATCCGGGCGAGGAAACCATGGTGATGGACGCCCATCGCCGGCTGCGGCATTCGTTTCCCGGCCTCCTCACCATCGTCGCGCCACGCCATCCGGATCGCGGACCCGGCATCGCCGAGATCGCACGGCTGTCCGGACTCGAACCGGCACTGCGCTCGCAGGGCGAACGGCCCCATGACGGCACAGACATTTACATCGCCGACACGCTCGGCGAGCTGGGACTGGTCTATCGGGTGGCGCCGATCGTGTTCATGGGCGGCTCGCTGGTCAGCCACGGCGGCCAGAATCCGATCGAGGCCGCCAAGCTCGGCGCGGCCATCCTGCACGGCCCGCATGTCTTCAATTTCTCCGCGATCTATCAAGCGTTGGACGAGTCGGGCGGCGCCGCGGTCGTGACCGACGGCAGCAAGCTCGCCGTCCGGATCGGCTCCTGGCTGAGGGACGAGCCGGCCCGCCAGGTCGCGGCGGCCACCGCCTTGAGTGCCCTCGACACGCTGGTCGGCGCCCTGGACCGCACCGTGGCGGCGATCGATCCCTATCTGATGCAATTCCATCTCGAAGGCGAAACGCCCGATGCGTGAGCCGGCGTTCTGGTCTGGCAGCGACACGCTTCTCTCGACGGTGCTGACGCCGGCCGCCGCGCTCTACGGAGCGATCGCCGGCCGGCGCATGGCGCGGCCGGGCCGCTCCGCCGGGCTGCCGGTGATCTGCATCGGGAATCTGACGTTGGGCGGCGCCGGCAAGACACCGACCGCCCTCGCCGTCGGGCGCATCCTGGCCGACGCCGGACATCGGCCGGGCTTTCTCAGCCGCGGCTATGGCGGTCGGCTCGCGGGACCCGTTGCGGTCGATCCACGGACGCATACGGCCGCCGATGTCGGCGACGAGCCGTTGCTGCTGGCGCGGGCAGCTTCGACCGTCGTGGCGCGCGACCGTGTCGCGGGCGCGCGGGCAGCGCGCGACACAGGCGCCGATGTCATCGTGATGGATGACGGCTTTCAGAATCCCAGCCTCGAAAAGAATCTCTCGGTCATCGTGGTGGATGGCGCGCGCGGCATCGGCAACGGCCGGGTGTTTCCGGCCGGCCCCTTGCGCGCGCCGCTGGATGAACAATTGCGCCGGGCCGGCGCGATCCTGATCATGGGCGAAGGAGCCGGAGCGACGGCGCTCAGCGAGGCCGCCGAGGCGCGCGGGCTGCCGTTGTTTCGGGGACGCCTCGCCCCCGATCCGCAAGCGCTGGCGGCCCTGCGCGAGCGTCCCGTGCTGGCCTTCGCCGGCATCGGCGATCCGGACAAGTTTTTCCGCACGCTCGAGGAGGCCGGCATCGCCGTGCGCTCCCGCAGGGCTTTCGGCGACCATCATCGCTACACCCCCGAGGAGGCCGCGGCGCTGATCGGGGATGCGGCGCGCGAGGGATGGACGCTCGCGACGACGGAGAAGGATTGGGTCCGGCTCCAGGGGATGCCAGGGCTCGAAGCCCTGGCCCAACAGGCGCGGCCGCTGCCGGTCAGACTGGAGATCGAGACGGCCGAGGCGTTCCGGGGCCTGGTGCTCTCGGCCGCGCGCTGATCAGGAATTGCCCCCCAACAGCCGCTGCTTGACGGCCTCCGGCGAGGCATAGGCCTCCTGGTCGTCCACGCTCCAATATTTCAATTCCTCGAGCGGAATCGGCACGCCGGTGACGGCGCAGCGCACGTAGGCGCCCGGCCGGACGATCCGGAAATCGCCGTCGAGATATTTCACCTCCGCCTCGCTGGCGGAATGGGACGGTCGATCGTAGCGGTTGAGCAAGGAGGGCCTCCTGTCGGGCGCGGGCGATCACGGCTGCACGGGCCACACCGGCTCAACATAATCGCTGCATGCCACGGAGGGTACCCGCTTCCGTCAAGCCTGCCGAGCGATCGGCGCAATCAGCGGCAGCGCGTGGACCAGACCGGCCGGCGATCGGGTCCGTCGCACCGGCACTGCCACCATCCGGTGCGGCAATCGCTATAGGCCACCCGATGATACCGTGATGCATGGGTTCGTGACGAGCCGGACCGCGCGCGCCGGGGCGCCTTGGCGGCGGCCGGGCGCTCGATCGCCCGATGCTCCCAAACCCCGGGGCCGAGATCGGCGGCCGAAACCGCGGCCGGCAGCGCGAAGGACGCGAGCGCGCCTGTCAGAACGAGCAAGCCAATCAAACGCATGCCATGAACCTCATGCCATGAACCTCATGCGGGTCCGGGACAGCCCGGCACGATGGAACGAACGCGCAACGCAAACCATCACACTCACCGCACCGCCCGGCTGACCGTCACGCCCTGGATCACGGGCGAGGTGATCTGGCCGACCATCCCCAGGAATTGCGTGACCGGCACGCTCGGCGCCGTCGAGACGTAGAGAATATCCTTGTCCTGGACCTCGAAGGCGCGAGCCAGGAAGAAGGCATTGGTGCTGTTCATGTCCAGGCGATAGACCACCGGGACCAGCGTGCCCTCGGACGGCAGCGCGCGGCCGGGCACCAAGTCCTTGACGAGCTTGGCGTTCTCGAACCGCAACAGGAAAACCCCGCTCGGATCGGCGCGCGAATCGAGCAGCCCCCCGGCCTTGGCCAGCGCCTCCTCCAGCGTGATGCCGGAGGCATCGAACGGCACCGAGGCATTGGCGCCGGTGTTGCCGAATGCCGTGAAGGTCTGCGGGTTGCGGACCACCGTCACGACATCGCCCGGGCGCACGTAAACGTTCTCGCGCGGGTCGGCCAGGATGTCGTTGAACGCGACGCTGACCGTCTTGCTGCCCCGCGTCACCCGCACGAAGGTCTCGTGAGCGGCCGCCTTGATGCCGCCCGAGGAGGCGATCACGTCCAGCAGCCGGTCGCCACGCACCGTGAGCGGCACCCGCGCCCCGTTGACGACCTCGCCGGTCACCGTCGCCGTGTTGCTGACGTTCTGGGAGATGGTCACGACCGCCTGGGGCTCGATCGCCTTGCCTTGCAGCCGCTCGACCACCAGCCGCTCGATATCGGCCGGACGCTGCCCGGCGACACGGATGCGGCCCGCGTAGGGCACCTGGATCGTACCGTCACGCGGCACCACCTGCGGGGGCAGGGTGGCGGTGCGCGATCCGGCGTTGATCGAGCGCTCGCCGGCAGCCGCCGAGAACAGCCCGCCCGCGGCGGCCTCCCAGATCGTCACCGAAACGGAATCGCCGACGCCGACCCGAAGGTCCGGCGCGGGCCGATAATCGCCGAAGACCCGAAGCGTGTCGCGTGGCTGGGCCGCCCGGATGCTGGCGACGCGCTCGTCCAGATCGACGATGATATAGCCGCCGAGGTCCCCTGACCGGTTCTCCTCGCGCATCACCTCATGGGTCGACGGGCCGGTGCGAGGAAAAAACGAGCAGCCGCCCAGCATCGCTGCCAGGACGCCCAGCATCAGGCACCGCTTCCAATCCGCCAGCAACATCAGGGCCCCCGCCCACACGTCGGTCAATGAACCAGTTGATTATGATTCATCCTGGAACCGCCGTTCGGAACTTAATCCACAATAGAACCGGAACACGCAAGTCCAACCAAAAAGCAGAGATTGCTTAAAGTTCTTCTCAAGGAAATGACCGTCTCCGGCTGGAAATGGCAATTTTTTCCCAATCGCAGAACCCGGCCGGCGCCGTGGGACCGCCATCTCCTCGCCCCATAGTGATGCCATCCTTCGTTTTCCCATGGGTCGGCTTGAACTGAACGGGCCGGCCGGTCGCCGGATGGCGGCTTTATCACGCAGCCGCGCTGTGGAAACGACGTGGAAAAGCGTCGGATTCCAACTTTTTTCCGGCTGGAACACAAAATGGAGGGCTGGGCGAGCGCCCAAGCCACAGCATGTCGCCGTGCGGCAAGCCGTTCAGTTGATCTCGACGGCCATCCTTGCGTAGTTGGGCGCTCTCACGGGAAGCGACACAACGCCGCGCTGGCACCTTCCCCGTCTCGGTCGGGCATTTCAGCCTGGCCACCCAAAACAGAACAGCAGGGACGAACGCCGTTTCATCGCCATCCATTGACAAACAACAGTTGGCGCGCGCCATCAAAAATGGAGCTAGCACCGCATGAATCGCGAGAATTTTGCACGCAAACCGCAACAGGATTTCGGCAACGATCCGTTGGCGATCCGCAAAACCGACCACTATCAGAAGGAATACGTCGAATCCTTCGTCGACAAGTGGGATGAGCTGATCGACTGGGAGGCCCGCGCGGAGAGCGAAAGCGGATTCTTCATTCAGGTTCTAAAGGCCGCCGGCAAAAAGAACATTCTCGACGTTTCCACCGGCACCGGTTTTCATTCGGTGCAGCTCATGCGCGCCGGCTTCGATGTGACGAGCGCCGACGGCAGCATGGAAATGCTGAGCAAGGCATTCGAGAACGGCCGCAAGCGCGATCTGATTCTCAAGACCGTGCAAGCCGACTGGCGTTGGCTCAACAAATCGATCCAAGGCAAATACGACGCCATCATCTGTCTCGGCAATTCATTCACGCATCTGTTCGACGAGATGGACCGTCGCCGCGTGCTGGCGGAATTCTACGCCGCGCTGCGCTACGACGGCATTCTGATTCTCGATCAACGCAACTACGACGCCATCCTCGACGTCGGCTTCGACAGCAAGCACAAATATTATTATTGCGGCGATCAGGTCGTGGCCGAACCGGAGCACATGGACGAGTCACTGGCCCGCTTCCAATACTCCTTCCCGGACGGCTCCAAGTTCCATCTCAACATGTTCCCGCTGCGCAAGAACTACGTTCGCAACCTCCTCACCGAGGCCGGCTTCAAGAAAGTGCGCACCTACGGCGATTTCCAGGAGACCTACAGCGACCACGATCCGGACTTCTTCGTCCATGTCGCGTCGAAGCTGGCTCCTGAAGAAAGCTGAATGAATGACAGCAGACCCAAAGCAGACTCCTGACGTCGCCGAAACCTATTACGACAGCCCCGAGGCGGATGAGTTCTACTTCCGTATCTGGGGGGGCGAGGACATTCACGTCGGCCTCTATGACACGCCCGACGATCCGATCCCGCCGGCGAGCCGTCGCACCGTCGAAGCGATGGCCGACGCCATCACGCTGCCGCTCGACGAGCGCTATCGCGTGATCGACCTCGGATCAGGTTACGGCGGCGCGGCGCGGTATCTCGCCAAGCGCTTCGGATGCTGCGTGACCTGCCTCAACATCAGCGAGGTGGAGAACGAACGCAATCGCAAGGCCAACGCCGAGCAGGGCCTCGCCGACCGTATCGAGGTCCGGCACGGCTCATTCGACCAGGTGCCGGAACCGGATTCGAAATTCGATCTGGTGTGGTCCCAGGACGCGATCCTTCACAGCAACGACCGCGACCGGGTCATCGCCGAGGTCGCGCGCGTGCTCAAGCCCGGCGGCGAGTTCGTGTTCACCGATCCGATGCAGGCGGACGATTGTCCGCCCGGCGTGTTGCAGCCCGTCTACGACCGCATTCATCTCGAATCGCTGGGCTCGGTGAGGTTCTACCGCGAGGCCGCGGCCCGTCATGGGCTGGAGGAGGTCGCGATCCGGCCGATGCCGCATCAACTCCGCAATCATTATGCGGCGGTGGGCAAGGCGCTTCAGGCCCGCTACGACGAGATCGCCGCGTCCGGCTCGAAGGACTATGTCGAGCGCATGCTGACCGGCTTGAAGAACTGGGTCGATGCCGCGGACAAGGGCTACCTCAACTGGGGCATCATGCAGTTTCGCAAGCGGTGACGCTTGCCAGGCTGAGATGTGACCAGGCTGAGATGTGACGACGAAAACGCCCCCGGATTGTCCGGGGGCGTTTTGTTTCAAGCCTGCGCCGCCTGATTGCCGAAGCGATGGAGCGCATCAACTCACCTCCGGCGCCTTCAGGTACAGCTCCGACCGCGCCGACTGCATGAGCGTCAGATAACGATCGAATTGCACCAGCACATCACCGATGATCTGCTCACGCGTGAGGCCCATGATGTCATAACCACCGCTGACGTCGTTGAAATGGGTTCGCGCCTCGTACTGAACATCCTGCTCCTCCATGCCGAGCGTGCTGAACGTGGGCAGCCGACGGTTGGTCATGCGCACCCCATAGACGAAATTGCGCACGCCATCAGCTTCCACCGTCAGGCTCACCGCGCTGTTCTCGAAATCCGCCGACACGCCTGCAATCTGTCCCTTGGCCGTGAGCTCGTCGGCCACAGCCGTCAGCGCCAGATTGACGTCATTGGCGATGAAGCCGCGCACGTCGGCTCGGGTTGGCGAATTGAGCATGAGCGCGAGACGCCGTTGCCACGGCGGCGCCGCAGCGGCTCGCGCCGCGGGACCGATGGCGCGGCGTCCCTCGCGGAAGGCCAGATCGGCATTCATGCCTCGAATGAGCCCCCAAACCAACAACAGCATCACCACCGTAAACGGCAAGGCGCTCGCCACCGTCACCGTCTGCAATGCTTTCAAGCCGCCCGCCAACATCAGCACAGACGCGGCGGCGCCAATGAGCACACACCAATAGAGCCGCTGGATCGCTGGCGTCTCGGTGTTGCCGCCGGCGGCAAGCGTATCCACGACGAGCGATCCCGAATCCGCCGAGGTGACGAAAAACACCGTGACCAGCATCACGACGATGGTCGAGGACACGGCCGAGAACGGCAAATATTCGAAAAATCGAAACAACCCCACCGTCATGTCGGCCGCGATCGCTTTTCCCAGCTCTCCGCCGGCGATGGTCGTGTCGACGAACATGGCGGAGTTTCCAAACACCGTCATCCAGAGAAACGTGAAACCCGCCGGAATGAACAACACCGCCCAGATGAATTGCCGCACCGTGCGGCCACGCGAAATGCGCGCGATGAACATGCCCACGAACGGAGCCCAGGAGATCCACCAGGCCCAGTAGAACAACGTCCAGGCATTGATCCAGTCGATCGGCTTATAGGCGTAGATATTGAAGGTGCGCAGCATGATATCGTCGAGATAGAAGCCGATATTCTGCACGAAGCTGCGCATCAGCAATGTGGTCGGCCCGATAGCCAGGACAAACAGCATCAGCAGCACGGCCAGCAGAAGGTTCAGCTCGCTGAGACGGCGCACGCCACGATGCACGCCGCTGACGGCAGAAAACGCCGTTACGATGATGATCGCCACGATCAGCGCGATCTGCATGCCGGGCGTCATCTCAACGCCCGTGAGATGATTGAGGCCGGCGCTGATCTGCAGGACGCCGAAGCCGAGGGATGTAGCGACACCGAAGACGGTGCCGCAGATGGCGAACACATCGACCGCGTGGCCCATCGGACCGTGAATGCGGTCGCGCAGAAGCGGATAGAGCCCGGATCGGATCGTCAGCGGTAAATTGTAGCGATAGCCGAAATAGGCCAAGGACAGCCCGATGATCGCATAGATGGCCCAGGCGTGGATTCCCCAGTGGAAGAACGTCAACGCCATCGCCTGACGGCCGGCCTCGATGCTGCGCGGCGCCGCCTCTGGTGGATTGATGAAATGCGTCATCGGCTCGCCGACGGCGAAGAACATCAGGCCGATGCCCATGCCAGCCGCGAATAGCATCGCTATCCACGACGCAAACGGGAAATCCGGCTCCGATTCGTCGGGACCCAGCTTCAAAGAGCCGTAACGGCCAAATCCAAAAAGCACCGCCGCGATCAGGAAGGCCGCGACCGACAGCAGATAGAACCAGCCGAAGCGATTCAGTATCCAGGCCTGCATCTGCGTGAAAAACGCTTCCGCCCGGTCTGGAGCAAGCGCCCCCAAAAGAACGAAGGCGAGCACGATCGCGCTGGCGCCGAAGAAGACGGGAGGGTTGATGGTGAAACGATGCATCAAGCGGGCCTCGCTGAAATGCGCCAGGCCAGACGCAGCAAAAACGGTCGGCCCGAAAGGTTTTCAGGCGCGCACGCCCGGCGGGAGGCATCTTTGCCCGGTGGTCGGCCGGCTCGCCCGGCTCGCGATCCTGCGAGCGTTGAGCCGACCGTCTCCTGACTCAACGCAATATCGAAAATCGCGCTCAGCGAGCCCCGGGATATTGCGCTCACCGCAGCAGAGGGTGCAGCGGCCGGCCAAATGTAGCGCAGGATGACCGGCGGAGGAACCGCACGGACGAAAATGGCCGCCCCGGTCGACCCGGAGCGGCCACAATGATCGCGTCAGCGGAAGCGGAAATGAGCCATCCCGGAATGAGCCGGGATGTCAGAGGCATCAGGCGGATTTCTTGTCCTGCTTGTCGTCGTCGACCTCCGTGAACTCAGCGTCGACCACGTCTTCCTTGTTGCCGGGCTCGCCCGCGCTGGCTTCGCCCTCGCCAGGCTGCTGCGCATCCTGCTCCTGGCGATACATCGCCTCGCCGAGCTTCATCGACGCCTGCGCCAGAGTGTTGGTCTTGGCGGCGATGTCGTCGGCATCCTCGCCCTTGAGCGATTCGCGGAGGTCCGACATGGCGGTCTCGATCGCCTGCTTCTCGGTCTCGGCGACCTTCGATCCATGCTCGGCCAGGGCCTTCTCCGTCGAGTGCAAGAGCGCCTCGGCGTGATTCTTGGCCTCGACCTGGGACTTGCGCTTCTTGTCCTCTTCGGCGTGCTGCTCGGCGTCCTTGACCATCTTCTCGATGTCGGCCTCGGACAATCCGCCGGACGCCTGGATGCGGATCTGCTGCTCCTTGCCGGTGCCCTTGTCCTTGGCCGAGACATTGACGATGCCGTTGGCGTCGATGTCGAACGTGACCTCGACCTGCGGCACGCCGCGCGGCGCCGGCGGGATACCGATCAGATCGAACTGACCCAGCATCTTGTTGTCGGCCGCCATCTCGCGCTCGCCCTGGAACACGCGGATCGTCACCGCCGTCTGACCGTCCTCGGCCGTGGAGAACACCTGGCTCTTCTTGGTCGGGATCGTCGTGTTGCGGTCGATCAGCCGGGTGAACACGCCGCCCAGCGTCTCGATGCCCAGCGACAGCGGGGTCACGTCGAGCAGCAGCACGTCCTTGACGTCGCCCTGGAGCACGCCCGCCTGGACCGCGGCGCCGATGGCCACGACCTCGTCGGGATTCACGCCCTTGTGTGGCTCCTTGCCGAAGAGCTGCTTCACAGCCTCCTGGACCTTCGGCATGCGCGTCATGCCGCCGACCAGGACAACCTCATTGATCTCGGCCGCAGAGAGGCCGGCGTCCTTGAGGGCCTTGCGGCAGGGGTCCACGGTCTTCTGGATCAGGTCATCCACCAGCGCCTCGAACTTCGCGCGGGTGAGCTTCATGGTTAGATGCTTCGGACCGGTCGCGTCGGCGGTGATGAACGGCAGGTTGACCTCGGTCTGCGTGGTCGAGGACAGCTCGATCTTGGCCTTCTCGGCCGCCTCCTTGAGGCGCTGCAACGCAAGCTTGTCGCTGCGCAGATCGATGCCATTCTCCTTCTGGAACTCCTCCGCCAGATAGGTGACCAGACGCATGTCGAAATCTTCGCCGCCGAGGAAGGTGTCGCCGTTGGTCGACTTCACCTCGAACACGCCGTCACCGATTTCGAGAATGGAAATATCGAAGGTGCCGCCGCCCAGGTCGTAAACCGCGATCATGCCCTGCTTGGACTTGTCGAGGCCGTAGGCGAGCGCCGCCGCGGTCGGCTCGTTGATGATGCGCAGGACCTCAAGGCCGGCGATCTTGCCGGCATCCTTGGTGGCCTGTCGCTGGGCGTCGTTGAAGTAGGCCGGAACGGTGATGACCGCCTGATCGACGGTCTGGCCCAGATGCGCCTCGGCGGTCTCCTTCATCTTCTGGAGCGTGAAGGCGGAGATCTGCGAGGGCGAATAGGTCTTGCCGTCCACCTCGACCCAGGCGTCGCCGTTGCCGCCCTTGGCGATCTTGTAGGGGACGAGCTTCTTGTCCTTCTCGACGGTCGGATCGTCGTAACGGCGACCGATCAGCCGCTTGACGGCGAAGATCGTGCGCTCCGGATTGGTGACCGCCTGGCGCTTGGCCGGCTGGCCGACGAGTCGCTCGCCGTCGTCCGTGAAGGCCACGATGGACGGCGTCGTCCGCATGCCCTCCGCGTTCTCGATCACGCGGGGCGTTTTGCCCTCCATCACGGCCACACACGAATTGGTGGTGCCGAGGTCGATACCGATGACCTTGCCCATGGAAATGTCCTCTCTTCAATTCAGCAGGCCGGCCGGGACCTTGCGGCTCCCAGACGGGCCCCGCGGCCCACCCGCGAGTCCCCTGTCCGGCCCCCATTACGCTACGACGCAGCCCCCTGCGGCGTCCTGGCTCATATAGGAGAGGGCCCATATGCTGCAAGGCATGCTGCGCGTACGGCGCGGGACACCCATCCGGATGGGTGGGCTCAAACGGCCGGCCGGGGTTGAGTTTCGGGGCTCGAACGCGCATAGCTCGGCCCATGATGAG
>Ga0180217_1004361_pt1 | contig 11257 bp, 12 predicted proteins | sample eDN3rd37CBELigOP_FD_128521 | JGI IMG/M metagenome (GOLD analysis project Ga0180217, IMG submission 128521) | Enriched Organic Plus compost microbial communities from Emeryville, California, USA - eDNA 3rd pass 37_C BE-Lig OP (version 2) (version 2) ... | reverse complement strand
ACCGAAACAAACAGCGTTGACTCTTCGGACCACACTCCAGTTGTCGTGTAGGGCAGCTCAAGTGCGGCAGATGCACGGTACAGTTCGCCGTCGTATCTGAACACTTGGTTCCGAGAGGTTAAAACTAGCCCTTCGTCGTAGTCTCCGAGATCCTCATACCCCGAGTTAAGAAGAAACTGCTGAAAGTCGTCATTGAATTTCTCTTGCTGGCGCTCGTGCCGTTTCTCGATGCCGTGCCATGTCAGCCGGGAGCGGCCAAAACGATCCTCCCACTCCTCGTTCTCCAGGTCATTCTCGCGATGGTCCAGATTCTCAGCGTTGTCGAAGAGATCCTTCGGCTCTGTGCTCCCGAGAGGGTTGCGAGTGTGATAGGTCGTCATTCCAGTACTCAATAAAAAAACCGCCCGAAGGCGGCTTGTCCGGATTGCTGAACTTCAGCTGGGAGTGTTGTCGTCGTCCGCGTACACGCGGTCGTCGTAGTTAGTTGCGCTGACGGAGACCTCGTCCGTGCCCTGAGGCCGGATCTCGGTTATCAGCGCCGGGTATGTCCACCGCTGTAGCGTGCCGAAGTACACATGGGGAGGTTCCTGCGACAGCGTCACCTCGGGCCACGGCTGCGGAATAGGGGCGATTACCTCGTACGGGGTCGATCCTGGGCTTGCCGCAAACGGCCCCACCAGCTTGCCGTCTTCGTCCCGGTAGGCCACCACATGTGACTCGCCCTCCTCCCACTCGAGCGGCTCGGATACCCGCAGCAGCGCCCCGTCATCGTGCGGGTCGATCGCCAGCAGGATGGCCGACTGCCCATAGCCTGGCGTGTCGTCGATCAGCGGCACATAGCTCAGATACCTTGAGTTCAGGGCGTCCATCTCCGTGCCGAACTGGTAATCCCAGCGGCGATATCGGAGCGCCCGTCTGCGACGCATCCCGATGCGCCATGCGCGGGTACGGTCGGTCACGGTGTCGAGCTTCACGCGCTCAATCTTGACCGCCGTGTCCCCGGGCAGCAGGCACTGCACCACGTCTTTGGTCCACGTGTCCGCGTTCATGAACTCCACCTCGACACCGTCGGGGTCGTCCACGCGAATCGAACGGAAGGTACGCGCCAGAGGGTTGGTCATGTTTTGGGACGAATAGGCCTGCTCGAAAACCGTCCTCGGCTCGTCCCGAACCGGCCGGATCTGCCCTCCCTCAATCGCAAGCTCGGCCATGCCCGCCTCGAGCACCTTGGCTAGGGCCTCGCGTACCGTCGTTTCGTCGAAAACGAAGTCGGCATAGTCTCCGCGTGCTGACCAGATACCGTGCAACCTCTGCAGTTCGTCCATGTCGATGTCGGCATCCGTGTAGCCGATTGACTGGGCGATGTGGTAGACGAAGGCCGAGATGTCCCGTGTTGGCTGTGGGCTGCCCCAGGAACCATCCGACTGCAGGGTCGGCAGGATCCGGGTGGCCACCACGTTGATCTGGTTCTCCGACCGCACTGCCAGCTTGCTCGCGCCGCGCAGGCGGACCGACATGGTCGTCCAGTTGGGATATGCCGTCCGCGTGGCCAGCCTCGAGCGCAGGCCGTACCACTGCACCACGTCTTTGACCCGGGTATCCGTATCCCTGGCTCCAAACCGTCGTAGGCGAAACTCCGCGCGTTGCGCACTCAGTGTGAAGCGCTCCGTGAATCCGATCTGATCCAGGGTCGCGTCGGTGTAACTCTTTAGGACCGAGATCCAGGCCCCGCCTGCGTCGGCATCCCGATACTGAATTTCGACCGTGACCGACCGGCTCTCGAGCCCGCCGTTGTCGTTGATAAAGCAGAGCCCGTTCGGGAAGAAGATATCTACCTCGAACGTGGTCGATTTCTCCGTACCCGGCGTCGCAACGAATGGGCCGGCGATCTCCCCCCAGATGGTATCGGGATCCGCCGTGATCGTCGCGTCGGTCGAAGAGAGTACCGGGAATCCAGTCCAGCCCGACTCCACCACCCCGCCAGAGACGGCCTCCACCACCACCTCAGATTCAAATGCCGTGACGACGCGGTATCGCCTGCCGGTGCGCCGAAAAACCGCAGAGATGCTTCCGACCGGCATCCCCGAAACGCGCTGCATGGTGTTCGGGTCTACCAGCTCGACCCAGCCGTCGAAATTGGCGTCCAGGCTGTAGTTACCTATCAGGTACTCAGCCTCAGGCAGCGAGGCGAACGACACCATCACTGGCAGCGCGGGACTTGGATCGATCTCCCGGAAATTGCCCGTAAAGCGGTTGAAATACGCTTCGTCGATCGGATCGAACTCCTCCGAGACCGAGTAGGTCATCGGCACCTGAATATCGAGCATCGTCCCAGGGCCCCAGCTTGCCGGGAACCAGCCCGTCGAGTCCACAGAAATGGCGGCGGCGTCGAAGTGGAACTCGTCAGCGTGCGGGTCTACGTCCGACGAAGGATCGGCGCTCAACTCGAGGCCTGCAGTTCCAGCAGATGTCGCCCCGACCTCCGACACGTTGTACCAGTGCTCGTGTGCTGGATCGGACGATAGATCCTCTCCTGGCGGGTAGATCGTATAGTCCGCATCGTCTCCGAGAGACGAGATCGGCGTGTCGCCCACCTTCACGTCGGCATCGTCAATCTGGTAGTGACCAGGCCCGATGCACACGAGAAAGTCTAGCCACTGCTCCCGAGGAGAAGCGAAGTACCGCCTCGGGGGTGTCAGATACTCTGGGAAGCGCCGGTAGCGGCCGCACAGTTCCGGCACCACCGATCCCAGTTTCGCCGTGTTGGCCCGTGCATCTGCTGCCTCGAGCTGCGTCCCTTGGGGGGTACGGATATCCGGTGCGCTCGTGCTCGGCAGCAGCCAGCCAAATGCGAAATCGAGCACCCCGCCGATAATGCTCCCGATACCCTCCAGGATGCCGCCCCTGGGCAGGGGCCTTATCTCTACCCGGTCGTCGTGCCCTATCGGGAGCGTGTCCCAGTCGGATACCGAAAGCGGCGTACCGTTCACAGTCACCGAGATGGGCTGTTCCGGCCTACTCCGCCAAGGTAGACGCTTGCTGTCCAACCAGGCCCCGACGGTGCCGGCGTACCGGTGTCGCTCAATCGGCTCGCCCGGCAGCAGGCTCGGATAGACCTCAATCGTCATAGTAGATAACCGACGTGTACCGCTTCTCAAACAGCCGAGGCGGCGTCAATCTTGGCCCCGGTTCGTCCGTCTCCAGAATCCACTCCCGCCCGTCGGCCTCCACCACCAGGCCCACATGCACGCACAATGCCCCGCGCCAGGCCGTGGCCACGGCTCCAAGGGTCCGATCTACCGGCCGCATGGCCAGAAGGCTCGAGACGCTTTCGACCGCCCCGGTGATCGCCCTGAACCGTCCAGGCACGGCCTCCGTGCATAGCGGCATGAGCGGCTTGCCGAAGAGCTCTGACCGCGCCAGCCGGACCAGCCCGTAGCAGTCGAGCTCGATAGGCCCCCGCCCGCCTTTCACATAGCGGGTAGACAGATACTTCTCGATCACAGGTACTTGATCCCCGGAGCCGTCTCTGCGGTGTACCGCTCGCGCGGCCAGGCCGCGTTGAGCAGGTCGTAGTACGCGGCCTGGAACTGCGCCATGCCGTCTTCGAATGAACCGCCGACCAGCGTCATGACGTACGGGCGCCTGGCAGGCTGCATCGGGTCGCTCAGCAGGTATTCCCGGTAGATGATCGGCACCCGCTCACCCGACTCCAGCGCCATATCGACGTATCGCTGCGCCTGGCCGTCGAAGGCCGGCACGGCAAACGTCACCGTCTGCTGGCCGCTGGTGTTCACGGCTGGCAGAGACACCGACAGGGAGATTCCCTGAAACGTCTGCATCACGCCGTCCACACCGAACTCGTGATCCACAAAGTCAGCGCAGTACCTTAGCGGCTCCTGCCCGGAAATCTGGATCTCCAGGGTAGAAATCAGCACCTCGTCCACCGGGCGGCTGGCGTAGACTCGCTCCAGAATCGTCATGCTTCCGGCCACTTTTTGTTCATGGCGATGTCGAAGATATCGGCCTGGATGAGGTACTCCGGCATCAGGCCCCAGCCGTCCGGCATCAACGGCCGCTCCCAGACTTCCAACGTCGCCTGGATCTTCCAGCTGTTGCGCCCGACGATTTCCGGCCCCTCGTACATCTCCGTGAATCGGCACACCAGATTCACCATACCTAGGGGCGTGCGGGACTCCATGTTGAACCAGGCGGCGCCATCATGGAGGGCATCCCGGAACCAGGCCTCAAACGCTGCGGCTTGGGCCGGCGTGAAAATCCAGGCAAACCGCTGGATGCTCGGCACACTGGTAAACCGCCTTCGCTGTACCGCGCGCCCGGATACCATTTCTGAGCGCCGAAAGGGCTGGACGTGCTGGGTAGAGTGACCCTCCCGCAGCGCACAGGGAAGGCCAGCGGGGAAGTTGATGTCAGTAGTGATCATCAGCTTCCCCTACGGCGTAGGCCGTACGCCGACTCCAGGGCCTTTGCCGCCTTCCCGCCTGACCCGATGTTTGCCACAAAGACGTTGATGATCTCCTGGCCGCGCTCGTCCACCGTTGTCTCGACCTGCCGAGCCCGCGACGGATCCTCGATGATGTTGACGATGGGTTCGGAGCGCGCATAGTCATCCCGGCGCGACTGGGTCACAGCCGGAGGCAACCCGACGTACCCCCCATCGGCGTACCCATTTAGGCGGTCCAAGAAGTCGAGGCCCAGTTTCCGGGTGGAGTCGGCATTGATCACATACTCCCCGGCGTGAACGATCCCTGCTGGCTGGTTCTTGCCACCAGGGCCGGTGTAGCCGCCCTCGGCGAAGCCGAAGATGGAGCCCAGAATCGACACCGCGCCGCCCCCGGTCGAAATGCCGAAAATGCTCATTGCAGCCCGGGTGATAAGCGCCTGGGCCTCGATGCGCACCAGGTCCGCAATAATCGACCGAGCCAGCGACTGGAAGTCCGCCTTGCCCGTCATGACCAGATCGACGATGGCATCTTCCATGCCGCCAAAGGCCCGCTCGACCGCTTGTCGCGTCTGCTCGTAGAGGTTCTGGGTCTCCTCGAGGTACGTCCGCGCGGCGGCCATCGCCCCGGCCTGCCAGTCGGCCTCTCGTTGCTTGCGCTGCTGAACCAGCCAGTCATGCAGCTTCAGCTCCTCTTGCAGCGTGTCGCGGGCGATCTGCAGCCGGGTGTCGTACATCGCCTGGATGCGGGCCCGCTCTTCCTCGGTGTCCGCCCCGGCAAGCGCCAGTGCCCTATCCTGCTCCAGCTTCGTAATCTGCGCCTGGTACTGCTGCATGAGCGAGATCCGCTCGCGCAGCTCCGCAGCCTCCCGGTTGCCCATCCCATAGGTGAGCAGCTCCAGCTCGTACTGGTTGCGGCGCGACATCAGCGCGTTCTGCGCCTCGTAGAGGGCGTTCTGACCGTCTATCTCCAGGGCGCGCTGACGCTCTAGCTCCTTGGCCATGTCGATGGCGGTAGACAGCCCCAGAGCCTGGTCGAGCTGCTCCTTCGAAAGGTGTACGTTCCCCTCCTTGATGTCGTACATCAGCCGCTCGTAGGCCGTCAGGTCCTGAGTCTTGACCAGCTGCTCCTTGAGCTGCTTGAGGTACTGCTCGGCCTGCTGCTGTTGTTGCTTGGCGAGCCTGGCTGCTTCTTCTTCCGCCTTTTTGCGTGCTGCCTCGCCGGCTGCGTCTGGCACAGGTGCCGGCTTCTTGTCCAACCGGGAATCCATCGAATAGAAGGCCGATGGATCCGTGTCGCCTTCAACGACACCGCCGACCATCTTCCGCAGCTCGGTATTCGCCGCCTTAGCCTTGCGGCGAACATCGTCGATCATGCCTCGGATGCGGTCATAGCCCTCGCGCATCCGACGCAGATCCGGGTCTGCGATTTCGCCGATGGGCATCGTGCTGAGCCCTTTCTGCAGGCGCTCCAGGTCGCCCGCCATGCGAATCGCACGATTCGTGAGGTTCTCGAGCTCCCGGCCCAGCGACTTAACTTCCTCCTGCTTCTTCGACAGAGCATCCGTGCCGAACATAATCCCAAGCTTGTTGGATGAGCTCAGGAACTCAGTCATATTGGCCGACAGATGAACGAAGCCGGAAACGAGATCGGCAATCCATCCAGTGAACTTGGCGAACGCTGCCTGAACCTCAGGTGAAGCGAGCTGCGCAGTCAATCTATTGATCGCTCTCGTGGCCTCGTCGAAACTTCCGCCCTCTCCAGTCAGCAAGGAGTTCAGCTGGTTTTGAAGGCCTGCGATCGCACCGCCAAGGGTGTCACGGGCCGCGGCAGCAGCCCCACCGTACGACGATTCGAGAGCCTGAAGAACAATCGCCTGGGCTTCAGCCGTTTTCCCAGTCTCCTGCAGCCGCGCGACGAGCGCCTTCTGGTCTTCCGTAAATCGGAACCCCTGGCGCTGCAGGGCCGTGAGGCCCTCCTTGGGCGAGTCCAGCGCACGACCGACCGTCTCAGCAGCAGATTTGACATCCATGCCCATGCGAGTCGCCATGTCGATGGTCGCCTGCATGGCCTTGGGGAACTGCTCGCCGACGATGTTGCTGTAGGACAAGAGGCGAGCCTGGGCCTGGTTGATTTCCCCGGCGCTGAAGATACTCCGCCGCTCCATCTCGGAGGCCATCTTGTTCAGCTGGTCCTTGGTGAAGCCGGCAGCTTCGCCAGTGGACCTCAGTACGGCTTCTAGCTGGGCCTGCTCGTCCTGGAAATTGCGGGTTTCTTGAATGATCTTCTGGATTGTGGCTCCGAAGGAGAACCCAGCGAAAGCGAATGTGATTGCTCGGCTAATTCCCTTCCATGCGTTCTCGATTTCCTTGGCGCGCTGCTTCTGCTTCTTCGCGATCTCTCGCGATTTTCGGTCGGCTACTCGCTCGGCCTCCGTCATGCCTTGCGTAAAGCCGCCGACCTTCGCCACAAGGTCAAGCGTCAGGGTTCCGAGATATCGCGCCATATCAAAGGATGCTCTTGAAGTTCACCGCCAGGTTTTCATCGCGGTTTCAAGGTCGATCGGCTCGCCGCTGCTGGCCTGGGCTCGCTGAGGCAGGAAGTCCGAGAACTTTGGCCCCCTGGCCCCCTTTTTCCGCGGGGCGACACTCGCCACGGTGTGCGCCACCAGCGCCGCTCCGTGCTCCAGCCGCGGGCCGTGCCACAACGGGCCGTGCCGCTTCCGGTACTCCACCCAAAGCTGGAATTCGTCGTAGCTCAGCCGCTGCTTTGCCTCTTCGATCGTCTTGCCGCCGACTCCGGCCAGTACAAGTTCGCACCAGACCTCATCGGCGGCAGTCAGTTTTTTGAGTGGGCCTCGTTGATCGCCTGCACGAACGCCCAAGCCACAGAGACGTCGAGATTGAAAGCCTCCTCGTAGGTAAGGCTTTCCTCTCCCTTTTCCCCGAGCCGCACACACAGGCTGATCATCTGCGCGGCATGCCGCCTGTCATGCGCATCGGACATCGCTGCCTCAACCACTCCGAACGGCTGGCGGACCACCCACACATCAAACTCGAGGTCTTCCCCATTCAGTCGGCACTTGACGCGCTTCTTGACGGGCTTTGGGTCAACAAAGCCCCCTTTCGCCTTCAGGTCAGACTTCTTCATGCGTTACACCTTCGGGTACCAAGCAGCCGGGCCAGAGCGTTGGATGGTGATCGTGCTCTGCACCACCGAGTTGAGTTCAAACGAGAACGGGAAGTCCGAGATGTAGCCGTCGAAAACGAACCAGGAGCGACCGCTCGGCAGATCGAAATCCCAGTCACCGTTGCTGTCTTGGACCTCGGTGGGGTCGATATCCTTTCCATCGGACCAACCGACAGCCCACTTGAGCGGGATAGCCCCCTGCTGCGCGAGCTCGAACAGCCGAACATGGGACTCGACCCCCGGATCGGCGTTGATCGTCAGTGACGCCTCCCCCGGAGAACGTAAGCCGCGCAAGAATGCCCTCGCGTCTGTGTCCTCCATGCAGGTGACCTCAATCTGGTCGGCAGGAGACGTGCCGGGGTCAAAAGAGGTCGGGCAGTCGATCTTGAGCACTTCGAAGATCGACGGATCTTGCTCGGTGGGGGCAAGAACGTATATTTGCGTTCCTTGTGTGAGTACGGCCATAGCAACTCCTATAGGCGAAAAAAAGCCGCCCGAAGGCGGCATTGCAGGCGGCTTTCAGCCAGGGTCAACTTCGTTCTACGATCCAGTCACAGTCGAACGAAAATCGGTAATTCTTGGTCTCTGGATCCCTGCTCTCCCCGCGCCAGGCGGTGATGTAGCAATCCAACTCAATGGCATCCCTCAGCGCCTCGGCAACGCTCCTGGCAGACGACGCCGTTTTGGCCCACACATCAATTTGGATCGTGGCTCGGTCCACATCCGGCCGGCAGGCGAGCGTGTTTTCCGGCGCTCCCCCGACCAGTTGAAATGTCGCGTACGGGTATACACGCGGCTCGTCCTCGTTCTGCCCCCACGGGTACAGGCGGGGCTCGGGGCTCCCGAGGAGCGCCAGCACCTGCGGGGATTGCTTCGCGACGCGGTAAATCGGCGGGATCATCGGGCCTGCTTCTTCAGAATTCGGTCGATGGCCTTGTTCAGGCGACGCCCGAACTCGGACTCCACTGCCATGACGTTCTGCTCCAACGCGGGCCGCAAGAACGGCTGCGCCCTGGCCTGTTCCGTCCCCAGTTCGATCAAGTGCCAATGTGGCGTGTTGCCTCGCGGACCCTCGTCCGGGTTACCAGGCGGGATCTTGCCGCGCTCTGTTCCGACACCGACGGAGATCATCAGATCCCCGGTACGCTTGAAATACCGCCCCCGGAACCTCTGAATGACGTTGTCCGCGATGCGCCGGCCGGTCTCCGAATCGTCCACCCGCAAGGCATTGGCCTGAGCTGCCTGGCGCACAATCTTCGACGCATACCCCAGAGCCGATCGACCGGCCTTGCCGCGCAGCTCGACCGGAAGCGCACGCATCCTTTCGATGGCTTGATCTACGCCAGTCAGCTTGAACTCGATATCAGCCATCGTTGACGCCCTCTGAGCAGGCCAGGGTGGCGTACTCCAATCCGCTGTTCGGATCAGCCAATACGCCCTCGATGTTGTAGATCTTGCCCCGATGCAGAATCCGCATCCTGTGATCCACCGCACGATGCCGGATTACTATCCGGGCGGTCACCTTGGATTGCGTCGCGGCCGACGCGATGAACTCCCGAGCGCTCAGCGGCTCAACCGACGCCCACACCGTCGCCACGTCTACCCACGTCCGGATCGTGTCCCCGGTGTCCGGATCCCGCGTTGTCACGGTCTTCTGCAACGTCACACGGTGCCTTAGGCGTCCTGCTTCCATTACCGCGGGCTCCCATCGAGATACGTACGAGGCACCGCGTCGTCCAGTCCTTCATTCTCGGCGAGGGCCGCAGCCAGGGACATTACAGCGTGGGCGAAGTACTCCAGCGACCGGGTCTGGGCCTGCAGCGCAGCGGTGTGCGCCTCGAGCGCTTGGATCAAGCGTTCCTCCACCTCACACCCCCATATGAACGCGCAGGGGGATCAGCAACCGCTCGACCCCCATCGGCAGGGCTATGGGAGTCCCCTTGGTGATCACGTCTTCCCGGTTCGCGTAGAGGTGGCCGACTGTCAGTAGCACAGCCGACCGGACCAGATCGGTCGCCACAATCGGGCAATCGCCGGCCGTGCCATCTTCGATTGCAGACTCCATCTCCGCTTCGCTCGCGAAGACCCGGCGATTCAGAAACCCCTCGGCGAGCTGCTCAGCCGCGTTGATCCATAACTGGATCAGATCGTCCTCTTCGTTGTGGTCAACGCGCAGATGAAGCTTGGCTTGCTCCAGGCTGACAATCGGCATCACATCCTCTCGTAACACCGGCTCGCAACGTGAGCGCTATCAACGAACTCCAGCAGCCGGCGAGTCGCATCCGGCAAGTCGATTCGCTTCTCGCAGCGGTGGGTATGGGAGAAACATTCACACGGATTGATCGTGTCGATCGCCAGGGTCGGTGTGTAGGCCGCACCAGCCGCAAACGACGAGGACGTTTCATAGCCTCCAAACACTGCGACCACAGGCGTACCCACGGCCTGGGCGAGCACCAGCGCGAAGCCGGGAGCCGTGTAGACCATCGCCGCACGAGCCGTTAGGGCGGCCAAGATCTCGATATCAAGCTCCCCGGCGTGGAAGGTCACATCGGCGTCCACGGGTCTGCTCACCATCCACTCCCTGCCCGGCGCCAGGTCCGCGACGCTCACCACAAAGAACCGGTCACGGATCCGCCGGAAAAGCTCCGCGTAGGCCGACACCATGGGATTCCTGTTGCGGCAACCGCCCCACTCTTTCCGCTCGACAAGCGGCCGGTAAATCAGTATCGGCTTGTCGGGGTTCCATTGCTCGATCAAGCTGTCCGCCCTTGCGAGCCAGCTTTCCGGCACCGGAAGCCGGAAATCGCCGACCGGCACGCCACATTGCGCCGACATCGCCGCAAGTACGGACCCGTGCCTCCGGACTGACTCGGGCGGGTAGCTCACCACCAAGCGGCGAGCTCCGGCGGGAGGCTGCTCCGAGGTGAACCGATCCGCCTCCCGCGCCGCATTCTTCGCCTGGGTACGCAAACGAGAGCCCCGAGAGACCAGCCGAAGCCCCGGCATGTCGTGATACAGACACGGCCACGGCGTCTCAAGCCAGACCTCATACTTTTCCATCAACTGCCGAATCACCGGCCTTTGATGCAGGTTATCCCCCAGGCCGTGCATGCCCTCCACGAAGAGAGCCGGCTTCTTCTGGCTCGACAACGCCACCTCCAATGGCTCACGCGGGAAACAGCGCAATGCCGTGTCCCGGGAGCAGTTCACGATCTCTACGCCTTTCAACCTGCCCGCGAGCTGTGCGAACTGCCCCGGCCAGAGCTTGACCACTCCCGCGTTGCCCAACCCCTGCGGGTGGTCTCCATGCCAATGAGTACGGCCACCGGTGTGCTGGCAGTCATACCCGAGGAGGATGACCCGCGATGCGCCCCAGTGCGCTGCCAGAGCGATCGCCCCGAGGCCAGAGTTCGCGCCATGCTCGAATCGCACTCGGCGCGCACCCGGAGCCTGTACCGGGGCCACTCGCTCACCTCGAAAGGCCCTGCTGGCTTCCTCACCGTAATGCCGCCACCAGGCCAAATCCATGGCGTACAGGACATCAGCCCACGGCACCAAGCGAAAAGTGGTGTTGGTGACGATTACCCCGCGGCCTTCTTCCTCTT
>Ga0180217_1004358_pt1 | contig 11262 bp, 11 predicted proteins | sample eDN3rd37CBELigOP_FD_128521 | JGI IMG/M metagenome (GOLD analysis project Ga0180217, IMG submission 128521) | Enriched Organic Plus compost microbial communities from Emeryville, California, USA - eDNA 3rd pass 37_C BE-Lig OP (version 2) (version 2) ... | reverse complement strand
GCGTTGTCCCGCACGCCGAGCGCGATCGACAAGGCCGCGCCCGCATCCGGCGAACACACCGACGAGGTGCTGGCCGAATTCGGTTTCAGCGCCGACGAGATCGCGGCGCTGCGTGAAGCCAAGGCGCTATGACGACGCATCGACGCGTCGATTCGTAAGTTCAGGAGCATGGATATGGCTGAGACCGATAAGATGCTGTCGCGCAAGGACGGGCGCGTCGGCTACGTGACCTTCAACAATCCGGAGCGCCACAACGCGGTGTCCCTCGACATGTGGGAAACCGCCGGACGCATGCTCAATGATTTCGCGAAGGACCCGGAGGTCGCCGTCGTGGTCATCACCGGCGCGGGCGGAAAGGCATTCGTCTCCGGCGCGGATATCTCCCGCTTCGAGCAGGAGCGCTCCAGCGAGGACGCGGTCGCGCGCTACAATGAGACGGTCGAGAAGAGCTATGCCGCAGTTCACGGGTTTCCGAAACCGACCATCGCGATGATCCGCGGCTATTGCATCGGCGGCGGCATGGGCCTGGCGACCTGTTGCGACATCCGCATCGCGACCGAGGGCTCACGCTTCGCGGTACCGGCCGCCAAGCTCGGCTTGGGCTATGGCTATGCCGGCCTCAAGCGGCTGGTGGATATCGTCGGGCCGTCGTTCGCGATGGAGATTTTCTACACCGCGCGTCAGTTCACGGCCGCCGAAGCGAAAGACATGGGCCTCGTGAACCGGCTCATCCCCGATGCGCCCGGCGAGCTTGAGGCCTATGTCTCCGATTACGCCAACGTGATCGCGGGCAACGCGCCGCTGACCATCCGCGCGGCCAAGGCCACCATTGCCGAGGCCATGAAGGAGGATTCGCGCCGCGACATCGCGCGCTCGGAGGCGCTGGTCGATGCCTGCTTCAAGAGCAACGACTATGCCGAGGGCCGCAAGGCCTTCATGGAAAAGCGCAAGCCGGTCTTCACCGGAACCTGATCGGGCGGCTGCGCGTCGCCATGGCTGCGCCGTCGAAGGCGTGATAATTTCGAAACCGCCGATCGAATGGCTTTCTCATCCGGATTTCAATCTTCAACCGAGAGGCTGCGATGTACACGGAGCTGGGCCTTTACATCGATGGCGCATGGATGACCAAGGGCGGCGGCAAGGGCGAGGACGTCATCAATCCTGCCACCGAAAAACCGCTCGCGCATCTGCCGCACGCCGGCAAGGCGGAGCTGGATGCCGCGCTCGATTCAGCCGCACGCGGTTTCGCCACCTGGCGCAACACCTCGGCTTATGATCGCGCCAAGCTCATCCACAAGGCCACCGACCTGATGCGGGAGCGCCACGACGCGATCTCCAAGATCATGGTGCTGGAGCAGGGCAAGCCCTATCCCGAGGCGCGCGCCGAGGTCCTGACATCGGCCGACATCATCGACTGGTACGCCGAGGAGGGCCGGCGCAGCTACGGCCGCATCGTTCCCGGCCGCGTGAAGGGCACCCGCCAGCTCGTCACGCAGGAGCCCGTGGGCATCACCGTGGCCTTCACGCCATGGAATTTCCCGGTGCTGACGCCGGCCCGCAAGATCGGCGGCGCGCTGGCGGCCGGCTGCTCGCTGATCCTGAAGGCATCGGAGGAAACGCCAGGCGCCTGCGTCGAGATGGTGCGCTGCTTCGCGGATGCGGGCTTGCCGGCGGGCGTGCTCAATCTGGTGTTCGGCGTTCCGGCCGAGGTGTCGGAGTATCTGCTGTCGAAACCCGCCGTGCGCAAAATGTCGTTCACCGGCTCGATTCCGGTCGGCAAGCAGCTCGCCGCGCTCGCCGCCAGGACGATGAAGCGCACCACGATGGAATTGGGCGGCCACTCGCCCGTCGTCGTGTTCAACGACGCCGATCCGGAAAAGGCCGCCGACACGATCGCCGCGTTCAAGTATCGCAACGCGGGGCAGGTCTGCATCTCGCCGACGCGCTTCTACGTCCAGGAGGATGTCTACAAGCGATTCGTGACGCGCTTCACCGAATACGCCGAGGGACTCACGGTCGGCGACGGCCTGGAGAAAGGCGTGGCGATGGGGCCGATGGCGAACCCGCGCCGGCTCGACGCCATGGACGCCTTCGTCGCCGACGCCAAGGACCGCGGCGGCAAGATCGCCACCGGCGGCAAGCGGCGCGGCAACCAGGGCTATTTCTTCGATCCGACAATCATCACCGACGTTCCCGATGATTCGAAGATCATGACCGAGGAGCCGTTCGGACCGCTGGCTCCGATTGTGACGTTCAAGAGCTTCGACGAGGTGGTGGAGCGCGCCAATTCGCTGGAGTTCGGCCTCGCGGCTTACGCCTTCACCACCTCCAACAGCACGGCGGCCGCCATCGGCGAAGCGCTGGAATCGGGAATGGTCGGCGTCAATTCCGTCGCCATCTCGACGCCCGAGACCCCGTTCGGCGGCGTCAAGGAATCCGGGCACGGCAGCGAGGGCGGCACCGAGGGTCTGGGCGCTTACCTGAGCACCAAGTTCATCTCGCAAGGATAGAATCGGTTCGGCCGAGACCGGCCATCGCCGCCGACATGGTTGCGAGCAGAACGACAACGCCCCCGGCCTTGGCCGGGGGCGTTGTTTTTGATGTTGTCTTCAACCTTGTCTTCAACCTTGTCTTGGCGCTGCCGTGAGCGCCGCGACGCAACGAGACTCGCGACTTTTTATCCAGCCAGCTCTTCCTGACCGGCGCGCCACAGCTTCTCGATCGTCGCCGGCATGTCCATGGTGCGCGCCAACTGACTCTTGGGCATCGCGTTCGAAACCGCGTTCATCACCGCGGCGATCGCCGCCGTGGTGCCGGCCTCGCCCGCGCCCTTCACACCGAGCGGATTGGTGGTCGCCGGCACGATGTGGAAGCCCTCCTTGAAGAACGGCAGGTGATGCGCGCGCGGCATCGCATAATCCATGAACGAGCCGGAAACGAGCTGGCCGCTGCTGTCATAGACCGTGTTCTCCAGCAGCGCCTGGCCGATGCCCATCGTCACCGCGCCATGGGTCTGACCCTCGACGATGGTGGGGTCGAGCACGTTGCCGCAATCGTCCACGGCCGTGTAGGACACCAGCGCGAGCTGGCCGGTCTGCGGATCGATCTCGACCTCGGCGATGTGGCAGCCGTTCGGGAAGGTCAACGGCGTATCGGTGCTGACCTTGCTGTCCAGCGTCTCCTCGACCTCGCCCTTGTCCTTCAGCTCGACCGCCTTCTCGGCGACTTCGAACAACGACAATCCGCGGTCGGTGCCCACGACCTCAAAGCGGCCGTTCTGGTAGCCGATATCCTCCTCGGCCGCCTCCAACGCCACCGCCGCGACCTTCTTGCCCTTGGCGATGACGGTTTCCGCCGCCTTGACCATGGAATGGCCGACGGTCATCGCCGAGCGCGAGCCCACCGACGCGTAGCCGGCGATCTCCATCGACGAATCGCCGTGAGCATGGACGATCTTGTCCGGCGAGATGCCGAACTGCTCGGCCGCGACGCGCGGGAAGATCGTGGCGTGCGACTGTCCAGTGGACTGGACGTTGATGTTCAGGTCCATCCGCTCGCCGCCCGGAAACTTCATCTCGACGGCTTCGGTCGGCGAGCCGCCCGAGTGCTCCAGAACGAAGCAGACACCAATGCCACGCAGGAGCTTCTTGGACCTGGCCTCTTTCCGGCGCTGCTTGAAGCCGTCGTAGTCGGCGAGCTTGAGCGCCTTGTCGACGAGCCCTTCGAAGTCTCCCGAATCGTAAGTGGTGCCGACAGGCGTTTGGTAGGGCATCTGCTTGGGAGAGATCAGGTTGCGCTTGCGCAGCTTGATCGGATCGATGCCGGTGATGCGCGCGGCCTCATCCACCACGCGCTCCAGGCAATAGCTCGCCTCCGGACGACCGGCGCCGCGATAGGGCGCGGTCGGCGTCGTGTTGGTGAACACGCACTCGGCGGTCACATGCATCTTCGAAATGTCGTACATGCCGGGCAGGCATTTCGCCATGTTCGCGGTGTGAATGTTGGCCCCGATCGCGCCGACATAGGCGCCGAGCGCACCCACGTGATGCAGGCGCAGCGCCAGGAACTTGCCGCGCTCGTCGAGCGCCAGCTCGACCTCGGAAAACGCATCGCGCGCCTGGTTGTCCGTCAGGAACGCCTCTGAACGGCCCGACATCCAATGAACCGGACGGCCGACCTTCTTGGCGCCCACCAGCAGCGCGATGTATTCGGGATAGGGCGCGGTCTTCAGGCCGAAGGCGCCGCCGACCTCCTCGGTGGTGACGCGCAGCTTGGCGTTCGGCAGGTTCATGATCTGCGCGATGCCGTCACGCATGGCGCGCGCGCCCTGGGTGCACACCCGCAGAAGGTAGGAATCGGTTTCGGGGTCGTAGGTCGCGGTGCCGCCACGCGGCTCCATGGTGGCGACGATCAGCCGCTGATGCACCAGCGAGACCTTCGCGACGTGCTTGGCCTTCGCGAAGATCTCGTCGACCTCCCTCTGGTTGGCCTGCGGATCGGGCGCGAGCCCCGGCCAATCGAGTGCGATGTTGCGCGGCGCATCCGGCCAGATCTGCGGGGCGTCGGGCTTGATCGCCTCCCGCAGGTCCACCACCGCATCGCGCATCTCGTAATCGACCATCACCAGTTCAGCGGCATCGGTTGCGGCCGCCGCGGTCTCGGCGATCACCATCGCCACGGCCTCGCCGGCGTGGCGGACGGTGTCGATGGCCAGCGCGGGGCGCATCGGCATGACGAGCTTCTTGCCGTCGCGGCCCGCCACGGGCGGATGCTGCGACAGGTTGCCGACGCCGGCCTCTGCGATATCGGCGCCGGTGATGATTGCCACGACGCCCTCGACCTGGGACGCCTCCTCGGTGTCGATGCCCTTGATGTCGGCGAAAGCATGGGGCGATCGCACGAAGACGGCATAGGCCTGACCCTCGATCGGTGCATCGGCCATGTAGCGCCCCCGCCCCCGCAGGAGCTTGTCGTCTTCGAGGCGAATGGTGCGCGTGTGGCGCATTTCTGTGGTCGTATCCATGGCGGCTAGGGCTTTCCCGGGAAGGCGGTTAAGCTGAACAACGGACCTAAGGAATACCGGCCGAGCCACAATCCTGCAATGACCCTCGACTCGCTCCAGACTGGAAAAAGCCTAACGAAATCAACGGTGGCGAATGACCGCGTCATCGGCCTCGGGATCGCGGGCCTGGGCATGGCGGGGGCCGTCATGGTTCGGGCCGCCGCCGCCCATCCGGGTTTTGCGCTGAAAGGGGCCGCCGATCCCCACCCCGGGCCCCGCGCGGCCTTCGGCCGTGATTTCGGCGCCGCCGCCCATGATGACATGGCCGCGCTCTGCGCCGATCCCGCCGTCGAGGCGATCTACATCGCCACGCCGCACCAGTTCCACCGCGCCCATGCGGTGCTGGCGGCCGAGCACGGCAAGCACGTCATCCTCGAAAAGCCGATGGCGCTGACCCTCGGGGATTGCGACGCCATCATCGAGGCCACCGAGCGCAACGGCACCCATCTGATCGTCGGCCACACCCACGCCTTCGATCCGGCGGTGCGCGCCATGCGCGGGATCATCGCGAGTGGCGAGATCGGCCGGCTCGGCCTGATCCATTCGTTCAACTACACCAATTATCTCTATCGGCCGCGCCGGCCGGAGGAACTCGATACCGCCAAGGGCGGCGGCATCCTGTTCAACCAGGTGCCGCACCAGATCGATATTGTGCGGCTGCTGGCCGGCGGCCTCGTGCGCAACGTGCGCGCGGGCACCGGCGCGCTCGATCCGTCGCGTCCCACCGAGGCGCATTGTTCAGCCCTTCTGACCTTCGAGGACGGCGCCGTCGCCTCGCTGGTCTACAGCGGTTACGACCATTTCGATTCCGACGAATGGCATTTCGGCGTCAGCGAGCGCGGCGCGCCCAAATCCATCGCGCATGGCGCCGCCCGGCGCTCGCTGGCGCAAGCCCAGAAGCAAGCCGGAGACGAGGTGCGCGCCCGCACCGAAACCTTCGCCTATGGCCATGTGCGGCCCGAAACGCCCCCGCACCAGCCGCATTTCGGGTTGACCATCGCCACCTGCGCCGAGGGCGACCTGCGCGCCTCGGCCGACGGCGTGTTCATCTACGGCCGCGACGGCTGCCGCGAGGTACCGGTTCCCTCGGCCGGCGGCATGTCCGGCCGGCTCCAGGTGCTGGACGACATGGCGGCCGCCATCCGTCACGGCAAAAAGCCGATCCACGACGGCCGCTGGGGCAAGGCCACGCTGGAGGTGGCGCTGGCCGTGCTGCAATCGGCGCGGGACGGCCATGACGTGACGCTGCGGCATCAGGTGGCGGTGAACCGGATGACCGATTAGAGCGCTTTCGAGCGAAGTGGGGGCCGGCTCGCGTGAAGAGAACGCGACAAATAAAAGGCCGGACACTTGGCTTTGATTCCATCAAAGCCAGAAAGCCTCTAGAGTGTTGTTCAATCATAGTGATGGGAGGTCCGACATGGAGAGAGCCGACATCGGCGCACCCGAACCACACGGAAACGGCCATCTCAACGGCGCCGATAGCCGTCTCGTTGTCGAGGATGGCGAGAACCTGACGTTCCAGGTCAACCGCAAGGTCTTCGTTTCGCCCGACGTGCTCGAAGCCGAGCACCGCGCGATCTTCGACAAGTGCTGGATCTATGTCGGCCACGCCTCCGAGGTGAAGAACCCGGGCGACTTCCGCACCCGCCCCGTCGCCGGACGGCCCGTCATCTTCTGCCGCGACCGCAAGGGCGAGGTGCGCGCGCTTCTCAACTCTTGCCGCCATCGCGGCGCCATCGTCTGCCGCGAGCGCGAAGGCAACACCCGCCAGTTCTACTGCATCTATCACGGCTGGACCTACAACACCGACGGATCGCTGAAGGGCATTCCGGGTGACGACGCCTATCCGCCGGGATGGGACAGACAGGGCAAGGGCCTCGTGCCGGTGCCACGCCTCGAACACTACAAGGACTTCTACTTCCTCAACTTCGATGCCGATGCCGTGCCGCTGGAAACCTATCTCGCCGGCGCCAAGGACTACATCGACCTCGTGGTCGATCAATCGCCGTCCGGCCGCATGGAGATCATCTCCGGCGTTCAGGAATACGACATCAAGGCGAACTGGAAGCTGCTGGTCGAGAACAGCGTGGACGACTATCACCTCGTCACGACGCATTCGACCTGGCTCAATTACATGCGCAACTCCGGCGTCAACATCACGCCGGCGAAGGGTCACATGCTGCCCACCAAGGGCTTTGGCAAGGACCTCGGCAACGGCCATCTGACCACGGACAATCCGAACTATCGCGGCCGCCCCGTCGCGCGGTGGATCTCGGTCTATGGCGAGGAGGCCAAGGCCGACATCGACGCGATCCGAAAGGAGCTGGTCGAACGGCTGGGCGAGGCCCGCGCCGCTCGGGTCGCCGACACCAACCGCAACCTCTGCATCTTCCCGAATCTCGTCATCAACGACGGCTCGTCGGTCACGGTGCGAAACTTCTTTCCCATCGGGCCCGACCACATGCGCGTCACCGCCTGGGCGCTCGGCCCCGTGGAGGAAACCGAGGCGCAGCGCGCGCGGCGCCTGCACGCTTTCCTCACCTTTTATGGTCCCGGCGGCTTCGCCACGCCCGACGACGTGACCGCACTCGAACTCGCGCAGCAAGGCTTCGCCGCCTGGCGCGAGGTGCCATGGTCGGACCTCTCACGCGGCCTGGGCAACAGCCAGGAGCAACTCGCCACTGACGAAGGTCACATCCGCGTGTTCTGGCGCAAATGGAGCGAACTGATGGAGGCGCGCCCATGACCAAGGCCGCCGATCCGGGCGCCGTCACCCGCGCCGAAGTCGAGGACCTGCTTTACCACGAAGCGGAGCTTCTCGATTCATGGAGGCTGGATGATTGGATGACGTTGCTGACCGACGATTGCAGCTATTACGTTCCGCCCAACGACAAGCCCGACGCCGATCATCGGTTTACGCTGTTCACCATCGCCGACGACATCGTCCGCCTGCGCGAGCGCGTGATCCGGCTCAAGGACCCCAATTGCCACGCCGAATATCCGCCCTCCCATACAAGGCGGCTGATCACCAATGTGCGGATCACCGGGTCCGATGGCGACACGATTTCCGTCTCGGCGAATTTCGCGATCTTCCGGCATCGGCGGAACGAGCCGCCACGGCAATTCGTCGGCCGCTATCGCCATCGGTTGCGGCAAACCCCGGATGGCTTGAAGATCGCCGAGCGCCGCGCGATCCTCGATGCGGAGGAGTTGGGGCCGATGGGCTCGGTCAGCTTCCTCCTGTAGCCTCGATCGATAACCATCATCGATAACATCCGCGAATGAAACCGCCCGGCGCCTGTTTGTCGGGCGGCTGACTTTTGCTATCGGCATATGCGGTCCGACCGCAAAAAAATTGAACCACCTTTAACCCCTGCCTCCTAAGGTTTCTTCCCACCGTGAGCATCAAACTCGTCCTTGTCGCCGCATGCGCCCTCATCGATGCCGATCAGCGCGTGCTGATCGCCGAGCGACCCGCCGGCAAGCCGATGGCTGGCCTGTGGGAGTTTCCGGGCGGCAAGGTCGAAGCCGGCGAACGGCCCGAGGAAACGTTGATCCGCGAATTGCACGAGGAGCTTGGCATCGCGGTGCAGGAGCCGTGCCTCGCGCCGCTCACCTTCGCGAGCCACGCCTATGAGGACTTTCATCTGCTGATGCCGCTCTATGTCTGCCGGCGATGGGACGGGATCGTCAACGCCAATGAGGGCCAACGGCTCGCCTGGGTGCGCGCGAACCGGCTGCGCGACTATCCGATGCCACCGGCCGACGAACCGCTGATTCCCCATCTGACGGCGCTGTTGTGAGCTCTTAAGGTCAACCGATCCTCGCGAGGATGCCGACATGACTGGAATGCGAAAGATCAGGGGTTTCGCGCGCGACCTCCAGGCTTGCCGCAGCGGGGGCGTCGCCATCGAATATGCGGTGGTCGCCGCCGGCGTCGCCGCCACTGTCGCCGCGACGGTGTTCGCGCTTGGAGCAACGGTCTCCGAAACGTTCTACGATAAGCTGGCCAACCTGTTTTGATCGGACGCCGGCACGGATTGACCGCCGGCCGTCGCATCGGCCTGCTGGAGCCGCCATCGTGGTCCATTCGTCAATCGTGGGTCTCGTACTCGCCGGCGGCCTCGCCCGCCGGATGGACGGCGCCGACAAGCCGTTGATGGAGATCGCAGGACGGCCGATGCTCGACCGGGTTCTGGCGCGACTCGCGCCGCAATGCGGCGCCGTGGTCCTGAATGCCAACGGCGATCCGGCGCGCTTCGCGGCCCTCGGCCTGCCGGTCGTGGCCGACTCGATCGCGGATTATCCAGGTCCATTGGCCGGCATCCTGGCCGGGCTCGACTGGACGGCCAGCGAACGGCCGGACGCGACATGGATCGTCAGCGCGCCGGCCGATTGTCCGTTCCTGCCGCGCGATCTCGTCACGCGGCTCATGGCGGCACGCCTCGATGCCAACACACCCATCGCCTGCCCGGCATCGGGCGGGCGGCTGCATCCGATTGTCGGGCTTTGGCCCGTGGCGTCGCGCGAGGCTTTGAGGATCGCATTGGCCCAAGGCATGCGCAAGGTCGAAGATTTCGCCGCGAGCCAAGGACTGACAACGGTGGAATGGCCGGCGACGCCGTTCGATCCGTTCTTCAACGTCAACACGCCCGAGGATCGCGCCAAGGCCGAAACCCTTGCGCGCACCTATCCGGACGCGTGACGGATCAGATGCGCAAGGCGTCCGAGAGCGGAGCAGCACGCGCGATCAGAAGATCCGCGATGGCTTCGATATCGTCGAGATCGATCACCGGGACATTCGCTTCGGGAAGCGCGACGTCCGACGCGATGGCGACGATATAGGGATCGTCCGGATGAATCAGCGGCTTGCCGTTCGCCGCGCGATGGATTTCCAGCTTCGGAAACGGATCGCGCTTGAAGCCCTCGACCAGCACCAGATCCACCGGTGCGAGCCGCGACAGCAGCGCGGGCAGATCCCATTCCGGCTCGTCGCGAAGCTCGTGCAGGATCGCGAAGCGCTTTGACGAACTCACCGCCACCTCGACCGCGCCGGCCGCGCGGTGACGGAACGAATCCTTGTCGGGCTGATCGAGATCGAAACCGTGATGCGCGTGCTTGAGCGTGGAGACGCGAAGGCCGCGCGCGATCAGGCGCGGCAGCACCTTGGTGATCAGCGTTGTCTTTCCCGAGCCGCTCCAGCCGGCCAGTCCGATGATGCGCATGGGCTCCTATAGCATCTTGCTGGTGGCGCGCGAGACGCAGACGAGGATAGGTTTGAGTCAAACGACCCCATCATAGGACCGCCATGAGCGAAACGCCCGCCTCCAGCCTTGCCGCTTCTCCGCATGACAGGCTTGCCGAAACCTATCGCACCGGCCTTGCACGCGTGACGGCGAAGGCCATCGCACCGCTGCTCGACGCGGTCTCCGCCGGGCCTGACATGCGCCTACTGGATATCGGCTGCGGACCGGGCGACCTGGTGGCGGCGGCCGCCGAACGTGGCGCGCTGGCTGCGGGGACCGATCTCGCGCCCGGCATGGTGGCGGTCGCGGCGCGCATGTTCCCGGACCTGGATTTCCGCGTCGCACCCGCCGACGCGCAGCCGTTCGATGATGGAGGCTTCGATGCGGTGACATGCGGCTTCGGCGTCGGCCAGTTTGCGAATGCCGACGCCGTCGCCACCGAATGCGCGCGTCTTCTCAAGGCCGGGGGCCGTGCCGCCTTTTCGTGGTGGCAAGGCTATGACCGCAACCGCATCAACGGCCTGTTCTATCAGGTGCTCGTGGAACTGGACGTGACCAAGCCGCCACCCGACACCTATGGCAACGCGGACAAACTGGCTGGCCTGGTGGAGCGCACCGGCTGCATAAACGTCACGATGCAGGATTTCACATTCCTGCATCCATTGCCCGACGCGGAGGCCTATTGGCAGCTCGCCATCGGTTCGTTCGGACGCATCGCGAAGCTCTATGACGCGCAGGACGAAGCGACTCAGAAGCGCATCCGCGGCGCCGTCAAAACGGCCCTGCGCGCGCATGAAACGGCCGATGGACTGGCGATCCCGGTGGCGTTCAGGATTGCCTCCGGAACACGCAAGACCTGATCGACACGGCTTCATTTGGGTTCGGCGCCTTATCGCAACGCCGAACCGCTTTTCCGGATGCTCAACGCAATTCCCAACGGAAAACCGCTGC
>Ga0180217_1004357_pt1 | contig 11265 bp, 8 predicted proteins | sample eDN3rd37CBELigOP_FD_128521 | JGI IMG/M metagenome (GOLD analysis project Ga0180217, IMG submission 128521) | Enriched Organic Plus compost microbial communities from Emeryville, California, USA - eDNA 3rd pass 37_C BE-Lig OP (version 2) (version 2) ... | reverse complement strand
GGCGAGCTCCGCCGGCATCCGGGAGCCGGAGGCCCGTTTCGATCTCGTGCGCTTCGGGATCGCGGCGTACGGCGTGTCGCCCTTCGACGACGTCGACGGCCGCAGCCTCGGCTTGCGCGGCACCATGACGCTGCGTGCAGCGGTCATCGGGCGCGACGGCGACCGCGCCGTGCTCGACGTCGGATCGGCCGACGGCATCCCGCCGTCGGTGCTCGGGGCGTCAGGATCCGGTGCCGAGGTGCTGCTCGGCGGGCGCCGGGCGCACGTGCTCGAGGTCGCGATCGACACACTCGTCGTCGAGGCGCCGCACTCGGTCGTCGGCGACGAGGCGATCGTCTACGGGCCGGGCGACGCGGGCGAGCCCACCGTCGAGGACTGGGCGGCATGGGCCGGCACGATCGGCGACGAGATCCTCGCGCGCGCCTCTCGCCGCATCCCTCGCGTATACGAGCCGTGACGCAGCTTTCGAGACGCTCCTTCAGCGCTCCTCAACCAGCTCGAGAGTCAACTGGTTGAGCCCGCGACTCAGCCGACGCGTCGGATGATGCCGAGCGGTGTGGACTCGTGCCCCTGCCCGATCGGGTTGTCCTTGAGGATGCGGCGCACGAGCTCCTCCTCGGCGCGCGCGAGCGTCGAGCCCAGCACGTTGCCCCCGATGTCGTTGATGTCGACGAGCAGCACCTCGGCACGGATGCCGTGCCCCGCGATGACGTCGCGCACGTGGTGCGAGGTCTCCCGCGGCCTCGCGGCCGTGAGCACGACCATCTCGTCGTACGGCGGGATCGTCGGGTACCCCGGGCCGTCGATGCCGCGCGCCTTGGGACCCGCGATGCGGTAGAAGTCGCCCGAGCGGCGGAAGAGCTTCTTCGAGACGACCGAGACGGCCGCCGCGAACAGGATGCGCAGCGTGCCGACCTCGCGGATCGCCATCTCCATCGTCTCGGGGATGCCGAGGCCGATGCCCCACGGCGTGCGCACGACGCGCTTCGAGAGCCACACCGCGAGCGGACGAGCCTTCACCTCGGCGACCGGGTAGGCGCGGCCCTGCGAGCCCGCCACCATCTTCTCGGTCATGAAGAGCCAGTCGCCGTCACGCAGCTCGCCGAGGGCGTACTTCTCGATGACCGGGTCGAGCGGCTCGCCCGGCAGCACGACGTGCGTCTTGATCGGCAGGCGCTCATAGCGCACGCCGTCGACCTCGACCTCGCGCGGCCGCGTGCGGTTCTCGTCGTAGGGGACGTGCAGATCGTCGTGAGCCACGCCGCTGCCTACTCGAGGTAGTCGCGCAGCGACTGCGAGCGGGACGGATGGCGCAGCTTCGCCATCGTCTTCGACTCGATCTGGCGGATGCGCTCGCGCGTGACGCCGAAGGTGTCGCCGATCTGGTCGAGCGTCTTCGGCATCCCGTCGCCGAGTCCGAACCGCATGCGGATGACGCCCGCCTCGCGCTCGGAGAGCGAGTCGAGGAGCGACTCGAGCTGCTTCTGCAGCATCGTGAAGCCCACGGCATCCGCCGGGACGACGGCCTCGGTGTCCTCGATGAGGTCGCCGAACTCGCTGTCGCCGTCCTCGCCGAGAGGCGTGTGGAGCGAGATCGGCTCGCGGCCGTACTTCTGCACCTCGATGACCTTCTCGGGGGTCATGTCGAGCTCGCGCGAGAGCTCCTCGGGCGTGGGCTCGCGGCCGAGGTCTTGCAGCATCTGGCGCTGCACGCGCGCGAGCTTGTTGATGACCTCGACCATGTGCACGGGGATGCGGATGGTGCGCGCCTGGTCGGCCATCGCGCGCGTGATCGCCTGACGGATCCACCAGGTGGCATAGGTCGAGAACTTGAAGCCCTTGGTGTAGTCGAACTTCTCGACGGCGCGGATGAGGCCCAGGTTGCCCTCCTGGATGAGGTCCAGGAACTGCATACCGCGCCCCGTGTAGCGCTTGGCGAGCGACACGACGAGACGTAGGTTCGCTCCGAGCAGATGGTTCTTGGCGCGCTGGCCGTCGCGCGCGACCCAGGCGAGCTCGCGGCCGAGCTGGCTGCGCTTCTCCTGGTCGCTCATCTGCGACAGCTTCTCCTCCGCGAAGAGGCCGGCCTCGATGCGCATCGCGAGCTCGACCTCCTGCTCTGCGTTGAGGAGGGCGACCTTTCCGATCTGCTTGAGGTAGTCCTTGACGGGGTCGGCCGTGGCGCCCGTGATGGCGGCCGAGTAGACCGGCACCTCGTCGTCTTCGTCGGTCATCGAGAGGCGCAGGGCGCCCGTCGGCAGGGGCTCGTCGCGCCCCGTGCTCTCCTCTTCGTCGTCCGACTCCTCATCGGAGTCGTCGTCCTTGGCCTCGGGGGTCTCCGCCTCCTCGTCGGCCTCCTCGACGACCTCGACGGCGTCGTCGGTCTCCTCGTCGGCCTCGTCGAGCTCGGCCACGAGCTCGGGGTCGTCGTCGAGCTCCTCGTCGAGCTCGTCGTCGGCGGCCTTGGCCTTCGCGGGCGACGCCTTGCTCGCGGCGGGCTTCTTCGCGGCGGGCGCGGCGGCAGCCTTGCCCGCGGACTTCGCGGCAGGCTTCTTCGCGGCAGCGGCCTTCGCCGTGCTCGCGCTCCTCGCCGCGGGCTTGGCGGCGCTCGTGTTCTTCGACGACGTCGCGGTCTTAGTCGTGGTGTCGGACGAACGGTCGTCCTTGACCGCGTCCTTCGTGCTGGATCGGGGGGTGGCCATGCTGACCCCTTTCGCGAGTGGGGAGGTGCGTCTGGGCAGTACGTAGACCCGTGTCAAGTCCCCCACGTCATCCGGCCGGGTGGAACCTGCCAGACGAACGCGAGACGGGGAATCGACCGGGTCTCGGTTGTCTATTCTCGCACACGTGGAGGACGCCTCCTGCCGCGTGCGCCGAAGAGTGCAACCCACAAGGGGGCGATGTTTATTCCCTCCTCGGCCTGGAGACGGCGTCGCGTATGGCGGCGCTTCCACAGCAGGCCGCCCGTTCCGACGAGCGCGATGACGTACACCGCGACGAAGGCGATGCGGAAGCCGTCGAGACTGTAGAGCTGGGACGGCGCGCCGCCCGCGATACGCACCTCGTCGACGATGTCGAGCAGGATGCCGACGACCAGCATCCCGATGAATCCGCCGACGAATCCGCCCGAGTTCGCGATTCCCGTCGCGGATCCGTGGGCGTGTCGCGGGTTGTGGCTTCGTGCCAGGTCGAGGCCCACGAGCGAGGCGGGGCCGCAGACACCCACGCTCAAGAACAGCATCGCGACGAGCCAGACGGGCGGGTCCGGACGCCACAGGAGCACGGCCGCCCAGATCACGAGGCTCGCCCACGTGACGCCGAGCACCAGATCGCTGCGACGCAGCGGATGCCGCGCGATGGCGAGTCCCACGATGGGGCCCGAGACGAGCGTGCCGACGACCATGAGGGTGAAGATGCCCGACGCCGTGCCGGGGTCGTAGCCGAGGCCCGCTGTGAGGAACGGGTACCCCCACAGGATGCTGAGCATCGTCGGCCCCGTGCCCGCGAGCAAGTGCGCCCAAAAGCCGAGCTGGGTGCCCGGCCGCCCGAAGCTCGCGCGCAGGCCGAGCTCGGACGGCTCGATCATGCGGATCTCGGCTGTCGTCACGCGTTCCTCACCGGCCCTCACGGTCGCGAGCACGACGCACGCGGCCAGGACGCCGACCCCCGCTGCTACGAGGAAGGCCGGGGTCCACCCCTCGACGTGCAGGAGGAACGCGAACGGGAAGGCGGAGACGACCTGCCCGAGCTGCCCCGTCATCCCGACCCACTGCGACAGTTGGGGCAGGATCGGACCCTCGAACCAGCCGGGGAGCAGGCGGATGACGCTCACGAAGGTCAGGGCGTCGCCCATGCCGACGAGCACGCGTGCGACGAGCGCGAGCGCGATCCCGTCGGACAGCGCGAGGACCACCTGGCCAAGCGCCATGACGACAGCGCCGACGACGATGAGCGGTCGCGCCCCGACGCGGTCGGCCAGCACGCCCACGGGGATCTGGAGCGCCGCGTACACGACGATCTGCACGACCGCGATCACCGAGATGACCGACGCGCTCACGGCGAGGCGATCGGTTGCGTCGACCCCCGCAACCCCGAACGAGGTGCGCTGCGTCACGCTCACGAGGTAGGCGAATGCGGCGCCCGCGAAGACGACCCAGGATCGCGCGGAGTTCACTCCCTCAGGCTACGCGCGGGGTTCGTCACGCCGCGATGCGAGGAACCTCTCGAGCTCCGCGGCGATCGTGTCGGCGCTCGGAAGCTCGCCGGACTCGTCGACGAGCGGCGACGGGAGCGGGTTCTCCTGCATATAGCTGTCGTGCCGCTCCTCGAGCGTGCGCACGAGCCGCTCGAGCTCGGGGTTGCCCGCGACCTGCTCCTCGACCTTCTGGATGAACTCGCGACCCTCTTCGCGCAGCTCGTCGGTCGGGAAGATGAGGCCCGTGGCGGCGCTGATCGACTCGAGGGCCGCGACGGCCGCGAGGGGGAACTCGGTGTCGGCGAGATAGTGCGGGACGAGCAGCACGAATCCGGCCGTCGGATGCCCCGACTCCTGCAGGCGGTACTCCACGAGGTGCAGCGCGTTTCCGGGCACCTGGGTGCGCGGACGCCAGATCGAGTAGGCATCCGTGAGGTCGGCGCGGTTGCCGCTCACGGTCACCCCGATCGGGCGCGTGTGCGGCGTCGGCATGGGGATCGAGTGGATCCACGTCGTGTCGGCCACCTGGAGGCGATCCACGAGCTCGACGACCGCACGCGTGAAGGCCTCCCAACGGAAGTCCGGCTCGTACCCCGTGAGCAGCAGGAACGGCCGATGAAGCTCGTCTTCCACGAGCGAGAGCACGAGCTTCGCGGGCTCGTACGACGAGAGGTGATCCTCGTCGAAGTACATGATCGGGCGCCGTGCGCGGTAGTCGAGCAGGAGGTCGTTGTCGAAGACGACGAGATCGCGCACGACCGGCATGCCGCGCAGGACCTCGGTGATCTGCGAGACGGCGGATCCGGAGTCCGTGAAGCCCGTGAGACCGGCCACGAGATGCAGTCCGGCCGACACCTCGGCGATGTCGCCGACGACCTCGTAAAGCGGGTTCCGATCCATGCGATCGAGTCTAGGAGCAGGGTCGTGCGCGCCGCCGGAGCACGCGAGGTCGCGCGTGATGCTGACAGCGAACACGCGCACCCCCGGGCGACTAGCCTGACGGCATGGCCGCCCCCGAACTCTCCGTCACCCCCCTTCCCCTGCCCGACATCGCCGCATCCCTCGTCGTCGTCGGCGTCACGCGGGGTCCCGACGGCCCCGCGCTCGCACTCGACGACGTACACGACGAGCTCATCGCCTTGCTCGCGCCCCTCGGCGTGACAGGCGCGACAGACGAGTTCCGCCGGGGTCCCGTGCCCTCGGGGTGGGCGTCCCCCGTCGCATTCGTCGGCCTCGGCGCCGAGGCGACACGATCGTCGCTGCGCTCCGCTGCGGGAACAGCAGGACGCCTCGCGACAGGGCTCGAGTCCATAGCCCTCGCCCTGCCCGTTCGCGACGATGAGACAGCCGAGGTCGTGCTCGACGCCGCGGCGAGCGGGGCGTACGCCTACCTCGCGTACCGCACGGCATCCGACCTGGCCGCGAAGCGACCCGTCTCCCGCATCGCGCTGCGCGTCGGCGAGGGGATCGACGGCGAGCGCGTCGTCGCGGGGGCGCACGCGAGCGCCGTCGCGACGCACCTCGTGCGCGACCTCGTCAATGAGCCGGCCTCCGACCTCTATCCCGAGACCTTCGTCGAGCGCGTCCGCGAGCTCGCGGCGGGGCTGCCTGTGGAGATCGACGTGCTCGACCCCGAGCGGCTCGCGGCCGAGGGCTACGGCGGCATCCTCGGCGTCGGCAGTGGATCGAGCCGTGGCCCGCGTCTCGTCGTCGTGCGCTACGCGCCCGACGACGCCGAGCGACATCTCGCCGTCGTGGGCAAGGGCATCACCTTCGACTCCGGCGGACTCTCGCTCAAGCCCCCTGCATCGATGCCGACCATGAAGTACGACATGACGGGCGCCGCGACGGCGCTCGCCGCCGTGCTCGACGCGGCCCGGCGGGGAGTCTCCGTGCGGGTCTCCGCCTGGTTGTGCCTCGCCGAGAACATGCCCTCGGGCACGGCCATCCGTCCGGGCGACGTGCTGCGGATGTGGAACGGCACGACCGTCGAGGTCACCAACACGGATGCCGAGGGTCGCCTCGTGCTCGCCGACGGCCTCGCTGCGGCAGCCGTCGAGCGCCCCGATCTGCTCGTCGACGTCGCGACCCTCACGGGCGCCGCGCGCGTGGCCATGGGCGAGCGCACGACGGCCGTCATGGGCGACCGCGCGGCCGTCGACCGCGTGCTCGCGGCGGCCGAGGACGCCGACGAGGCCATGTGGGCGATGCCCCTGCCGCCCGAGTTGCGTGCCGTGCTCGACTCCGACGTCGCCGACCTCGCGAACGCGAAGCCGGGGCATACGGCGGGCGGGATGCTCCTTGCGGGGCACTTCCTCCGTGCCTTCGTCGGCGAGGCGGGCGGCGAGGGCCCCGGGGCGCGCATCGGCTGGGCCCACCTCGACATCGCGGGCCCCGCCTACAACACGGGAAGCCCCTACGGCGGCACCGGCAAGGGCCCCACGGCGGTCGCCGTGCGCACGCTCATCGCCCTGACGGCGGACCTCGCAGGAGCGTAGTAGGGTCGTTTCGGCAAGGAACGCCTTGCCTCTTCCCGCTCCGCGACACCACCGATGACGCGGGGCTCCGACACGCGAAGCGCAAGGGAGTTTCTCCAGTGTCCGAGCAGACCTTCGACCTCGTCGTCCTGGGAGCGGGAAGCGGTGGTTACGCCGCCGCCCTGCGCTACGCCCAGCTCGGCAAGACCGTGGCCCTCATCGAGAAGGACAAGGTCGGCGGCACCTGCCTGCACGTCGGCTGCATCCCCACCAAGGCCCTCCTGCACTCCGCCGAGGTCGCGGATGTCGCACGCGAGTCGGCGAAGTACGGCGTCACGACGCAGTTCGGCGGCATCGACATCGCCGCTGTGACGGCGTACCGCGAGGGCATCGTGGCCGGCAAGTGGAAGGGCCTGCAGGGCCTCATCAAGGGCCGTGGTATCACGACGATCGAGGGCGAGGGGCGCCTCACCTCTCCCACCACGGTGCAGGTGGGCGACCAGACCATCCGCGGTACGAACGTCATCCTCGCGACGGGCTCCTACTCGCGGACGCTTCCCGGCCTCGAGATCGGCGGCCGGGTCATCACCTCGGAGCAAGCGCTCGCCCTCGACTTCGTGCCCCAGAAGGTCGCGGTGCTCGGCGGCGGCGTCATCGGCGTCGAGTTCTCGAGCGTCTGGAAGAGCTGGGGCGCCGACGTGACGATCATCGAGGCGCTCCCCCACCTCGTGCCGAACGAGGACGAGTCGATCTCGAAGCACTTCGAGCGCGCCTTCCGCCGCCGCGGCATCGAGTTCAAGCTCGGCGTGCGCTTCGCGGGCGTCACGCAGAACGAGTCGGGCGTCGTCGTGTCGCTCGAGAACGGCGAGACCGTCGAGGCCGACATCCTGCTCGTCGCGGTCGGCCGCGGTCCGCTCACGGCCAACATGGGCTATGAAGAGGTCGGCGTGCAGCTCGACCGCGGGTTCGTCGTCGTCGACGAGAAGCTCCAGACGACCGTGCCGGGCGTCTACGCCGTTGGCGACATCGTCCCCGGCCTGCAGCTCGCGCACCGCGGGTTCCAGCAGGGCATCTACGTCGCCGAGGTGCTCGCGGGACTCGATCCCATCCGCGTCGAGGACGTCAACATCCCGAAGGTCACCTACTCCGACCCCGAGGTCGCCTCGGTCGGCCTCACGGAAGCGAAGGCCGCGGAGAAGTACGGCGCCGAGAACATCACGGCGGTCGAGTACAACCTCGCCGGCAACGGCAAGAGCCACATCATCGGCACCTCGGGCGTCATCAAGGCCATCCGGGTCAACGACGGCCCGGTCGTCGGCGTGCACATGATCGGCGCGCGCGTCGGCGAGCTCATCGGCGAGGCGCAGCTCGTCGTCGACTGGGACGCCTACCCGGAGGACATCGCGCCCTACATCCATGCCCACCCGACTCAGAACGAGGCGCTCGGCGAGGCCTTCCTGGCCCTCGCCGGCAAGCCCCTCCACGGCTGAGCGCGGCATAAGCTAGAACGACACGGTTATAAGGAGCATCACCGATGAGTGAATCCGTCAGCCTCCCGGCACTCGGCGAGAGTGTCACGGAGGGTACGGTGACCCGCTGGCTCAAGAAGGTCGGCGACCGCGTGGAGGTCGACGAGCCTCTGCTCGAGGTCTCGACCGACAAGGTCGACACCGAGATCCCGTCCCCCATCGCGGGCGTCATCGAGGAGATCCTCGTCGCGGAAGACGAGACCGTCGAGGTCGGCGCCCCGCTCGTGCGGATCGGCGATGGATCGGGCGGCGGTGCCGCGCCCGCCGCTCCGGCGGAGCCCGCCGCGGAGGCTCCCGCTGCTCCGGCCGAGCCCGCCGCCCCGGCGCCGGCCGCCGAGCCCGCTGCTCCCGCGCCGGCCCCCGAGGCTCCCGCCGCTCCGGCCGCAGAAGCTCCCGCTGCGCCCCCGGCTCCGGCCGCCGAGGCGCCCGCGCCGACGCCGGCTCCCGCTCCTGCTGCTCCCGCGGCGCCCCCGGCTGCTCCGGCTCCCCAGGCTCCCGCGGACGCGCCGTCGGCGGCCGTGCCTGCGCCTGCCGCCGCTCCTGCCCCTGCCGCTCCCGCGGCCCCTGCTGCGCCCGCGGCTCCCGCCGCCGGTTCGCACGCGGGCTACGTGACCCCGATCGTGCGCAAGCTCGCGAATGAGAAGGGTGTCGCGCTCGAGGAGGTCACCGGCACGGGCGTCGGCGGCCGGATCCGCAAGCAGGACGTGCTCGCCGCTGCGGCACCTGCCGCTCAGGCCGCACCGGCGGCGAGCCCCGCCGCCGTCGCGACCCCGGAGGTCTCGCCGTTGCGCGGCACGACGGTGCCGATGACGCGTCTGCGCAAGGTCGTCGCGGAGCGTGCGGTCGTCTCGCTCAACACGACCGCGCAGCTCACGACGGTCGTCGAGGCGGACGTCACGAAGATCGCCGCCCTGCGCGACGAGGTGAAGGCCGCATTCCTCGAGAAGACGGGAACGAAGCTCTCCTTCATGCCGTTCTTCGCGCTCGCGGCCGCCGAGGCCCTGCGCACCTTCCCGATCATCAACGCGACCGTCGAGGGCGAGAACATCGTCTACCCCGAGACGGAGAACATCTCGATCGCGGTCGACACCGAGCGGGGCCTCCTGACGCCCGTCATCCGCAACGCGGGCGACCTCGACATCGCCGCGCTCGCGAAGGAGATCGCCGACCTCGCGGCGCGAACGCGCGACAACAAGCTCAAGCCCGACGAGCTCGCGGGGGGCACCTTCACGCTCACCAACACGGGATCGCGTGGCGCGCTCTTCGACACGCCTCTCGTGTTCCTCCCGCAGTCGGCGATCCTCGGCACGGGCGTCGTGACGAAGAAGCCCGTCGTGGTGAGCGAGGGCGGCACGGATGCGATCGCCATCCACTCGACCGTCTACCTCGCGCTCTCCTACGACCACCGGATCATCGACGGCGCGGATGCCGCTCGCTTCCTCGGTGCCGTCAAGGCGCGTCTCGAGGCCGGCGACTTCCGCGGATCGCTCGGCATCTAGTCCCCGCTCGCGATCCAGTCGCGAATTCGCCATCCGGCCTCGCTCTTCATGATGAGGAGCGAGGCCGGATGCGTGTGGGAGCCGAATTCGATGAGCACGCTTCCGCCGAGCCGCTCGACGATCCGGACGTCGGCAGGATCCGCCGCGGGCAGTTCGGCCTCCCGGCCGTCGCGGAGGGCCTGCACGCCGGCCCTGTCGGTGGAGAGGGCTGCCGAACCCGCCTGATCCACCTCCTCGAGGCACAGCAGCGAGAGCTCGGCGATGCACTCATCGCGACGTGCGAGCAGCGCCGTCACGGCGGCGAGGGGATCGTCGCCCTCGATCGCCGAGATGACCGCCCGCTGCACGGGCGAGGCGGTCTCGACGGGAGCGAGGGATGGCTCGACATCATGCTGAGCGTCGCGGGCCGGCTCATGGGGCGGCAGGGCAAGGAGCACGGCTCCCGCGGCGATCGCGGCGCCCGCGCCGACGACGAGGCGACGACGCCCGCGCGAGAGAGAGTCGAGCCGACGGCGCGCCGTCTCGATCGTCGTCCCGAGCCACGCGGCAACCCCAGAGAGGGTGCGAGCGGTCCCGGCAGATGGTTCGGGGCCTATCGCGGCGGGCGCGACGACCGGCACGAGACGCGCAGGGGCATGCCCGTGCCTCGTGTGCGTGGCGGCCTGCTCCGGGGAGGACGGCACCGCGTCCCTGCCGTGAGTCGCAAGTGGAACGGGCGCCGCGAGCTCATCGAGCGCGGCGATGAGCGTCGGCACGACCTCGCTCGCTGCGCATCCTGTCACGTCACTCGCGAGCCGATGTGCCGCATGGGCCCGTGAGCCCGCCACCCTGCTCAGGATGTCCCCGGCGAGATCGCGGAGGGCTCCGCGATCGCTCCCTACACCTTCGACGTGCGACAGCACGACCTCCGGTGCGCCTCGCGCGAACAGCTCCGCGTGCACGAAGTCGACGAGCGTCGCTCCCCCGTGATCCACGACGATCGCGGCAGCGCTGAGGGCTCCGTGCGCGACGCCGGCGGCGTGCAGCCGACCGATCGCCACCGCGATGGGGCGCAGCACCGACACCGCCTCGCCCGCCTCCCACCTCTCACGCTCCGCGAGCACGGACGCGAGCCGCGGACCCGTCACGTGAGCGCGCAGCAACCCCACGCCGGCGACGTCGTCGATGACGTCGATCAACTCGACGACGCCCTCGCCCCGCCCCCGATCGAGCGCCGCGATCTCGACGCGCAGCATGCGCGCGCCGCGCTCGTCGAGTGGACGGGCGAGCGCCGCAGCGCCCTCATGCGCTCCCTCGAGACGGACGAGCGACACCTCGACGTGCTCGTCCCGCGCGAGGGCGCGAACGACGCGGATGCCGGAGCGCTGCGCAGAGATCGTCACCCCTCGATCGTGCGGGGCCGCGTCGCCGTGCGCGCAGCATCCGCTCGCATCTGGGGACAGCACCGTTGCGTGACCCATGCGCAGGACGGGCCGGGATAGGCTGGCAGCGTGGTCGACTATGTCGACGCGGGGCTAAGCGCCAACTCCGTGTCGTATTCGACGGCCCTCGAGCGTCAGCGTGCT
>Ga0180217_1004355_pt1 | contig 11273 bp, 6 predicted proteins | sample eDN3rd37CBELigOP_FD_128521 | JGI IMG/M metagenome (GOLD analysis project Ga0180217, IMG submission 128521) | Enriched Organic Plus compost microbial communities from Emeryville, California, USA - eDNA 3rd pass 37_C BE-Lig OP (version 2) (version 2) ... | reverse complement strand
CTTGGTATCCGGCTCTACCAGCGCCGTCTTTCCTCAGGCTCGAAGATCGCTGGACTATTCACCTTTGACGCTTCGATCGGCGCGTGCATTTTGCTAAATGCCAACCATCCGCTGGAGCGAAGGATACAGTCGGCGGCACATGAGCTAGGGCATTTCTTCGGCACTCGCCAAGTGCCTGAAATTCTCGAAGAGAACGAGCAGTTCCTGTCCCGAGAGGAACGCTACGCCAACGCCTTCGGCCGAGCGTTCCTCACCCCCCGGAAGAGTTTCGAGGAGAGTTTCCGACAGTTAACCGCCGGGTCGAACAAGCTGACGCGGCGACATGTGATCCTTCTTGCCCACCAGCACAATATTTCCCGCGAAGCCTGCATTCGCCGCCTCGAAGAGCTGGGTCTCGTTAAGAAGGGCATCTGGGTGTGGTTCGAAGCCAACGGCGGCATCACTAATGCACAGGCAAGGGAGGTTCTTGGGGCGGCAGCGGACAGGTCCGATCGGGCGAAGGACGACGCAAATCGCCCAGTGTCACACCGCATCAGCCTCTTGGCGCACTCGGCATGGAAGCGTGACCTTATGTCCGAGGGCCAGCTTGCCGAACTCCTCAACATGCGCCGGGTCGAGCTGCGGGCCATGATTGACCAGATCGAGCTTGAGGAACGCGAGACGGATGACATACTCAAGCTCCCTGGCTGATGACCTCAGCCCGCTGATCTTCGACACGAGTGTGCTAATAAACCTCCATGCAAGCACTTATGGTGGGAGCATTCTCACCGCCCTGCCACACGAGATTTTCGTGCCTGAAATTGTGGCGGCGGAGTTGGAGCACGAGACGAGCAAGATCAACGGCGAGCATCAATTTCTCCGGGAGCTGGTCGCATCGGGCAACGTTCGACTCATCGCCCTAAACGAACGCGAGTACGAGATCTACGCAACCCTCGCCTCGGGAACCCCGTCGCTTGGTGACGGCGAAGCGGCCACAGTCGCGGTAGCTGCCTGTCGCAATCATCTCCCGGTTATTGACGAACGGAAAGGTCGGCTGCGAGCACAGGCGCATTGTGGTGGCAGGCAGCCGGGCTGGTCCCTTGACGTCTTCCGTCATCCGCAGGTCGTGGCGATCCTCGGCGTGACCGACTCGATCGATGCCCTCTACCTCGCCCTCCGCGATGGACGCATGCGTATCCATGACGATCACTGCGACCACGTTGTCAGCTTGATTGGCGTTCAACGTGCCCTCGAATGCAACAGCCTGCCTGGATACAAGCTTCGCCAGAAGGATTGGCAAGCCCGCGCATTTCTTACACGAAGTCAAATGCCACTATAGAACGCACATATGTCTTGGGGGGCGGCATGGCCCGGATTCGCAAGGTCGAGATCACGAATTTTCGTAGCATAAAGGAGATGTCTTGGCTGCCTTCTGCCGGCATCAACTGCCTGATCGGTCCCGGCGATAGCGGAAAATCTACGGTTCTTGACGCGATCGATCTTTGCCTGGGCGCACGCCGTACTATCCAGCTAAACGATGCTGATTTTCACAGCCTCGACGTTGACACGCCGATCGCGATCACGCTGACCATCGGTGCCTTGGACGATGCACTCAAAAACATCGAAACGTATGGTCTCTTCTTGCGGGGCTTCGATCCGACCAACGGCAATATCGAGGACGAACCGGAAAAAGACCTCGAGACCGTCTTCACCTTGACGCTGACTGTGGCCAGCGACCTAGAACCGACTTGGACTCTCGTTTCCGATCGCGCCAAGGCACAGAACGCAAGTCGCAATTTGACATGGGGTGATCGAGTTCGCCTTGCACCAACTCGCATCGGCGTACTCACGGATTCTAACCTCGGCTGGCGCCGCGGTTCGGTTCTAAATCGACTGACGGACGAAAAGGCTGATGCGTCAGCTGCATTGGCGAAGGCCGCTCGCGACGCGCGGAGCGCCTTTGGTGACGACGCCGAACAACAATTGAGTGAGACCCTGCGCATCGTTGCAGAAGCGGCGAAAGAGCTGGGCATCAATATCGGCGACAAAGTTCGGGCGCTGCTCGATGCGCATTCTGTCACGTTTGGCGGCGGCACCATCTCCCTTCACGATGAAGATGGCGTGCCACTGCGCGGTCTAGGCGTCGGTTCAACCCGGCTTCTGATTGCCGGGCTTCAACGCAAAGCTGCGGCACAGTCTTCCGTACTACTCGTCGACGAACTTGAACACGGACTGGAGCCACATCGGATAATTCGATTTCTTGGCTCATTGGGCACAAAGGAGCAAATGCCCCCCCTCCAAGTCTTCATGACGACCCATTCACCCATCGCCTTACGCGAACTCTCGGGTAACCAGCTAGTCATCCTGCGGGAAACCAACGGAAAGCACGTCGCGACAAACGTTGGTACGGAAGACGACGTGCAAAGCGCTATTCGACTCTACCCGGACGCGTTCCTGGCTACATCGGTGCTGGTGTGCGAGGGAGCGAGCGAAGTTGGCCTAATCAGAGGCCTCGACCAACACGATGCCTCAAGCGGCGAAATGTCTGTGTCCGCATGTGGCGTAGCGTTAGTCGATTGCGGCGGTGGGGAGGCTGACAAGCCCTTTAAGCGGGCTTCCGCTTTTCGTCGACTGGGATACCGCGTCGCCGCATTGCGCGACGATGACAAGCAACCGTCCGAGGAAGTCGAGAAGGCGTTCACCGATCAGGGCGGCGTTGTTTTTTCGTGGCGTGACGGCCGCGCGCTGGAGGATGAGCTCTTTCGGAGCCTTCCAATAGCAGCCATGGGAAAGATCATCGACTACGCGGTCGAACTTCACGGCGACGAGCTGATTGACCAGCACATCAAATCTGCGAGCACGAACTTAATGGACCTACAGGCGGTTCGTGCTGAACTGGCCACCGGAGCAATGAGCGCGGAGACAAGGGCCGTGCTTGGTAGGGCCGCACGTGCGAGGAAGGCCGGCTGGTTCAAGTCGGTCTCCTGGATGGAAGAGGTCGCACGGGAAATAGTGGCCCCTGGGCTACCGCAGAGTGAGGCGGGCTTCCGCGATATCGTAAACCGGATCTTTGCGTGGGCTCGCAATGGCCGACCGGGCAATTGATCTCCTTGCAATTGACCGCGGCACAGTCACCGCGCCCGCCGGATGTGGCAAGACGCACTTGATTGCTGAAACACTGAAACGTCACACCGGGCCGAAGCCTGTGCTTGTGCTGACACACACAAATGCGGGCGTCGCCGCTTTGCGCGGTCGCCTCGACAAGGCGAGCGTTCCGGCCCTCTCCTACCGACTGTCCACAATTGATGGTTGGGCAATGCGTTTGATCGGGCTGTTTCCACGACGAAGTGGCAGCGACCCTGAAATCTTAAAGCTCGGCAACCCTCGAACGGATTATCCGGCAATTCGTGAGGCAGCCTGGAAGCTGCTAAAGGCCGGGCACGTCCTCGAGTTGCTCAAGTCGAGCTACGCACGACTAATCGTCGACGAATACCAGGACTGCTCCATACCCCAGCACGCTATCGTCTATTATGCGGCGCAGGCGCTTCCGAGCTGCGTGCTTGGCGACCCGATGCAGGCAATCTTCGGTTGGCAGGGAAACGAGTTGGCTGATTGGGAAGGTCACGTCTGCAAGCACTTTCCACTTGTTGGCGAACTTGATGTGCCATGGCGCTGGCGAAACGCCGGCACCGAAGATTTCGGACGATGGCTGTTGGACGTACGCCGCAGACTGCAAGACGGTGAACCTATCGACCTCTCCGCGGCTCCCGCTGAAGTCAGTTGGATTAACCTGGACGGGACAGAGGACCGCGTCCGCCAGTTGCGCGCAGCGCAAACCAAAGCACCAACACAGAACGGCGCGGTCCTTATCATTGGCAACAGCCGCAGCCCGCCGAGCCAACAGTTATTCGCAAGCCAAATACCCGGGGCAGTAACAGTTGAGGCCGTCGATCTGCGCGATCTCGTTGAATTTGCACGCACTCTGGATCTCCGAGCCGACGATGCGCTTCAGAAGCTGACAGAATTTGCCGCCTCCGTAATGACGGGCGTGGGTGCCGCCGACCTTCTGCGCCGAATTGGCGTCCTGGAACGCGGCGCCGAACGTCGACAGGCTTCAGACGTCGAACGAGCTGCCCTGGCATTCAATGCCGAACGCACGCCCCATGCTGCAGCCAATCTGCTAGCGGAAATGGGCCGGGAGGGCGGGGTACGTACCCATCGCCCAGCTGTGTTGCGCGCCTGTCTCAAGGCCTTGCAGGGGTGCGACGGCGCGGAAGGTAACACGTTTCACAACGCGGCCATTCGCGCGCGTGAGCAACATCGCCTGCTCGGGCGCCCGTTGCCGAAACGGGCCGTCGGCAGCACCTTGCTGCTAAAGGGACTAGAAGCGGACGTGTCGGTTGTTCTCGACGCGCGCGAACTTGATGCTCGAAACCTCTACGTCGCTATGACTCGCGGCTCCCATCGGCTGGTCGTCTGCTCCGACGAGCCGATATTGCGTCGTTGAAAGACAAAGTCAGGGGTTGGTGACCACCTCATTGGTATGATCGTGCCGTGCAGATCCTGTGGAGACACCCCCACCAGATCCCTGCAGCGGCATTGTCAATGCCCCGCGTATACAGCACGACACCTCTTACACAGCCGCTCGAATGAGCGAGGCAGTTTGTGAATCGTAGATGTAGCCGGTGATCGTCCCGTCCCTGATCTTTTCGATTGCCTCGTCGATCACGAAAAGGGGCACGAGGAACCATTCGCGTGGGATGACGGGTTGACCAAATCGGTCTTTGATCTCGATGTCGAGCCGGGCCGGACCGAAGATCCGATGGATCAAATTCTCAAGCCGCGTGCGGTTGATGTTGAACAGCTCGTAGGTGGCAACGACCTCAACCTCAGCCATGAGGAAGGTCGGATCGAGCTTGGCATTGGCGAGGCGGCGCGCAATATCGCCGCCGGTCACGCCGATCTTGTGCAGCACGTCACGGTGGGCCGCGACGGCCGGGTGGTCGGACTTGCTGCGCAGCACATAAACGATGCCGCTGGCCTCATCCCCTTCTTCATTCTGATCAGAGAACAATGGGCCGGCCGAGAGCTCGACGATCCGCCGTCCGGCCGGATCCTGTTGCAGCGCCTTTTGGAGCGACCGCATAAGCAGATTGCTCTCGGTGCCGTTGTCGAAGATCACACGCAGCCGGGCGTCGATATTGCCGTGCTCGTTGACCGTGGGCTGTTCCATAGTCGCGACATAGGCTTTCTGACCGCCCAAAATATAGAAGCGGCCTGGCGCGATCTCGGACTTGCGCTCGAAGCGGCGGGTCTGCCGAAGACCGGCGCCAAGCTCCTTTTGCACCTGCTCGAACAGCGGTTTGAAGTTGTCGAAGTCCTCGCATCTCTGGCGGTTGGCAATCTCCTCCGCTGCGCGTTTGTCGGCAGCGGAGCGGACATGCCGCAACTCCGTGATGTCGCCGGGTGTGGTGTCATCCACGCCGAGCTGCGCCAGAAGCTCGTCATCGTCGATGTCCTCAGGAACACCAAGCGGCGCGGGCTGCGCGCCGGTCAGAAGTCCTTGATGGTCGAGGGGTTCGATCACGGCGCGGCAATCGGCCAGCTCGCGCAGGCGATCAAGGCGCACGGCATACAAGCGCTCGAAGATGTCGCGGTCCTCACCGTGTTGTGGAGCGCGGCCATATTGCTCGACGAACCGCTGTATCTCCTCGAAACCGGCGATGATCCGCTCCTCGCGAGGCGTCCGGCTCGACTCCTTCTTCGCCTCGGCCTCGACGCCAAGCTCGGCGAGAAGCGCGTCGTCCTCGTCGGTAAAGCCCTTAGCCACGTGCCGCCTCCGCCTTCATGCGTTGAAGGAACGCCACGCCCTCGGCCATGCGCTTTTCCCAAGCGTCGGCCGAGGTGATCGAAGGCAGCCGACCGCGCTCCTGCTTGAACTTTAGGGCCCGTTTGGCAAGCTCACGCGCCTCCTCAATGGTCAGATTGACACGCTTGGCGCCGATCACGGCTGCGACCTGCTTCAGGCTCTCCTCGCTCATGGTCTTGGCGAGAATGGCATAGGCTTCGCCGAACGGATTGATGCGGTCGATCAGGTCGATGTCCAGCTCGCGCACATCCATTGCGTATTTGCGGACGCCCTCAATGAAGGCGGTATTGAGGCTCTTTTCACCGTCACCCTCGGCTCCCCCAAGCGCGACTTCCTTGGCTTTCTGCGTGAGGTTCAGGGCCGCGACGGCGTGCTGGCGCACGGCCTCCTGATCTTCCTCATCCAGCTCGGGATATTTGTCCTTGATGATCTTGCCCATGCGGAGCTGGGTCAGCTCCTCCGGCACCAGCTCGGGATCGAACAGGCCGCGCTCGATCGTGGTCTTGTCCTGCACGAAGGCGGCAATGACCTCGTTCAAGTCCTGCTGGCAGATGCGTTGCGCCTCTTCGCTCTTCGGCTCGACAAGGCCCTTGATCTCGATCTGGAACTGGCCGGTTTCTTCATTGAAGCCGACATTGGTCTTATTGGGATCGTAGCCGCCTTCACCGTAGTCAAAGCCCGGCGTCGGGCCGCCCTGCGGGTTCTTCGGCTTGAACTCGAAGCGCGGCGCAAGCACCTGCTCCATGAGAAGGCTGGCAGCGATGGCCTTCAGCGTGTCGTTCACTGCCTCCGTGACGGCCTCTTCCGACGCATCCGGCTCGGCGATCAGGTTGGTGAAGCGAGCGCGCACCTTGCCCGGCGCGTCGCGGGTGGCGCGGCCGATGATTTGCACGATCTCGGTCAGGCTCGACCGATAGCCGACCGTCAGGGCGTGCTCACACCAGATCCAGTCGAAGCCCTCCTTCGCCATGCCGAGCGCGATGATCATGTCCACATGGTCGCGGTTGTTCTTCTGCGCTGGGTCCTTGAGCGCAGCGGTCACGCGGTCGCGCTTGGCGGGATCGTCGTCCACCAGGTCGGCGATGCGAAGAAGGCGGCCTCCCGGGGTCTTGACCAGTTGGAAGCCGGTTACAGGATCACGGCCCTGCCATTCGCCCAACTCGTGAAGGATGTGTTCGACCTCCTTGATTTTGTCGCCCATGCTTTCGCGGGAATTGACATTCGGAATGTGGATGATGGTTTTCTCGGCCGGGTCGAGCACCTTCAGGATGTCGTCCGTATACGGGCCGTTGTAGAAGAAATAACCGATGTCGAGTTGCTTGAGATATTCGTAGCCGTTGAGTTGTTCATAGTAGGTGTAGGTGACAGTATCGAACTTCGACTCGTCCTGCGGAGCGAGCACGGCTTCGGCGTCGCCCCGGAAATAGGAGCCCGTCATCGCCACGATATGCACGCGGTCGCGAGCGATGAACTGGCCGAGATGCAGGCCGAGCTTGTTGTCGGGGTTGGCCGAGACGTGATGGAACTCGTCAACCGCGATCAGCCGGTCATCGAAGGCTTCCACCCCGAACCTGTCCACGGCGAAGCGGAAGGTGGCATGGGTGCAGACCAGCACCTTGTCGTCGCTTTTCAGGAACGCCTCGACGGAATTCACCTTCCCGCCATTGTCCGAACCCGGCGCGTTGCAGAGGTTCCATTTCGGCGCGACGATCCAGTCGGTCCAGAAGCCGAACTTGGACAAGGCTTCATCATTGAAGCTCGCGCCGATAGCCTTTTCCGGCACCACGATGATCGCCTGCTTCAAGCCCTGATTGTGGAGCTTGTCGAGGGCGATGAACATGAGCGCGCGGCTCTTCCCCGAGGCCGGCGGCGACTTGATGAGAAGGTACTGCTCGCCGCGTTTCTCATAGACGCGCTCCTGCATGGGGCGCATCCCAAGGGCATTGGCCTTGGTGGAACTGCCGTTCCGGGCGTAGGAAACGGAGACGGAAGGGATGGTTGGGGGCAGCGTCATTCAATGTTACTCATTTAATATAGCCGTATCGTCTACCGCTTCCCATCAGTCGAACTGCCCCTAGCCGGTGACCAAATGCGGCTTCGAAGTCTGCGGCTTCCAATGCCCACATTCGGAAGTGACCATCCTCCGGAGAGAACACGAGCACCTTTCCATCGTACATGTCGAACCCATGCTTCTCAGGTATTGGAAGCGATATTTTCTCCATCATGTTGTTGCCGAGTCTAAGATTATTGGAAACCAACTCGCCGGACGGAGGCACGAAGGTCACGCTCCCAATAATGGAATTTACAGGAAGGCTGTCCGGCGCGTTGAAGCCAAAATACCTGTTCATGCCGCGCGGCATATCAATCTGATTCCCCGGCTTATCGGCCCCTCTGTTTCGAGTTACATATCCCGCTTCAATCCAGAATGCTTCAACTTCGTCATAGTTTGGCGCGGGCTCATCAAGCCCTCCCGCCTCAATAGCCCCGGATGACTTCCATCTGTCGTCATATGCATCAATGATGTCCTGTGCGGGCGTTGCGACATTCCAGAGAGCTTCGGCAGCCTTGAACGCCGAACAAAACGTCTTTTTGAATTCCGTCTTTACGCTTGTGCTGAAACTCGCTCCGCATTCGGCAGCATGGCGAAGTCCATTCGACGAAAAATTTCCTGAACCAACAACCATGCCAAAACGTGTCTGGTTCTTGTTGATTAGGAAACTTGTCTTCATGTGGAAGTCATGTCTTGGAAGAAAGCCGTCCCGCTCCACCACCCAAGCCCCATCAAAAATTCGTACCTCAGTGTTTGGTCTTTCGATCATAAATTTGAGCGCTTGCGGCTGCGTCCGACCATAGTCGATTCCAAACAACCATCTCGATGGAACGTCATCCCAGAACTCACTACCTAAAACCAAGTCGAATGCGGCCACCCCTGACTGCGTCGCGTAAGCGTAGAGCCCCAAAAAATCTTCAGTCGCCGCCCATTTATGTACACGATCAAGCTCCGATAGGGTTGTTGGCTGATCCTCGATTGATTGGATAAATGCTTGTGCCTTCATCCGCGTGCCTCCCTCCCCCGTGGTATGGCTGGTTCACTGACCGTTGTCATACGCGTGTATAGGTCGAACAGCTTTTCCAGACGCTCGGTATCGTTACGGAAGCGGCGGCCGATATAGATGCGCTCCAGCACTTCGTCGTTGCGCTCATGCACCTCTTGCAGGTCGGCCGGCATCTTCTCCGGATCGTAGAGATCGGCGATGGTGGCTGGAAAATGCGCCTCGCGCGCCAAGAGGATGTCCTCAGCGCAGCGAGTCAGGTCAGCCTTGTTCTTTTCCGTGAGCGTTGGGACAGGGAAGGTGTTCCAGCCAAGGGTATTGGAATAGCGGAAATCGGTTTTCAGCTTCCCGCAGACAGTACCTATCCAGACCAGATGAAGGCGTGACGCCACGATCGACATGTTCCACAACGGCGCATCGTAAAGCGCGAACAACAGATCGCTCACAATCGTCTCTCGATCAAAGACGTGTACCGGCAGGTATGGCCTCCTTTCGGAGGAGACCTTCGCCACTGCCAATGTGTGGCGCTTGGCCGTGCCCGCAATCTGAACAAACCGGTAGGGCTTGGCAGCAAAATCGCGAGTAGATGCGGCTGCGCTGCTGGCGCGGAACTCTCGTACGCGGCCCAATAGGGCGCGCAAATAAGGGTGCGCGTTTGCGAATTCGGAATCCTTGGCTTCAATCCAGATGCACCAGCGAGGTTTCCCTTGGATCATCTGCTCAGACCCAAGATAAGGTCGGATAAATCGAGCGAGCTCAGGATACGATCCTAAAAGTCGCATCCTCTCATCAGCGGATAGGATAAAATGTCCGCCGTCTCGCGGCATGTTTCCGAATAGCATCGGAGACAAATTTCCGATTGGGCTGCGTGCAACGTTGATAGCCTTATTCGCCCCCGCGACAAGATAGGCATTGATGTTGGTCACCTGCCTCTCGATCACAGAACCATCATCAGCGATGGAGAACAGCCGTTTGGGCGACGATAGGTCGCGCGATATTGCAATGATGGCTACTATCACGCCCGCGTTATGGCTCGCGAGATTTGCCCATTTGAATGAAGTATGGGCAAAAGAAATCTGGTGGCCCGTTTCAAAAATAAGTGGCCATAAGATTGGGACCTGTTGCCCTTGGCAAATAGAATTTGTTGACACGAATGCGGCGGACGCCTTCGATCTCAGACCGTAGTCTGCCGCCTTCATGAACCAGCCGGCGACATAGTCGAGAGACTTCCACGCTGGAGTTCGACTATCGAAGATCGCTTTTAGGTCTTCCTTGTGATCATCCTTTTGCCATTTGCTGCCCAAATATGGTGGATTCCCGCAAATATACGTCTCGCCGCCTTCGTTCTCGAAGTCGATCTGCGGCTGATCCAAAGGCGTGTGGAACAGGTCATCGGCACGATGCTTCACGCCCGTTCCTGTCGGCGGGCAGATGCTCAACCAATCCAGCCGTAGGGCATTGCCGCAGGTGATCCAATTCTCCTTGTTCAGCGGCAAAAACTCGGCCAGGGCCAGCTTCTGCCCGCGATACAGCACGTCCGCTTGGTACTCGGCGATGATGAGCGCGAGGCGCGCGACCTCAGCGGGGAAGTCGCGCAATTCGATCCCGCGAAAATTGGTCAGCGGGATCTCGGATGCGCGGTCGGCCTCTCCACGCCGCTTGTTGATCTCGGCCTCGATAGCCCGCATTTCCTTGTAGGCGATAACGAGGAAATTGCCGCTGCCGCAGGCAGGATCGAACACCCTGATCCGCGCCATGCGCCGCCGCAGGTTCAACAGCATCCGGCTGTTGTCGCCCGCCTCCTCAAGCCGCGCGCGAAGGTCGTCGAGGAACAACGGGTTCAGGACTTTGAGGATGTTGGGAACGCTGGTGTAGTGCATCCCCAGCGCGCCACGCTCCTCATCGTCCGCGACGGCCTGGATCATCGAGCCGAAAATGTCCGGGTTGATCTTCCTCCAGTCGAGACCGCCGATATGGAGAAGGTAGGATCGCGCGATCCGGCTGAAACGTGGCACGGCCGGGCTGCCGGAAAACAGGCCGCCGTTCACATAGGGGAACACGTCCGCCCAGCGCGGCAGTTTCGCGGTCGCGCGCTGGGCGATGGGTGTGTTCATGGCACGGAACAACTCGCCGATCACCTCATGGGTGTTGGATGAGTCCCGCGCGCTCATCTGCTCGATGGTGGCGGTGAACAAGCCCTCGCCGTTGAAGATGTCGGTGTCCTCCGCGAAAAAGCAGAAGATCAGCCGGGCCATGAAATGGTTCATGTCGGGGCGGCGGTCGGCCGTGCCCCAGTCCGGGTTGTCCTTCAGAAGCTCGACATAGAGCCGGTTCAGGCGGCTGGTCGCGCGAATATCGAATGAGCTGTCGCG
>Ga0180217_1004353_pt1 | contig 11273 bp, 11 predicted proteins | sample eDN3rd37CBELigOP_FD_128521 | JGI IMG/M metagenome (GOLD analysis project Ga0180217, IMG submission 128521) | Enriched Organic Plus compost microbial communities from Emeryville, California, USA - eDNA 3rd pass 37_C BE-Lig OP (version 2) (version 2) ... | reverse complement strand
GTGGACCTTGCGGATGGTCTGGGCGGCGAATTTCGGCGTCGCCGCGGTCAGCAGCACCTCGGCGCCGCTCGCCTGCAGACTGACGACCTGGCTGTCGATGGTCGGGTCCGTGACCTCGTAGGAAGCGAGGATGACGCGCTTGTCGAACTGCTCGCCAAGCACGTCGCGCACGCCATGGACGTAGTCCTTGCCGAAGTCATCGTTCTGGTAGAGCAGCGCCAGCCGGGCATCCGGCTCCTGCTGCTGCATGGACTTGGCGTAGATCTGCGCCTCGGTGCGGTAGCTCGGCTGGTAACCGATGGTCCAGGGCGTGTCCTCGTAGTTCCCCCACTTGTCCGCCCCGGTGGCCAGGAACAGATGCGGCACCTTGCGCGCGTTGACGTAGCGCACGATGGCGCTGTTGCTCGGTGTGCCGAGGGTGTTGAACAGGAAGGCGACCCGGTCCTGCTCCACCAGCCGGCGCACCTGCTCCACCGTCTTGGGCGGGCTGTAGCCATCGTCATAGCTGATGAAGGTGATCTTGCGCCCGGCGATGCCGCCCTGCTCGTTCACCATGCGGAAGAAGGCCTGCTCGGCACGGCCGATGACCCCGTAGGCGGAGGCGGGACCACTATAGGGCATGGTGTTGCCGATGCGGATCTCGTCCGCGGTCACGCCCGGCATCCGCTGGGCCCGGGCAAGGGCCGGCGCGGCCAAGCCTGCGGCCGTGCCGGCGAGCAGGGTGCGGCGTTGCAGCATTCTCGTGTTCCTCCCTCCGGGCGCGGAGTGATGCCCGGCTGGGAGAAGTCTGGCCCGGTCGCCCCGGCGCGATCAATCACGGGGCCGCGAGTTGTGCTCCGGCGGCAGGGCGGCGATGGCACTGATCTCGATCAGCGCGTCGGGCGTGGTGAACTTCGCCACCTCCACCATGGTGGAGGCCGGGGGTGCGCCGGTGAAGTATTCGCGCCTGACGCGGTGGATGATGGGAAAATGCTCCATGTTGCGGACGAAGACATCCACGCGGCAGATGTCCTCCAGCGTGCCGCCGGCGGCCTCCACCGCGGCCTTCAGGTTGTCGCAGACCTGGCGCGTTTGCGCCTCGATGTCGCCACGGCCGAGGATGGCGCCGTCCGATCCCTTCGCCAGCATGCCGGAGATGAAGAGCAGACGGCTGCCGGCCTCCACCATCGTGGCCTGGGCGAAGTGCCCGGAGGGTGGCGGCAGACGGTCCGAGATGATGGCGCGCTTCGGCACGGCGTCCTCTCCTTGCCTTTGCGCGGAAGCGTAATCCTCTGCCATCGAATCGTCAGCGACATTTGGCTGCGCCCCGGCACGAGACGGCGAGGCTGGACCGGCAAGCCGGACCGGGCTTGCCCTATCGGGGCGGCAGTTGCGGCGGGTTCCTCGTGGTCGCCGCGGGAAGCAGGGATGCTTCGCCTGCCGTAAGCGATTGGAACCGCCGGACGTCAGCCTCCATGCTCCGCGGCGGGCGGAGGTGGCCAGGGCTCGGGGCGGTAGTCGATGGTCAGCCGGGCGGCCGCTCCTTCCGCCGCCGTCCGCGCAGCGGGAAGACGTCCACCGGCCCTCCCAGATTGCTGCCGATCTCGCTCAGGTCCCCGGCCTGCGCCTCGCCGGGCGAAACAGGGCTTTCCACCGAACCTGCGGCCGGATCCTCGCCCCGTTCCGGCCCGACGCGTCGCTCGGCGCGCTGGTTGGCGCGGGTATCGTCATGCGGCGGCCGGTCGCGGTCTCCCCGGGGCATTGCATCGGTCGGCTTGCGTTGATCTGCCATGGCTGGTCTCCCTTGAAGGCAGGCCAACGCCCGCTCGGCAGCAGCGGTTGCCCCATCCCCCGTCGCATGCCGCCGGGCAGCCGGTTCAGGGCTCGTCCATGTCCTCGATGACGCCGCGGCGCAGCAACTCGATGGCGATGCGCGCGCCGATGCCGTCCTCCGCCTCTTCCTGGTCCTCGCCGGCTGCGCTGGTTTCCGCTGCCTCCGTCTCCTGCGCGCGGTCGAGTTCGAGCAGCAGTGCCTCGTCCGAGGCGGTGCCGAGCAGCGCCTCGGCCTCCGCCTCCGAGAGGCCGGGCCGGCTCAGGCCTTCATGCAGTGCATCGGCCTCCCGCACCCAGATCTCGTAGTGGTCCGGGGTTTCGGCGTGGTAGCCCTCGGCGACGATCTCGAGATTCTCGCCCGCGATGCGAACCTGCTCGGCCTCGAACACGGTCGCCGCGTCGGTGCGGTTGCGCAACGCGATGCGCAGCATCCCGCGATCCTTCAGCTCCGCCAGGACCGAGGAGCCCAATGCCAGCAGGCTTCCGTCATCGGCTTCGGCCAGCATGTCGGGAGTGTTGTCGGCCCCATCGCCATCCGGAGGGTGGCCCCCGCCCGTTCCGTTGATCATTCTGGCCTCCTGCCATGGTCCACCGTGCCAACGCATGGCAACGCCATGGGCTGCGCCGCGCCGACTCTTCCGCGCCGCGGCGCGCGAATGCTCACGCCGACGCGACCGACCAGCTCGCCCGCTCGTTTAGCACGGCCGGGTCCATGCCGGCGACGCGCTTGTAGCCGATGATGATCGCCTCGAGCTCGGCATGGGAGACGACGTCCTCCAGCCGCGTGAAGCCCGCCGGGGCGCGCGCGTGGACCACATCCATGACGCGGTCGGGGCCATCGCCACGGTTCGCCTCGACCAGTGCCGCAGTGGCCGGGCGGCGCACGGCCTCGTAGGCGGCGAGCCCAGCTTCGACGGAAGGCTGCGTCGCGAGCTGCAGCGCCAGCCAGCGCGCGTCCAGAATGGCCTGGGAGGCACCGTTCGAGCCGATCGGGTACATCGGATGCGCGGCATCGCCGAGCAGGGTGACCCGGCCTCGCGTCCACCAGGGCAGGGGATCGCGGTCCACCATGGGGAACTCGTACACCGCTTCGGTCGTACGGATCAGCGCGGGGACGGAGAGCCAGCCGAATTCCCAGTCGGCAAAAAGCGGCAGGAAGGTTGCCACATCGCCGCGGCGGTTCCAGTCCTCGCGTGGCCATGGATGGTCGGCGGGGAAGCGCTGCTCGGCGATCCAATTGATCACGGCGCGGCCGTCCGGCGCCTGGCCGATGGGGTAGCAGACGAACTTCCGGTTACGATGGCCAGCCTGGACCATGCTGGCACCGGTGCGGAAGGGCGGCGCGATGCTGATCGCACGCCAGAGCAGGCAGCCGTTCCACTTGGGCGGGCCTTCCGCAGGGAAAAAGGCAGCGCGCACGGCGGAGTGGATGCCGTCGGCGGCGACCAGCACGTCGCCCGTGCCCGTGCTGCCGTCGGCAAAGCGGGCGGTGACGCCGGCGGCGTCCTGCGTGAAGCCGACCAGGCGCCTGCCGGTGGCAAGTCGTCCGGCCCCCAGCCGCTCCTTCGCCGCTTCCCACAGCAGCAACTGCAGCCGGCCGCGGTGGATGGAGTATTGCGGCCACCGATAGCCGGCGGCGAGGCCACGCGGCTCGGCCCAGATCTCCTGCCCGAAGCAATTGGCGTAGACGAATTCCTGCGTGGCGATGCCTGCGGCGGCCAGACGCTCGCCGAGGCCAAGCTCGGTCAGTTCCCGAACCGCATGCGGCTGCAGGTTGATGCCGACTCCGAGCGGTCTCACCTCGGCGGCGGCCTCGAACACCGTGGCCTCGATACCGGCGGCATGCAGGGCGAGCGCGGTGGTCAGTCCGCCTATTCCCCCGCCGATGACAATGGCCCGCATGCACCCCGTCCTCCTCCCCTCGCACGGCAGGCTAGGGGAAGCTGCCCGGAGGGTGAAGGTGCGGGCGGGGGGCACCGGCCGGCACCGTGCCGAGCGGAGGGAAGGACCGCGGTGGCGACGGGGTTCGTCGCCACCTCCTTCAGCGAGAGCGACGGCAGCGGGACGCTCGGCAGTGTCGCCAAGGTGCTGCGCCGCAACCCGCATGTCCGCTTCTTCAACAGCCGTCGCGGCTACCGCCCGACGAGGCGACACCAGCACGGACGGAAGTGACCTTCCGCGCCGTGCCCTGTGTGACCCGCCCCGGTGCGCCGCGCGGGGATCGCGGCCGCTTCGTGGAAGGCGGTGCAGGCCGTGATCCTGCCGGCGGGGTGCGTTGCCCGGAGCGGGATAGCTTCCGATTGGAGTAGCCCGAAGCCTGAACCCCGCTCTTCGCCTCGATTTCAGGGTGTGGCCGGTTCACGCTGAGCCGGTCACGCCCTGATCCATCGGGTGAACCAGGGCGAACCCGACGCCGAGCCGGTTCCAGGCGTTGATCAGGCCGATCAGCACGGTCAGATCCACGAGCTCCTTGGGCGTGAAGTGGCGCGCCGCCTCCTCGTAGATCTCCTGCGGCGCGCCCGTCTCCGGCAGGCGGGTCAGTGTGTCGGTCCAGGCCAGCGCCGCACGCTCACGCTCCGAATAGAGCGGCGATTCCTGCCAGGCCGAGAGCAGCAGCAACCGTGCCGGGGTCTCGCCGTGCCGCATCGCGTCGGCGGAGTGCATGTGGATGCAGAAGGCGCAGCCATTGATCTGCGAGGCGCGGGTCTTGACCAGCTCGATCAGCGTCGGCTCGAGCCCGCATTCCCGCACATGCTGGTCCAGCGCGCGCATGGCCTTGTAGGTGGCGGGGCTGGCTTCTGCGGGTTTCAGTCTCTGGTGCATTGCTCGTTCTCCGATGACGCGGGCGGAGGAGCCGCCCGTTATCCGCCATGACGGAGCGCGATGGCCGGTTGTGACAGTACGGAGGTGAAATGGCGCAGCTTGTCGGGGTTGCGCAGCACATGCACTGCCTGGATGCGGTCGTCATCGGTTGCCACCTGCATCGCATACCAGGGCACATCCGCCAGCAGGCCGAGTATCCCGGGTTGGCCGTTCCACGAGGCCGGAACCTCCATGAGTCCGGGTGGCCGCCGGCCGCGCAGCCCGAGCGCCAGGCGGATGATCCGGTCGCGACCCTGGATCACCTTCAGTGCCGTCCGGACTCTGCCGCCGCCATCGGCCGTCCAGGTCGCGCCCTCGGCCAGCAGCCGCTGCAGCACCGTCGCGTCTCCGTCTCGGCTGGCACGCAGGAAGGCGATCAGCAGGCGCTGCTGCACTTCCGGGCTTGCCGGGCGCGGCGTGCCCGGCTGCGCGAGTCGGGCCCGGGCTCGGTGGACGATCTGGCGGGTGGCCGTCTCGCTGCGGCGGAGGGTCGCCGCGATGGCCGCGTAGTCCATGCCCATCGCGTCGCGCAGCAGGAAGGCCGCACGCTCGGTCGGTGAGAGGCGCTGAAGCAGCAGCAGGAAGGCGGTGGACAGGTCAGCCGCGCGGTCCAGCCGGCGGTCGGGTGCCGTGGCTTCCGGCGGTGCCGGCACGTCCCCGACCCAGGGTTCGGGTAGCCAGGGGCCGATATAGGCGCGGCGTGCCGCCCTGGTCTGGCGCAGGCGATCGATCGAGAGCCTCGCAACCACGGTCGCCAGCCATGCCTCCGGGCGATCCACGGCGGTTGCGGTGGGAGACTGCCAGCGCAGCCACGCCTCCTGCACCACCTCCTCCGCCTCACCGGTCGCACCGAGCATGCGGTAGGCCAGCGCGAGCAGCCGCGGCCGGAGGCGCAGGAAGGTCTCGAGGTCACCCATGATCCGCGAGACTATCAGGCGGCCGGGATCCGACCGATCGCCGGGTGGCTTGCGCCGACGCAGCCCAGCCCCGACTCTGGCGCAAGACGCGACAGGACACAGGGAGGGGCGCATGGCCCGGATCGGCTTCGTGGGACTCGGCAACATGGGGGGACCCATGGCGCGCAACCTGCTGAAGGCAGGGCATGAGGTTGCCGCTTTCGACATTGCCCCCGCCGCGCTCGATCATGCGGTGGGTGCGGGCTGCGCCCGCGCGGACAGCGCGGCGGAGGCGGCGCGCGGAGCCGAGTTCGTCATCACGATGCTGCCGGCGGGGTTGCATGTGCGCGATGCCTGGCTGGGTGCCGGCGGCATGGCGGCAGCCAGTGATCCGGGTGCCGTGCTGATCGACTGCTCCACCATCGATGTGGCGACCGCGCGCGATGTGGCTGCCGCGGCCGGCCGGCCGATGCTCGATGCGCCTGTCTCCGGCGGCGTCATGGGGGCCGAGGCGGCGACATTGACCTTCATGGTGGGGGGGCCGGAGGATGCCTTCGCCCGCGCCGAGCCCATCCTGAGGGCCATGGGCCGCACCGTGGTGCATTGCGGGGGCAGCGGCGCGGGGCAGGCGGCCAAGGTCTGCAACAACATGATGCTGGCAGCCACCATGATCGTGACCGCCGAGGCCTTCGTGCTGGCCGAGAAGCTCGGCCTCTCGCACCAGGCGCTGTTCGACGTCGCGTCGAAGTCCTCCGGCCAGTCCTGGTCGCTGACCACCTACTGCCCGGTGCCTGGGCCGGTGCCGGGGAGCCCCGCGAACCGTGATTACAGGCCCGGCTTCGCGGCATCCCTGATGGTCAAGGATCTGGGCCTGTCGCAGGAGGCCGCCGCGACGGCGCGGGTGGAGACCCCGATGGGGGCCAGGGCATTGGAGCTCTACAGGCGCTATGTGGACCAGGGTGGGGGCGGAGAGGACTTCTCCGGCATCATTCGTATGCTACGCGGGGCTGACTGATCCGCCACGGCGCCGGCTTGTCCGCGCGAATGGAAGCCGCATGCTCGCGCGACGAATGCTCTGATCGACGCCGAATCGAAGAGGGACCGCACTATGCTTAACCGCCGCGCCGCTCTCGGCGCTGCCACCGCCCTGCTCGCCGCCCCTGCCGTTCGGGCACAGGCCGCCTTTCCCAACCATCCGCTGCGCATCATCGTCACCTACCCGCCCGGAGGCGTGACCGATATCGTGGCCCGCATCGTGGCCGAGCCGCTTGGCCAGCGCCTCGGCCAACCGGTCGTGGTGGAGAACCGGGCGGGGGCCGGCGGCAATATCGGTGTCGCCGCCGCGGCACAGGCCGAGCCGGACGGCTACACCCTGCTGCTCGGCACCGCAGCGACGCATGGCGTGAACCCGGTGGTCTATGCCAACAGCGGTGTGGACGCGGTGCGCGACTTCGCCACTATCGGCACCATCGCCGAGATGCCGAATGTGCTCTCCGTGAACCCGAAGCGGCTCGACGTGAAGACTGTCGGCGAACTGGTGGCGGCGGGGAAGCGCGACAACCTGATCTACGGCTCCGTCGGCAACGGCTCCTCCTCCCATCTCTGTGCCGTGATGTTCCTGCATGGAGCGGGATTTGAGGCGACCCATGTGCCCTATCGCGGATCCGCGCCAGCAGTGACCGCACTTATGGCGGCCGAGGTGGATTTTCTGTTCGACACCACGGCGACCTCCACCGGCTATATCCGGGCGGGCAGCTATCGCGGGCTCGCGGTCAGCTCCGCCCGCCGCAGCTCGGCCCTGCCCGAACTGCCGACACTGCAGGAGGCCGGCATTGCCGACTACGACGTCTCGGTCTGGAACGCCCTCTTCGTGCACCGGCGTACACCGCCGGAGGCGGCGGCGCGCCTGCAATCGGCCTTCAACCAGGCAATGGACGAGGAGACTCAGAAGAAGCTGCGTGGCGTCTATGTGGACCCGCTGCTGATCCCGACCGCCGAGCTGCCAAGCTGGCTCGCGGCCGAGCATGTGCGTTGGATGCAGATGGCGCGCGATGCGGGACTGGCGGTGGACTGATGGTCGAGACCGTGGGCCTGCGCAACCGCGCGGCCACTCCTGCCGTGCCGCGCGGCCGGGCGCCGGACTGGGCTGCCGCCGGGCGGCACCTCGCGCGCGACCCTGTTCTGAAGCGCGTGATCCGCGACATCGGCCCCTGTACGTTGAAGCCGGTGCGGCGCGAACCATATGAGGCACTGGTCCGTGCCATTGCTCACCAGCAGGTGCATGGGCGCGCGGCGGAGGCGATCCTCGGGCGCTTCCTTGCCCTCTTTCCCGGCCATGCCTTCCCGCCACCGGAACTGGTGCTGGCGACCGGGACCGAGGCCATGCGGGCCTGCGGATTCTCGGCCAGCAAGATCGCCGCCATCCGTGATATCGCGGAGAAGGCCGCAAGCGGGCTGGTGCCGACGCGCCGCGGCTGCAGCCGCCTCACGGACGGCGCGCTGATCGAAAGGCTCTGCGCCATCCGCGGCGTCGGGCGCTGGACGGTGGAGATGCTGCTGATTTTCACTCTCGGCAGGCCGGACGTGCTGCCGGTGGATGATTTCGGGGTGCGTGAGGGCTGGCGCGTGGCGGCGGGACTTGACGCGCAGCCGAAACCCAGGGAACTGGCCGCCATCGGCGAGGTCTGGGCGCCCTGGCGCAGTGCGGCCGCGTGGTACCTGTGGCGCGCTGCGGATGCGGCAAAACGCAGCATCTTCAAGCCACAGTAGTACCAAGCCGCACAAGCACACGCGCCGCGCGTCGCAGACGACCTATGCGCCCCTTTCAGGGCCCCGATACATCGGGGCGATGGTACGCGGGGCCGATCTGCTCTAGGGAGGCACGCCCGTGGCGAGGCGGGAACAAGGACAGGGGATGCGACGAAGGAGAGTTCTGCAGTTGGCCGGCGGCGCCGCCGCGGCAGCGGCCGGGTTCGGGCCCTGGGCCCAGGCATGGGAACCGGACCTGCGCCTGCGTCTGGTCCGCCATCGCATCGTGCCTGCGGGCTGGCCCGAGAATTTGCCGCTCACCATCGCCTGCATCGCCGACCCGCATGTGGGCGCACCCGACACGCCGCTCGATCGGCTGGAGCGTGCGGTCGCCCTGACCAATGCGCTGAAGCCAGACATGGTGGCACTGCTCGGCGACTACGGCGCCGACCACCGGATGATGCCGCGGCGCCCTCGCATGGCGGAGGTCGCACGCATCCTGGCGCAGCTCGAGGCGCCGCTCGGCGTGCATGCCATCCTCGGCAATCACGACTGGTGGGAGGATGCCGATACCCAGGAGCGCGGCAAGGATCTGCCCGAAGCGGCAGAGGCCTTTGCCGCCGCAGGCCTGCCCATGCTGCACAATGAGGCGCGGGCGGTGCTGCATCGCGGCCAGCCCATCCGGGTGGCGGGGCTCGGCAGCCAGTGGGCCTATTACCGCCGCGGCGCGCATCAGGGGGCGGATGATCTGGAGCGGACACTCGATGGCGCGAAGGACGGGACGCCAACGATTCTGCTGGCGCATGAGCCTGACATCTTTCCGCAGGTGCCTGGCCGGGTGGCCGTAACGCTCGCGGGCCATACCCATGGCGGACAGATCCGGCTGCGCGGCTGGTCGCCGGTGGTGCCCAGCCGCTTCGGCAACCGTTATGCCTGGGGTCATGTGCAGGAGGACGGCCGCCACATGGTCGTCTCCGGCGGCATCGGCAATTCACTGATGCCGGTGCGCTTCGGCATGCCGTCAGAGATCACCTTGGTGGAGCTGGGCACCGGCTGACCAGCGCGGGGAGGAGACAGCCCACCCGATCTGTTCCGGGACTCGCGCGGGCGGGAAAGAGTTCCGGCGCCGGGCAGCCCCTCAGCCACTGTCGAGAAAGGGCTCCAGCAGGGTCAGGAAGCCCTCGGGGTTCTCCGCATGCACCCAGTGGCCCGCCGCGGGCACCGTGGCGAAGCGCGCAGCCGGGAACAGCGCGCGGATAAGGCCCTGGTGCTCCGGGCGGATATAGTCGGAGCGCTCGCCGGACAGGAACAGCGCCGGCCCTTCGTACCGCGCGTCGAACTCGGGGAATCCCTCGATCGACGGCATGGCGGCGGCGATTTCGTCGAGGCCGAGTCGCCAGGCCGGGGCATCCGCACCGAAGCGCAGGTTCTGCAGCAGGAACGCACGGATGCCCGCCTCCGGCACCGCCGCTGCCAGGGCCGCATCCGCCTCTCGCCTGGTCATGCCCGGAGACAGCGGCAATTCACGCATTGCGGTGACATAGGCGCGTAGCGCGGGCGGGTATGCGACCGGCGCGATATCGGCCACGGCAAGGCGCGCCACTGCTTGCGGCCGCGACAGGGCTAGTGCCATCGCCACCTTGCCGCCCATCGAATGACCGACGACCGTGGCGGGCAGGGCGCCAAGCGCCGTCAGCGTCTCGGCCACGTCCTCGGCCATGACGGGGTAGTCCATGGAAGGGCCAGGCGGGCTGGCACCATGGTTGCGCAGATCGAGCGCCAGCACCCGATGCCCGGTCGCCAGCCGCTTCTGGATGGCGCCCCAGTTCTGCGCCGCCCCGAACAGCCCGTGCAACAGCACGACGGGTGCGCCCGCGCCCATTTCCACCGTGTTCAGCCGCATCGCCGCCCCTTCACCGCGTGCCACGTGCTGCCAGCCAGACGCTGATGACGATCAGTCCGCCGCCCAGCAGAATGTCCCACCCAAGCGCCTCGCCCAGCCAGAGGTTCGAGAGCAGCACGCCCAGCGCGGGAACGGCCAGGAAGCCGAGCGAGGCGAGGATGCCCGAGAGCCGGCGCCCGGCTTCGACCGTTGCCCAGGTGCCGATCGGCGCCGCCACCCCGCCGACGAAGAGCGCCTGCCACAGCGCGCCGGCCGGGATGCCCCCCAAGGGCTCGTGCAGCAGGGCGAAGGGCGCGATCAGCAGTGCGCCCAGGCCGAAGCACCAGGGCAGAAGCTCGAGCACCGGCCGGTGCGGCGGCCGGGCCCGGGTGACGAGGATCGCCAGGCTCCAGGACAGGCTTGCCGCCAGCAGCAGCGCGTAGCCCGGCAGCATGCCCAGGGAGCCGCCTTGAATCAGCGACCAGGGCGCCATCAGTGCGACGACGCCAAGCAGCCCCACGCCGGCAGCTATCCATTGCAGCGGCGAAACCCGGTCCCCCAGCACCAGCACGGAGAGCGGGATCAGCCAGAATATGGTGACGTTGCACAGGATGGCGGTCCGTCCCGCCGGCACGTAGTCCAGTGCAAGATGGGTCAGCGCAAAGAAGCAGCCGAGTTGCAGCAGTCCGATCGCGATGACGGAGGGCAGATCGCTGCGCGGCGGCCATCTCAGCCGCCGCAGCGTCAGCAGCAGGGCCGCCGAGACGATGGCGGCAAGGCCCGCGCGACTCAGCGCGAACCATAGCGGCGAGGCACCATGGTCCAGCGCGTTCTTGCTGATCGGCCAGATGCCACCGAAGAGAACGACCGAAACGGCGAGGTAGCGCAACCCCGCAAGCGGCCCCGCTTGTGGCCGATCAGTCGTAGCCATGCGCGCAGCCGGCGAGGGTAGGTGGGCCGTGCTTTCGGCCCGCAGAAAGGCTTTGCGCATTGCGGCGGGCCGCATCGGCGCCAGACCGGACAATCCAGCCCATCCCGGAGGTTGCACCGCGGCGGGGGGCGTCGTGCCGTCG
>Ga0180217_1004352_pt1 | contig 11275 bp, 9 predicted proteins | sample eDN3rd37CBELigOP_FD_128521 | JGI IMG/M metagenome (GOLD analysis project Ga0180217, IMG submission 128521) | Enriched Organic Plus compost microbial communities from Emeryville, California, USA - eDNA 3rd pass 37_C BE-Lig OP (version 2) (version 2) ... | reverse complement strand
CGGGCGCGGGGCCTGCTCGACCGGCGAGGCGCGGTGGTCCTCGTCCTCGCCCGCGGCGTGCCGGTCCTCGCCGAAGCGACCGTGCTGGTGGCCGGGGCGGCCAGGATGCGTCTCGGGCTGTTCCTGGCGATGACCCTGTCGGCCAACCTCGCCGTCGCCCTCGCCTACGCGGCCGTAGGCGCGCTCGCCTTGTCCGCCGGCTCGTTCTTCCTGTTCTTCTTCGGTCTCGCGACCGTCCCCGCGCTGAGCTGGTTGCTGTTCGACCGTATCGCCCGATGATCCGTACGAGCTGGCTCTCGGCGATGGCGATCGTGGCCGCCGGCTGTCCCGCGGCGGCGCTGGCAGACGACGAACCGCTCGTCGTCACCGCGTCCCGCCGGCCGCTGGCGGCGGAGCAGCTGCCCTACTGGGTCAAGGTAGTGGAGGGGCCGGACCTCGAGGAGGCGGAGAGCCTCGACGCTGCCCTGGCGCGGCTGCCCGACGTCTACATCCAGGCTCCCGGGGCGAGGACGGGCTTTGCCTCTCTGTTTCTGCGGGGAGCCGATCCGAATTTCACCGTGGTCATGCTCGAGGGCGTCCCGCTCAACAGCCCGACCAACAGCCGCGGCGGCGCGGTGAACCTCGCCGCGATTCCGGCGGCTGCGATCGGCCGGGCGGAGCTGGTCGCAGGTTCCGCCTCGACGCTCTACGGCTCCGGCGCCCTCGCCGGAGCGCTCAACCTGCTCCTGCCGGAACCCACGCCGCGCCCGCGCCTCAGCTTCGCTGGGTCGGCCGGGACCGAGGGCGAGATCTCGGGACTGGCGCGCTGGCAAGGTCCGATCGCTCGCGGCTGGGGCGCCACGCTGTCGGCCCTTGCGGACGACGCAGGATCGGCGACCCCGCTCTCCGGCTTCGCGTCGCGCGGGCTGGATCTGCTGTTCGCCTCGCAGCGGGACTCGCGCGACAGGGCGGTCGTTCACTTCGCCAAGTCCCGTTCGCACGGTTGGCCCGACAACAGCGGCGGTCCGATGTTCGCCACGAGGGACGACCTCGAGGTTCGCTCGGGCAAGGAACTCGTACTCTCGGCCAGTCACGCTCTGGCCAGGTTCGCAAGCGGCCGGCTGGCCCTTTCGGCGTCGTACCTCGAGCGCGATGACGCGGTGACGTCGCCGGGCGTCGACGCGTCGCCCTTCTCTCCCGTCGGCGTTCCCGCGGGGTACGACGCCACGCACTATCGCTCGATCGGCCTTCGCCCCACGCTCGACTGGACCATGGGAGAATGGCGGGCAACGCTCGGCGTTGCCGCGCAGTGGGAGCGCGGAGCAAGCGACGGCTACCTCGATTTCGGCATTCCCGTGCCGTCGGGCTTCGACCTGCGCCGCACAACGCGGTCGGTCTTTGCCGACCTTGACCGCGTCGCCGGACCGGTGACGTTCGAGGCGGGCCTGCGCTTCGACAGCGTCGAGGACGGCGCGAGCCGGACAACAGGACGGATCGGGCTGCGCGCCGCGCTCACCGATCGGCTGGCGCTCAAGGCTAACGCCGGAACGGCCTGGAAGGCCCCGAGCTTCTACGCGCTCGCCAACCCGTTCGTCGGCAACCCCGACCTCGAGCCGGAAAGCGGCTCGAGCGTCGAGCTGGGGCTCGAACAGTCGTTCGCGGGTGACGGGACGCTGGCAGTGACCGTGTTTCGCTCGCGCTACCGGAACCTGATCGATTTCGTGCCGGGGGACGTGCCCCGGCTCGAGAACCGCTCGATCGTGGAAGCGCAGGGGGTTGCCTCCGCTCTGGGCGTGACGCTCGTTCCCGACGTGCGCCTGGAGCTCTCGGCACAGTACGTCGACACCTCCGACCCGGACGACTCCGCACCCCTGCTGCACCGGCCGCGCTGGCGTGCCGGAGGTTCGCTGGAATGGCGGGCAACCGACCGCCTCGACGTGCGCCTGCGTCACGCCTTCACGGACAAGCGCTACGACTTCGCCAATCCGACCGGCCTGAAGGCGCTCGATCCCTCGCACGAGGCTTCGCTGGCCTTCGACTGGCGTCCCGACAGCCAAACGCGTTTCCGGGTGGTGGTCGACAACCTGCTCGACGAGCGGGTGGGCGGCGCGATCGGCCACGCCGCGCTGCCGCGCCGCGTGCGGCTCGGGCTCTCGCGGAGCTTCGAATGACCCGCTCATCCACGACCCGACCCTGGTCCGACGTTTTTCGATGGAGATTGCCTTGAGTTCAGCCGGTCGCCCCAAGCGTCTCAGGTCGCAGGAATGGTTCGCCGGCCTCACCCGGCCCGACATGACCGCCACATACCTCGAACGGTTCATGAACTATGGACTGACTCCGGCCGAGCTGCGCTCTGGCCGGCCGGTGATCGGTATCGCGCAGACGGGCAGCGACCTGTCGCCGTGCAACCGCGTCCATCTCGACCTCGCGCGCCGGGTCAGGGAAGGGATTCGCGACGCGGGCGGCATCGCGATGGAATTCCCAGTCCACCCGATCTTCGAGAACTGTCGCAGGCCGACTGCCGCGCTCGACCGCAACCTCGCCTACATCGGGCTGGTCGAAGTGCTTTACGGCTACCCGATCGACGGGGTCGTGCTGACTACGGGCTGCGACAAGACTACCCCGAGCGCCGTCATGGCGGCAGCCACGGTCGACATTCCGGCGATCGTCCTCTCCGGTGGGCCGATGCTCGACGGCTGGTTCGAGGGGCGCCTGGCCGGCTCGGGCGCGGTCATCTGGGAGTCGCGCAAGCGGCTCGCCGCGGGCGAGATCGACGAGGAAGAGTTCCTCGACGCCACGCTGGCCTCGGCAACTTCGGTCGGCCACTGCAACACGATGGGTACGGCCCTGACGATGAATTCGGTCGCAGAGGGGCTCGGGCTGTCGCTGCCCGGCTGCGCGGCGATCCCGGCGGCCTATGCCGCGAGGGGGCAGGTAGCTTACCGGACCGGTCGCCGCATCGTCGAGATGGTGCACGAGGACCTGCGGCCCTCGCGCATCCTGACCCGCGAAGCCTTTCTCGACGCGATCGCGCTGGTCAGCGCGCTCGGTGGATCGACCAACGCCCAGCCGCACATCACCGCGATGGCCCGCCACTCCGGCGTCGAGCTCACCGCCGATGACTGGCGCCGGGCCGGCTACGACGTCCCCCTGCTGGTCAACCTGCAGCCGGCCGGCGATTACCTCGGAGAACGCTTCCATCGTGCCGGCGGCGTTCCCGCGGTGATGGCCGAACTGCTGCGGGCGGGCAGGCTCCACGGAGCGCGGATTACCGTCACCGGGGCGACCGTTGCGGACAACCTGGCCGGGGTCGAGGCGAGCGACCGCGACGTGATTCGCCCTTACGAGAATCCGATCATGGCCAACGCCGGCCTCCTGCCGCTGACCGGCAACCTGTTCGACTTCGCGGTCATGAAGGTCAGCGTGATCTCGCGCGAGTTTCGCTCCCGGTACCTCGAGCAGCCGGGGCAGGAAGGAGTATTCGAAGTCCGCGCGATCGTGTTCGAGGACTCGGAAGATTACCACCGGCGGATCAACGATCCGTCGCTCGGGATCGACGAGCGCTGCATCCTCGTGATCCGCAACGCCGGGCCCGTCGGCTGGCCGGGCAGCGCGGAAGTGGTCAACATGCAGCCGCCGGATGCGCTGCTCCGACGCGGCATCCGAAGCCTGCCGACGCTTGGCGACGGCCGCCAGTCGGGCACGTCCGACAGCCCGTCGATCGTCCATGTTTCGCCCGAAAGCGCGACGGGCGGCGGCCTGTCGTGGCTGAGGACGGGGGACTGGATACGCATCGACCTCAACGCCGGACGCTGCGACGCGCTGGTCCCCGAGGAAGAAATCGAGCGTCGCCGTCGCGAGACGCCGCCCCCCGCGCCGGTCAGCCAGACGCCGTGGGAGGAGCTCTACCGCGCAAACGTCGACTCGCTGGGGCGCGGCGCCTGTTTCGAATTCGCCACCAGGTATCGCGGCGTCGGGCACCGGGTGCCGCGTCACAATCATTGAGCGCACCGGGCCGAAGCATTCGGATCCACCGCTCTTCGCGCGTGCCCAGCACGAATCGGGTCTGGACCAGCCAAGCATCCCCGCAAGCGCGGGCAACGGGTGACTGCCCTGAAACGCTCGGTCTTTGAGCCGGAATGACGCGCCGCCCTGGCGGCGAAGGTCAGCGGGATGCGGCACATGAGGGTCTCGCCTCCCCGCGTGTGTCACGTCATGTCTATCGGCCATGTGACCGACTCCATTCGATGACACGCGCCAGGAGGCGGAACTCCATCGACAGCGGGATAAAATGGTCGGGGAGACAGGATTCGAACCTGCGACCCTCTGCTCCCAAAGCAGATGCGCTACCAGGCTGCGCTACTCCCCGACCGCGCCCCGATAGTCGTCCGGGAAGCCGAGGGCAACGTCGGTCGGGAAAACGAAGGATGGAGGGTGGTGGGCCCGGCAGGATTCGAACCTGCGACCTAGCCGTTATGAGCGGCCAGCTCTAACCGCTGAGCTACAGGCCCCTGGAGATCCCGTTCGGTGTTCGCGCGGTACCGCCGGCCCGCAGCCTTGGCAAGGCAGTGCGGGAAGCACGGCTAACGCCGGACGGCGCCGGTGACTTCGGCCACGGTGGTCGCCTTGACGCCGCGAAGCTCGAGGTAGGCGAGCACCCGCCGCCACCAGTCGTAGAGCTGCTCGAGGTCGTCAGCGTTCCGGACGTAGGGCGTGTGGCCCGCGCCGAGCGAGGGGCTGTGGAACGAGAATACCAGCAGCGGCAGCCCGTCGTCGAGCGCCATGTCGATGCCGCGGATCGCCTCGTCGACGCTGACGCCCTCGGGAGTCAGCGGGATGCGCTCGAGCATCCCCACACGTGCGAGGAGGCCGCGCAGTCGCGGCGTGCGCCACAGTGCCGGATAGAGCGCGTCTCCCTGGCGGCGCAGCAGGCCCCAGAACACCGTGGTCAGCGGCAGCTCGAGCAGGCGCCGTTCCTCGTCGAGCCAGTAGGGAGTGAGCGGGTGGCTGCGGAAGTTCGGGCCGCCGGCCTGGCTGTAGTCGAACTTGGCCCGCACCGAGGTGTCGATGGCAATGCCGCCCTCGCGCAGGATTCCGGCGGTGTTGGGCCCGACGCCGTAGCGCCCGGCGCGGTAGATCGCCGGGGCGACGCCGAAGTTGCGCTCGATCGCATCGCGCAACGAAGTGAACTTGCCGCGCTCGAGCTCGGGGGGCAGGTTGCCGGCGAAGGAATTGACCGGGGTCACCTCTTCATCGAACGGCGGGTTGACCCAGGGGTGCAGCTGGACGCCGATCTCCGCCTTGCCGGCGGCGAGCGGCCCGCGGAGGATCTCGACGGCGACCTGCGAGCAGGCGATCGGCCAGTCGACCAGGTAGACGGGGACGACACCCTCGTTCTCGCAGAAGGCCTGGAACGTCGCCAGCATCGGCACGTGCTCGAGCCCGTGCCCCTCGCGCGCGAGCGGCCGGGTCCAGTCAAATTCCTCTTCGGTGTCGACGGTGAGCAGGAAGCGCTGGCCGAACGCCGGATCGAACTCGGCAAGGTCGGAACGCGAGGGCGGATCGAGCATCGACCGCATCGCCCCGAATCCTTCCCTTCTAAGCGCCCGACGGTCCGCCGTCCCCCTGGGCCCCGAGCGTATGGGCGGAGTACTGGACGGTCAAGGCCGGGAGAACGAGCCGCAGCGCGTCGCCGCGGCGTTCGAGCAGGCCGCCGGCTGCGGCAGCCTCGGCGCGGGCGAGCCGCAAGGTGAAGCCTGAGCCGAACATCCCGGCGGAGACGGCGCGCGGCTGGACCGGGGCGCTCGCGGCGAACAGGTCGTCCTCTCCGACGAGCGCCGAGGGCAGGTCGGCGACCAGCTCGATCTCGGCGCCGTCGCTGGCGAGGGCGAGGTCGATCATCTCGCCGGGTGCGAGCGCGCCCGCCAGCGTCGCGAGGAGCCGCCAAGCGAGCTGCTGCGCGTCGGCGTCGGCGATGCCGACCTCGAACGATTCGCCGCGAACGGCGAGGGCGATGTGGGCGCTGCGCGGCCGGAGCACGCCCTCGAGACGGCGCAGGAGCTGAGCCAGGACCGCGCGCCAGTCGCTCGACCCCTCGCCGAGCACGCGGACGCCGCCTTCGAGCCGGGCAAGGCGGTCGATCTCGTCGAACGCGGCGAGAAGGCGGGCGGCATCGACCGCCACCGCTGCGGCGAGCGCGCGGTATTCGTTGGGTGCCGGGCCGTAGAGCTGTTGCTGGATCAGCTCGGCGAAGCCCTGGATCGCACCGACCGGCGTGCGCAGCTCGTGGAGCAGCTGGCGCATGCGGTCGCCGTCGTGACGCGGGGTGGGCGGCGTCACCGCCTCGACGACCGGCGGGCGGCGCATGCGGCCGCGGTAGCCGGCGAAGTGACGATCCTCGCCGGCGAAGGCCGGCGCCGCGTCGATCCGCCAGGGCCCGGCGACTTCGAGCGGCCCGGCGATCCGCACCAGGCCCGCCTTGATCGGGAGGCGCCGCGCGAGGTTGCGCCCGGTGGTCTCGTCGAGCACCGCGACCGCGCCGGCGCGCGGCGGGCCGAGAGTCATGCCGACGACCAGCGGAGCCATCGCCGGATCGGCCCAGACGATCGTTCCCTGCGCGTCGGTGGCGAAATCGAACGCTCTGCCGGCGCGCTCGGCCTCGGGCTCGCGGGCGTCGCCGAGCGGGAGCCGGGGGGTAGCCGTGCGCTCGCGGCGGGTGCGCTGGAATGCCTCGATCCGACGCACGAGCTCGCCGATGCCAGCCTCGGTATCGGGTGCGAGGTCGGTCTGGTCCTCTGTGGCAAACCCGGCCCTCGCCACTGTCTCCGGTGACGCGGGCGTGCTTTCGGGTTCGGGCAGCACCAGGTCCTTGACCCCGAGGCGTTCGAGCACCTGCTTGGCGCTGAACGGCAGGTCGCGCCGGTGACGGAGGAAGCCGCGCGCGGTGACCGGCAGGCGCGGGATCAGGTGCAGCCAGTCGCTTTCCGAGAGCTGTGCGGTGGCCATCGCCGCCGCGGCTGCCTGGGGATCGCAACGAGCGAGCCACGAGACCAGCGTGCGGTTGCGCAGGCGCAGGCCCGGAGTGCGCAGGATGGCCGACTGGACCGTTGCGGGCAGTTCCTCGGCGAGCTGGCCGAGCCGTTCGTAGGCGGCGTCCGCAAGCGCGCTGGCGGTTCCCGGCGGCATCGAGCCGAGCAGGTCGAGCAGCTGGCGATACTGGGTGCGCGCGGCAGCCTCGCTCCGCGCGCCGAGGCGCAGCACGGTGGCGAGGCGGTCGTCGAACAGCATCGAATCTCCGGCGATTGCGGCTCGCGGACGCACTCGCCCGCAGACTGGCAATAGCGGCTGTTCCGATGCGCGGAACGGGCTCGCGAAGGTGCGTTGCAAAGCGGGACAATTGCCGTCATAAACAATAATATTACCGCGATGGCCCGAGCGGACAGGACTAAATTTCAAGGGCGGGGAATGGCGATGGCAACGCTCGACAGCATCGATCGCCGGTTGCTGGCGGAGCTTCAGGCCGAAGGACGCGTCACCAACGTCGACCTGGCGCGCCGGGTCGGCCTCACCGCCCCTCCATGTCTGCGCCGGGTCCGCGCGCTCGAGGAAGGGGGCGTCATCCGCGGCTATCACGCCGATCTCGATGCCTCGAAGCTCGGTTTCGCGATCACCGTCTTTGCGATGGTCAGCCTCAAGAGCCAGGCGGAGGAAGACCTGCGCGGGTTCGAGAACCACATCAAGGGCCTGCCCGAGGTCCGCGAGTGCCACATGCTCAACGGCGAAATCGACTTCATCCTAAAGATCGTCAGCAAGGACCTGCAGAGCTTCCAGGAGTTTCTCACCAGCAAGCTGACCCCGGCGCCCAACGTCGCCAGCGTCAAGACCTCGCTGACCATCCGCACTGCCAAGAACGAACCCGGCGTCCCGCTCGACTAGGGCGCTTCCCCTCGCGGCCCGGCTGGTGCTAGCGTGGGGGAAATTCCGGGAGAGAGTCCTGTCATGAGAATCCGCGTGCTGATTGCCGCCGCGCTCTGCGTCGCCCCCGCGGCGGCGAGTGCGCACCATTCGTTCGCCGTCTATTTCGATTCGACCAAGGAGGTGACCATCACCGGCAAGGTCACCGCGTTCCGCTTCACCAATCCGCACGGCACGATCGCGCTCGAGGTGACCGACGCGCAGGGTCACGTGCGCGAGTGGCGGGCCGAGACCAACGCCCCGGTCGTGCTCCAGCGCCGCGGCTGGACGCGCGACAGCATCAAGGCCGGCGAGACGATCACCATCGAGGGCTGGCCCTCGCGCGACGGCAAGCCCTACATCCGCCTGCGTAGCGCGAAACGGGCAGACGGGAGCCTGATCGGCTCGGCGCCGTTCGGCCGTCAGGACCAGAGCTGATGCGCGGGGCTTTCATCGCGCTCGCGGCGCTGTGCTGCTCGTCGCCCGCCGTCGCCGAAGCGGACCTGCGCGGTTTCTGGAATCTCGCCTTCGATGCCACCCCGCAGGCCGATCTCCTGGCCAAGCTGCCGCCGAACACGGTGGTGATCGAGGACTCGGGGGCTCCCGAGTATCCGCGGATGGTGTTCGGCGGGCTGAAGCTGAAGCCGGAGGCGCTGGCGCGCGCCGAGGCCTGGCGGCCCGAGGACGAGATGACGCTGCAGAAGGTCTGCTCGCCGCCCTCGATCGTCTATGCCCTGCAGGGGCCGTTCCCGTTCGAGGTCGAGCAGACGCGCGACCTGATCGTGTTCCGCTACGAGTATTACGACCAGGTCAGGCTGATCTTCATGGACGGCCGCGGGCATCCGCCGCCCGACGCGCCGCACACCAAGATGGGCCACTCGATCGGTCACTGGGAAGGCGACGAGCTGGTGATCGACACGACGCACATCGCGCCTTCGACGATCACCAACAACGGGCTCGACCACAGCGCCTCGATCCACATGGTCGAACGCTACAAGCTGAGCGCGGACGGGACGCGGCTGATGGCGACGCAATGGTTCGAGGATCCCGAGGTGCTCGAGAACAACGGCGCGCGCTATATCGAGTGGCGCAAGCAGCCGGGGCAGTACATCTATCCTTACGAGTGCGATCCGACTTTCATTCTCGAATACCAGGACACGGATAGCGGGCAGGACTAGCCTCCCGCCGCGGAGGAGTGGCAGGCCGATGGACAGGATCTTCACCCGCATCGCCAGCCTGATCGCCGGCTGGGCCGGCCAGCCGGCGGCCTTCCTCCTGGCTCTGGCCGTCGTGCTCACCTGGGCGGTGACCGGGCCGGTGTTCGGCTTCTCCGACACCTGGCAGCTGGTCATCAACACCGGGACGACGATCGTCACCTTCCTGATGGTCTTCCTGATCCAGAACTCGCAGAACCGCGACGCGGCGGCGATGCAGGCCAAGCTCGACGAGGTCATCCGCGCGCTTGATCGGGCGCGGCAGCAGTTCATCGGCATCGAGCACCTGACCGACGCCCAGATCGAGGAAATCCGCGCCGCCCTCGAGCACGAGGCCGGGCGCGACGGCGGCCCCGGCGGCAAGCGCTCGACCGTGTACGAGACGGTCGAGCGCCTGCTCGACCGCTACTAGCTGAAACGGGGGGACAGTCCCTCTTCTTGAAGAGCCGACGCCCGCGGTAGCTCGAAAAGGGGGACTGTCCCCCTTTTCCGAGGAGCCGGGCATGCCGCGATCGGCGCGCATCGTCGTTCCGGGACTGGCGCACCATGTCGTGCGGCGCGGCAACCGGCGGCAGCCGATCTTTTTCGACGATGCGGACCGTCGGGCCTACCTCAAAGCGCTCGCGCGGGCCTGTTCGCGGGAGAGCATCGTGTGCCTGGCCTGGTGCCTGATGGACAACCACGTCCACCTGATCCTCGTACCGTCGCACTCCGACGACCTTCGGGCTGCGCTGGCGAGCGTTCACACGAGCTATTCGCAGCGGGTCAACCGCGCGCTCCAGGCGAGCGGGCACCTGTTCCAGGGGCGCTTCGCCAGCTACCCGATGGACGACGCGCACCTGATGGCGGCGGTGCGCCACGTAGAGAATAACCCCGTTGCCGCGACATGGTGCGGCGCGCGGAAGACTGGCCGTGGTCGAGCGCGCGGGCGCATCTCGGCCACGGCGATGACGGCCTGACGCATGTCGCCGCGCTCGGCCGGCACGTCGCGAACTGGCGGGCGATGTTGGGGCGCGGGTTCGAGGCGGCGGACGAAGGCGAGCGCATCGAGGGCGCGCTGCGTGCCGGCCGGCCGCTGGGGGCCGTCCCTGGCGCCGCCGCACTGCCCCGTCGGGGTCGCTCGCCGAAGCACGCAGGCCTGCTCGCCGGAAAATAGGGACAGTCCCTCCTTTCCCGGGACCGTCGCCGCCCGAATGGGTCTCCTCCCTCCAGGAAAAGAGGGACAGTCCCCATTTTCCGTAGCCGCCCCGGCCGATGAAAAAGAGGGACTGTCCCTGTTTTCCGGCCGGAGGCTGGCAGCCCCGTGTCAGGCTTCGTTGCCGCGGCGGGCGAGCCAGTCCTCGAGCCACTTGATCGAGTAGTCGCCGTTCAGCACGTCGGGGTCGCGCAGCAGCTCGGCGTGGAGGGGGATCGAGGTCTTGACGCCCTCGACGACCATCTCCTCGAGCGCACGGCGCAGGCGCATGATGCAGCCCTCGCGGGTGCGGCCGTAGACGATCAGCTTGGCGATCATCGAATCGTAGTACGGCGGGATGCGGTAGCCGGCGTAAAGGCCGCTATCGACGCGCACGTGCATGCCGCCGGCGGCGTGATAGGCGGTGACGAGGCCGGGGCTCGGGGCGAACGTGAACGGGTCCTCGGCATTGATGCGGCACTCGATCGCGTGGCCCTTGAACTCGATGTCCTCCTGGCTGACCGAGAGCGGCTTGCCGTCGGCGATGCGGATCTGCTCGCGCACGAGGTCGACGCCGGTGATCGCCTCGGTCACCGGATGTTCGACCTGCAGCCGGGTATTCATCTCGATGAAGTAGAACTCGCCGTTCTCCCACAGGAACTCGATCGTTCCCGCGCCGCGATAGCCCATCTCCGCCATCGCCTTGGCAACGATCCCGCCCATCCGCTGCCGTTCCTCGGGCGTGATGACGGGCGAGGGCGCCTCTTCGAGCACCTTCTGGTGGCGCCGCTGCAGCGAACAGTCGCGCTCGCCCAGGTGGATCGCGTTGCCATTGCCGTCGCCGAACACCTGGAACTCGATGTGCCGCGGGTTGCCGAGGTACTTTTCGAGATAGACGGTGTCGTCGCCGAAGGCGGCCTTGGCCTCGGTGCCGGCCTGGCGCATCAGCGCCTCG